>Ga0160465_100568_pt1 | contig 16054 bp, 18 predicted proteins | sample HID1971K_E11MG_FD_108209 | JGI IMG/M metagenome (GOLD analysis project Ga0160465, IMG submission 108209) | Enriched millipede-associated microbial communities from UW Madison campus, WI, USA - HID1971K_E11 MG | ecosystem: Host-associated > Arthropoda: Insects > Digestive system > Unclassified ...
GACCCTCGAAAGGAACGCACAAAAATGGCTACCAAGACTATAGCCCGGCGTCGCACGCCGGTATCCCCCAGAGAAAACGCCCAAGGCCCGGCGGATCTCCTCGAAAACACCCTCTCCCAGCTCGAAGCGCTTCTGTGGGCCTCCCACGGAAAGGACATCGATTGGTGCAGCGGTGATGGGCCTCGCCAACTGGACAACCTTCTCTGGCTCGCGGCGGAACTCGCTCGCAAGGCCGGGGAGCTGTTTCAGTTGAGCGAGATGGCGCGACGTGGAGCGCTCGAGACCGGCGGGTAGGGGTCGGTCTGCGGGCCGCGGGTTCGCGGCCCGTTTTTGTGGGATGGACCTGGCACGAATGGGTACGATCGGCCGGAAGCAGACTCGAACGACAGTTTCACGCGGGAAGATGGAATGATCCACGAATTCAGAAAAGCGATCGCAAGCAGCGGGATGCTCACCGACGTCGAGGTGCGCGAGGACATCGTCGTTGGCCGGGCTCGAGTGTTGGCGGCGCAAGCTGACGTTTGGGTCAACGTCGATCCTGAACTCGAGAATGGGGGCGCACCGGACGCTACGGTTCTGCTGCACCGCATCGACCAGATACTCGGCGTCTCGCCAACGCAGTGGGGCCTGATCATCGACCAGATCGTCGGCGAAATCGAGGCGGCCGTTGGTGACGAGCCAGTGAAGGAATCCACCAGCCTGCGATCCGACCTGGTCTTGAAGTCAGTCGTCGTGTTCGCCGAGGCGACACTTCTGCGCTTCGAAGCACCACGCCAGTTCCCCGACAGCTGGATCCATGCTCAGCTCGACGAACAACTCGGTCTCGATGACCTTGAGATCGCAGCGCGAGAGGTGGATGCAGAAACGATGTCGTTCGATACCGTCGATGATCTGTTGGACCATGTCAGCAAGGACAACACGTCGCGGGAACCGTAGAAACGAGATCTCGTCGACGGCGTATCGCGTGCTTGCCGCTCAATGCGACCGCGTCCCCGACATCAAATTCACCAACCGCGCCGTGGAACTCACCCCCAGCTTGCTCCGCGCACTGCGCAACTGATGGTCCACCGTCGAAAACGACCGATTGAGCCGCCGCGCAATCTCCTTGTAGCTCAACCCATCGACCGCCAGCCGCGCCACCGTGCGCTCAGCCGGCGTCAGGCTCTCAAGCAGATCGATCGCATCCCCGCCATGCACCGGCCGACCCACATCGCGCGCACCACTGGCCATGCGCTGCGCCGTGCTCATCACCGGCCCCAGCACCACCGCCGCGATCTCCTCGAAGCGCGCCCAGCGCTCGTCGCGCGCCGGTTCGCACGCATCCATCCAGTCGACGCACATCAGCCCCAGCGGCCGCGTGCGGTCCATGATCGGCGCGGCCATCTTCACGCGCGTGCCCATGCGCAGCAGCTCGGCGCGGGTGCCGTGGCCGAGTCGGCGCTCCTGCTCGACGTCGCGCAGCACCACGACGCCGTGCGCATGCCAGACGGTCTGCACGCCGCAGTCGGCGGCGTCGATGGCGAGGCCGATGACCGAGGGCACGTCGCGGTCGCGGCGCAGGGCTTCGGCCTGGGGGCGGTAGCAGGCTTCGTCGGGGCGGCCGAAGCCGCAGTCGACGCGGTCGGCGTCGAAGGCCTCGCGCAGCCAGCCGGCGGCGAAGCGCCAGCAGTCGTCGGGTTCGTCGAGATGCAGCAGCAGGTGCGCGGCCAGGTCGCGCGCGGGCCGCCAGCGCAGGGCGCCGTGGCCATCCAGCAGGCTTCGGCGCAACTGGCGTTGCGCGGCCATCAGCTCTTCGTCGTTCATGCGCCCATCTCCGACTGCACATCCAGGTCGGCCGGATGATAGCCAGTCCGGGCAGGGCGTCGGCATGGGTTTTGCCTACTTCGCGGCCGGCCGCGTGGCCGCGATCTCCGCGCTCAGGTCGTGCGTGCGCTTGATGACGTACTGGTGCAGCAGCTGCATGTCCTCGGGCTTGAGCACGCCCGCGAAGCCCGGCATGCCGCGGTTGATGCGCGCGCCGCTCACGGTGGCCGCGAACAGCTCGTGCTGCTCGGGCTTCATGTAGCGCAGGTCGGGCACGACGCCGCCGCTGACGGCATTGAGGCCGTGGCAGGAGCCGCACAGGCCGTTGAACATGAGGCGCGCCTGCTTGATCTGCTCGGCCGAGGCGGTCAGCGGCGGCACGTCGGCGGCGCGCGGCAATGCGGGTGCCAGCCTGGCGGGCGGCAGCTTCTGGCTGGCGCCGAGCTTGAAGGTGACGACGCGCGCCTCGGGCCGCACGCGGGCGCTCAGCGAGATCGGGCCGGTGATGTGCGGGAAGGCGCCGCCCCAGCCGACCATGAAGCTCACGTACTGCTCGCCGTCGACCTCGTAGCTGATCGGGCCGGCCATGGCGCCGCTGTTGACGGGGCTCTGCCAGAGCTGCTTGCCGGTGTCGGCCGCATAGGCCACGGCGCGGCCGTCGGCCGTGCCCTGGAACACGAGGTTGCCCGCGGTGCTCAGGGTGCCGCCGTTCCAGGCGCTGGCGTAGTCGTGCGACCACGCGGCCTTCTGGCGCACCGGGTCCCAGGCCAGCAGGCGGCCCTTCCAGGCACCGCGGATCTGGGCCTCGATCTTGGGGTCCTCGGGCAGCTCGGGCACCTCCAGGCCGAGGTTGACCACCGACTTGGTCGGGAGGAACAGCGGTTCCTTCTGCGCCTCGAGCTCGGCCATGGTCTCCTGCGCGGGCAGGTAGACCAAGCCGGTCTTCGGGTTGAACGACATCGGGTGCCAGTTGTGGCCGCCGAGGAAGGCCGGGATCACCAGCTTCTTCTGCTCGCCGGGCCCGTAGTTGCCGGCACCGGTCTCCACCGGCCGGCCGGTCTTCAGGTCGATGTGCGAGGCCCAGTTGACCGGCACGTAGTTCTTCGCCGAGATCAGCTTGCCGTCGGTGCGGTCGAGCACGTAGAAGAAGCCGTTCTTCGGCGCCTGCATCAGCACCTTGCGCAGCTTGCCGTCGATGCGCAGGTCGGCCAGCACGATGTGCTGGGTGGCGGTGTAGTCCCAGCGGTCGGCCGGTGTGGTCTGGTAGTGCCAGACGTAGTCGCCGGTGTCGGGGTCGAGCGCGACGATCGACGACAGGAACAGGTTGTCGCCCTTGCCCTCGCTGCGGAACTGGTAGTTCCACGGCGAGCCGTTGCCGGTGCCGATGTACAGCAGGTTGAGCTCGGGGTCGTAGGCCATCGAGTCCCAGGCCGTGCCGCCGCCGCCCCACTTGACCCAGCCGTTGCCCGACCAGGTCTTCATCGCCATGGCCATGGCCTTGTTCTCGGGCGGCTGGGCCGGGTCGCCGGGCACGGTGAAGAAGCGCCAGGCCTGCTGGCCGGTCTCGGCGTCGTAGGCGGTGACGTAACCGCGCACGCCGAACTCGGCGCCGCCGTTGCCGATCAGCACCTTGCCCTTCACGATGCGCGGCGCGCCGGTGATGGTGTAGCTCTTGGTCTTGTCGAGCACGGTGTCGACCGACCAGACCTGCTCGCCGGTGCGCGCGTCGAGCGCGATCAGCCGGCCGTCGAAGGCGCCGACGTAGACGCGGCCCTTCCACACGGCCACGCCGCGGTTCACCACGTCGCAGCAGCCCTGGCTCAGCGACTCGGCATTGACCTTCGGGTCGTGGCGCCACAGCAGCTTGCCGGTGCGCGCGTCGAGCGCGTAGACGATGCTTTCGGCGCCGGTGGTGTACATCACGCCGTCGACCACGATCGGCGTGGCCTCCACGCCGCGGTCGACGTCGAGCTTGTAGGTCCAGGCCACGCCGAGCTTGCCGACGTTGCGGTCGTTGATCTTCGCGAGCGGGCTGAAGCGCTGCTCGTCGTAGGTGCGGCCGTGGCTCATCCAGTTGCCCGGCTCGCGATCGGCCGCCGCGATGCGCGCGCCGTCCACGGCCTGGGCCGCGGCGGCGCCGGCGAGGGCGCAGCCGGCCAGCAGCAGCGCGAGGCGTGCGAACGGCAGGGGGCGGAAAAAGGCATGCGGAAGGCGCTGGGGCATCGTGGCTCCTGTGGTCTCTGTAGGTTGTTGTGGTCTTCGGCCCCCCGGGATTCTGGAAACCGCCCGCGCGCCTGGCTATCGCGAGCTTTCGCGATAGGGTTTGCCGCAGGGTGCGGCGCGGCGGGCCCTGGGGACGGCCCCGGGAATACCCCGTCGCGAATGTTCGCGATGCCATGAAGGCGGCGGGCTCGCAGACTGCGCCCCATGAGCCTTCAAACCTACCCCAACACCGTCGACAACCGTCCGGTGACCTCGGAGCGCAGCTTCGAATCGAAGAACCCCGCCACCGGCGAAGCCATCGGCCTGGTGCCGCATTCCACGGCCGAGCAGGTCGAGCAGGCCGTGCGCGCGGCGCGCAAGGCGCAGCCGGCCTGGGCCGCGCGGCCCGACGCCGAGCGCCGCGCGCTGCTGATGAAGGTGGCCGAGGTGCTGCACGGCAATGCCGAGTACCTGGCCGGCTGGATCACGCGCGAGCAGGGCAAGCCGCTGGGCGGCGTCGGCCCGACCGAGGTGCCGGGCGCGCGCTTCGAGCTGTTCGGCTGCGAAGCCTGGACGCAGGTGCCGGCCAGCCTCGAGATGCCGGTGGACGTGGTGTTCGAGGACGCCACGCGGCGCGACGAGATGCACCGCAAGCCCTTCGGCGTGATCGCGGCGATCGCGCCGTGGAACTGGCCGCTGCTGATCGCCATCTGGCAGATCGTGCCCTCGCTGCGCGCGGGCAACACGGTGGTCATCAAGCCCTCGGAATACACCAGCATCGGCACGCTCGAGATGGTGCGGCTGATCGCCGAGGTGCTGCCGCCCGGCGTGCTCAATACCGTGAGCGGCACCGGCGAGGTCGGCGGCTGGCTGGTCGAGAACCCCGACATCGACAAGATCATGTTCACCGGCTCGAGCGCCACCGGCGCGAAGATCGCGGCCGCCGCGGCGCGCAACCTCACGCCCACCACGATCGAGCTCGGCGGCAACGACGCCGCCATCGTGCTGCCCGATGCCGACCCGAAGGCCATCGCCATGGACCTGTTCTGGGGCGCCTTCCTCAACATGGGCCAGACCTGCGCCTGCGCCAAGCGGCTGTACGTGCCCGATGCGCTGCACGACGCGGTGGTGGCCGAGCTCAAGGCGATCGCCGAGGCGATGCCGATGGGCGACGGCGCGCAACCCGGCATCGCGATGGGCCCGATCCAGAACCGCATGCAGTTCGACAAGGTGCGCCGGCTGGTCGACGAGGCGCGTGCCGGCGGCGCGACCATCGTCTGCGGCGGCGAGCCGCGCGCGGGCGCCGGCAACTTCTATCCGCTCACGCTGGTCACCGACATCGCGGACGGCGCGAGCCTGGTCGACGAGGAGCAGTTCGGCCCGGTGTTGCCGGTGATCCGCTACCGCGACATCGACGACGCGATCGCGCAGGCCAACCGCGTCGACGTGGGCCTGGGCGCCTCCGTCTGGGGCACCGACATCGAGCAGGCGCGCGCCGTCGCGTCGCGCATCGAAGCCGGCACCGTGTGGATCAACCAGCACGGTGCGATCCACCCGATGGTGCCCTTCGGCGGCGTCAAGGGCTCGGGCTGGGGCCTGGAGTTCGGCATCGACGGGCTCAAGGCGGTCACGCAGCCGCAGGTGATCAGCCTGAAGAAGAAGCCGCAGTAGCCAACGCCACGGAATGGCATGGGCCGGCACGGGCTGGGCGTCGCGCACGCCCGGCCCGTGCCGTTTGCGGGTGTCGTGCTCCTACAGGACACCGCGCTGCGAACTGACCTGGCGATTTTTCGTGGGGCCTAAGTTGATTCACGTCGGGCATCCGGTCCGGCGGATCTCAATCAACCGGCCTTGCCGGATTTCCCAAGGAGCATTTCCATGAATCGCACATCCCACCTGATCGCAGCCCTCGCACTCACCGCCGCCGGCGCCGCCTTCGCGCAGGGCAACCCGCCCACCACCGCACCGCCGAACCCCGCCACCGCGGCCGGCCAGCAGAACCCCGCGGGCGGCCCGATGGGCACCACCGGCACCACGCCGCAGAACAACACGGCCGGCACCTCGGGTGGCGCCACCATGTCGCAAGGCTCGGGCAGCATGAACCAGGGTTCGAGCAATACGAACATGGCCGCCGCCGAGCCGATGCGTCCGGCACGCGCCGACCGCAACTGAGGCCGCGGCTTCAGTGATGAAGACAGGCATTTCGTACTCGCGGGCGGCGGCGGCAGCGCTGCTGCTCGCGAGCGCGGCCGCGCTTGCGGCCCCGCCCAGGATGCCCGCGGCCCCGCTGACGGCCGATGCCCAGCGCATCGCCCAGGCCGCGGTCGCCGCGCGTGACAACGCGGGCGGCGCCTTCGCGGTGGTCGACAAGAAGGCCGCGAGCGTCTTCGTCTTCGACGCGAAGGGCACGCTGCTCGGCGCGTCGCCGGTGCTGCTGGGCCTCGCGCGCGGCGACGATTCGGTGCCGGGCATCGGCGAACGCCCCATGGCCAAGATCCGTCCGCACGAACGCACCACGCCGGCCGGACGCTTCGCTTCCGAGCCGGGGCGCAACACGGGCGGCGAGGACATCGTCTGGGTCGACTACGACGCCGCGATCTCCATGCACCGCGTGCGCACCACCAACAAGGCCGACCGCCGGCTCGAGCGGCTCGCGTCGCCCACCATCGCCGACAACCGCATCTCCTACGGCTGCATCAACGTGCCCGCGGCCTTCTACGACGCCTACGTGAAGCCCGCACTGGGTCAACGGCGCGGCGTGGTCTACGTGGTGCCCGAGTCTTCGCCGGTGGCCGCGCATTTCGACTTCCTGAATCCGGCGAAGGATGCGCGCGCGCCGTCGCCCGTGCGGCCGGCGCTGTAGGCATCGGCGAGCAGAACAGTCTTCGCACGCTCCTGCGACACAATGCCGCATGCCGACGCATGGCGGCATGTTCATCGTAGGAGACACACCCATGGCAAGTGCGCATGCCGCGCCGCCCGTTCAGGACCCCGCGCTGCTGCGCCGCCTGCTGCGCGCCAAGGACCGCATGGACGCCGCCTCGCACGAGGAATGGCCGGTCGAGCGGCTGGCGCAGGTCAGTGGCGTTTCCGAAGCCCACTTCGCGCGCTCGTTCAAGCAGGCCTTCGGCACCCCGCCGCACCGCTACCTGCTGACGCGCCGCATCGAACGCGCGAGCGCGCTGCTGCGCGAGACCGAACTCTCCATCACCGACATCGCCTTCGCCACCGGCTGGTCCAGCCTCGGCACTTTCGGGCGCACCTTCCGCGACATCACGGGCGGCAGCCCGGGCGAGCTGCGCACGCGCGGCAAGGGCGAGGCGCGTGCCTTCGGGCCCGTGCCCGCCTGCATCGTCAGCGCCTCGCAGCGGCCCCATCTCGAAACAGCAGTTTCGGAGAAGCGCCGCCAGGCCGCCGCCGGTACAAACGAGGCCGAACCACAGGAGATTCCATGAGCCAAGGTATTGAAACGGTCGGTCTGTATGTGCGCGATCAGGAGGAGGCACTCGCCTTCTACGCGGGCAAGCTCGGCTTTCGCGTCCACACCGATGTCGGCAACGGCGACTATCGCTGGTTGACCGTGCAGCATCCCGAGCAGCCGGCGTTCCAGCTCGGCCTGTTCAAGCCCGGCCCGCCGGTTCACGACGCGGCCACGGCGCAGGCGCTGCAGGCGATCGTCGCCAAGGGTGCGATGCCGCCGCTGGTGCTGAGCGTCGACGACTGCCGCGCGAGCTATGAACGGCTGCGCGACCAGGGCGTGGAGTTCACGCAGGAGCCGGTGGAGCGCTATGGCACCGTGGATGCCGGCTTCAGGGACCCGTCGGGCAACGGGTGGAAGATGATCCAGCGCGCCGGGTAGGCGCCACCGTCAGCCGACGAAGTTGCCGCTGCTGTTCAGCAGGATCTGGCTGACCTGGCTGCTGGCGCGCGAACCGCCCGCGTAGTCGAAGCGCCAGCCGTCGAGGTCCACCGCGGCGCGGCGCTTGAACTGGGCCAGCAGCTTCGCGCGTCCCGGCTCGTTTCCCGCGCCGGCGATGACGGCGCCCGCATAGCGGCCGCCGAGGTAGCCCGCGAAGCTGGTCGGCGAGGGCTCCTCGTCGAAGTAGCGCTGCAGCGCGTTGCGGTAGCTGCGCACGATCGCGACCTTGCTGGTGCCCGGGTCCGGCACCACGCGCGTGAAGATGATCGGCACGCCTTTGCCGGGGCTCAGCTGCAGGAAGGTATTGGTGTCGACGTCGGACAGGCACACCACCGTGCGCTGCACGCCACGCCGAGCGAGGCCGCGCGTGAAAAGCGCCAGCTCGATGGCATCGCCCGTGAACAGCAGGAAGTAGGGCGTGCTGGCTGGAAGCTGGCCGCCGAAGGATTCGAGGTCGCGGCCCTTGGGTGCCGTCAGCACCTGCGCCTCGAGCTTGAGGCGTTCCGCGATCTGCGCCATGCCCGGCTGCAGCGCCGTGGCGTGAGCGGCGGTCGGGTACACGATGCCGATCCTGGCCACGCCCATGGTCGCGAGGTTCTTGAGCACGTGCCGGATCTGGTCCTCGCGCGATGCGAACAGGGCGAACAGATGGGGGTTCGCATCGAAGCGCGAATCGGCGAGCCAGGGCGCGACGTGCGCGATCTCGAGGCGGCTGCTTTCCGCATGCGCGAGGCTCGCGAGCGCGAGGCGCTCTCCCACGGTGCCCACCAGCGCCACCTGCGCGCTGTCCTCGCCGATGGCCTTCAGCGCGGCCTGCACCTCGGCATCCGAGTCGCCGACCTCCAAGGCCTTGAGCTGCACGTTGAGTCCCGTCGTGGCCTTGAGCTCCGCGAACGCGAGCCGAAAGCCGGTCGCGTAGTCGCGCGACAGCGCCTGCTGGCTCGGCGACACGTCCATGAGCTGCGTGACCCGTACCGGCGGCTGTTCGGCGGCGCGGGAACCCTGGGCGAAGCTGGCGCCGAAGGACGACGCGAAGGCCATGGCCGTCGCACCACGGAGGACTTGGCGACGGCTGGGGCGATGCAGGCTCATGCGGCCATGCTAGGGAGGATTTATGACATGGATTTGCGCCGCCAGCGAGCAGCGCCCGCGGCTAGAGCTGGTCGATGCCGTTGCCCGCCGAGGCCGCGGCGCCGAGCGCGAAGCGCTGTTGCGTGCCCACGTAGAAGCTCGCGCCGAAACGCCCCACGGGCTGGTAGTCCTGCAGCTGCACGCGCCAGCGCTCCGTGTCCACGAGCCCGTCGCGCACCGCGAGCCACTTCACGCGGCCGAAGAACACGTAGCGGCTCTCGGTTTCCATCGTCTCGTGCAGCACGCATTCGAAGGCCACGGGCGCCTCGGCGATGCGCGGTGGCGCGACGCTGTTCGACGGGACTGCATGCAATCCGGCATGGGCGAGTTCGCTGGTTCCGCGCGGCAGTGAATCGCCACAGGCATGCATCTGCTCGGCCATCGCCTCGTCGGTCAGGTGCACGACGAACTCGCCGGTGCGCAGGATGTTGGCGGCCGTGTCCTTGATGCGCCCGTCATGCAGGCGGTTGATGCTCACGAAGACCAGGGGCGGATCTTCGCCCACCATGTTGAACATGCTGAAGGGCGCGGCATTGACCGTGCCCTCGGGCTCGAGCGTGGTGATCAGCGCGATCGGCCGCGGCACGATGAGGCTCGCCATCAGCTTGTAGCGGGCGTAGGGGTCGAGGGCCTGGAAGTCGATGTCCATGGTTGAAAGCATCAATGATTTAAAAGATTGCATGCACTTTGTTTGAAGGTTTGCATGCGAATGGTGCGATATATGGTTCTCGAGGCCTCATTGTTGTGCGGCATGGAGTGTGGCTCAAACAGGGTGAAACGGGCGGTTTCATTGGAGGATTCGAGAATTTCTGGGGTCGATGGCTGTTGGCACGAAGGATGCATGCGGCAAGGATCGTATGCAATCTATGTTCCACCCTTTCTGAAGGAGTCGTCATGTCCGCAGCCCCGCTTCCGCCCTCGCGCGATCTCAGCCGTCGCACCTTCCTGCAAGCCGGCCTCGCCGCCGGTGCCGCGGCCGCCGGCGCGGCCTGGACCCCGGCCGATGCGGCGTCGCCCCAGGTGCTGAACTATCTGTCCTGGCCCGGCAATGCCGATCCCTACCTGATCGAGGCCTTCGAGAAGGCCCACGGCGTGAAGGTGCGCATCAAGGAATACGTGGGCGGCGATCAGATGATGGCCGTCATCAACCAGTCCCCGCCCGGCAGCTTCGACGTCGTGCTCGCGGACGCCGAGTACATGCACCTGCTGCACGAGGCCGACTTCATCGAGGCGCTCGACCCCGCCGACTATCCGCTCAAGGACTACTGGCCCGAGTTCCAGAAATTCCCGCTGCACTGGTTCGACGGCAAGCTCTACGGCGTCATGACGGACTTCGGCTACCTGGGCCTGTCGTACAACACCAAGGCGTTCACGCCCAAGGAGGTGGCCTCCTATGCGGCGCTGTGGAGCGAGAAGGCCAAGGGAAAGGTCGGCCTGTTCGACTGGTACCTGCCGTCGATGGGCTCGATCAGCCTGGCCAACGGCAACCGCCCGCCCTTCGACATCGACAAGGCACGCTTCGAGGCCGTGAAGAAGAAGCTCTTCAGCCTCAAGCCGCAGGCCTCGGGCTTCTACACCGTCGCCGACATCTTCTCGTCGATGACCAATGGCCGCGCCCAGCTCGTGCCCGGCATCGGCGAATGGATCACGCTCGGGCTGCGCCAGAACGGCGTGCCGGTCGACACCATCATTCCGGAGGAGGGCGGGCTGCAGTGGACCGAGTCGCTGTCGATCGTCAAGGGCACGCCCAAGCGCGACCTCGCGCGCAAGTTCATCCAGTACACGACCTCGCCCGAGGGCCAGGTGCGCATGGCCACCAAGGCCGACAACAAGAAGAGCATTCCCTCGATGGCCGGCTGGAAGCTGCTCAACGAGACCAAGCCGAAGGAGGCCGAGATCCTGCGCATGACGCTCAAGGGGCCGAACGTGATGGATGAGTACAAGGCCAAGAAGATCCAGTTCCGCCAGCTGCCCTCGAAGCAGTCGATCGAGGACTGGAACGACGCGTGGAGCCAGTTCAAGAGCCTCTGAGCGCGCGCACCATGAACGCCTCCTCCACGCCATCGATGGCGATGGCTCCCGTGCCCGCCAGAGGCCGCGGGAGCGCGCGCCGCGGTCCCTCGCCCAGGACGGTACCGGTGCTGCTCGGCCTGCCCGTGCTGCTGTGGCAGCTCGTCTTCTTCGCGGCGCCGCTGCTGTTCCTCGTGGTCGTCACCTTCTGGCAGGTGCGCTCCTTCAAGCTGCAGCCGGCGCTGTCGCTCGACAACTGGACGCGCATCCTCGGCGCTTCGAACTTCCACCAGGCGGCGTTGCACAGTCTCGCGGTCTCGGCCACGGCCACGGTGCTCGCGCTGGCGATCGCGTTCCCGGCTGCCTACACGATCGCGTTCCGGCTGCCCGCGCGCTGGCGCGATGCCGCGATCGCGGCGCTGCTGGTGCCGGTGTTCTCGAGCTACATCCTGCGCATCTATGCATGGCAGATCGTGCTGAGCCCCGAGGGGCTCGCGAACACGCTGCTGGGCGCGCTCGGCGTGTCGGCGCTGCCCCTGCTGGGTGGCGCGCTGTCGCTGCAGATCGGCCTGCTGACGCTGAGCCTGCCGGTCGCGGTGCTGATCCTGGTGTTCGCGCTCGGCGGCGTGGACTCGTCGCTGGTCGAGGCCGCCGAGAACCTCGGCTGCAGGCGGCTGCGCGTGGTGGGCCACGTGCTGCTGCCGGCCATCCGCCCGGCGCTGGTGCTCGCGGGCTCGACCACCTTCCTGCTGGCTTTCGGCGACTACGTGAGCCCGGTGTTCATGACGGGCAGCAATCCACCGACCTTGTCGATCCTGATCGTCGACACCGTCAAGTCGGGGTCACAATGGCCGCGGGCCTCGGTGATCGGCGTCTGCATGCTGGCGCTGCTCGGCCTCGTGCTGGGCCTGGCCCGGCGCCTGGGTGCGAGGAGCGCGGCATGAGCGGCATGACAGGCATCGACCACGCGCGCGCCAGGAAGATTTCGCGCGCCGCACAGTACGCCTGGCTGGCCCTGCTGTTCGCCTTCATCGCGGCGCCGATGCTGGTCATCGTCGTGTTCTCGTTCGACGCGAACCGCTATCCCACGATCCCGTGGGGCGGCTTCAGCCTGCAGTGGCAGCGCGCGATCCTCGACGACGAGATGGTGCGCGACGCCTTCGTCAACACGCTGGTGGTCGCGCTCGGCACCGCGGTGCTCTCGACCGTGCTCGGCTTCGCGGCCGCCTACCTCGACCACCGCTATCGCTACCGCGGCAAGTCGGCCTTCGCGATGCTGGTGGCCATTCCGCCGGCCGTGCCGGCCACCATCCTCGGCATGGCGATGCTGGCCTTCCTGTCGCGCATCGGCCTGTTCGGCCGGGTCGAGGCCATCGTCGCCTGCCACGTGGCGATCGCGACCTCGTTCTCGATGGCGATCATCCGCCTGCGCCTCGGCGAACTGGGGCCCGACATGGAGCAGGCGGCCTGGAACATGGGCGCGTCACCCGCCACGGGCCTGGTGCGCGTCGTGATCCCGTTCTGCCGTTCGTCGCTGATCGCCTCCTTCTTCCTCGCGGCGGCGGTCTCGTTCGACGAATTCATGATCGCCTGGTTCGTCGGCGGCGTGCACGAGACCTTGCCGGTGCGCATCCTCAACCTGCTGCAGGGCCAGGTGAGTCCGAAGATCAACGCCATCGGCACCGTGGTGCTGGCGGTCAGCGTGGCGCTGGTGCTGCTCGCGCAGCGCTTCATGGGCGTGCGGGCCGGACGACCGGCCGCGCGCACCGCAACCGAGTGAGGACTGGATGAACAACGACGCCTATGTTTCGCTGCGCGCGCTCGACAAGCGCTTCGCGGGCCACCACGCCGTGCGCGGCATCGACCTGGACATCGCGGCCGGCGAGTTCGTCGCCATCATGGGGCCCTCGGGCTGCGGCAAGTCCACCACCCTGCGGCTGCTGGCCGGGCTGGACCAGCCCAGCTCCGGCGACATCCTGATCGGCGGGCGCAGCATGCGCGACGTGCCGGCCTACCAGCGCGACACGCCGATGGTGTGGCAGAGCCTGGCGCTGTTCCCCTTTCTCACGGTGGCCCAGAACGTGGAGTTTCCGCTGCGCATGAAGGGGCTGGGCGCCGAAGCGCGGCGCAAGCGCGCGCTCGACTGGCTCGGCCGCATGGGGCTCGCGGGCATGGGCGACCGGCAGATCGCGCAGCTCTCGGGCGGCCAGCGCCAGCGCGTGGCCATCGCGCGGGCGCTGGTCACCGAGCCCTCGATCCTGCTGCTCGACGAGCCGCTGAGCGCCCTCGACGCGCACCTGCGCGTGCGCATGCAGACCGAGCTCGCGCGGCTGCACCGCGAGCTGCGCATCACCTTCGTCTACGTGACGCATGCGCAGTCGGAGGCTTTCGCGCTGGCCGACCGAATCGTGATCATGAACGAGGGCCGCATCCAGCAGGTGGGCGCGCCGCAGGACGTCTACCGCGCGCCGGTGAACCCCTTCGTGGCCGACTTCATCGGCACCAACAACCTGCTGACCGGCACGGTGGGTGCGCTCGACGCCGAAGGTTGGGCGCGCGTCGACGGCGCGCTCGGCAGCTTTGCGGTGCCGGCGCGGCGCGCGCTCGACCGCGGCGCCGACGTGAGCTTCGTGGTGGCGGCCGACCGTGTGTCGCTCAGGCCCTCGGAGACCGAGGCGCCCGCGGGGGCTTCGCGCCTCGAGGGCGCCGTGCTGGGCCTGGAGTTCGTCGGCTCCACGCAGACGGTCTTCATCGAACTGCCGGGCGGGCACGAGTTCCGGGCCCAGAAGCAGCAGCACGAGATCGAGTCGCTCGAGCTCGCGCCGGGCCGGCGCGTGGGCCTGCATTGGGACCCCAAACATGCGTGGCTGCTGCCGCGCAACGCCTGACGCCCCTTCGAAACTGGAGCACACATGTACGAAGAGAGATTCATGCGGCAGGCGCTGGCCTTGTCCGCGCAGGCACTCGCCAAACCCGGCACCGAACCCTTCGGCGCGGTGATCGTGAAGGGCGGCCAGGTGGTCGGCGAGGGCTTCAACCATTCGGTCGCGCACTTCGACCCGACCTCGCATGGCGAGGTCGAGGCCATCCGCGATGCCTGCCGGCGGCTGCGCCGCGTCGACCTGTCGGACTGCGAGCTGTATTCGTCGTGCGAGCCATGCGCGATGTGCGTGGCCGCGATGCGCGTGGCGGGCATCCGTCGGCTGTTCCATGCCGCGACGCTCGCGCAATCGGGCGCGGCCTTCGAGGGCCTGCCCGTGACGGCACGCCATCCCATCGACGTGGACGAGCTGCGCCGCGTGGCCGGTGCCACGCTCGCCGAGGGCCTGACGCCCGCCGAGCAGCACCTGCCGTGGGATGCGATCGAGATCCTCGAGGCCTGGGCTGCGCCGCGCAAGGTGCCGCCACCCTCCCGTTGAGCGGGGCACCGGCACGGCCGCGGGCGCAATAATCGCGCTTCCCGATCCTTTCGCCACGCGACACCCAGCCCCGTGCCACCCTCCAGACGCCCGCCGAGCCCCGCCACTGTTCCCGACGACAAGCTCGGCCGCACGCGGACCGAGACCGTGCACGAGGCCCTGCGGCTGGCCATCATCGAGCAGAGCCTCCAGCCCGGCGCGCGGCTGCCCGAGGATGCGATCGGCGAGAGCTTCGGCGCCAGCCGCACCATCGCGCGCGAGGCGCTGGGCCGGCTCGCGGTCGAAGGCCTGGTCGAGCTCAAGCCCAACCGCGGCGCCTTCGTGGCCAACCCCAGCCTCGAGGAGGGCCGCGAGATCTTCCAGGTGCGCAACGGGCTCGAGCGCACGGTGGTGCAGACGCTGTCGGGCAAGCTCTCGGCCGCGCACGAGTCCACGCTGCGCTCGCACGTCGTCAAGGAGCAGCAGGCCTCGGGGCGCGATGCCGTGCGCTCGATGCGCCTGGCCGGCGAGTTCCATCTGCAGCTCGCCGCGATGACGGGCAACCAGCTGCTCGAACGCTATGTGCGCGAGGTGGTCTCGCGCTGCTCGCTGATCCTCGCGACCTATGGCCGCCCGCACTCCAGCGAATGCGCCGTGACCGAGCATGCGGACATCGTCGACGCCCTGGCCAAGGGCGATTTCGCAACGGCCGCCGACGTGATGCAGCGGCACCTCGAAGCGGTGGCCGACCGCGCGCTGCCGCCGATTCGCGCGGGCGTGGACATCCGCGACGTGCTGGCGCGCTATGCGTCGGCGTCGGTGGACGCTGGCCCGGACGCAGAGGCCGCGGCGGTTCCGGCGCCCAAGGCGAAGGGCGGCGCGCGCGGGCGGCCGCGGAAGAAGGGATAGGCGCCGCGGCACGCACATCGAGCGGAAGAGCCCGGTCGATTCGACGGGAGCAGTCGAATCGACTCGAACCATCGGGCAGTCGATTCGACATGAAGGCAGCTAAGCCGTTGATTTGAAAGGCCCTTGCGCATGGCACACCGGTTGCGTTGAAAGCCCCGTCCTTCAACACCACCCCGAGGTCCCATGCTCACCGCCACCCAGCGCGCCATCGTTTCGTCCACCGTGCCCCTGCTCGAGCAGGGCGGCGAGGCGCTCACCACCCACTTCTACCGGATGCTGCTGGCCGAGCATCCCGAGGTGCGGCCCTTCTTCAACGAGACCCACCAGGCCAGGGGCGACCAGCCGCGCGCGCTGGCCAATGGCGTTCTGATGTACGCGAAGAACATCGACCGGCTCGAGGCCATGGGCCCGCTCGCGACGCAGATCGTCAACAAGCACGTGGCGCTGCAGGTGATGCCCGAGCACTACCCGATCATCGGCGGCTGCCTGCTGCGCGCCATCCGCGACGTGCTCGGCGCCGAGGTCGCGACCGACGCGGTGATCGATGCCTGGGCCGCTGCGTACGGGCAGCTCGCCGACATCCTCATCGGCGCCGAGAAGCAGCGCTACGACGCACAGGCCGCGGCGCCGGGCGGCTGGCGCGGCATGCGCGCGTTCACGGTGGCGCGCAAGCAGGCCGAGA
>Ga0160465_100577_pt1 | contig 15884 bp, 16 predicted proteins | sample HID1971K_E11MG_FD_108209 | JGI IMG/M metagenome (GOLD analysis project Ga0160465, IMG submission 108209) | Enriched millipede-associated microbial communities from UW Madison campus, WI, USA - HID1971K_E11 MG | ecosystem: Host-associated > Arthropoda: Insects > Digestive system > Unclassified ...
ATAGAGGCCTCCGGCGGGCGCCTAGTTGGCGTTCGCAACGTGGTCGCTTTTCATGCGGATTCCAGCGTGATCAGCACGGTGTATCAGCCGCCGCCGCATTTTCTCTGCCTCGATGCTGTTCACGCCGGCTTCGAGCAAGTCGGAAAGAGAGGCCTCGCGTTCGACACTTGGATGTATCACACGCAATTGATTGAGCTTCAAGAGGTCGCCAAGCGGTTTCCCGACGTTTCGTTCATCGTTGACCACCTAGGCGGCCCTATCGGCACCGGCCCCTATGAAGCCCGCCAGGACGTCAGCTTTCGCGAGTGGCAGGCCTCGATTCGGCAACTCTCGCGGCTGCCGAATATCAAGGTGAAGTTCAGTGGCTTGGGGATGAGGGTGCACGGGTTCGGGTTCGGGCGTCATCCGCTGCCACCGTCTTCAAAGGAAATCGCGGAGCGCGCGTTGCCGTTCTTCGAAACACTGCTTAACAATTACGGCCCCACTCGAATCATGTTTGGCAGCAATTTTCCGGTGGACAAGGCGGAAATGAGCTATCCGGTACTGTGGAATGCCTTCAAGCGCTTGGCATCACAGCTGTCTGAGGCTGAGCAGCATTCGCTCTTCTACAAGACGGCGGCCGAGACCTACAGGCTCGACCCCACTGAGTCCGAGGCACAACCAATAAGCAATGAAGAGTCACATCGGAGAGTTATATGATCAAAGAACGCGTGCTGGTGACGGGGGGTGCCTCAGGCATCGGGGCATCTTGCGCTAAGCGGTGCATCGAAGATGGCTACGACGTGATCATCGTGGACCGCATAGGAGACGGGATTCTCGCGGATCTCTCCGATGTTGAGCAAACTGCGAGCGCCCTCGAAAAGGCCCTTCAGGGTGGCCCTATTACTAGGCTAATCAACAACGTAGGGATCGTCCGCCCCGCAGACATCGAGCATCAAAGCCTGGAAGATCTTGACGCGGTCTTCGCTGTCAACACTCGATGCGCCATGCAGTGTGCAAAGGCGCTGCTACCCAGCATGAAGGAGGCCGGCTTCGGAAGGATCGTAAACGTGACATCCCGGGCGGCGCTCGGCAAGGAACTGCGAAGTGCCTATGCCGCAAGCAAGGCCGCTCTTATCGGATTGACTCGCGTGTGGTCTCTGGAGCTTGGGCGGTACGGGATCACTACTAATGCAATCGGTCCGGGGCCAATTCGCACCACTTTGTTCGAGAAAGTTAACCCGGCGGGCGATCCGCGCACCGAGGCCATCATTCGAGGAATTCCTGTGCAGCGGGTTGGCGAGCCGGAGGACGTGGCACAAGCGGTCTCGTTTTTTCTTGACCGCCGCAGCGGTTTCGTAACAGGCCAGACGCTCTACGTCTGCGGGGGCATGACCGTCGGTGCGAGCGGCATATAGAAGCTCATTGCAGATCGCAGAGTTTTGGCACCGCGCGCCGCTGCATGAAGGCCGCAGCCGCCTCGTCGACCGCGCATCCCTCTATCACAGACCAACGGCGTACCTGCTCATAACGATGACTCAGACCGCATTCTTCGCCGCTAGGACGTGTTTCCTTACGCCGGTTTGGTGCAGCGACGAGGGTCCAGGACGAGCGCTCGTTGCCACTGACGCCCGACAACTATGAAGTCAGGCCTAGCACCTGCTGGACAGTCACTGTTCTGAAAGACAGATCGATCGGTTTCGACGGGGTCGCCCGCGTTGAGGTGGGTGGCCCTTCGGCAAAATAGCAAGAAGCGCGTCGCCAGGCCATGCTTGAGCCTTGGAGTCATAGAAAGGTGATGAACTGGCTCTCTGCATAACAGAATACTTGCCATCGCCTATCTTTAGAGATAGGAGTAAGCCTGCGAATACGGCTGCGAATGCGGATATCAAGTTTTGATGACCCAAACTCAGTGACTCGACCTGTCTGACCATAAGGGCGACCGTGGCTTTTATGGTGCCGATGTGAAAGGGCCTTTAGATCCGAACGCAAGCTCGGCGAATCTCTCACCGATAAGCCTGTGCGAGTAAGTATCCGGGTGCAGGGCATCCGGCAGTGGATGGATGGCGAAGTCCGAGGGGCCGTAGAGTGCCAGCCCGTCCACATAACACAGGTTCGGATCCTGAAGCGCTCGCTGCCCCACTACGCGATGCAGCTCCGTTCGGATCGAATCCAGGGTGAGCTTGCCGGCACGGCGCTCCTCGCTCTTACCGGTCGCTCTGAACTTCACCGTACCCTCGGCAAGAGCGCCGAGGTCAAACGCGCCAGGGCCCGGAGTGTTCTCATGGATGGGACAGTAGATGGGCGACATCACCAAAAGGGGCGTATCCGCATGCCCATCACGCAGTGTGTCGAGAAAGCCGTGTAACGCTGCGGTGAAGGCGCGCATGCGCATCAGGTCCATATTGACAAGATTGATGCCAACCTTGAGGCTGATGAAGTCCGCTGGGGTATCGCGCATTACACGTGCCGTGAACGGGTCCAACAAGGCGCTGCCACCAAAGCCAAGGTTCAGCAACTCGACGTTGCCGAGCGCAGCTGCGACCGCAGGCCATGTCGAGGATGGACTAGACGCATTTGAGCCTTGGCTGATCGAGCTGCCGTGATGCATCCAACGTTTGCGGACATCAGCAGTCACAGGTTCGACCAAGTCGTCAGCGCGGAGGCTGATCAGCTCGGCCGTCTCGTTATGCGGTAGCCAGATCTGGATCTGCTTGCGACCAACTGGCAACCCATGGAACCGGAGTGTGCAAGGGACGCCTGCCTGCCTCGATGTGGCACCCGTGGCGATATCGAGCGTGACCAAATTGCTGCTGGTTGCGCTGGCCTGACGAGCAAGATGGCCGTCGATCAGAAAGTCGAAGATGCCCGCCGGTCGCGGCGGAGCGCCTACGTAGACATAGCGCGTGGGCAACACGTCAAGTTCGACATTCATCGCCTCTGTGAGAAACATCAGGTACACGCCAGACGGTTGCGACTCGGCCATCGCCAAGTTGTCGTCATTGCTCTGGCTCATGACCCATGAGGGCAACCGGTGCGGCAGTAAACCGCGCGGCGTATGTTCGATTTCAAATGCGCCACGCAAGAGATGTTCGAAGGCAAATGGCTTACTTTGCTGCTGCGAGAAGCTGATCATGGGTAGCAAGGATTTAGGGAAATTTGGGTTGTTCGAACTCGTTGACATTCTGATGGAAACGCCGGACCCGCCGGATTTTTTGTATGCAAAGCGCCGCACCTGATTTTGTTCACGTCGACAAGCGTTGCTTGCGACGACAACCAACGCGGTTGGAGGTCGGTCCCTGTAACAGGGCTTTAGCCGAATGAATCGATTGCCGAGTTCCACCACCTTCAGGGTGGCGTCCAGATCTGTCGGATCGATCGGGGTACTGGGCAATGGTCTCCCCGAATTATTCAGCTACCTTATCAATCTATACCAGATTTCGCGTTGTTTGAACCTCGACCTCTCTCTACCATCCCTCAGAGTTGCCACAAATACGCGCGGACGGACAGCCCAGAAAGAGACAAGAAGGTTGGATCAATGAAGCTTACCGAAGTGACTCGCGTCTTGCGCAGCAAGAACGCGGGGCCATCCACGACCACCCTGGACCTGATGTTTGTGGACTCGACCGGCTACCACTTGGCGACCGCCTCGAAAGCTCTCACGCCCACATACATCGCGATGCCGTATCTCGTTCCCGAAGACAAGGTGCGCGTAGTTCATTTTCCGGAGGCTCTGGCTATCAAGGTGAGCCTCCAGCGACGCGTCATTGCGGGGTCTCCCGGAGACCGGGATGTATACGGCGCGCAGCAACACGGCCCCATGCTGGACATCGAGCTGTGAGAACCGCGATCGAACGCATGCGCCAAGAACTGGTGCAAGATGGCATGCGGCAACCGTTACCCGGCCTATAACGAGACGCTCAAAGGTAATGCCTGCTGTCCCTGATATACGGCAAACGTCTGTGCAGGTCGTGCCGCTCGGTACTGCCGCTGCTCACGAACACCGGTCGATCGTGACCACTGAAATCGGCAGCCACCCCTTCGAGCAACTATGGAGTTGAGGACCCTTCGGCAACTTCAGGTAGTTGCGCGCTGCGGCACCATTACGTCAGCAGCGGCCGAGCTTGGCATCGCGCAGCCGGCACTCAGTCAGACTATCGCAAAGATCGAGAATGAACTGAACGTGCGGCTTTTTAACCGCTCCCGCGCAGGCGTGCACCTCACGCCAGCCGGACGAGAGTATCTCGAGGTTACAGCGCAAGGCATTGCGCTGATCGATGCTGCGGCGGAACAGGCGCAGGAGCGGGCAAGCGGGAAAGCCGGGATGCTGACCGTAGGATTTGTCTCTGCGGCGCAATACAGGGTACTTTCCAACGCGCTGCGGGTGCTGCGCGAGCGGTTCCCGCGAGTCGATACCACCTTGCTGGAGATGAAAAATTTTGAGCTGCCCGACGGGCTTCGGGCCAACAAGGTCGACGTCGCCTTCGTCCATTCACCGCTCGAGGTCGGCGTGCGGCTCCATCAGAAGCTCGTGGCTGACGAGGGACTTGTCGCGGCTGTGCCCAGCGATTTTCCAGAACGTGTGGATAGAAGGATCACCTTGAGTCAGGTCGCATCCCACGGCCTCATCACCTTTCCCGAGACCGATCTGCCGGATTTTCGCTCCGCGCTAAATCAAGCCTTTCAACGCCAAGGTCTGCGACTCCACATCGTCAAGGAGGTATCGAGAACACTGACGGCCTTGTCGTGTGTGGCCGCTGGCTATGGAATTGCGCTTTTGTCGAGAGCGACCATGGCAGCCTCCTTCAACGGCGTGAAGTTCCTGGATATCGAGAACAGCGAGGAGCTTCCACATGCGCAGATCAGCGTGTTGTGGCGAGCAGACGCACGCGTGACCATTGCGAATAGGTTCGTAGAGCTGCTTTGATCATCCATCCTTCGGCGCTTATGGATGCATAAGGGCTGCGCGATTGTTTCTGAAAAGAGGCGTCAATAGTATCGATCAGCGATGGGATGCATCCCGTCGTTTCAGGCCACACCAACACCAGCAACGAGGCAGGATATGAAACTGACGCAGCTAACCAAAGTGCTTCGAAGAAAGAACGCAGGGCCTTCGACACTCACACTCGACCTGATGTTCATCGATGAGCCTGCTTATCGTATGGGGACCTCGTCCGGTACCTTGAGCGCAGCAGCCATCGCCGGAGTTTACGGGATCGACCCCGGCGGCGTGCGCGTTGTCCATTTCCCCGAAGCATTGGCGATCAAGGTCAGCATGGCGAGGCGCGTCATTGCGGGATCTCCTGGTGATCGGGATGTCTATGGGTCGCAGCAACATGGGCCTCTGCTGGGCATCGAACTGTGAACGCCATCGACCGCCTACGAGGTCAGCTCTGTGCTGGCACTCACCGTCGACCGCTGCGCGTGCTCTGTGGATCCGGGCAGCTTGGCTACGGCATACCGGAGAAAGCCCTGCAGGCGGGCTTCGAAAGAGAGCCGCACTTCGTAGGATGCGACATGGGATCCATCGACCCGGGCCCCTACTATCTAGGATCAGGCGAGATGGCGACATCTGTCGACGTGACGCGACGTGACCTGGAACTGGTTCTCCTGGGTAGTCGTCGTGCCAACATACCCTTGCTCATCGGCACTGCGGGGACGGCCGGAAGCGACCTCCACCTCGAACGCGTCGTGCAGTTGGTTCGCAACATTGCCAAAGCGCACGACCTGCACTTCAATCTGGCGCAGATTCCAGCGGACATCGCTGCAGAAGTAGTTGTTGAGGCTATTGAGGGCCAGCGGGTTCGTCCTTTGGGGCACATGCCGGAACTGACCCGGGATGACGCCCTCGCATGCAAGGCGATAGTGGGGCAAATGGGAGTGGAACCTTTCCAGCGGGCCCTGGAAGAAGGTGCGGACGTCATCATCGCAGGACGAGCGTGCGACACCGCCATCTTCTCCGCCATCCCGCTGATGCTCGGCTATGCCGTGGGTCCCAGCGTTCACATGGCGAAGATCATCGAATGCTCGTCACTGTGCTGCGTACCAGGGGGAGGAGATGCGATCATGGGGACGATCGAGGGCGAAACCTTCATCCTCGAATGCATGAATCCCGAGCGGATCGTCACGCCGATGTCCGCGGCCGCGCACAGCCTCTATGAAGAAGCCGATCCTTACGTGATACACGAACCGGACGGCGTCGTCATGTTGAACGATGTGCGATTTGAAGACCTGGACGGACGCTGCGTTCGAGGCTCGGGCGCGAAGTGGGATGCGAGCCCGGTCCACACCATTAAGCTTGAAGGCGCGGCTTACGAGGGAGAACGCGTGCTATTGCTCGCTGCAGCGGCCGATCCGAATGTGATCAGCAGCTTGGATGAGATCCTCCACGCGCTTCAGGAGCGGGTCGCTGTCACTATCGGAAGCGCCAACACAGTCGGCTATCGTCTGTGGTTCCGCAAATATGGTTTCGATGGCGTGGTCGATTGGCCGGACCAGCCCAAGGTGTCGCCGAGAGAGGTTTTCATCCTTGGCGAGTGCGTTGCCGCCACGTCCCAGATTGCCTCGATGGTTCTTGGCGTCGCGAAGCAAAACCTTCTTCACTATGGCTTCGAAGGCCGGACGACCACCGCAGGAAACGTTGCTTTCCCGATCACACCGCCAGAGGTGAAAGCCGGCGCCGCATACCGATTTCGCGTCTTTCACGTCATGGACGCGCCCGATATGAAAGCACTCTTTCCCGTCATTCACGAGAAGCTTTGACGATCCCGGCCCACCTCGCGAAAGAGACGAGCATCGCCACAAAACACAAAAGCAGCAGAGACAAAAGATGAGCACTTCAGGATTCACACGACGCGGCGCGCTTGGCATGGGTATTTCTGCGCTTGCGTATGCAGCCATGCCTACACGCGCTCAGACCTCCGCTTCCCCAGGGGCCACGAGGCTGGTTGTCGGTCATCCAGCAGGGCAATCAACAGACATCATGGCACGCCTCCTTGCCAAACCCCTTGGCGAGGAACTCGGCGAACCAGTGTTCGTCGACAACAAGCCTGGCGCATCCGGTATCCTGGCCGCAGAGTTCGTCAAGCGTGCGCCGGCCGATGGCCACACCCTGTTCTACACATCAACATCAACACTGACCATCAACCCAGCCGTCTACAAACGGCTGGCCTACGACACACTGGTAGATTTCGCGCCTGTTGCTTTCGTCGGCAGCACTCCGTTCTATCTTGCAGTCAATCCTTCCGTGCCGGCCACCAACGTTCGCGAACTGGTCGCCTTCATCAAGGCCCATCCGGGCAAACTGAGCTACGGCTCTGGAGGTAGCGGATCGACTCAGCATCTGACGATGGAGTGGTTCAAGACAATCGCGGGACTAGACATCGTGCACGTCCCCTACAAGGGTTCGCCCGCCGCTGCGACAGATCTTATCGGCGGACAGGTTCAAGTCATGTTGGACACGGCAACCCTCCTGATGCCGCATTCCAGCGCTCAAAGAATCAGACTGTTGGGCATCACCGATGGCAAGCGCAGTGCGATCGCACCATCGGTGGCGACCCTGGGCGAGCAAGGCTATCCGCAAATCGTTGCGAGCGGCTGGACTGGCTTGGTGGTACCTGCGGCGACACCATCAGCGATCGTGTCGAGGCTGACGATCGCGATGCAGAAGGCTGTGAGCCGGCAGGAGGTGGTTAGTGCGATCGTATCGGCGGGAACCGACGTCGCTTTCAAAGGGCCGGAGGCCTTCCGAGCTTTGATGGTGTCCGAAATTGCGCGTTGGCAGCAGGTGGCGCGTTCAGCAAATGCGCAGGTTGATTAGCGCTTTCTGCGCTTCGACATCATCTTGGTCGTTGCGCACGCGCTGATTGACGGTATCGGCATCGCATCCGTTCCACGCTTGCGTCGCGAAGGGATCGCGGCAACGTGCCTGCTTGAAATTCGCCCGATCCGCTGTTCGGGAGAGACTCGTGGCACATAGGGTTAAACAAATGATCGGAAAAAATGCAACAGCGGGTCTGAAATCTCTGCCTCCTACCGGAGGGCTTGAACTAAAGGACTTCCCGCTGCGAATCGATATTCGACACTCTGCCAGCACCAGCCCGTTAGATGCCCCGTCGACAGGGATGGTGGCGTCGGGTACCGACTCGCGCGACAGATAAATGCTCACGAAGTAGCGCAGCGCCTGGCTGCCGTAGAGCGCATCTTCCAGTGCCTCGTCGGCCAAGCCATAGCACTGCTGCAGGCAGTGCATCCGCAACATCCTGAAAGCGCCGATCGGCTGTCGACCGACGCGGCACCCAATCACACCCACGGCACAACGCGCTCCATGTCGAACAGAAGCTTCTCGCGCCGCGTGACTTCTTCTTCATCGCATACTCGCCGCTGGCAAAGCCGCGTTGGTTCATCTCGGTGGTGCTGTGACTTGCGGTGTCTTCACGCATGCACGGGCAGTGCCCGCCGCGACCTATTTATCAGCATCTCCTTGGGAGAAAGGAAAGCACGGAGACCTGCTACATCGTGGTACAGGCTGGCCGGCTCTCGTTCCACAGCAATGTAGCGCTGTGCTTATCAAATTTTCCAAAAGATGTGGGTCTGAAGCGCCCCGACGCATAAGAGTTCGTATTGCTTCGGCGACCAAAGCTCGGTCTTTCAATAAGTAGTCAAGACATCTTGCAGATTACGTCGCAGCCGAGGCTCGATCAGAGCGCTGTCACGTCGACGGCCCAGCGCAACGACTACCGGAATAACACTTCCGCGCGGCAAACTCAAGAGCCGACATATCTTTAACGCGTTGAATCCTTCCATCGGGCAGGAATCCAATCCATACGCGGTAGCTGCGAGCATTAGACCCTGTGCCGCAGGCATAGTGTTACGCGCTGCCCATTGCTTTATGCCCGACTTTCCGAAAGGCATGAGAGATAAAGCCGGCATGAAGAACGAGAGCGTTCCGCGCAGCACATCAAAAATGGGGAATGGCGCAATTCGAAGAAAACTCTGAAGTGTCTTGTGGACACCTTGGTGATATTCCTGTGACCTGGGAGGCAGAGTCGATCTTCGAAGTTCGCGAACTTGCCAATCCAGCGTCGCGCGTGCGATTTTTAAAGAGCTGACCACAACAACGAGGGCGCTCGCGGTTTGCGCTGCGCGCTGCTGGTTGCAGGCTTGCGCAAGCTTCTTCTTGACCTCAGGACTTCTCACCAGGTGGAACTCGTAGGGCTGCAGGTTTCCACTCGAAGGCGCGAGTAGAGCGGATGACAAGATCTGCTGTAACGTGCCGTCGTCCAGAGTGCTTGCGTCAAAGTCTCTAACTGCCCGTCGATTGGCGGTTATGCGGGAGAACGCCTCCCAGTCGGGCCTTGGTGTGTTCATCTATGAATCCTTGAATTTGCATAAAAGATCGCGCGCCGTCACTCCAAAGACGTCAATCGCGTACCGATATGATGTAAGCTTTGACTTATGTTCGTCAACTTACATGCCTTTCGCCGGAGGTTCACATGTCTTCGAGACCACAGATTTCCCCTAGAAGGCGCCCTCAACAAGAACGAGGCAAGGCGACCGTGGAGGCAATCTTGCAAGCGGCGACTTACATTTTGATCAGGAGCGGATGGGACGCCTTGACTACCAACGCGGTTGCGGAAAGAGCGGGGGTTAACATTTCGTCCCTTTACCAATACTTTCCAAACAAGGAGTCGATCGTGTCGGAGCTGCGCCGTCGTCATGGAGAGCGGGTCAGCTCGTGCTCGTCGCCGAGTCAGGATGGGACGACGCATGAGGCCTTCACCGCGGCCGTCCACCACGCCGTCGGGATCTATCGCGACAACGCGGAGCTATTTCGTGCTTTCGAGGAGTTGCCTCGTCGACATCGACAACTAGTTGAGAAGCGTCGAAAAGTGCCAAAAGCTCTTACGCTGCCGACGAAGGATGGCGCACTCGAGCAATCAGATGCTGAGCTTGCAGCGTTCATTGCACGGACAGCAGCTGACGCGGTGCTGCGCGAGGTAACTCACTCTCGGCCGGATCTGCTAACGGATCCCCGCTTAGTTAGCGAGATTGCATTATTATTAGAAAACTATTTGATCAGAGATGCCAGGTAAAAATTATTCAGCGTTTTTCAATAGCTCAGCCTTTTTTCTGCGCATTGCACTGGGCGCCCCGCGTTCCTAACCCAAGCTCGCATATGACTGCGGTCCGCCCCATAATGAAGCGCGGTCCTTCGAGCCTTTCGATGAGGTCCAGGACGAGCGCTCGTTGCCACTGACACCCGACGACTACGAGGTCACGCCTGCATCCGGCTGGACATTCGCTGTCCTAAAGGGCGGGTCTATGGTCTACGACGGGGGCGATCCGATCTGGGTATGTCGCCCTTCGGCGACATGGCAAGGTGCGCCGCGCCTAACCATGCTTCGGCTTCCGAGTCATATTGAGGTGAAGAAAAAAGCAACTCTTCAAAGGCAAAAAAGTTACGCCGGGAGTTTGAAGGGAGAACTAGCTCTCGCAGAGCCGAACAGTACCACTTGCCTGATTCGGTCTCAATCACTGAGACCGCAAAGCATTCGTTCGGCATCGCGGGAACTCCCCGCCTATGATTTATGGCAAAGTGGCGGCGAGGTGACATAGCGCTAAGAATGCTCCCTGTAGTTGATACCCTGCCACAAAATATTTCTCGGATCGTTAGTGAGATAAACGTGTCGATCGTAGGCTTGCGTGATTCCCTTTTTCTGCCTCCGCAGATTTTCCACCTGGCCCGATTTCATTTTCGGCCGGTCAGCAGCATAGTGGAGCGCATCGAAGCCGGGCCCGAGCCGAGCACCGACACGCAAACCGCGTCGAGCAGGTTGCACACATCATGTGTTGGCGGGACTGACAGCTACGGCAGGGATGGAGAGCAAATGCTTGGCTTATTGCGAGCCATCAGATCCAATCTGGCTCAGGTCCCGTAACAAGTGGTGGCCGATACTGGCTAAGGCTCGGAGCACGAGCTCGAATTATTAACCGGCTGTGGCACTGGCCTGATCGCTTCGATGGGTCGAAAAGACGAGCAACACCTTTGCTTCGAATTCTGGCGTCTTCCTATCGGGTCTTGCGCGGCTGTCACCGATCGTGAGCTCCAAGCTGGACGATACTCCATCGAGGCATCTTTCCGAGCGGATGCAATAGCGCATGGACGACGAGATGTGCGCAGTCAAGGTTGCGAAAAGGCCAAGCACATCACCGAGTGCATCTGACTCGGCAGGTCGATTTCGAATTGAGCCTTGTGAAGCTAAGCGCCACCGTACCGAGCACGCAGCGGCTCGGTGACACGATCGTTAAAGCTCGGTGGGTTGCGTTCAACGCAATGAAGCGGCAAATCCTTTAAAACGCTCCATAGCTCGCAGCAGCAGAGTCTGATCAAGCGATATTGAAATTCGAAAGAACGGACTCAGCCCAAACACGGTCCCAGGCACCGTCGCCAGTTGCGCCTCGTCCAGCAATGCCTCGGCTACGTCGATATCAGTGGTCAACTGCCTGCCACCCGCGGACGTCTTGCCGAGCCAGTTGCCGCAATTGATGTACACATAGAACGTTCCAGAAGGACGCAGACAAGAGAGGCCCGGGATTTTGTTGATTGCATCGACGACCAAGTCTCTGCGTCCTTCAAATGTGGCTTTGTTCTCTTCGATGAACCTTTGGTCTCCATCGAGTGCCTCGACGCCGGCCGCCTGGGCAATGCTATTGGGACTGCCCGTCAACTGGCTGAGCAGATCGGACATTGACTTAATCACGCTCCGTGGCCCAGCGGCGAATGCCAGACGCCAACCGGTCATCACATAGCCCTTGGAAAAACCGTTGATGGTGATGATGCGGTCGATCAGCTCTGGTGCGGCATGCCCGAACGATACGGCACTCTTCCCGTCGAAAGTGAGATGTTCATAAAGCTCATCTGTCACGATCCAGACATCCGGATATTCCGCGAGCACGCGCGCAAGCGCCTGGATTTCCTCCGTCGAGTAGACGGCGCCTGACGGGTTGCTCGGCGAATTGAAGATGAACGCCCGTGTACGAGGCGAAAGCGCCGCAGCAAGATCTTCGGGGGTCACCTTGAATCCGGTGGCTTCCTTGCCCGTTACGAACACGGGTTTTCCTCCCGCCAGCTCCACCTGGTCAGGATAGGTGACCCAGTAAGGCGCCGGGATCACGACCTCGTCGCCTGGGTTGATGATGCACAGCATTGCTGAGAGGATGACGACTTTGGCGCCGCTGCCCACAACGATCTGCTCTGGCGAATACGACATTCCGTTCTGCTTGGACAGCTTGGACGCGATGGAGCTCTTCAGTTGCGAAAAGCCGTCCGTCGGTGTGTATTTGGTGAAGTCCCGCCGAATCGCCGCGATACCTGCCTCCTTCACATTGTCAGGCGTATGGAAGTCGGGCTCTCCCAGGCTGAGTGGAATTATGTCGCGACCGGCGCGCGTCATCTCTGCCGCGCGAGCATTCATTGCGATGGTGGGAGAAGGCCGAATCTCGGTCGCCCTGCGCGCCAACGTTGTCATAAAGTATCTCCTGTATAAAAATCAAAAAAACTTATCCCGACCGCTCTGCGAACGGCAACGCAAAAAGCCAAATTGACGACGCGCCCGCTCTTGTGTGGCGCGTTCGACGCCAGCGACTCAGACTAGTCGCAGCGAGACGGTGCCCAAGCCGTCGAACTCCATGCGCGCCTCGTCTCCGCGCGCCAGCCACACCGTCTGGATGACACTGCCTACGGTGACGAAATCACCCTTGCGCAGGCTTTGCCCGCGCGAGGAAAGATGATTGGCAAGCCATGTCAGCGGGTTGTGCGGGTGGCCCAGCACGTCAGCCCCCTTGCCTCGTGCGACCTCCGCGCCGTTGATCATTCCCCTGCCCATGACATTCAGCAGTTCAGGCGCCTGCGCACGGGGAATCGGCTTGCCCAGCACCAGGCCTGCGCTGAAAAAGTCATCGGCAATCAGCGTCGGCGCGCCCAATGTTTCCCAATGAACATACCGATCGTCCACGAACTCGATCGCGGGGTAGTAGCTTTCAATGGCTGCCGCAACGACCTCCGTGGTGTAGGGTGTCGCACTGCTCGGAAGGTCGGCCCCCATCTTCACGGCAAACTCACATTCAACGCCTAGGCGCACGAAGTCTGCGGCCTTCAGTTGCACACCACTGTCGAACAACCGGTTGGCGTAGAGACCACCTCCGCAAGGATGTGCGATCGACAGATACTTCTGCATCACGGCGCTGGTGCACCCGATCTTGTAGCCGACCATCGGGCCAAGATCAGGGACGAGCATGCCGTGCAACGTGTCCTGGATCCGGTAGGCGTCCTCCAGGCTCTGAGGCTCGAGCTCCGCCGGAAGAGGGGCCAATCTGGACAACGAGCGCCGGTTCTCGGCTATCAAGCTCGCCGCTTCACTGATCTTATCCATCGTTGTCTCACTTACTGTTGGGTTGATAGGTGCCGCGCAATACAAGCGCGAGCATTTTCAATTGACCAGCACGATCTTTCCGAAGTGCACGTTGCTGGCCATGTAGGTATATGCTGCCTCGGCGTCGCCCATAGCGAACGACCGATCCACCACAGGGACCAGTGGACCTTTCTCAAACGCCGGAATCAGTTGACGCCGGAACTGCTCCGCCACGAGAAAGCGCTCTTCCAGGGTACGGGTCCGGTTCGTTACGCCAACCATGCGCAACTGCTTGCGCGAGAACTCATCGACGTTGATCGTCGCGTCGACGCCGGCCACGCGGCCTGCAAGCACCAGCCGCCCCCGGACAGCGGCCGCCTCAACCGATGCCGCCACGGTATTGCCACCAGCAAGGTCGACCACGACCTGAACGCCCGCACCCTGGGTTGCGTCTTTGATTGCTGCTGCGATGTCGTCCTTGCGATAGTCGATCGTCACGTCGCAGCCCAGGCTCTGCAAGCGTTCCAGCTTGGGCGCGCTGCCGGCGGTGCCGAACACGCGTGAAGCGCCTAAGGCCTTGGCAATCTGCACTGCAGCAATGCCAGCGGCGCTGCTAGCGGCTTGTACCAGGACGGCCTCGCCCGGCTGGAACTCGCCCGCCGTGACCAGTGCGTTGTGCGCAGTGATGAACGACACGGGAACGGCCGCGGCCGCCTCCCAGGACATCGAGGGCGGCACGTGAAAGGCGAAACGGTGATCGACGGCCGCCCGCTCGGCAAACGCACCACTGCTCATGGCCATGACGCGATCGCCCACCGCGAAGCCCTTTACATCTGCACCGACGGCGATCACCTCACCGGCAAACTCCAGCCCAGCCGCAGCGACTGCGGAGCTCTTTTCCGTCGCGGCAAAGTGGGACACCGCACGCCGCAAGTCGGCCCGATTCAGCCCAGCGGCGCGGACCGTGACCAGCAGGTCCGTGCTCTTGAATGCAGGCTCAGCCACTTCGCGCCAGACGAGCGCACGTGCGGGTGAGGTCTCATCGATGGTGATGGATTTCATAGGGGTCGGGAAAAAGGGGTTCAATGTGAAAGGATCTTGGAGAGGAACTGTTGTGCTCGTTCCTCCCGTGGCGCGGTGAAGAATTGCTCGGGCGGCGCTATCTCGAGCACCTTGCCTGCGTCCATGAACACGACGCGGTCTGCAACGCGGCGCGCAAAGTTCATCTCGTGCGTAACGATGACCATCGTCATGCCTTCTTTGGCGAGAGAGATCATCACGTCCAGTACTTCCTGGATCATCTCCGGGTCGAGGGCAGAAGTGGGCTCGTCGAACAGCATGACCTCTGGCTGCATCGCCAGCGCACGTGCAATCGCCACACGCTGCTGCTGACCACCAGAGAGAAATGCAGGATACGCACCGGCCTTCGCGGCCAGTCCGACACGCGTCAGCAGCTTCATGCCAATCACCTCGGCCTCCTGCCGCGACAGTTTCTTCACTTTCATCGGTGCGAGCATCACGTTCTCGAGCGCCGTCTTGTGCGGGTAGAGGTTGAACTGCTGAAACACCATGCCGACCTTGGTTCGAAGGCGTGACAGACTGCCGCGCGACGTGTCGACCGGCTCGCCGAAGACGACGATCTCACCCGCCTGGATGGGTTCCAGCTGGTTGATGCAGCGAATGCAGGTGCTCTTGCCGGACCCCGAAGGTCCGCACACCACGATGACTTCGCCCTGCGCCACATCCAGACAGACATCGTCGAGGACCTGGTGCGTTCCATAAAACTTGTTGACGTGGCGCATGCTCACGATTACGGGCTTCGTTCCGGTTGCGTGTTCTTGTGTGTTTGAGCTCATGGGAGTGGGCGCGACAGATGTGAGTCAGAGTGAGGGGAGACGGCGCGATCGGGTGCCGTCAGGCGGAGGAGGAGGAGGATCGCGTGATCTTGCGCGACCAGCTCCACCGTCCTTCCAGATACCGTCCGACACTGGCGATGCCCAGGCAGAACAAAAAGTAAACCAACGCAGCGAACCCGAAGACCTGGATCGGATGCACCAGCAAGCGGTTATTGACCAGGGTCACAGTGCCGGTGAACTCCAGCACACCGACCACAGATGCAGTGGAGGTATAGAGGAACAGGTTGATGTAGCGATTCACCAGTGCCGGTATGGTCAGGCGCACCGCCTGCGGAAGCCGGATGTGCCAGAAGATCTGCATTGAGCTCAGGCCAGTGGCGGCACCAGCTTCGGACTGGCCGCGCGCCACTGCGTTCAGGCCTGAACGCAGGTCTTCCCCGATGAACGAGCCCTGGTAGATAGACAGTGCAATGACTGCGCTCTGCAAGGGTGTGAACTGGACGCCCAGTAGCGCAGGCAGCAGGAAGTACAGCCAGAACAGGAACACCAGCGATGGCAGGCTACGGATGAGCGTAGTCACGAGCTGCGTCGTGCCACTGATCACCTTGGAAGTCGACAGCGCGAGCCCGGCGACCAG
>Ga0160465_100586_pt1 | contig 15523 bp, 12 predicted proteins | sample HID1971K_E11MG_FD_108209 | JGI IMG/M metagenome (GOLD analysis project Ga0160465, IMG submission 108209) | Enriched millipede-associated microbial communities from UW Madison campus, WI, USA - HID1971K_E11 MG | ecosystem: Host-associated > Arthropoda: Insects > Digestive system > Unclassified ...
ACACCATTCCCCGAGTAAATGCTAGAATCCCCGCCCATCATGCGGCCATTCTCCTATTCTTGGCCGAACATTCCTTCACACAGTGCATCCCATGCTGAAGAAGCTGTTCCAGTCTTTCCGCCCTCCCGTACCGGGCCAGCACCACAAGCGCACCACGCCTGAGGTGATCAACAAGAGCCAACATTCGCTGCAGCGCCACCAGTTCAGTCGCCACGCGGTGAACATAGTCGAGCGCCTGCAGAGTGCGGGCTACCAGGCTTACCTGGTCGGTGGCTGTGTCCGCGACCTGATGCTGGGCATCACGCCCAAGGACTTCGACGTCGCCACCAGCGCCACCCCCGAACAGGTTCGCGCCGAATTCCGTAACGCGCGCATCATTGGCCGGCGCTTCAAGTTGGTCCACGTGCATTTCGGCCGTGAGATCATCGAAGTCGCCACCTTCCGCGCCCATCACTCGGAAGACGACCAGGGCGACAGCCACCGTTCGTCGCACAATGCCAGCGGCCGCATCCTGCGTGACAACGTCTACGGCAGCCTGGAAGAAGACGCGCAGCGCCGCGACTTCACCATCAACGCCCTGTACTACGACCCGGTCAGCGAGCGCGTGCTCGATTACGCCAACGGCGTACACGATATCCGCAACCGCTTGTTGCGCCTGATCGGCGACCCGACCCACCGTTACCAGGAAGACCCGGTGCGCATGCTGCGCGCGGTGCGTTTCGCGGCCAAGCTCGACTTCGGCATCGAGAAGCACACCTTCAAGCCGATCCGCGAACTGGCCCCGATGCTGCGCGAGATTCCGCCTGCGCGGTTGTTCGAGGAATGCCTCAAGCTGTTCCTCTCCGGCCAAGGCGCGATCGCCTTTGAAATGCTGGTCGACCTGGAGTTGTTCGAGCCGTTGTTCCCGGCCAGTGCCCAGGCCCTGGAAGAACGCCCGACCTACACCCACACCCTGATCAGCCAGGCGCTGAACAACACCGACCTGCGCGTCAAGCAAGGCAAGCCGGTAACACCGGCCTTCCTCTTCGCTGCATTGCTCTGGCCAGCGCTGCCAAGCCGCGTGCTGCACCTGCAGAACCAAGGCGTGCCACCGATTCCGGCCATGAACGGTGCTGCCCACGACCTGATCGCCGAACAGTGCGCACGCATCGCCATTCCCAAGCGTTTCACGTTGCCGATTCGCGAAATCTGGGACATGCAGGAGCGCCTTCCACGCCGCAGCGGCAAGCGTGCCGACCTGCTGCTGGACAACCCACGTTTCCGCGCCGGTTATGACTTCCTGCTGCTGCGTGAAAGCGCCGGTGAGGAAACCGACGAGCTCGGCCAGTGGTGGACCGACTACCAGGACGCCAACGACAGCCAGCGCCGCGACATGATCCGCGAACTGGGCAGCCGTGATGAAGGCTCCGCAGCCGGCCCGCGCAAACGCAAGCGCAGCGGTAGCAAGCGCAAACGCGGCGGTGACGAGGCGTTCGAGTGAACACGCGCGCCTATGTCGGCTTGGGCAGTAACCTGGATGCCCCGGCCGAACAACTGCGCAATGCCCTGCAGGCGCTGGACCAGCTGGACGACACCCGCCTGGCAGCGGCTTCGGCCCTGTACACCAGCGAATCGCTGCTGCCCGGTCAGCCGCGCTATACCAACGCTGTCGCCGCGCTGGATACCTCGCTCGATCCGCTGGCCCTGCTGGACGCCCTTCAGGCCATCGAGCATGGCCAGGGCCGTGTGCGCAAAGAACGCTGGGGGCCGCGCACGCTGGACCTGGATATCCTGTTGTACGGCGACCAGGTCATCGACGTGCCGCGCCTGCAAGTGCCGCACTACCACATGCACGCCCGCCCCTTCGTGCTGTACCCACTGGCCGAACTGGTACCGGAAGACTTCCAGCTGGCCGATGGCCGCGCCCTCGCCCAATTGCTCTCAGCCTGCCCGTACGTCGGCCTGGAGCGCCTGTAATACGGGCGCTCGGGCTTGAAGTAACGCCAGTAACACCCTGATAGTAACAATGCGGTAACAGGGTCATTGACTTCCCCCACCTCGCTCACGACTATAGGCGTCCCGTGTGACGCCAAAGTGCCGCACACCCGTATTTAGGCCCGGACGGACCTGTACCCGAACATCACGCCCGATGATGTGCCGCTCCGGAAGATGACTACACGCGTTGTTTGCAGTCGTTTTTCACAGCGCCTGAACGAGGATTTTCCTACATGCCTGAAGTAACCCTGACCACCCTGCACGGCCTCAAGGCCAAGGGTGAAAAGATCACCATGCTGACCTGCTACGACGCGACCTTCGCCAAGGCCGCCAGCCAGGCTGGCGTCGAAGTGTTGCTGGTGGGCGACTCCCTGGGAATGGTCCTGCAAGGCCATGACAGCACACTGCCCGTCACCACCGCCGAGATGGCCTACCACACTGCCTGCGTGAAACGTGGCAACGACGGTGCGCTGATCCTCGCCGACCTGCCCTTCATGGCCCATGCCACGCCTGAGCAGGCCTTCGCCAATTGCGCCACCTTGATGCAGGCCGGCGCCCACATGATCAAGCTCGAAGGCGCCGCCTGGCTGGCCGAAACCATTCGCCTGCTGGCCGAACGCGGCGTGCCGGTGTGCGCGCACATGGGCCTGACCCCACAGACGGTCAATGTCCTTGGCGGCTACAAGGTCCAGGGACGCCAAGAAGCGCAAGCCCGCCAGATGCGTGCCGATGCCATCGCCCTGGAGCAGGCGGGCGCGGCCATGCTGCTGCTCGAATGCGTGCCCAGCGAACTGGCGGCGGAAATCACCCAGGCGGTGAGCATCCCGGTAATCGGCATCGGTGCCGGCAGCGCCACCGATGGCCAGGTGCTGGTCCTGCACGACATGCTCGGTTTGTCGCTAAGCGGACGGGTGCCGAAATTCGTCAAGAACTTCATGGCAGGCCAGCCCGATATCCAGAGCGCCCTCACCGCCTACGTCACGGCGGTAAAAGAGGTCAGCTTCCCTGGCAGCGAACACGGGTTCAGCGCATGAATACAGTCAAGACCGTCCGCGAACTGCGCGCCGCCGTCGCCCGTGCTCGCGGCGAAGGCAAGCGGATCGGCTTCGTGCCGACCATGGGTAACCTGCACAGCGGTCATGCCGCCCTGGTGACCAAGGCCGCCCAGCGTGCCGACTTCGTCGTGGCGAGCATCTTCGTCAACCCGCTGCAGTTTGGCGCCAACGAAGACCTGGACAAGTACCCACGCACCCTCGCCGCCGACCAGCAACGACTGCTGGATGCCGGCTGCCACTTGCTGTTCGCGCCCACTGTCGAAGAGATGTATCCCGACGGCATGAGCGTTCAAACGCGCGTCAGCGTGCCGAACCTGTCCGAAGGCCTGTGTGGCGCCAGCCGCCCGGGGCATTTCGAGGGTGTGGCCACGGTGGTCAGCAAGCTGTTCAACATGGTGCAGCCCGACCTTGCCGTGTTCGGCGAAAAAGACTTCCAGCAGCTGGCCGTGATCCGCGCCATGGTGCGCGACCTGAACATGCCCATCCAGATCATCGGCGAGCCCACCGTGCGCGCCGAGGACGGTTTGGCGCTGTCGTCGCGCAATGGTTACCTCACGCCTGAGCAGCGGGCCACGGCCCCGGTGGTGTATCGCACCTTGAAACAGATCGGCGAGGCCATCGCCCGTGGTCAGGTCGATTTCCCGGCGCTGGTCGAAGATAGCAAGGCACAGCTGATCGCTGCGGGCCTGCGTCCGGATTATCTGGAAGTGCGCCATGCCGTGACCCTGCGCCCGGCCACGTTAGGCGACCGTGACCTGGTGATCCTGGCCGCAGCCTATCTGGGTAACACTCGGTTGATCGACAACCTGTACCTGCATCTGGAAGAGAAGACCGCTTAACGGCCTGGGGCTGCTTTGCAGCCCAATCGCCGGCAAGCCGGCGATGGGGGCGCCTGGCGCCCCCCTCTCAAATCCCCCGCTCCCCCCATTCCCTGTGCGTGACCTTTGCCTATAATGATGGCCAGCCTGAACCCGGCATCGACTGCCCTGTCCAAGCCCCACCACGCATCAAGGAATTCTGCTCAATGGCGTATTACCGTACACCCCACGATGTTACGGCCCTGCCTGCCTGGCAGGCACTCCAGCAACACCGCGACGCCATGCAAGACTTCAGCATGCGTGAAGCGTTCGCCGCCGACGAAAAACGCTTCGAACAGTTCTCCCTGAGCTGTTGCGGCCTGTTCCTCGACTATTCAAAAAACCTGATCACCGACGAAAGCCGCGAGCTGCTGGTCAAGCTGGCCGAACAAGTCGGCCTGCAGGATGCGATCAAGTCGATGTTCAGCGGCGAGATCGTCAACGCCTCGGAAGGCCGACCGGTCCTGCACACGGCCCTGCGCCGCCCGGTGGGCGACAAGCTCAGCGTCAACGGCGTGAACGTGATGCCGGACGTGCACAAGGTACTCAACCAGATCACCGAGCTGGTGGGTCGTATTCATGACGGCCTGTGGCGCGGCTACAGCGAAAAGCCGATCACCGACGTGGTCAACATCGGCATCGGCGGCTCGTTCCTCGGCCCCGAGCTGGTTTCCGAGGCCCTGCTGCCCTATGCCCAGCGTGGCGTACGCTGCCATTACCTGGCGAACATCGACGGCAGCGAATTCCATGAGCTGTCGGCCAACCTGCGCGCCGAAACCACCCTGTTCATCGTCTCGTCGAAATCGTTCAACACCCTCGAGACCCTGAAGAACGCCATGGCCGCACGCCACTGGTACCTGGCCCAGGGCGGCTCGGAAGCCGAGCTGTATCGCCACTTCATCGCGGTATCGAGCAACAAGGCCGCTGCCATGGCCTTCGGCATTCGCGAAGAGAACATCTTCCCGATGTGGGACTGGGTGGGTGGGCGCTATTCGCTGTGGTCGGCGATCGGCCTGCCGATCGCACTGGCCATCGGCACCGCCAACTTCAAGGAACTGCTGTCCGGTGCCTACACCATGGACCAGCACTTCCAGACCGCGCCGTTCGACAAGAACATGCCGGTGCTGCTGGCCCTGCTGGGCGTCTGGTACGGCAACTTCTGGGGCGCCCGGAGCCACGCGATCCTGCCCTACGACCATTACCTGCGCAACATCACCAAGCACTTGCAACAACTGGACATGGAGTCCAACGGCAAGAGCGTGCTGCAGGATGGCTCGCCCGTGAAGACCGACACCGGCCCTGTGATCTGGGGTGGCGTCGGCTGCAACGGCCAACATGCCTACCACCAGTTGCTGCACCAAGGCACCCAGCTGATTCCGGCGGACTTCATCGTTCCGGTGGTCAGCTTCAACCCGGTCGCCGACCACCATCAGTGGCTGTACGCCAATTGCCTGTCGCAGAGCCAGGCGCTGATGCTCGGCAAGACCCGCGAGGAAGCCGAGACCGAGCTGCGCCAGAAGGGCCTGAACGAAGCCGATATCGAAAAGCTTGCGCCGCACAAGGTGATTCCGGGTAACCGCCCGAGCAACACCCTGGTGGTCGAACGCATCAGCCCGCGCCGTCTGGGGGCTCTGGTGGCGATGTATGAGCACAAGGTATTCGTGCAGAGCGTGATCTGGGGTATCAACGCCTTCGACCAGTGGGGCGTGGAGCTGGGCAAGGAGCTGGGCAAAGGCGTCTACCAACGCTTGGTGGGTAGCCTTGAAGACAGCGCCGAAGATGGCTCGACCCAAGGCCTGATCAACTACTTCCGCGGCCGTCACCGCGGTTGACCGGTTCCGGCCTCATCGCGGCTAAAGCCGCTCCTACAGGGTTTCGCTGAACCTGTAGGAGCGGCTTTAGCCGCGATGAGGCCAGCACTGGCTTGCACACATCCTCGGAACACCCCCAAGCGCTACACTGTCCAATCGAATAGCCGTTGCAGTCCATCGCCCCCGACAAGCGCAAGGACCACCCGCCATGTTCGATATCCGCAACTACCCCGAGGCCCTGGCCGTCAGCCAGTCCTCCACCCTCTCCCCCGACGACTACCGCCGCCTCTACCGCGAGTCGATCGAAGACCCCGACACCTTCTGGGCCGAGCAAGCCAAGCGCCTGGACTGGATCAAGCCCTGGTCCAGCGTGCAGCAATGCGACCTGAAGACCGGCAAAGCCCGCTGGTTCGACGGCGGCCAACTGAATGTCAGCTATAACTGCATCGACCGCCACCTGGCCCAGCGCAGCGAACAGACCGCCCTGCTGTGGGAAGGCGACGATCCCAAGGACGCCAAGGCCATCACCTACCGCGAACTGCACCGCCAGGTGTGCCGCCTGGCCAATGCCCTCAAGGCACGCGGGGTAAAAAAAGGTGACCGGGTGTGCATCTACATGCCGATGGTCCCCGAGGCCGCCTATGCCATGCTCGCCTGCACCCGCATCGGCGCCATCCACTCGGTGGTGTTCGGCGGCTTCTCCCCGGACGCCCTGCGCGACCGCATTCTCGATGCCGACTGCCGCACCGTGATCACCGCCGATGAGGGGGTGCGCGGCGGCAAGCGCATCCCGCTCAAGCAGAACGTCGACAAGGCCCTGGCCAGTTGCCCTGCGGTCAGCAGCGTGCTGGTGGTGCGCCGTACCGGTGGCGAGATCGCCTGGAGCGAGGGCCGCGACCTCTGGTATGACGACGCAACCGAAAACGCCGGTGACGAGTGCCCAGTGGAACCGATGGACGCCGAAGACCCGCTGTTCATCCTCTATACCTCAGGCAGCACCGGCAAGCCCAAGGGCGTGCTGCACACCACCGCTGGCTACCTGCTGCAAGCGACGATGACCTTCAAGGTGGTATTCGACTACCGCGACGGCGAGGTGTTCTGGTGCACCGCCGACGTCGGCTGGGTCACGGGCCACAGCTACATCGTCTACGGCCCGCTGGCCAACGGTGCGATCTCGCTGATGTTCGAAGGCGTGCCCAACTACCCGGACACATCGCGCTTCTGGCAGGTGGTGGACAAGCACCAGGTGAACATCTTCTACACCGCGCCCACTGCCCTGCGCGCGCTGATGCGCGAAGGTGCGGCGCCGTTGCAGAGCACCTCGCGCAAGAGCCTGCGCCTGCTCGGCAGCGTCGGCGAACCGATCAACCCCGAGGCCTGGGAGTGGTACTTCGAAGAGGTCGGGCAAAAACGCTGCCCTATCGTCGACACCTGGTGGCAGACCGAAACCGGCGGCATCATGCTCACGCCGCTGCCCGGCACCCAGAATCTCAAGCCCGGCTGTGCCACCCAGCCCATGTTCGGCGTGCAACCGGTGCTGCTGGACGAGCAAGGCAAGTTGATCGAAGGCCCAGGGGCCGGCCTGCTGGCGATCAAGGCCAGCTGGCCAGGCCAGATCCGCAGTGTCTATGGTGACCACCAGCGCATGGTCGACACCTATTTCAAACCCCTGCCCGGCTACTACTTCACCGGCGACGGCGCCCGTCGCGACGCCGATGGCGACTACTGGATCACCGGCCGCATCGATGATGTGATCAACGTCTCCGGCCACCGCATTGGCACCGCCGAAGTGGAAAGCGCACTGGTGCTGCATGACAGTGTCGCCGAAGCCGCCGTGGTCGGTTATCCACATGACCTCAAGGGCCAGGGGGTCTATGCCTTCGTTACCCCGATGAACGGTGTTACCCCGGACGATGCGCTCAAGGCCGAGCTGCTGGCACTGGTCAGCAAGGAAATCGGCAGCTTCGCCAAGCCTGAGCTGATCCAGTGGGCCCCGGCCTTGCCCAAGACCCGCTCGGGCAAGATCATGCGGCGTATACTGCGCAAAATCGCCTGCAACGAGCTGGACAACCTGGGCGATACCTCGACCCTGGCCGATCCGAGCGTGGTCCAGGGGCTGATCGACACACGCCTCAATCAATAGCTGGCGGCCACCGTCCGTGGCTGCCCTGAACCACAGGTCGCCATGGAAGTCCTACGTCGCCGCATCGAAACCCAGGTCATGAGCCTTACCGGGCTGGCCCTCGGCCAGCTCGACCTGGAGTCGCCCAAAGGCGACCCGGGACTGTTCGGCCCGCACAGCCTCAGCTGGCGAGTGCATGGCGATTTCCCGAGCATGCTGGTCGGGGGCATCAGCGCTTTGCTGCTGCAGTTGCTGCACCCACTCGCCCTGGCCGGTGTATGGGACCATTCCAATTTCCGCGAAGACTTGTTGGGCCGCCTGCGCCGTACCAGCCAGTTCATCTCCGGCACCACCTTCGGCTCGACCCGCGATGCCAACTGGCTGATCGACAAGGTGCGCACCATCCACCTGCAGGTCACCGGTACTGCGCCCGATGGGCGGCCCTATGCCGCCAGTGACCCGGACTTGCTGACCTGGGTGCATGTGGCCGAAGTCAGCAGCTTCCTCGCCGCCCACTTGCGTTACCGCGACCCTCTGCTGTCCCGCGCCGATCAGGACGCTTACTACGCCGAAATCGCGCTGATCGCCGAGCGCCTTGGCGCGCGTGACGTACCGCGCTCATGCCAGCAGGTCGACGACTACCTGCGACACATGCGTGCACACCTGCACTGCGATCACCGTAGTCTGGAAGTGCTCGACATCCTGCTCCAGGCCCCCGCCCCTAGCCGCCTCGCCCAACCTGTGGGCAAGCTGATGCTGCACGCCGGGATCGATCTGTTGCCGGACTGGGCCCAGGCCATGCTCGGCCTGCAGCACGGGCCGTTGCAGCGGCGCATGATTCGCCTGGGCTTGAAGCGCACGGCGCCCGTGCTGCGCTGGGCGATGCGCGATGGCTCGGCGCATCGGGCCAGGCGGCGCATGGGCATCGAGTGAGGGAATTGGTCGCATCAGCGGAACCGATTTAACGTGCCATACTCCAAGCATTCCTGCTTTGACAGACGATGCACACATGTACAAAGGATTGACTCGCGCCCTCGGCGCCGTGCTGGCTCTCGTGGCCCTCTACAGCTTGCTTGGTTTCCTGATTCTCCCCGGTGTCGGCCTGCGTATCGCCAACCAGCAATTGGCGCAATACGCCACCGTGCCTTCCAAGCTGGAGCGTATCGAACTCAACCCGTTCAGCCTCGAGCTGACCTTGTGGGGCCTGCAGATCGGCGAGCCCGGCAAGGAGCAGGTCGGCTTCGAACGGCTGTACGCCAACCTTGCGCTCGACAGCCTGTGGAAAGGCGCCCTGCACCTGCAGGCGGTGGAGCTCGACAAGCCGCGCAATGAGGTGCTGTTCGCCAAGGACGGCACGCTCAACCTGACCCAGTTGTTCAAGCTGCCTGCCAGCGAGCCGCAAGCCGAACAGCCGCCCAGTGATCCGTTCCCGCTGCGTATCGGCAGCATCAAACTGAGCGGCGGCTACCTGCACTTCGCCGATCAGCGCCCGAGCGAGCCGATCGAGTTCATCTACGACGACATGAACCTGGAGCTGAAGAACCTCAGCACCCTGCCCGACGACAACGCCGACATGACCCTGGTGGCGCGCGGGCCGAACGGCGGGCGCGTGGATTGGAGCGGTACCTTGAGCCTGGCGCCGATCGCCTCGGAAGGCACCCTGAAGATCACCGATGGCAAGATGAAACTGTTCTGGCCCTATGTGCGCGACGCCGTGCCGCTGGTGCTGGAAGACGGCGTGTTCCACCTCGACACCCATTACAAGCTCAACCTGTCCAAGACCACCGAGCTGCTGCTGGACAACACTTCGATGCGTATCGCGCCGTTCGCCATCAAGGCACCGGATGGCCGTCCATTGGTGCGCCTGGCCAGCCTGGACGTGAGCGAAACCTCCATCGACCTGGCCAAGCAGCGGGTCACCGTGGGCAAGGTCCGCAGCGAGAAACTGGAGACCTGGGCCGCCCTGGAACACGACGGCCAGCTCGACTGGCAGAAGCTGTTCGCCAGCCAACCGGCCAAGGCTACGCCGAAGGAAAAGGCCGAGCCGGCCGCCGCCGAACCTACCCCTGAAGAGCAGGCCGCCAAGGAACCGAGCAAACCGTGGCAGGTGCTGCTGCAGGACGTGCAGCTGCGCAATTATCAGGTGCACCTGGCCGACCGCAGCCAGAAGGAGCCAGTAGCGCTGGACGTCGGGCCGTTGAACGTCGACCTGCAAGGCTTCGACAGCCTCAACCAGTCGCCCTTCACCCTCAAGCTCGACACCGGTATTGGCAAGCAGGGCAAACTGCAAGCCGCAGGCCAGGTGAACCTGGCACCGGTGACGGCCAAGCTCGATGTCAGCACCCGCGATATCGACTTGCGCATCGCCCAGGCTTACCTCAGCCCGTTCATTCGGCTGGAGCTGCGCAGCGGCATGCTCGCCAGTGATCTCAAGGTCGACCTCAAGAGCACCGAGCCCTTGGCCTTCACGGTGGCCGGCAAGGCCCAGGTCAACCAGTTGCACACCCTGGACACCATCAAGGACCGCGACTTCGTCAAATGGCAGCAGCTGAATGTGGACGGCCTGTCCTACGTGCACGGCGATGCCGTTTCGATCGACAAGGTGACCCTCCTACAGCCCTATGCCCGCTTCATCATCAACGAAGACCGCACCACCAACGTCGATGACTTGCTGATTCCGCAGCCCGCCGGCGCTACCTCCGGCCAGACCAAAGCCGCCAGCAAGCCGGCGAGCAAGCCGTTGGGCGTGCGTATTGGCCAGATCAACATCAACGATGGCTCTGCCAATTTTGCCGACCTCACCCTGACGCCCAACTTCGCCACCGCCGTCCAGCAGCTCAATGGCCAGATCGGCACCATCGACAACCGCAAGCCGGCGCCGGCCAAGGTTGACGTCAAGGGCAAGGTCGACCGTTACGCACCGGTCACCATCAAGGGCGCGTTGAACCCGTTCAACCCGCTGGCCAGCCTGGATATCGCCACCAGCTTCAAGCGCGTCGAACTGACCACGTTGACGCCCTACTCCGGCAAGTTCGCGGGCTTCCGTATCCGCAAGGGCCGTCTGAACCTCGATCTCCACTACAAGATCACCAACGGCCAGCTCCAGGCCGAGAACAAGGTGGTGGTGGAGCAATTGCAGCTGGGCGAGAAGGTCGACAGCCCGGATGCAGTGGACCTGCCTATCCGCCTGGCAGTCGCCCTGCTCAAGGACACCGAAGGCAAGATTTCGATCGAGCTGCCGGTATCCGGTGACCTCAACAACCCGCAGTTCAGCGTCATGCCGATTGTCTGGCAGACCCTGCGCAACCTGGTGCTTCGCGCGGCCCAGGCGCCGTTCAAGTTCATCGGTGGGCTGATTACCGGTGGAGGTTCGGAAGACCTTGGCAATGTCGCCTTCGCCCCTGGGTCCAGTGAACTGAGCGGCGATGCGAAGTCGGCCCTGGACAAGCTGGCCTCGGCCCTCAAGGAACGCCCTGAACTGCGCCTGGAGATCGAAGGCACCAGTGCCCAGAGCAGCGATGGCCCGCCGATCGCGCAGCAGCGCCTGGAGCGCGAGTACCAGGCGACCTGGTACAAGATCCTGCAACGCCGTGGCGACAAGGTGCCAGCCAACGCCTCGATGCTGGTGGTCGACGACAGTGACAAGCCGGCGATGCTCGAAGGTATCTACCGAAATCGCCTGAAGCAGCAGCCGCCTGCCGAATGGCAACAGCTCAGCCGTGACGAGCGCACCACCAAGCTGCGCGAGGCGGTGATCAAGTCATGGGCGGAAAGTGCGGCCCTGCTGCGCACCCTGGGTCAGGAGCGGGCCAGCAGCATCAAGGATTACCTGGTCGACAAGGGCAAGCTGGAGGATGACCGGGTGTACTTCATCGACACCAGCCTGGGGCAGGCTGAAAAAGATGGTCGGGTGATTACCCCGATGCATCTGGATGCCGAGTGAATCATTACCGGCCCCTTCGCGGGACAAGCCCGCTCCCACAGGTACAGCGCAAGTATCAGGGCCTGTTTTGTCTCTGTGGGAGCGGGCTTGTCCCGCGAAGGGGCCGGCACAGCAATACACAGCGTTAGTCAGACCAAGCGCTGCCCCGACACCGCCGGATGATACAAGGGCTGTACCTTGTTTCCCGCTGGGTCCAGCAAGTGGAAGCTGCGCGCCCCATCACCATGGTTGAAGGGACGATCGAGCAGCGTCACTCCATGCGCCTTGAAGTACGCGTACCAAGCCTCCAGCTCCTCGACGCTGTCGACGATGAACCCATAGTGGTCCAGGGTCTGCAGCCCATTGGCCGCCCCCGCACCCCGCCCCAGCGACAGGTTGTCGTTGCCGCAGGTCAGGTACACCAGATCCTCGTTGGCCCGGTTCAGCACCTCCATGCCCAACACATCGACATAGAAGCGCTCGCACTCCTCCAGGTTGGGCACCAGCAAGGCGATATGACGCAGGCCGTTCAGGCGACCAGGGCGTGCAGGTAATTCGGACATTGGCGCGGCTCCATTTTTGTATACAATTCAATAGTGAATTTAAAACAAAAGGAGCCACTTGTGTACAGCCTGTTCATCAAAACGCGCGTGAAACCCGGCTGCGCCGAAGCCTTTCTTGCAGCAATCAACATCAATGCCGCAGCCTCGGTGGCCACCGAGCCTGGCTGCCTGGTGTTCGATGTTTGCCAGGACCGGGTCGATCCCGATGTGATCTACCTCTACGAGATCTACCGCGACGATGAGGCCTATGAAGCGCATACCCACACGGCGCACTTTCGCGACAGCCGACCATTGGTCGAACCCCTGATTCTTGAGCAGGAATGCTTCGAAAGTGACGTGGTCGCGCGTAACCCGGTGAATTGAGCGCCATGAAAAAGCCCCGGCCAAGGCCGGGGCTTTTTTGAAGTGGTGGCCAAATCCTTTTGGCCGACGGGACATCCCTTATTCGGTTTTCAGGCCGTCAGCCGAAACGGCCTGAACGCCTTTGATCTTCTTGGTGATCGCAACCGCGGTCTCTTTTTGAGACTTGGTAACGGCAGTATCCGAAGAGAGCGAAACCACGCCTTTGTTGGTCTCGACCTTGATGTCAGTACCTGGGATGCCTTTTTCAGTCATCAGGTCCGATTTAACCTTGGTGGTGATCCAGGTGTCGGAGGTCGCTTCCTTGGCTTCGGTCATCTCACCGGCTGCCAGTGTCATCGGGGCCTGAGTGGACTGCTGGGCGAAAGCCGCGTTAGCCGTGGTCAGGGTCAGAGCGGTAGCAGTAGCGGCAGCAATGGCGAACTTCTTCATGTGGGTCACTCCTGTTATTCGAAAGGTCTGCGCCGTATCTCCTGGCGGCAGGTAAGAGAGTAGTTGCACGCCGTGTGCCAGCTTTTCCGCTTCGCTTGTTTCCTTATAAATCAACGACTTAGATCATTCAGCCAAAGACCTAGGTCGTGCATTTTGCAATCCGCGCGGTAAACCTGCATGCAAGATGCAAGTGCGCAAAAGGTTCCGCAGGGCCAATAAAAAAGGGCCCCGAAGGGCCCTTTTCACTGCGTGTCAGTCGCTTAGACGCCCGAAGCCTTGGCTGCGGCAACGTCCTTGATCGACAGCTTGATACGGCCGCGGTTGTCCACGTCCAGTACCAGCACTTCGACTTCCTGACCTTCTTTCAGCACGTCGGTCACTTTCTCTACGCGAGCGTCGCTCAGCATGGAGATGTGCACCAGACCGTCCTTGCCAGGCAGGATGTTGACGAAGGCGCCGAAGTCGACGATGCGCTCGACCTTGCCCACGTAGATCTTGCCGATCTCGGCCTCGGCGGTGATGCCCAGGATGCGCTGGCGAGCTGCCTCGGCCGCTTCCTTGGTTTCGCCGAAGATCTTGATCGAGCCATCGTCTTCGATGTCGATCGAGGCCTTGGTTTCTTCGCAGATGCCGCGGATGGTGGCGCCACCTTTACCGATGACGTCACGGATCTTGTCGGTGTCGATCTTCATCGCGATCATGGTCGGTGCGTTGGCCGACAGCTCGGTACGCGACTCACCAATGATCTGGTTCATCTGGCCGAGGATGTTCAGGCGCGCTTCCAGGGCCTGGCCCAGGGCGATTTCCATGATCTCTTCGGTGATGCCGTTGATCTTGATGTCCATCTGCAGCGCGGTGACGCCTTTGGCGGTACCGGCTACCTTGAAGTCCATGTCGCCCAGGTGGTCTTCGTCACCGAGGATGTCGGTCAGGACTGCGAACTTCTCGCCTTCCTTGACCAGACCCATGGCGATACCGGCAACCGGTGCCTTCATCGGCACACCGGCGTCCATCAGGGCCAGGGATGCACCGCAAACCGAAGCCATGGAGCTGGAGCCGTTGGACTCGGTGATTTCCGACACTACACGGATGGTGTACGGGAACACGTCGGCAGCTGGCAGCATGGCCTGAACCGAACGGCGGGCCAGACGGCCGTGACCGATTTCACGACGGCCAGCACCGCCCATGCGACCACACTCGCCTACCGAGAACGGCGGGAAGTTGTAGTGCAGCATGAAGGGGTCTTTCTTCTCGCCTTCGAGGGTGTCCAGCAGCTGGGCGTCACGGGCAGTACCCAGGGTCGCGACGACCAGGGCCTGGGTTTCGCCACGGGTGAACAGTGCCGAACCGTGAGTCTTCGGCAGAACACCGACTTCGATGTTCAGCGGACGAACGGTTTTGGTGTCACGACCATCGATACGCGGCTTGCCGTTGACGATGTTTTCGCGAACGGTGCGGTATTCGATTTCGCCGAAGATTTCTTTGACTTCGGAAGCCGAAGGCTGACCTTCTTCACCGGAGAACTTGGCGATCGCCTGATCGCGCAGCTCGCCCAGGCGCGCGTAACGGTCGGCCTTGACGGTGATGGTGTAGCCCTGCGAAACGCCCTCGCCGAATTCGGCGCGGATGGCGTTGAACAGTTCGGTGTTGGCAACGGCCGGTTTCCAGTCCCAGGTCGGCTTGCCCGCTTCGGCAGCCAGCTCTTTGACAGCCTGGATGACCGACTGGAATTCGTCGTGGGCGAACAGTACAGCGCCCAGCATCTGGTCTTCGGTCAGCTCTTGGGCTTCCGATTCAACCATCAGTACAGCAGATTCGGTACCGGCTACGACCATGTCCAGGCTCGAAGCCTGCAGCTGCTCGTAAGTCGGGTTCAGCAGGTAGCCGGTGCTTTCGTGGAAAGCAACGCGGGCGGCGCCGATCGGGCCTTCGAACGGAATGCCGGAAATAGCCAGGGCAGCCGAGGTACCGATCATCGCAGCGATGTCCGGATCGGTCTTCTTGCTGGTGGAAACCACGGTGCAGACGACCTGGACTTCATTCATGAAGCCTTCAGGGAACAGCGGGCGGATCGGACGGTCGATCAGGCGCGAGGTCAGGGTCTCTTTCTCGGAAGGACGGCCTTCACGCTTGAAGAAGCCACCAGGGATCTTGCCAGCGGCGTAGGTCTTTTCCTGGTAGTGGACCGACAGCGGGAAGAAGCCCTTGCCCGGGTCTGCCTGCTTGGCGCCGACCACGGTCACCAGCACGGTCACGTCGTTGTCGACGGTCACCAGCACGGCGCCGGTCGCCTGACGGGCGATGCGGCCCGTTTCGAGAGTAACGGTCGATTGACCGAACTGGAATTTCTTGATTACCGGGTTCACGGTTTCCTACCTTTTTCAGTGGCTCTGGGGGAACTGGTTTCTTGCGAATTCTTGGGCAGAA
>Ga0160465_100589_pt1 | contig 15480 bp, 12 predicted proteins | sample HID1971K_E11MG_FD_108209 | JGI IMG/M metagenome (GOLD analysis project Ga0160465, IMG submission 108209) | Enriched millipede-associated microbial communities from UW Madison campus, WI, USA - HID1971K_E11 MG | ecosystem: Host-associated > Arthropoda: Insects > Digestive system > Unclassified ...
ACACCATTCCCCGAGTAAATGCTAGAATCCCCGCCCATCATGCGGCCATTCTCCTATTCTTGGCCGAACATTCCTTCACACAGTGCATCCCATGCTGAAGAAGCTGTTCCAGTCTTTCCGCCCACCCGTACCGGGCCAGCACCACAAGCGCACCACGCCTGAGGTGATCAACAAGAGCCAACATTCGCTGCAGCGCCACCAGTTCAGCCGCCACGCGGTGAACATCGTCGAACGCCTGCAGAGTGCGGGCTACCAGGCTTACCTGGTCGGTGGCTGTGTCCGCGACCTGATGCTGGGCATCACGCCCAAGGACTTCGACGTCGCCACCAGCGCCACGCCAGAGCAGGTCCGCGCCGAATTCCGTAATGCGCGCATCATTGGCCGGCGCTTCAAGCTGGTCCACGTGCATTTCGGTCGCGAGATCATCGAGGTCGCCACCTTCCGCGCCCATCATTCCGATGACGACCAGGGCGACAGCCACCGTTCGTCGCACAATGCCAGCGGCCGCATCCTGCGTGACAACGTCTACGGCACCTTGGAAGAAGACGCACAACGTCGCGACTTCACCATCAACGCCCTGTACTACGATCCGGTCAGCGAGCGGGTACTCGATTACGCCAACGGCGTGCACGATATCCGTAACCGCTTGCTGCGCCTGATTGGCGACCCGACACACCGCTACCAGGAAGACCCGGTGCGGATGCTGCGTGCGGTGCGTTTCGCGGCCAAGCTCGACTTCGGTATCGAGAAGCACACCTTCAAGCCGATCCGCGAACTGGCACCAATGCTGCGCGAAATCCCGCCTGCCCGCCTGTTCGAGGAATGCCTCAAGCTGTTCCTCTCCGGCCAGGGCGCGATCGCCTTTGAAATGCTGGTCGACCTGGAACTGTTCGAGCCGTTGTTCCCAGCCAGTGCCCACGCCCTGGAAGAGCGCCCGACCTACACCCACACCTTGATCAGCCAGGCGCTGAACAACACCGACCTGCGCGTCAAGCAAGGCAAGCCGGTAACGCCGGCCTTCCTCTTCGCCGCACTGCTGTGGCCAGCCCTGCCAAGCCGCGTGCTGCACCTGCAGAACCAAGGTGTGCCGCCGATTCCGGCCATGAACGGCGCAGCCCACGACCTGATCGCCGAGCAGTGCGCCCGCATCGCCATTCCCAAGCGGTTCACCCTGCCGATTCGCGAAATCTGGGACATGCAGGAACGCCTGCCACGGCGCAGCGGCAAACGTGCCGACATGCTGCTGGACAACCCGCGTTTCCGCGCCGGTTACGACTTCCTGCTGCTGCGTGAAAGCGCCGGCGAGGAAACCGACGACCTCGGCCAGTGGTGGACCGACTACCAGGACGCCAACGACAGCCAGCGCCGCGACATGATCCGCGAACTGGGCAATCGTGATGAAGGCCCCGCAGCCGGCCCGCGCAAACGCAAGCGCAGCCCCAGCAAGCGCAAACGCGGCGGTGACGAGGCGTTCGAGTGAACACGCGCGCCTATGTTGGCCTGGGCAGCAACCTGGATGCCCCGGCCGAGCAGCTGCGCAGCGCCCTGCAGGCCCTGGACCAGCTGGCGGATACCCGCCTGGCCTCGGCTTCGGCCCTGTATACCAGTGACTCGCTGCTGCCAGGCCAGCCACGCTACACCAACGCTGTCGCCGCGCTGGACACCTCGCTGGAACCGCTGGCTCTGCTCGACGCCCTGCAAGCCATCGAGCTTGACCAGGGCCGCGTGCGCAAAGAGCGCTGGGGGCCGCGCACGCTGGACCTGGATATCCTCCTGTACGGCGACCAGGTCATCGATGTGCCGCGCCTGCAGGTGCCGCACTACCACATGCATGCCCGTCCCTTCGTGCTGTATCCGCTGGCCGAGCTGGTACCCCACGACTTCCAGCTGGCCGATGGCCGCGCCCTCTCCCAGCTGCTCGCAGCCTGCCCGTACGTCGGTCTGGAGCTCTTGTAATACGGGCGCTCCGGCCTGAGGTAACGCCAGTAACACCCTGTTAGTAACAATGCGGTAACAGGGTGATTGACTTCCCCCACCTCGCTCACGACTATAGGCGTCCCGTGTGACACCAAAGTGCCGCACACCCGTATTTAGGCCCGGACGGACCTGTGCCCGAACATCACGCGCGATGATGTGCCGCTCCGGAAGATGACTACACGCGTTGTTTGCAGTCGTTTTTCACAGCGCCTGAACGAGGATTTTCCTACATGCCTGAAGTAACCCTGACCACCCTGAATGGCCTCAAGGCCAAGGGTGAAAAGATCACCATGCTGACCTGCTACGACGCGACCTTTGCCAAGGCCGCCAGCCAGGCTGGCGTCGAAATTCTGCTGGTAGGCGACTCGCTGGGGATGGTTCTGCAGGGCCATGACAGCACATTGCCCGTCACCACCAGCGAAATGGCCTATCACACCGCGTGCGTCAAACGTGGCAACGAGGGCGCGCTGATTCTTGCCGACCTGCCCTTCATGGCCCATGCCACGCCTGAGCAAGCATTCGCCAATTGCGCCACCTTGATGCAGGCCGGCGCCCACATGATCAAGCTAGAAGGCGCCGCCTGGCTGGCCGAAACCATTCGCCTGCTGGCCGAGCGCGGCGTGCCGGTGTGCGCGCACATGGGACTGACGCCACAGACCGTCAATGTCCTTGGCGGCTACAAGGTCCAAGGGCGCCAGGAGGCGCAGGCTCGGCAGATGCGTGCCGATGCCATCGCCCTGGAACAGGCCGGTGCAGCCATGCTGCTGCTCGAATGCGTACCCAGCGAGCTGGCCGCGGAAATCACCCAGGCGGTGAGCATCCCGGTGATCGGCATCGGTGCCGGTAGCGCCACCGATGGCCAGGTGCTGGTGCTGCACGACATGCTCGGGTTGTCGCTGAGCGGGCGAGTGCCTAAGTTCGTCAAGAACTTCATGGCCGGCCAGCCGGATATCCAGAGCGCCATTGCCGCCTATGTCACGGCGGTCAAGGACGTCAGCTTCCCAGGCAGCGAACACGGGTTCAGCGCATGAATACAGTCAAGACCGTCCTCGAACTGCGCGCCGCCATTGCCCGAGCCCGCGGCGAAGGCAAGCGGATCGGCTTCGTGCCGACCATGGGCAACTTGCACAGCGGCCACGCGGCCCTGGTGACCAAGGCCGCCCAGCGCGCTGATTTCGTGGTCGCCAGCATCTTCGTCAACCCGCTGCAGTTCGGCGCCAACGAAGACCTGGACAAGTACCCGCGCACCCTCGCCGCCGACCAGCAGCGCTTGTTCGAGGCGGGCTGCCACTTGCTGTTCGCACCCACCGTCGAAGAGATGTACCCCGATGGCATGGGCGTGCAGACCCGCGTCAGCGTGCCGAACCTCTCCGAAGGCCTGTGTGGCGCCAGCCGCCCGGGGCATTTCGAGGGTGTGGCCACAGTGGTGAGCAAGCTGTTCAACATGGTGCAGCCCGACCTTGCCGTGTTCGGCGAGAAGGACTTCCAGCAACTGGCCGTGATCCGCGCCATGGTGCGCGACCTGAACATGCCCATCCAGATCATCGGCGAGCCCACCGTGCGCGCCGAGGACGGTTTGGCGCTGTCGTCTCGCAACGGTTATCTCACGCCCGAGCAGCGGTCTGCCGCGCCGGCGCTGTACCGTACCTTGCAGCACATCGGCGCAGCCATCGGCCGGGGCCAGCGTGATTTCGCGGCACTGGTTGCCGACGGCCAGGCGCAGTTGAGCGCAGCGGGCATGCGCCCGGATTACCTGGAAGTGCGTCATGCCGTCAGTTTGCGCCCGGCGCAGCTGGATGACCGCGACCTGGTGGTGATTGCGGCGGCCTATCTGGGTAATACCCGACTCATCGACAACCTGTACCTGCACGTGGAAGACAAGACCGCGTAATGCTTTGGGCTGCTTTGCAGCCCATCGCCGGCAAGCCGGCTCCCACAACTCGATCCCTGTGGGAGCCGGCTTGCCGGCGATGGGGCGCCATAGCGCCCCCTCTCAATTCCCCCGCCCCCCATTCCCTACGCCAGCCCTTTGCCTATAATGATGGCCAGCCTGAACCCGGCAAACACTGCCCTGTCCAAGCACCACCACGCATCAAGGAACTCTGCGCAATGGCGTATTACCGTACACCCCACGATGTTACGGCCCTGCCTGCCTGGCAGGCTCTCCAACAGCACCGCGACGCCATGCAAGGCTTCAGCATGCGCGAAGCCTTCGCCGCCGATGGCAAGCGCTTCGAGCAGTTCTCCCTGAGCTGCTGCGGCCTGTTCCTCGATTACTCGAAGAACCTGATCACCGATGAAACCCGTAATCTGCTGGTGAACCTGGCCGAACAGGTCGGCCTGCAGGACGCGATCAAGTCGATGTTCAGCGGCGAGATCGTCAACGCCTCGGAAGGCCGTCCGGTCCTGCACACGGCGCTGCGCCGCCCGGTGGGCGACAAGCTCAGCGTCAATGGCGTGAACGTGATGCCGGAAGTGCACAAAGTGCTCAACCAGATCACCGAACTGGTCGGCCGCATCCACGACGGCCTGTGGCGCGGCTACAGCGAAAAGCCGATCACCGATGTGGTCAACATCGGCATCGGCGGCTCGTTCCTCGGCCCGGAACTGGTCTCCGAAGCCCTGTTGCCCTATGCCCAACGTGGCGTGCGATGCCATTACCTGGCGAACATCGACGGCAGCGAATTCCATGAGCTGTCGGCCAACCTGCGCGCCGAAACCACCCTGTTCATCGTCTCGTCGAAATCGTTCAATACCCTCGAGACGCTGAAGAACGCCATGGCCGCACGCACCTGGTACCTGGCCCAGGGCGGCTCGGAAGCCGAGCTGTACCGCCACTTCATCGCGGTATCGAGCAACAAGGCCGCGGCCGTGGCTTTCGGCATCCGCGAAGAAAACATCTTCCCGATGTGGGACTGGGTCGGTGGGCGCTACTCGCTGTGGTCTGCGATCGGCCTGCCGATCGCACTGGCCATCGGCACCGCCAACTTCAAGGAGCTGCTGTCGGGTGCCTACACCATGGACCAGCACTTCCAGACCGCGCCGTTCGACAAGAACATGCCGGTGCTGCTGGCCCTTCTGGGCGTCTGGTACGGCAACTTCTGGGGCGCACGAAGCCACGCGATCCTGCCTTACGACCACTACCTGCGCAACATCACCAAGCACCTGCAGCAGCTGGACATGGAGTCCAACGGCAAGAGCGTGCTACAGGACGGCACCCCGGTGAAGACCGACACCGGCCCGGTGATCTGGGGTGGTGTCGGCTGCAATGGCCAACATGCCTATCACCAGTTGCTGCACCAAGGCACCCAACTGATTCCGGCGGACTTCATCGTCCCGGTGGTCAGCTTCAACCCGGTGGCCGATCATCATCAATGGCTGTACGCCAACTGCCTGTCGCAAAGTCAGGCGCTGATGCTCGGCAAGACCCGCGAGGAAGCCGAGGCAGAACTGCGCCAGAAGGGCCTGAACGAAGCGGATATCGAGAAGCTTGCACCGCACAAGGTCATTCCCGGCAACCGTCCGAGCAACACCCTGGTGGTCGAACGCATCAGCCCGCGTCGCCTGGGCGCACTGGTCGCCATGTACGAGCACAAGGTATTCGTGCAGAGCGTGATCTGGGGTATCAACGCCTTCGACCAGTGGGGCGTGGAGCTGGGCAAGGAGCTGGGCAAGGGCGTCTACCAGCGTTTGGTGGGCAGCCTGGAAGACAGTGCCGAAGACGGCTCGACCCAAGGCCTGATCAACTACTTCCGCGGCCGTCACCGCGGTTGATCCTGTAGGCCCAATCGCCGGCAAGCCGGCTCCCACAGGGCGGTCAACACCGAACCCTGTGGGAGCCGGCTTGCCGGCGATGAGGCCGATGAAGGCTGAACACCAGCGCCAGCTACACTGTCCAATCGAATAGCCGTTGCAGTCCATCGCCCCCGACAAGTGCAAGGACCACCGCCATGTTCGATATCCGCAACTACCCCGAGGCCCTGGCCGTCAGCCAGTGCGCCACCCTCTCGCCCGACGAATACCGCCGCCTCTACCGCCAGTCGGTCGAGACTCCGGACGCATTCTGGGCCGAACAAGCCAAGCGCCTGGACTGGATCAAACCTTGGTCCAGCGTGCAGCAATGCGACCTGAAGACCGGTAAGGCACGCTGGTTCGACGGCGGCCAACTCAACGTCAGCTTCAACTGCATCGACCGTCACCTGGCCCAGCGCGGCGATCAGACCGCCCTGCTGTGGGAAGGCGACGACCCCAACGATTCAAAGGCCATCACCTACCGCGAACTGCACCGCCAGGTGTGCCGCCTGGCCAATGCCCTGAAGGCGCGGGGCTTGAAAAAGGGTGACCGGGTGTGCATCTACATGCCGATGGTTCCCGAAGCCGCCTACGCCATGCTGGCCTGCACCCGCATCGGTGCTATCCACTCCGTGGTGTTCGGCGGCTTCTCTCCGGATGCCCTGCGCGACCGCATTCTCGACGCCGACTGCCGCACCGTGATCACCGCCGATGAGGGCGTGCGTGGTGGCAAGCGCATTGCGCTCAAGCAGAACGTCGACAAGGCCTTGGCCAGTTGTCCTGCAGTCAGCAGCGTGCTGGTGGTGCGCCGCACCGGTGGTGATATCGCCTGGAGCGAAGGCCGTGACCTCTGGTACCACGACGCCACCGAAAACGCCGCTGATGATTGCCCAGTCGAGCCGATGGACGCCGAAGACCCCTTGTTCATCCTCTACACCTCCGGCAGCACCGGCAAACCCAAGGGCGTGCTGCACACCACCGGTGGCTACCTGCTGCAGGCGACGATGACCTTCAAGGTGGTGTTCGACTACCGCGACGGCGAGGTGTTCTGGTGCACCGCCGATGTCGGCTGGGTCACAGGCCACAGCTACATCGTCTATGGCCCGCTGGCCAACGGCGCGATTTCCCTGATGTTCGAAGGGGTGCCCAACTACCCCGACACATCGCGCTTCTGGCAGGTGGTGGACAAGCACCAGGTGAACATCTTCTACACCGCGCCCACCGCCTTGCGCGCGCTGATGCGCGAAGGTCCCGCGCCGCTGCAGACCACCTCGCGCAATAGCCTGCGCCTGCTCGGCAGCGTCGGCGAGCCAATCAACCCCGAGGCTTGGGAATGGTATTTCGAGGAAGTCGGGAAAAAGCGCTGCCCCATCGTCGACACCTGGTGGCAGACCGAGACCGGCGGCATCATGATGACGCCGCTGCCTGGCACGCAGAAGCTCAAGCCAGGCTGCGCAACCCAGCCCATGTTCGGCGTGCAACCGGCACTTCTGGATGAGCAGGGCAAACTGATCGAGGGTCCGGGGGCTGGCCTGCTTGTGCTCAAGGCCAGTTGGCCTGGGCAGATCCGTAGCGTCCATGGCGACCACAAGCGCATGATCGACACCTACTTCAAACCCATGCCCGGTTACTACTTCACCGGCGACGGTGCCCGCCGCGACGCCGATGGCGACTACTGGATCACCGGCCGCATCGATGATGTGATCAATGTCTCCGGCCACCGCATCGGCACCGCCGAAGTGGAAAGCGCCCTGGTGCTCCACGACAGTGTCGCCGAGGCTGCCGTGGTCGGTTACCCACATGATTTGAAGGGCCAAGGCGTGTATGCTTTCGTCACCCCGATGAACGGCATCAGCCCTGACGACACACTCAAGGCCGAACTGCTGGCCCTGGTCAGCAAGGAAATCGGCAGCTTCGCCAAACCCGAGCTGATCCAGTGGGCACCAGCATTGCCAAAGACCCGCTCCGGCAAGATCATGCGCCGCATACTGCGCAAGATCGCCTGCAACGAGCTGGACAACCTGGGCGACACCTCGACCCTGGCCGACCCGAGCGTGGTACAGGGGTTGATCGACACCCGACTCAATCACTAGCTGGCGGCCAGCGCTCGTGGCCGCCTTGAACCGCAGGCCGCCATGGAAGTCCTACGTCGCCGTATCGAAACACAAGTCATGAGCCTTACCGGGGTCGCCCTCGGCCAGCTCGACCTGGAATCACCCAAGGGCGACCCGGGCCTGTTCGGCCCGCACAGCCTCAGCTGGCGCGTGCATGGCGATTTTCCGAGCATGCTGGCGGGTGGCATCAGCGCCCTGCTGCTGCAGTTGCTGCACCCTCTGGCTCTGGCCGGCGTCTGGGACCATTCCAATTTCCGCGAAGACCTGCTCGGCCGCCTGCGCCGCACCAGCCAGTTCATCTCCGGCACCACGTTCGGCTCGACCCGGGATGCCGAATGGCTGATCGACAAGGTGCGCACCATCCACCTGCAGGTCACCGGTAACGCGCCGGACGGCCGGCCCTATGCCGCCAGCGACCCCGACCTGCTGACCTGGGTACATGTGGCGGAAGTCAGCAGCTTCCTGGCGGCCCACCTGCGCTATCGCGACCCGCAGCTGTCACGCGCCGACCAGGACGCCTACTACGCGGAAATCGCCCTGATCGCCGAGCGCCTTGGCGCGCGTGATGTACCGCGATCATGCGATCAGGTCGACGATTACCTGCGGCACATGCGCGCACAACTGCACTGCGACCAGCGCAGTCTCGAGGTGGTCGAGATCCTGCTCCAGGCCCCGGCTCCCAGCCGCCTGGCCCAGCCCGTGGGCAAGCTGATGCTGCATGCCGGTATCGATCTATTGCCGGACTGGGCCCAGGCCATGCTCGGCCTGCAGCATGGCCCGCTGCAGCGGCGCCTGATCCGACTGGGCTTCGAGCGCACGGCCCCGGTGCTGCGCTGGGCGATGCGCAATGGCTCGGCGCAACGGGCCAAGCGGCGCATGGGTATCGACTAAGGGAAATTGGTCGCACCAGCGGAACCGATTTAACGTGCCATACTCCAACCACTCCTGCTTAGACAGACGATGCGACACATGTACAAAGGATTGACTCGCGCCCTCGGCGCCATGCTGGCTCTCGTGGCCCTCTACAGCTTGCTTGGTTTTCTGATTCTCCCCGGTGTCGGCCTGCGCATCGCCAACCAGCAGTTGGCGCAGTACGCCACTGTGCCCGCGCAGTTGCAACGTATCGAGTTCAACCCGTTCAGCCTCGAGCTGACGGTGTGGGGCTTGCAGATCGGCGAGCCGGGAAAGGAACAGGTCGGCTTCGAACGGCTTTACGCCAACCTTGCGCTGGACAGCGTGTGGAAAGGCGCCCTGCACCTGCAGGCCGTGGAGCTCGACAAACCACGAAATGAAGTGCTGTTCGCCAAGGACGGTACGCTGAACCTGACCCAGCTGTTCAAGCTCCCGGCCAACGAGCCCAAGGCCGAGCAACCGCCCAGTGACCCGTTCCCCCTGCGCATCGGCAGCATCAAGCTCAGCGGCGGCTACCTGCATTTTGCCGATCAGCGGCCGAGCGAGCCGATCGAGTTCATCTACGACGACATGAACCTGGAGCTGAAGAACCTCAGCACCCTGCCCGACGATAACGCCGACATGACCTTGGTGGCGCGCGGGCCCAACGGCGGGCGCGTGGACTGGAGCGGTACCTTGAGCCTGGCGCCGATCGCCTCGGAAGGTACCCTCAAGATCACCGATGGCAAGATGAAGCTGTTCTGGCCCTATGTGCGAGACGCCGTGCCGCTGGTCCTCGAAGAAGGCGTGTTCAACCTCGACACCCACTACAAGCTCAACCTGTCCAAGACCACCGAACTGCTGTTGGACAAGACCTCGATGCGCATCGCGCCGTTCGCCATCAAGGCACCGGATGGCCGCCCGCTGGTCCGCCTGGCCAACCTGGAAGTGAGCGAAACTTCCATCGACCTGGCCAAGCAGTTGGTCACCGTGGGCAAGGTCCGCAGCGAGAAGCTGGAAACCTGGGCCGCCCTGGAAAGGGATGGCCAGCTCGACTGGCAGAAACTGTTCGCCAGCCAGCCGGCCAAGGCCACGCCAAAGGACAAGACCGAACCCGCCGCCGCCGAGCCGACCCCTGAGGAGCAGGCCGCCAAGCAACCGAGCAAGCCGTGGCAGGTGCTGCTCAAAGACGTGCAGTTGCGCAATTACCAGGTGCACCTGGCCGATCGCAGCCAGAAAGAGCCGGTCGCGCTCGACGTCGGGCCACTGAACGTCGACCTGCAGGGCTTCGACAGCCTCAATCAATCGCCCTTCAACCTCAAGCTCGACACGGGTATCGGCAAGCAAGGCAAGCTGCAAGCCGCAGGCGAAGTGAATCTGGCCCCTGTGACGGCCAAGCTGGATGTCAGCACCCGCGACATCGACCTGCGCATCGCCCAGGCCTACCTGAGCCCGTTCATCCGCCTGGAACTGCGCAGCGGCATGCTCGCCAGCGACCTGAAGGTCGACCTCAAGAGCACCGAGCCGCTGGCCTTCACCGTGGCCGGCAAGGCCCAGGTCAATCAGTTGCACACCCTGGACACCATCAAGGACCGCGATTTCGTCAAATGGCAGCAACTGAATGTAGACGGCCTGTCCTACGTCCACGGCGATGCGGTGTCGATCGACAAGGTTACCCTGCTCCAGCCCTATGCCCGCTTCATCATCAACGAAGACCGCACCACCAACGTCGATGACTTGCTGATCCCGCAACCGGCCGGCGCGGCCTCAAGCGGCCAGGCCAAGGCAGCCAGCGCCCCCGCGAGCAAGCCATTGGGCATCCGCATCGGTCAGATCAACATCAACGATGGCTCGGCCAACTTCGCCGACCTGACCCTGACCCCCAACTTCGCCACCGCGGTCCAGCAGCTCAATGGCCAGATCGGCACCATCGACAACCGCAAGCCTGCGCCGGCCAAGGTGGACGTCAAGGGCAAGGTCGACCGCTATGCGCCGGTCACCATCAAGGGCGCATTGAACCCCTTCAACCCGCTGGCCAGCCTGGACATCGCCACCAGCTTCAAGCGCGTCGAGCTGACCACGTTGACCCCCTACTCCGGCAAGTTCGCGGGCTTCCGTATCCGCAAGGGCCGCCTGAACCTGGACCTGCACTACAAGATCACCAATGGCCAGCTCCAGGCCGAGAACAAGGTGGTGGTCGAGCAGTTGCAACTGGGCGAGAAGGTGGACAGCCCGGATGCGGTGGACCTGCCCATTCGCCTGGCGGTAGCGCTGCTCAAGGACACCGAAGGCAAGATCTCCATCGAGTTGCCGGTTTCCGGAGACCTCAACAACCCGCAGTTCAGCGTCATGCCGATCGTCTGGCAGACCTTGCGCAACCTGGTGCTTCGCGCCGCCCAGGCGCCCTTCAAGTTCATCGGCGGGCTGATTGCCGGCGGCGGCTCGGAAGACCTTGGCAATGTCTCCTTCGCTCCAGGCTCCAGCGAGCTCAACGGCGAGGCGCAAGCGGCCCTGGACAAGCTGGCTTCGGCGCTCAAGGAGCGCCCTGAGTTGCGCCTGGAGATCGAAGGTACCAGCGCCCAGAGCAGCGACGGTCCACTGATCGCCCAGCAGCGCCTGGAGCGCGAATACCAGGCGACCTGGTACAAGATCCTGCAACGCCGTGGCGACAAGGTGCCGGCCAACGCCTCGATGCTGGTGGTCGACGACAGTGACAAGCCAGCGATGCTCGAAGGCATCTACCGTAATCGCCTGAAGCAGCAGCCGCCCGCCGAATGGCAACAGCTTGGTCGTGACGAGCGCACCGCCAAGCTGCATGAGGCGGTGATCAAGTCATGGGCCGAAAGCATTGCCCTGCTGCGCACCTTGGGCCAGGAACGGGCCAGCAGCATCAAGGACTACCTGGTCGACAAGGGCAAGCTCGAGGATGACCGGGTGTACTTCATCGATACCACGCTGGGTCAGGCTGAGAAGGATGGTCGGGTGATTACTCCGATGCATCTGGATGCCGAGTGACTTGGGTCGTCTGCGCTGGCCCTATCGCCGGCAAGCCGGCGATAGGGCACTTGAACACTTCAGACCAAACGCTGCCCCGACACCGCTGGGTGATACAAAGGCTGCACCTTGTTCCCCGCCGGGTCCAGCAGGTGGAAGCTGCGCGCCCCGTCACCATGGTTGAAGGGCCGGTCGAGCAATGTCACCCCATGCGCCTTGAAGTACTGATACCACGCTTCCAGTTCCTCGACGCTGTCGACGATGAACCCGTAATGGTCCAGCGTCTGCAGCCCATTCGACGCCCCCGCACCCCGCCCAAGCGACAGGTTGTCGTTGCCACAGGTCAGGTACACCAGATCCTCGTTGGCCCGGTTCAGCACCTCCATGCCCAGCACATCGACATAGAAACGCTCGCACTCTTCGAGATTGGGCACCAGCAAGGCGATATGACGCAGGCCGTTCAGGCGACCAGGACGTGCAGGTAATTCAGACATTGGCGCGGCTCCATTTTTGTATACAATTCACATCTGAATTTAAAACAAAAGGAACGCGTTGTGTACAGCCTGTTCATCAAGACTCGTGTAAAACCCGGTTGCGCCAAGGACTTTCTTGCAGCAATCAATATCAACGCCGCCGCCTCGGTGGCTAACGAACCCGGTTGCCTGGTATTCGACGTATCCCAGGACCGGGTCGATCCTGATGTGATCTACCTGTACGAGATCTATCAGGACGACGAAGCCTATGAAGCGCATACCCGCACTGCGCACTTTCGCGACAGCCGCCCGCTGGTCGAGCCACTGATACTCGAACAGGAATGCTTCGAAAGCGACGTACTGGCGCGCAACCCCGTGAACTGAGCCGCAATGAAAAGCCCCGGCCGAGGCCGGGGCTTGGGGTGAAAGTGGCCAAATCCTTATGGCCGACGGGACAATCCTTATTCGGCTTTCAGGCCGTCAGCCGACACAGCCTTGACGCCTTTGATGTTCTTGGTGATGGAAACTGCAGTCTCTTTCTGAGACTTGGTAACTGCAGTGTCCGAAGAGAGCGAAACCACACCCTTGTTGGTCTCGACCTTGATGTCAGTACCTGGAATGCCCTTTTCAGTCATCAGGTCCGATTTCACTTTGGTGGTGATCCAGGTATCGGAGGTCGCCTCCTGGGCTTTGTCCATCTCACCGGCCGCCAGCGTCATCGGGGCCTGGGTGGACTGCTGGGCAAAAGCCGCGTTAGCCATGGTCAGGGTCAGAGCGGTAGCAGTAGCGGCAGCAATGGCGAACTTCTTCATGTGGGTCACTCCTGTTATTGAAAGGTCTGCGCCGTGTCTCTTGGCGGCAGGTAACAGTGTAGTTGCACGCCGTGTGCCAGCTTTCCTGTTTCGCTTGTTTCCTTGAAAATCAATGACTTAGCTAATTAGATGGCAAACGGCCGTCGTGCATTTTGCAATCAGCCGGCAAAAGCTGCATGCAAGATGCAAGTCCGCAAAAGGTTTCAGGGCAAAATAAAAAAGGGCCCCGAAGGGCCCTTTTTCTGTTGCGCGTCAGTCGCTTAGACGCCCGAGGCCTTGGCCGCGGCAACGTCCTTGATCGACAGCTTGATACGGCCGCGGTTGTCCACGTCCAGTACCAGCACTTCGACTTCCTGACCTTCTTTCAGCACGTCGGTGACTTTCTCTACGCGAGCATCGCTCAGCATGGAGATGTGCACCAGGCCGTCCTTGCCTGGCAGGATGTTGACGAAGGCGCCGAAGTCGACGATGCGCTCGACCTTGCCCACGTAGATCTTGCCGATCTCGGCCTCGGCGGTGATGCCCAGGACGCGCTGGCGAGCTGCCTCGGCCGCTTCCTTGGTTTCGCCGAAGATCTTGATCGAGCCATCGTCTTCGATGTCGATCGAGGCCTTGGTTTCTTCGCAGATGGCGCGGATGGTGGCGCCGCCTTTACCGATGACGTCACGGATCTTGTCGGTGTCGATCTTCATCGCGATCATGGTCGGTGCGTTGGCCGACAGTTCGGTACGCGACTCACCGATGATCTGGTTCATCTGGCCGAGGATGTTCAGGCGCGCTTCCAGGGCCTGGCCCAGGGCGATTTCCATGATCTCTTCGGTGATGCCGTTGATCTTGATGTCCATCTGCAACGCGGTGACGCCCTTGGCGGTACCGGCTACCTTGAAGTCCATGTCGCCGAGGTGGTCTTCGTCACCCAGGATGTCGGTCAGGACCGCGAATTTCTCGCCTTCCTTGACCAGACCCATGGCGATACCGGCAACCGGTGCCTTCATCGGCACACCGGCGTCCATCAGGGCCAGGGAAGCACCGCAGACCGAAGCCATGGAGCTGGAGCCGTTGGACTCGGTGATTTCCGATACCACGCGGATGGTGTACGGGAACACGTCAGCAGCAGGCAGCATGGCCTGGACCGAACGACGGGCCAGACGGCCGTGACCGATTTCACGACGACCGGCACCACCCATGCGACCACACTCGCCTACCGAGAACGGCGGGAAGTTGTAGTGCAGCATGAACGGGTCTTTCTTCTCGCCTTCGAGGGTGTCCAGCAGCTGGGCGTCACGGGCAGTACCCAGGGTCGCGACGACCAGGGCCTGGGTTTCGCCACGGGTGAACAGCGCCGAACCGTGAGTCTTCGGCAGCACGCCGACTTCGATGTTCAGCGGACGCACGGTCTTGGTGTCACGACCATCGATACGCGGCTTGCCGTTGACGATGTTTTCGCGAACGGTGCGGTATTCGATTTCACCGAAGATTTCTTTGACTTCGGAAGCCGAAGGTTGGCCTTCTTCACCGGAGAACTTGGCGATCGCCTGATCGCGCAGCTCGCCCAGGCGCGCGTAACGGTCGGCCTTGACGGTGATGGTGTAGCCCTGCGAAACGCCTTCGCCGAATTCGGCGCGGATGGCGTTGAACAGCTCGGTGTTGGCAACGGCCGGTTTCCAGTCCCAGGTCGGCTTGCCAGCTTCGGCGGCCAGTTCCTTGACAGCCTGGATGACCGACTGGAATTCATCGTGGGCGAACAGTACGGCGCCCAGCATCTGGTCTTCAGTCAGCTCTTGAGCTTCCGATTCAACCATCAGTACAGCGGATTCGGTACCGGCCACGACCATGTCCAGGCTCGAAGCCTGCAGCTGCTCGTAGGTCGGGTTCAGCAGGTAGCCGGTGCTCTCGTGGAAGGCAACACGGGCAGCGCCGATCGGGCCTTCGAACGGAATGCCGGAGATGGCCAGGGCAGCCGAGGTACCGATCATCGCAGCGATGTCCGGATCGGTCTTCTTGCTGGTGGAAACCACGGTGCAGACGACCTGGACTTCGTTCATGAAGCCTTCAGGGAACAGCGGGCGGATCGGACGGTCGATCAGGCGCGAGGTCAGGGTCTCTTTCTCGGAAGGACGGCCTTCACGCTTGAAGAAACCACCAGGGATCTTGCCAGCGGCGTAGGTCTTTTCCTGGTAGTGGACCGACAGCGGGAAGAAGCCCTTGCCCGGGTCTGCCTGCTTGGCACCGACCACGGTCACCAGCACGGTAACGTCGTTGTCGACGGTCACCAGCACGGCGCCGGTCGCCTGACGGGCGATACGGCCCGTTTCGAGAGTAACGGTCGATTGACCGAACTGGAATTTCTTGATTACCGGGTTCACGGTTTCCTACCTTTTTCAGTGGCTCTGGGGGAACTGGTTTCTTGCGAATTCTTGGGCAGAA
>Ga0160465_100595_pt1 | contig 15343 bp, 11 predicted proteins | sample HID1971K_E11MG_FD_108209 | JGI IMG/M metagenome (GOLD analysis project Ga0160465, IMG submission 108209) | Enriched millipede-associated microbial communities from UW Madison campus, WI, USA - HID1971K_E11 MG | ecosystem: Host-associated > Arthropoda: Insects > Digestive system > Unclassified ...
CCCGCCCGACAGCTGCGAAGGAAAGGACGAGGCCTTGGCCGCCATGCGCACCTTGTCCAGATGGGCCATGGCGATCTCCCTGGCCTCGCGTTTCGAACGCCGTCGCACCCAGGTCTGCGCGAGCGTGCAGTTCTCGAGCACGCTCAGGTGCGGGAACAGGTTGAACTGCTGGAACACCATGCCCACGTTCGCACGCACGCGATCCGCATGGCTGGCATCGGGCGAGATGGCGATGCCGTTGACCTCGACTTCGCCCTGCTGATAGGGCTCCAGGCCGTTGATGCAGCGTGCCAGGGTGGACTTGCCCGATCCCGAGGGACCGCAGATCACGACCCGCTCGCAGGCGTGGACCTCGAGGTCCACGCCGTCGAGCACGAGGTGTTCGCCGAAGCGCTTGGAGAGTCCGCGAACCGCCACGATGGCCGATGCCGCGGAGGAGGATGCCGAGCTCATCGCCGCCTCAGGCCATCTCGTGGAAGATCGCCGCGGCCGGGCTGTCGGGCCAGGCGAGCAACTGGCCGCCGCTGATCTTGGTGCGGCCGTAGACGATCCAGGCGTCGTCGACCGTGCCGATGAATTCCTCGACGACCAGCTGATCGGCGTGCGCGTTGGCGACCGACACGAAGCCCAGGCCCGCGTCGTACTTGCCCTCGACCAGTCCCCTGCTGACTTCCGCCACGGTGGCGACGTACTCGATCCTGTCCCAGCGCGAGGCGTCGGTGTAGTCGAGCGTCGGCGCCATGACCGCCAGCGTGCCCGAGCGCGCCGCCGACTTGCGCCGGATGATGGCCAGGTCCTGGCTGGGCGAGATGAAGGTATCGACCACGTAGAGGCCCTCGAGGTACTTCGCGACCGTGGCCATCGTGGCGGGGTGGACCGCGCACTGCACGAGGAAATCGGCTTCGCCAGCGAGCACGGCCCGGGCGCCTTGCTCGAAGTCGACGGCGAGTTCGACGCCGGCCTTCCGGTCGATGCCATGGAACGCGAGGTAGTTGCGCGTGACGTATTCGTGGTTGCTGCCCGAAGGGCCGAGGGTGATGAATTTCATGAAGGGCTTTCGTGTCAGTTCGATGGCTTGAATGCGCGTTCCAGCCGACGCATCAGGAGCATCAGGCCGTAGTTGATGGCGAGATAGACCAGGCCCGCGCCGAGGAACACCTCGTACGGCGCATAGGTTTCCGCGCTGAGCAGGCGCGCGGTTCCTGTGAGGTCCAGCAAGGTGACGGTGCTGGCCAGCGAGGTGGCCTTGCAGGTGAGGATGACCTCGTTGCCGAAGGCCGGCAGCGCGGTGCGCGCGGCCAGCGGGAACTCCACGCTCAGGAAGGCCTGGTAGCGCGCCAGGCCGAGCGAGAACGCGGCTTCCCTGGCGCCCCTGGGCACGGCGGCCAGGGCGGCGGCCAGTGTCTTGCCCGTGTAGGAGGCGGAGTTCAGCGCCAGCGCGATCACCACGCACCAGAAGGGATCGCCCAGCACGGGCCAGAGGAAGGTGGCCTGCAGCGACTGGAACTGTCCGGCGCCGTAGTAGAGCAGGAAGACCTGGACCAGCGAGGGCGTGCCGCGGAAGAACACGATGTAGGCGTGCGCGAACGACCGGGCCGCCACGTGGCGCGCGTTCTTGGCCAGGGCCAGGGGAAACGCGAGCAGCGTGCCGAAGAGGATGACCAGCGCGGTCAGTTCCAGGGTCAGCAAGGCGCCCTTGCCCAATGCGGGCAGGACCGACCAGACGATGGCGATGTCGAACACGCTTCAGGCTCCGAGGTAGCGCGAGGCGCGCCGTTCCGTGCGCTCGAGCAGCAGGGTGGCGGCGCCCGTCAGCACCAGGTAGATCAGCGCGACCGCGAGGTACATCGTGAAGGGCTGGCGGGTCGCGCCCGATGCCTCGGCCGCCTTGCGCATGAGTTCGTCGCAGCCGACGATCGACACGATCGAGGTCTGCTTGAGCAGCACGATGGACTGGTTGCCGAAGGGCGCGAGTGCCGTGCGCGCCGCCTGGGGCAGGATCACGGTCCACAGCGCCTGCGTCCTCGACAGGCCCAGCGTCCATGCGGCCTCGCGCTGGCCGGCATTCACCGAGAGCAGCGCGCCGCGGGCGATCTCCGCCGCGTAGGCGCCGAAGGACAGCGAGAGCGCGAACACGCCGGCCGCGAAGGCATCGATCTCCACGTACCGGCCCGTCAGCTTCGCGAGCGTCAGCGATCCGCCGAAGTAGACCGCGAACACCACCAGCAGGTCGGGAATGCCGCGGATCAGCGCGGCATAGAGATAGCCCGCGCCGCGCAGCAGGCGGTTCTGGCGCAACTGCAGCCAGCAGCCGGTGACGCCGAACAGCGATCCGACGACCAGCGAGGCGAGGGCGAGTTGCACCGTGGCCAGCGCGCCCAGCAGCAGCTGCGATCCGAAGCCGTGAAGAATGTTCACCGCGTGCCGCCTCCTACATCAGCTTGAATGGAAAGTACTTGGCCGTGATGCGGTCGTAGGTCCCGTCGGCGCGGATGGCGGCCAGCGCGGCATTGACCTTCTCGAGCAGGGCGGTGTCGCCCTTGCGCACGGCGATGCCGTTGCCGTCGCCGAGCAGGCCGCCCTTCAGCTCGGGCCCGACGAAGGCGAAGCTCGCGGCCTCCGGCGTCTTCATGAAGCCGATGAAGTAGGTCACCATGTTGCCGAAGATGTAGTCGACGCGGCCCGCCACGAGGTCCAGCTCGGCCGCCTGCGGCGTGTCGTAGAACTTGAGGTCCGAGGACTTGTAGTTCTGGCTCAGGTAGGCGGCCTGGATCGAGCCGCGTTGCACGCCGATGCGTTTGCCCTTGAGCGCATCGGGGCCGGTGTCCTCGGGCGCGCCTTTTTTGGCGACGAAGCGCGAGATCGTTTCCTTGTACTTGTCGGAGAAGTCCACCCGCTGGCGGCGCTGCTCGGTGATCGCCATGCTCGCCACGATCAGGTCGAACTTCCTCGCCATGAGGCCGGGGATGATCCCGTCCCAGTCCTGCGCCACGATCTCGCACCGGGCCTTCATCTTCTCGCACAGGGCATGGGCGATGTCCACGTCCCAGCCCTGCAGGCCGCCTTGCGCATCCTTGAAGCTCCAGGGCGGGTAGGTGCCTTCGGTCGCAATGCGGTAGCTCACGGACTGCGCCTGGGCGGACAGCGCGAGTCCCGCGCCGAGCAGGAGGGTGAGGGCGAAGCGGCGATCGAGCCGCGACTTCGACATCGAGACGGTCATGGAGATACCTCGTCGTGGGTGCTGGGATGCCTCGATGATTCGCGCGTTTCAGGGGGCGTACAAGTCTTGCGTCACGCGCAAAAGCGCCAAGGAAGAGGGGGCATGCGCTCTCATCGGTCGCCGATGGACGCTGTTGCATGGCATGCAATTCCTGTCAGGGATGAAACGCTGCGGCCGCCCTTGCACCGGTGTCGGCAGGCGATCCTCGCGGGCTCGTAGCTCCGCATGAAGCGCTCAGGGCGCCATCGAGGACAGAATCTCCGGATGCCCCGTCGAGGGCATCCGTCCATCTCCCGCACCGAGGGTTTCCTGATGAGTGAAGTACAACGCCTGCGCCTGCCCGACAACGATCCCGTTTTCGGCGGCAACAAGGTCTTCGACCTGTTCCAGTATTCACCCGCCGTGAAAGCCGGCGGGCTGGTCTTCATCGCGGGCCAGGTCGGCATCCACGCCGACGGCACCGTGCCGCAGAGCGCGGAGGAGCAGATCGAACTCGCGTTCAAGCGCCTCGGCGCGATCCTCGCGCATGAAGGACTGGGCTTCGAAGACCTGGTCGAACTCGTGTCGTATCACGTGCGCATCGACGAGCAGCTGAGCGCTTTCCGCGCGATCAAGGAACGCCGCATCACGAGCGACTTCCCGGCCTGGACCATCCTCGGCGTGGCCGCGCTGGCACGGCCGAACCTGCTCGTCGAGATCAAGGCCGTGGCGGCCGCCAGGCCGGCGTAGCAGCGCGCGGCCTCGAGGCCGCGTCAGAGCCCCATCAACGCCTGCAACAGCATCCGGCTCGCCGGCGCCGGGTCGGCCAGCGCGGGCACCGCCAGGTAGCTGACCCGGTGCGCCCAGGGCTCGTCGAGCGGCACGAAGGCCAGGTTCGGAAACTTCGCCTGCTGCTCGAGGCTGGCCTGGGGCAGCAGCCCGATGCCGAGGCCGCACTGCACCATGCGGCTGGCCGAATCCATGCCCTTGACCTGGATGCGCGTGCGCAGCCGAACGCCGTGCCGCAGCGCTTCCTTGGCGACGCGGCTCGCGAGCGCGGTGCCGGGCGGCAGCTCCACCCACTCCTCCTTCAGCAGTTGCTCGAAGCGCAGGCGCTTGCGCTTCGCGAGCCGGTGGTGCACGGGCAGGATCACGACCAGTTGCTCGGTGCGGTAGGGCTGCAGCTTGAGGCCGGGGATGTCGCCCTCGGCGACGAACACGCCGACGTCGGCCTTGCGCTGCAGCAGCAGCTCGACGATCTCCGCGCTCGTGTGTTCGGCCAGCTCGATCTTGATGCCCGGGTGCTGCTGCAGGAACAGCGCGAGGTCCTGCGGCAGGTGCTGCACGATGGCCGAGATCGAGGCGACGAGCTGGATGCGGCCCGACACGCCGGCCTGCAGGTTCTGCAGCTCGGCATCGAGGGTGTCGACGTCCTCCATCATCGCGCGCGCATAGCGCGCGATCGACAGGCCCGCGGCGGTCAGGCCGGCACCGCGCGCGGTGCGGTGCAGCAGCTCGACGCCCATCGCGTTCTCGAGTTGCGTGATGCGGCGGCTCGCGGCCGAGGGCACGATGTGCAGGGTGGCGGCCGCGCGCGACAGGCTGCCTTCATGCTCGATCGCCGCGACGAGCTTCAGGGTGGCGAGGTTCAGGTGGTCGAGCAGGGGGCGTCGGGGTTTCATGGTGCGAGGGGGCAGCGTTGCCGCAATGGCAACGCTGCCGTGAATTAATGTCGCTGGGCTTGTGGCGGGGACTGCGTCAGCATGCGGGCCATTCCAACACGCAGACGAGTTCTTCCATGCAGCAGATTCTGAACCTGCGCGATCTCACGATGATCGAGCGCACCCATGCCCGCGGCGGCAAGTTCCGCTACCACCCGCTGCTGTCCGGTCGCGACGGCAGCGCGGGCAACTTCTTCCTCCAGCTCTCGAACACCTTCAACGACTTCGACTCGCCGCGCCACCGCCACAACTTCGACCAGGTGCGCGTGCAGCTCGAGGGCGACGCCGACTTCGCGCGCGATGGCGTCATGAAGCCGGGCATGATCGGCTACTTTCCCGAGGGCGTGTTCTACGGCCCGCAGAGCATCGCGGGCGAGTCGCTCACCCTGGTGCTGCAGTTCGGCGGCGCGAGCCGCAGCGGCTACGTGTCGGAGGCGGCGTTCCAGCGCGGCATCGCCGAACTGAAGAAGAACGGGCGCTTCGAGGCCGGCGTCTACAAGGTCGACAAGCCCGAGGGCGGCACGCGCAACCAGGATGCCTACGAAGCCGTCTGGGAGCACATCAACGGCCGCGAGCTGCGCTACCCCGAGAGCCGCTACGACAAGCCGATCTTCATCCGCCCCTCGGCCGCGCAATGGCTGGGCGATGCGCAGCGGCCCGGCGTGGCGCGCAAGCACCTGGGCAGCTTCTCCGAGGCGCGGACCGTGCTGTCGCTGATCGCGCTCGAGGCGGGCCGGGGCGTCGAGGTGCCGCCGAACAGCATCGTGTTCGTGCTGGCCGGCAAGGGCCACGCGGATGATGGCCAGCGCGATTGGGAGGCGCGGTCTTCGCTCTACAGCGGCGAGGCGGCCAGCGCGATGACGGCCGATGCCGCAAGCGAACTGCTGCAGATCGAGCTGCCGAGGCTGTGAGCATGCGCGACCTTCAGTCCGACGGCCGGCGCCGTCGCATCGTGCTGGGACTCGGTGCGGCCCTGGTCGGGTCGCCGCTGCCGCGCGCCTGGGCCGTGGAGGAGTTTCCATCGCGCCCGATCTCGATGGTGGTCTCGTTCCCGCCGGGCGGCGGCTTCGACACCATCGCGCGGCCGTTCGCGGAGCGGCTCGGCCAGTTGCTCGGACGCGCGGTCGTCGTGGACAACCGCGCGGGCAGCGGCGGCAACATGGGCACCGACTTCGTCGCGCGCGCGCCGGCCGACGGCCACACGCTGCTGTTCGCCAACGACTACCTCGCGACCAACCCGAGCGTGAACCGCAACACGCGCTTCGATCCGCTCAAGGACTTCGCGCCCGTGAGCATGGTCGGCAGCACGCAGGTGGTGATGGCGGTGCGGCCCGACTTCCCCGCGAAGAATTTCGAGGAGCTGGTCGCGCTGTCGAAGAAGCGCTCGCTGAGCTACGGCACGCCGGGCGCGGGCACCTCGCCGCACCTGGTGGGCGAATACCTCTCGACCATCTCGCCGCTGCAGTCGCTGCACGTCCCCTACAAGGGCACGGCGCCGGCGGTCAACGATGCGATGGGCGGGCAGATCGACATGGTCTATGCCACCTCGCCCTCGGTCGCGAGCCAGATCGCGGCCGGGCGGCTGCGCGGCATCGCGGTGTTCGGCGCGCAGCGCAGCACGCAGCTGCCCGAGGTGCCCACGCTGAAGGAGATCGGCGGACCCTCGGTCGACTACGAGGTCTGGTACTGCCTGCTGGCGCCGGCCGGCGTGCCGGCCTCCGTGCTCGCGACGATCCGCGCCGCCACGCGCAAGGCTCTCGATGCCGACCTGGCCGCGCGGCTGGCGCGCCTGGGCTACGCGGTGAGATCGAGCGAGCCCGAGGCGGTCACGCAGGCGATCCGGCAGGGGCTGGAGCGCTGGAAGGACGTGGTCGCGCGGGCGAAGATCGCGATCGATTAGGGCACGGCGCTACCGTCGCTCGACGCCCTCGTACTCCCAGAAGAACTTGGTGCGCAGGCAGTCGAGCGACTCGGCCCAGGTGGATCGTTCGCAGGCCGCCACGCGCTGGCGCAGCGCCTCGCGCAACGTGTCCCAGTCGTAAGGGTCGACGATCAGCAGCGCGTCGATGTCGAAGCCCTTGGCGCGCCGGCGCATCGAGGTGTAGGCCTGCAGCGCCCGGCCGCTGTGGTGGGCTCTCACGCCCTCGGGCGTTGCCGCGAGCAGCTGGAACACGTGCGCGCCGGACACGCCCGCCTCGCCGATCTCGAGCTCGAGGGTGAGGTAGACATCCTCGGGGGCCTCCGGACGCCATGCGCTCAGCCTGTCGACATCGAGGGAACGCAGGTCGACGATTTCGAGACGGATTGTCATTTCAGGGCTCCACATCCACGTGAACGTTGGAATCGTAAGGGCCCTTGGGCACGGCACGCTGCTGGAAGTTCATCTGCGTGCCGGTCATGGAGAAGGGTTGGCCGGACACCGGGTGGACGTTGCGCCCCGCGTCGGTCGGCTTCTTGCTGGGCCCGCGCACCGTGCGCAGCCCATCCTCGGACCTCAGCATCCATCCGCCCTTGTCCGTGAGTTCCTGCGTGAAGCCGGGACCGACGAACTCCTCGGCCAGTTCCCGCGCCTCGGCCTGCGTCAGGCGCGCGGTGATCTGCGTGTTGCCGGGCTTGTTCGACAGGCCCAGGATGCGGCGCAGCCGCGTGCGCTGCCGCTTCGTCTTGCAGCGCAGCCCCAGTGGATCGGTCCAGCCCAGCGCATTCGGCGCGAAGCCGTAGGGGTTCTCGCCACCGTCGAGGCCGATCGGGTCCTGGCTCACGAAGGCGCCGATGTGCGGATCGAAGTAGCGGTTCCGGTTGTAGTGCAGGCCCGATTCCTCGTCGAAGTACTGCCCCTGCAGGCGCAGCGGGTTGTCGATCGCCGCGGCGCGCGAGGCGAGCGCGCTGCCCCAGGCGGTGGAGGTCGCGGACCAGAGGATCTCGCCGGCGCCGTCGGTCAGCCGCGAGGGCATCCCGTTCGGCTCGACATGGAAGTGGGCGACCCGTTTCGTGCCCGGCGACGACGCATCCGGCAGCGGGTCGACCAGCGCCAGCGGAATGCAGGTCTGCGGGTAGTACACGTACTCGCGCGCGCGTTCCCAGGCCACCACCGGCTGCTGGCGGCCGCGTATCGCGCGCCGCTGCGCGAGCGCGGCGGGGTTGAGCGACGCGGGCGCGACCTGTTCGTCGTGGGCCTGGCGCACCTCGCCCAGCAGCGCATCGCCGTCCCAGAAGAACCAGGTGGTATGGGTGGCGCCGCGCTTGAAGACGCGCCGGCCCACGGCGTCGTAGCCGTAGCGCGTGCGCACCGTGCCGCGCCGGCTCTCGATCAAGCGGTGGTGGGCGTCCCAGGCCAGCTCGAGCTCGTCGCCCGTGTCGGTCGCGCCGTGTGCCGCGGGTCCTCTGCGCACCAGATCGCCCGCGCGGTCGAACACGTAGTGCACGCCGTCGCAGCTGCCTTCGCGCGTCCAGTGCACCGGTGCGTCGTCGTCGCCGCCGGCCACCTTCTGCATCCGTGTCTGCTCGATGGTGGTGCGAAGGCGGTCGCCCGCCGGATCGTGAAGCAGCCGCGTGACCTTGCCTTCGGGATCGATGTGCTGCAGGACGCGTCCCATCAGGTCGTAGCCGTACTGGTCGCTGCCATGGAGGCTGTCGTGCCGGTGCACCAGCTGGCCCTTGCGGTCGTAGTCGTAGCGGGTGCTGAACAGCGGCGAGGCGTCCCGCAGCACGGCCTGGGCCGTGAGCTGGTGGTTCGCGTCGTAGCGGGCGTGGCGCACGACGCTCGCGCTCAGCTGTTCCCGCACGATCCGGCCGAGGGCATCGCGCTCGATGCCGATCGGTGCCTCGTCGTCGATGCCCAGGCTCGCGAGCTGGTCGCAGGCGTCGAATTCCATCCGCACGCGATGGCCGGCCGAGCTCTCGCGCAGCGTGCGGTTGCCCACCGCGTCGTACTGCGAGGCGACACGAAACCCGTTCTGCCATTCCTCGAGCACACGGCCGGCCGCGTCGAAGCGGCGCTTCACGTGGGCCGCGCCGTTGCGCATCTCCACCAGCTGGCCGCGCCGGTCGTAGACCATCAACTCATCTTGCTGGTGCCCGGGCCGCAGCGGATCGGCCGCCGTCTTGCGCGTGATGCGGCCGAGCCTGTCGCAGGCGAAGGCGACGTGCTGGCCCAGCGGGTCCGTCATCTGCTTCAGGTGGCCGGCCTCGTCGTAGGCGTAGTGCCGCGACTGGCCCCAGAAATCGGTCTCCTCGACGATGCGGCCCAGGGCGTCGCGCCGCAGCACGAGCCGCTCGCCGCGCTGGTTCGTCACGCCGACGAGCTGCTCCTCGGTGTCGTAGTGGTACTGAAGGACCTGGCCGTCGGGCTGGATGCGCCGGCCGATCTCGCCGAGGCCCACGTAGGCCAGCCGCGTCTCGGCGCGCGCTGCGTCCACGTGCCGCACCAGCCGGTCCTCGGCGTCGTAGCCGCAGAGGATCTGCGCGCCATCGGGATGGTCGATGCGTACCAGCCGGCCCTTCAGGTCGCAGTGGTAGCGCGTCGTCTCGCCCAGGGCGTTGGTGCGGCCGAGCAGGCGCCCCAGCGCGTCGTGCGTGAAGCGGTCGACACGCCCGAGCGGATCGACCAGCGCTTCCAGCTGCCCGTGCCGGTCGTAATGCAACTGCGTGGCCGCGCCGCGTGCGTTGACGTGGCGCACCAGCTGCCCATGCGCGTCGTGCTCGAAGCGGGCGGCCGCGCCCAGCGGATCGGTCTGGCGCGTCGGCAGGCCGCGCGCATCGCTCTCGAGCTGCCAGCGATGGCCCAGCGGATCGACGATCGCGCACAAGCGGTCTTCCGTGTCGTAGTCGCAGCCGACGCTGCTGCCGTCGGGGCGCTGCACGGCCAGCAGGTTGCCCCGCGCGTCGTAGACGAAGCCGGTGCGCAGCCCGCCCGGTGCCGTCACGGCCACGGTGCGGCCGGCATCGTCGTAGGCGAAGGTGGTCACGCCGTCGTGCGGATCGATCTCCGCCAGCGGCAGGCCGGACTCGTCGAAGCGCACCACCGTCAGGTGTCCCAGCGAGTTGCGGACCTCGGTCCGGCCCAGCGCCTCGTCGTAGGCGAAGCGGTAGTCGTGCAGCCCGCCGTCGCCCCAGGCGTGCACCACGCGCCAGCGGTCGTCGTAGGCGTAGTGGAACGACAGCCCGGTGCGGTCGGTGTGGCGCGCCATGCGATGCTGCAGATAGGCGAACTCGTACGCGGCGCCCAGCGCATCGATGGCCGCGAGCAGGTCGCCGTCGGCCTGGCGGTAACGCACCAGCGGATGCTCCTGCTGCGTGGCCGGATCGCGCAGCGCCATGGCCTCGATGCGTCCCTGCCGGGATTGCACCTCGATGCTGCGCCCGGGCAGTCCGTTCACGCCGTTCTCGACGATGCGCGCCAGTTCGCCGCGCTGCCGCACGAAGTCCCAGCGGTTGCCGCAGGCATCCTCCAGGCGCGTCACGAAGGGGGACGGTGCGCGCAGCGCTCCCTCGGGCGAGAGCGCTTCCTCGAAGCGATAGCGCAGGCCGCTCTTGAGGCGCACCACCAGCGCGTCGCCCTGGCGCGTGAGCCGGGCGCCGTCCACCACGTCGAGCACCTGCTGCGCCTCGGTGCGCGGCAGTTCGGTGAACAGCGCGAACTCCTCCGGCCCTCGCAGGCTCACGATGCCGTCGTCCTCGGCCACCAGGCGCACATCGGCCGGCGTCTGCCAGCCCAGGCCGCAGTGGCCGGCGAAGTCGTGGTCGCGCGATGCGTAGACGCGGCTCCACGTGAGCGGCAGACGCCCGGGAACGTGGAAATCCTCGTGCGCCACCGAGACGCTGCCGTCGCGGATATCGACCGGTTCGGCGCGCAGCACCTGGCACTTGAGGAAGCCGGGCGGCATGTCCTTGAGCGCGCGCCGCGCGATGCGCGTGTAGGCGCGGCCCAGCGCCTTGAACAGGCCGCGCTGGATCATCGCGCCCCAGGAGATGGTGGGCGGGCCGCCGACGAACACCTGCGGCGGGATCGCGACGTTGAAGGTGGTCGGCAGCATCAGGCTCAGGCGCACGGGCTTGGCCAGCTTGCGCGGGCGGAACGGCGGCACCAGGCCGACGATGTTGCAGCCGAGCACCGGCATGGTGATGCGCGAGAACGGATCGCCATCGGCCAGCACGGTGCGGCTGCCCATGAACAGCTCGTCGTCGAACTGCGGGCCGCCCGGCCCCTTGACGATCGGCATCGGCGCGCCGACCAGGATGTGGAAGTCGACGCCGCCGGTGCCGGCGTTGGCGCGTCGCACGCCGGCCACCTCGACGGTGGCGCCGAGCGGCAGCGGGATGCTCTCGGGCATCGCGCCATCGCCCGGTGGCGCGCCGGACGGCGCCGGTATCTGCGGCGACGCCGTGCCTTCGCCGATGGCGTTCTTGGCGGCCTCGGTCGCGGTGCCGAGCGCGCCCAGTCCCTTGACGATCGGGTTGTCGGGCGACACCTCGATGGTCGGCAGGTAGTCGAACGGGTCCATCACGATGCCGATGTGCACCGTGGGCCATACGCCGGGCGGCGCCAGGTAGGTGTGGGCATCGATGCCCAGTTGCGGGTCGAAATGCTTGGCCGCGAAGAACAAGTGCTTTCCTTGTGGCGTGAAGGAACCGGCGCGCCTCAGGCGGCCTCGACGAAGGGCTGCGGATCGGGCAGGCGCGCGAACGCGGGCGGCTCGCGCCATTCGCCGGGCGCGAGATCGAGCGGATGCTTCACGTGCGGCAGCCCGCTCCAGGCCGGGTCGAGCCACTGGCGCCCCATGGCGACGACGGTGCGGAACACCTCCTCGCCGCCTTGCACCAGCTGCTCGCGCTCGCGCAACTGGCCCTGGAACAGTTGCTCGTAGCGCTGCACCAATTGCGTCTCGATCGCTGCGATGGCGCTCGGCTGTGGATGGGTGCCGAGCCGATGGCCCGCGAGATCCGCCTCGACCAGGGCCGCGCGCGCTTCGCGCTCGTAGCCCGTGGCGCATTGCGCGATGCGCTCGCAGCGCCGGGGGTCCTGCATCACGAGCATGTCCTGCAGCAGTTGCGGCACCGTGCTGTTCGGCCGGTCGGCGTCGGCCATGGCGCGCGCCTCGCGCACGCCGGCCAGCGCCGCGGCCCAGGCCCGGTCTCGTTCGCCGGCACCGAGCCAGGCCTGGGCCGCGGCGCGCTGGCCCTCGACCGCGAACAGGCTGTTGGGCACGCGGCGGGCCGCCTCGGCCGCCTGCTCGAAGGCATGGGCCGACTGCTTCATGTCGCCGGCCGCGGTCCAGGCGCCGCCTTCGGCCATCCAGCCCTGCATCAGCAGCATCGGGCCCATCGGGTTGCCGGCCTGCGTGGCCTCCACCGCCGCGGCACGGGCCTGGCGGTAGCGCGCGACCGCGCGCGCGACGTCGCGTGCCTGCAGCCAGGCGCCGCCCACCATCACGTCGAGCACGGCGCGCTGGTCGGACCAGCCGTTGCGCGTGGCCAGCCGCGCGGCGCGTTCGGCCGTTGCCTCCACGGCGGGCGCGTCGCCGCGGCGAAGCAGCACCAGCATGTCGGCATAGAGCTGGCGAAACAGCGCAACCCCGCCACTGCCGCCGCCCGCCTGGGCCGCGATCTCGCGCGCGGCCTCCAGGATGTCGAGCGGCGCATCGACCACGCGCACGACGCCCGCATGCCGCTCCACCAGCGGCTGCCAGGCGCGCGAGTCGCTGTCGTCGACCAGCACCAGCCGCAGCAGCCCGGCATCCTCTGGCGGCACGGGCGCCTGCATCGCCGCATCGAGCCAGCGCTCGAAGCAGGCCGCATCGCTCACGCCACCCGGTTGCAGCACGACCGACAGCCGCTGGCGGCGCAGGTGGCGCGCCAGCGACAGGCCGGTGTCGACGAAGCCGGCGGCGCTGTCGCGGCCGCTCTCGTGTTCCTCTTCCCAGGGATCGCTCACGCCCTGCTTCGCGAGCTGCGGCCGGTTGTGGAGGTAGGTCTCGATCAGGGCCTGCCGCAGTTCGCGGCTGTAGCGGTAGCCGGTCTCGTAGGCCGCGTCGAGCCGCACGAAGAGGTCGGGCGTGGCGTAGTCGCTGTCCACCATCTGCAGGGTGAAGAAGGCATCGAGCATGCGCTGCGAGTCGGGCGGCAGCCGCAGCACAACCGCGCGCAGCGACGCATCGTCGGTGCGCTCCCACCACAGGTCGTGGAGCCGCGCCATGCGTTTTTCGACCGGGTTGCGCACCGGTGCCGCGGAGGACATCGATGCGGCCCTCAGCAGTTCAGGAAGATCTTGGTGCCGTTGACCGTGACGCCCGATGCGTCGAGCATCAGCGTCGCGCTGCCCGCGCGCAGCACGATGCGCCCGGGCGTGACCTCCACCGCCGTGCCGTCGACATCGAGCACCACGCTGGTCGGGCTCGCATGCCTCATGGCGCCCGAGGCGAAGGTGTCGAGCGTGCCGCTCTCGGCGCTCACGCCCACGCTGCCCGAGGCCACGGCCGAGAAGTCGCCGCCCTGCGCCAGCAGGCCCATGTTGAGGGCGGCCGTTCCGTACAGGTTGGCGGCCGAGCTGGTCAGCGAGACGTCGCCCTGCGCGGTGGCCGAGGCCGGGCCGGCCGGCACGTTGAGCGTCATCGCGTCGTTGTAGGTCGCGGCATGCGATCGGGCCGAGACCTGGTAGGCCTGTCCGATGGTGGTGGTCTGGCCCAGCGTGACGTTCCACAGGTCGTTGTCCTGCGCCGTGACGGTGCGGGCCTTCGTGACCGTCAGCGAATCCGTGCCCGTGACCGAGGTGGTCTGGTTGCCCGTGACGCTGGCGGTGCGGTGGGCCTTGGCGATGTGCGTCTGGTCGCCCGTGACCGTCAGCGTCTCGGTGCCGGTGACGGCATGGCTGCGGTTCGACTTGACGCTGACCGCCTCGTCGCCGTCCACGGTCTCGGCGCGCTGGCCGTGGATCGTGATCGTCTCGTTGCGGTCGACGGTCCGGGTGCGGTCGTTCTTGACGTGGTGGGTCTCGTCGCGCTCGATGGTCTTGTTGCGATCGCGGCCCACGGTGTGGACCTCGTCGTTCTCGACCTCGAGCAGCTGGTCGCGCTCCGCGTGCAGCCACAGCTGCTCCTCGCCGAGCTTGTCCTCGAAGCGCAGCGCGTTCGCGTTCGCGGCATTGCCGCCCTCGGAGCTGCGCGAGAGCAGGCCGCTCTGGGTCGCGTTGGCGGGCAGGTCCCAGGGCGGCATGTTGTCCGCGTTGTAGACCCGTCCCGTGATCAGCGGGCGGTCGGGGTCGCCGTACTCGAAGTCGACCACCACCTCCTGGCCCACGCGCGGGATCTGCATGCCGCCGAAGTTGCTGCCGGCCCAGGGCGAGGACACCCGCACCCAGCACGAACTGCTCTCGTCCTTGCTGCAGTAGCGGTTCCAGTGGAAGCCGAGCTTCACGCGCCCGTACTGGTCGGTCCAGATCTCGCGGCCCGCGGGGCCGGTGACCACCGCCGTCTGCGGGCCCGTGGTGCGCGGTTTGAACGCGTCGGGCGTGGGGCGGAAGATGTTGTTCGCCGGCAGCACCTCGAACTCGACCCGACAGCGGAACTCCTCCAGCCCCGTCGCGTCGCCCGCTTCCTGCAGCGACAGGCGCGCGGCGGTCACGAGGTAGTCGGCATTCGCGCTGTCCTGCGGATGGTCGGTCAGCGTGAAGCGGTAGCCGGCCGCCAGGCCGCGCAGGTTGCCCGCGCCGCTGGCGACCTGGCCGGGCGCGCCAGCCTCTTCCATCCGCGCGCGCGCGATCTGCTCGCCGTCGGCCTCGGCCGCGTAGTTGCCCGGCCAGGCGAACACCTCGCGCGTTGCATGCCGGGTGCGCCGCGGCATCGCCTTGGTTCGCAGCAGGTCGGCCTTGGGGCGCGTGAAGTCGAAGTCGCCGGTTGCCCACTGGCCGCTTTGCAGCGCCTCGGCCAGCTGGAAGTGATGGCAGTGCTCCTCGTTGGACGAGGCCTCGGCGGCGCTGAAGGGAATGCGCTCGTAGCCCCCGGCGGGGAAGGGACCGTGCGCCTGCATGTCGTCGACGATCACCAGCGTGTGGCTGTTGGCCGCGTGTTCGAAGTAGTAGTAGAGGCCCCACTCGTGCAGCAGGCGGCTCGCGAAGGCGTAGTCGGTCTCGCCGTACTGCACCACGAACTCGCGCGGCGGATAGCTGCCCGTGGCGCGGATCGAGAGCGCGAAGCCGTAGGCCCCGAGCACCTCGTCGACGATGTCGAGCACGTTCCTGTTCTGGAAGATCCGGAAGTCCTGCGAGCGCTGGGCCAGGCTCAGCCACGACTCGATGACCACCTCGTAGAGCGCGCGCCGCTGCTCCAGGCGCAGGAAGCGCGCCCGCGTCACCAGCCCCGAGAGATGGCGCTGCTGCTGCGCGCCGCCGGGCCGGCCGTCGAGCAGGATGTGCACGCCGAACTCCTCG
>Ga0160465_100597_pt1 | contig 15305 bp, 12 predicted proteins | sample HID1971K_E11MG_FD_108209 | JGI IMG/M metagenome (GOLD analysis project Ga0160465, IMG submission 108209) | Enriched millipede-associated microbial communities from UW Madison campus, WI, USA - HID1971K_E11 MG | ecosystem: Host-associated > Arthropoda: Insects > Digestive system > Unclassified ...
GGACCAGCAGGGACTCTGGTGGTGCGGCGATGGGAAATTGACCTTCGATCAGCATGTGCAACTCCTAGTGCTTGGAAGCTCGATGAGGAGCGAAGATCAACGCGCCACGCGTTCGACGATCATCTTCGGATCGACGAGGCGGCCATCGCGCACGACCACATTGCCGTCGAGCGAGATGGTGCAGTTGCGCATTGGAACGTCGTAGTGCCCGCGCGTGATGCGCTTGCCGCCACCCTGCGTATTTGGGCCGGTCGAGAACAGAAAGTTGCCTGGGAAGCAGCGCGCCGCCGCACGGCTGCGCTCGGGCACATCGCCATGCAGCGCGATCGAATCCCAGCGACATTGGGGGTTCATGCCCCACCCAAGGTGCGAGAGAGCGAAAGGATCCATGTCACCCTCCGCCACCTTTCCGTCACTGAGCCATTCGCGCATGAGCGTCGCGTCGAGACCGCCTTCGATGCTCACGATGTGACCATCGCGAATCTGGAGTTCGATCGTGTCCTGCACATAGCGGCAATAAGGCAGGATCACGATGTCGCCGGGTGCGATCACCACGCGCCCTTGCGCGCTGCCCTCATCGGGAAAGGTATGAATCAGGCCGACACCCCAATGGTCGAAACGGCCAGGCTCGTCGGCCATGCCGTACTGGCTCATAACTGGGTACTCTCCGCAGCGGTAGCTCAGATCGGTGCCGGCCTTGCTGGTCACTTGGACCCCCTTTGTCTGCTTGTAGAGAGACTCTGCGTGCAGCACCGCCTCCTTGAGGCCCGGCGGCGATTGCAGCTGGTACAGGTCGTCCGGCGCATCGATGATCATCTGCACGCGCACCCCCTTGGCCTGGACGTCGCGCAGCCACTTGGCAAACAACGGTACGTGGAAGATGAGCACCATGTCGACGGCCATCAAGGCATCGAGCGTCCCCTTGCATTGGCCGATGGTTGGCGTTCCGACATTGGTCCAGCCCGGGATGGTGTTGACGCACATCTCGTAGATGTCGAAGCCGATCTCCGAGGCAGCGGCGAAGGCGGCCTCGATGTACTCGCGACGGGTTCCGAGATCGCTCACGATCGCGACCGTCTGGCCCGGCGCGACCCGGCAAAGTTCGAACTGCTTGCGAAAGAGAGACGCGAGCTTCGCTGGGTTGAGCTCATGGGTACGGATCGCTGCTTGCATCGTGAGTTTCCTGACTGCGTCGAAGATTTCGTGAAGGCGAAACAACTTTAGGAGTCAACATACACGCTGTCAATAGCGAATACCATTCATTTGTGAGCGAGTTGAGATGCGCAACACGAGAAGCCACTTTCGCACAGGCAAGGGTGCCGCATCGAAGGCCTGGACCACAGCAGGATCGCTGAAGGGTGTCATCTGGCGCTTTTACTACATCGTCCTCGGCGAAGAATCGCAACGTTGTGGCTCCTCGTTCAGCTTCGGCGCGGCCGAATCGACGCTACGGAACATCCGACACGACAGAAACCGTATGGCCCGACACACTCGCCGCATGGACATCTTGTTGTTGATCGGCATCGCACTGACCTTCTTCGCCGCAGGGGCCACGAAGGGGATCTCGGGCATGGGCCTTCCCACCGTCTCGATGGGCTTACTGGGTCTTTTCATGCCGCCTGCGAGCGCCGCCGCGTTGCTGGTCTTGCCGTCCCTGCTGACAAATGTGTTGCAGTGCCTGGGCAGGCATTTCGCGGGTATCGCGGCCATCCTCTGGCCGATGTGGATCGGAATTCTGGCAGGCGCGCTTCTGACGCCACTCCCCTCCCTGGCCAGCGGAACGGCAACCGTACGCTTGGGCCTGGGCAGCCTGCTCCTCGCGTACGCTGCTTACGGTCTCCTGCGTCCCACCGTGACGCTTCAGCTTAGCCACGGCAGGCTTCTTCTCGTCGCGCTACCCGTGGGCTACGTCACAGGCGTGCTGACAGCGGCTACAGGAATCTTCATCGTGCCGATGGTCATGTTCCTTCAGATGCTGCCGTTCGAGAAAGAAAGGATGGTGCAGGCGCTGGGGCTCTCGTTCACGGTGTGCACCGTCGCGCTCGGGGCATCACTGGGATGGAGCACCTCGTGGCAGGCGCTGTCCAGCGTCGAGGGTGCGACGGCACTCGCATGCGCCCTTGCCGGCATGTACTTCGGGGCGAAGATGCGCGATCGGATTTCGGCCAACGCTTTTCGCACGATGCTTTTCGCCGTCTTTGGCGTGTTGGGCGCGGCGCTCATTGCAAAGGAATTGCTGTGACAAACATGCATGTCGCCATCCGTCGGCTTCGCAGTGCGCCACAGAAACCACTGGCCGCACTTGCACTTGCTGCGTGTGCACTGTGTGCAGCCGCAGCGCCCGGTCGGGGAGATCCGATCCTCACCGCCGAACAACACTTCCAACTTGCGCTCGAAGCACAGTCGCATCGAGAGTATCCGGCGATGCTCGCCCATTCGAAGGTGGCAGCGAACCTTGGAGATGTGCAGGCTCAGGAATTCCTCGGTAGTGTCTTGCTCGCGGGCCCCTCCATCTATGGCCGCGCAGTTCGGTCGGATCGTTGCGAAGCGCTCCGCTGGTTCCTGGCCGCTACGCGGGCAGGCAGTGAAGTGGGCCGCGCGAACGTCGACTTTCTCAACCGCGCACGTAACGCGCCCCAAGGACGTCGGGTTTGCGACGGACCATAGGGGGCGCTCATCAGCACCGGCGCTTGGCCGAAGCCTAAGTCCCCTGTGGCGGGCGCAGCAGGTGAGCGAGCAGTTTCTCGACATGGGAAGGCAGCTCCGACCTCTTCCGCACGCATACCATCAGCGCTCGTTGAGCCCAGTCGTCCAGCAACCGGATCTCCCGAATGCCCGCGCTGCGACTCGACCGCTGCGCGACCACGGTAGGTACGATGCCAACTCCGATGCCTTGGCCGACCACGGCACATACGTTTTCCAAGCTGCGCACTTTCACGCGGTAGACGATTCGCCGACCTGACCGTTTCATCTGACGCGCTATCAGCTGCTGCAACGCACTGTCCTCTCCAAGGCCCACGAATTCGGAATCCGGCAGCTCGGCAAGCGCGATGGTTCGTCGGCCTGCCATTTCGTGGTGTTCGGGAACGACGAGTACCAGCGGGTCGGGCCGGAATGCATGGCATTCCAAACCGGCGGTGTCGGCGGCGTCCGAGAGAACCCCTAGCCAACAGACCTCGTCGCGAATCGCGTCGGCAATTCCCTGACTCGAATCCTCCTCCAGCTCAATGGAGATGGCGGGATGATCCTTGAGAAAGCGCGCGACCAGGCGCGGCAGGTGCTCGCTCACCGCCGAGGTATTGCACAGCAGACGCACACGGGCTTTCGTCCCGCCACCCAGATCTTGGAGCTCCCCCTGCATTTGCTGCATCTGCTGCAGGATCGCTCGTGCATGGCGCATGACAGCTGTGCCGGCGTCGGTCAGGGAAACGCCCTGTTTTCCTCGCAACATCAATGGCGCGCCCAGCGCTGCCTCCATTCCCTTGATTCGCTCGCTTGCAGAGGCAGGCGTAAGGAAAGTCGCCTTGGCGCCGCCGGTGATGGTTCCGGCCTCAATCACATTGACGAAGAGCTGAAGATCGACGAGGTCGTAACGCATGCAATGGCCTGGGATGAAGCCCATAGCTTATAGAACGGCTGCACCGCCATGCCAAGAAGGCGTGGCCAGTGCGCACGTGCTTCAAAGGATTCTTGCCCGTCCGCTTTTGACCGCAGCAGTCGCTCATTGACGACGGTGACCGGCTGCTCTCAGTCTGAAGCGGACCTCAGGCATCCAGAGGCTCAGGCGAATTGCGAATTCATGCTACGCGGCTGAGTTACCTCTCGCTGCAAACCGCCGTCGATAGTCTCGCGGCGCCACGCCCAGGTGGCGCTTGAAGGTGACGCGCATGCGCTCCTCGTCGCCGAAGCCGCACACGCGCGCGATTGACTCGACATTGCGAGGCGAGTCCTCAAGGAGGCGCCGGGCAGCCTCGAGCCGGAACACCTCCACCGCCTTGGCAGGGGTGCGGCCGGTCTTCTCCTTGTAGACCCGAGCGAAATTGCGAGGACTCATGCGCGCCCTCTCGGCGAGGAACTCGACCGTGAGGTCCGGGCGCTCCAGGTTGCCCGCGATCCACAGGTTGAGTTCGTCGAATGTGTGGGCATCGTCAGCCTGCGCCTGCAGCAACTCGCTGAACTGCGACTGCCCGCCCGGCCGCTTGAGGAAGACGACGAGCTCTCGGGCCACCTCCATCGCGACGTCGTGGCCGCAGTCAGCCTCGACCAGCGCCAGCGCGAGGTCGATGCCCGCGGTGACGCCGGCCGAGGTCCACACCGCGCCCTGTTGCACGAAGATGGCGTCGCGGTCGATCTGCACCGCCGGAAAGCGCAAGCCCATCATGTCGAACATGAGCCAGTGCGTGGTGGCGCGCTTGTGATCGAGCAGGCCGGCCGCAGCCAGCAGAAACGCGCCGCTGCACACCGAAGCGGTCCGCCGCGTCTTGCCCGACGCACGCCGCAACCAGCGGACGAGCATCGCCGAGTCGTCGAGCACCTGCACCATGTGCGGCGAGCCGGGCACGACGAGGGTGTCGACCGTGCTCGGACGGTAGGCGGCGAGCGCGTCGGTCTGCAGCACCAGCCCTTCGGCGCTGCGCACCAGTCCGCCGTTCAGGCTGGCAGTACAGCGCTCGTAGCCCGCGAGGCCACGCGCCTCCATCGCCTTGGTGGCAGCCCAGAATACCGTTTGCGCACCGGTCAGGTCGAGCAGGCCGACGTCAGGGAAGGCGACGAACAACACCCGTTTCGCGCGTTGGCGCTTCAGTGGCTTGACTGGCAGTAATTCAGGGGTCTTCGTCATTGGTGCCAGATTGTTCCACACCTACGATGGCAGCATCAACCCAAGGAACACTCATGAAGATCGTCGTGATCGGAGGCAACGGCCTCATCGGCAGCAAGCTCATTGCACTGCTCCGACAGCGCGGACATGAGGCCATCGCGGCCTCGCCCAGCACTGGCGTGAACACGCTGACCGGCGAAGGCCTGGCAGCGGTTCTGGCCGGCGCGCAGGTCGTGGTCGACGTGGCCAATTCTCCCTCGTTCGAAGACGCAGCCGTGATGCACTTCTTCGAAACTTCGGGCCGCAATCTTCTGGCGGCGGAAGCGGCCGCCGGCGTGCAGCACCATGTGGCTCTGTCGGTGGTGGGCACCGAGCGGCTGCAGGGCAGCGGCTACTTCCGCGCAAAGCTTGTGCAGGAACGACTGATCGAGGCCTCGAAGATTCCGTACACCATCGTGCGTGCCACGCAGTTCATGGAGTTCCTCGCGGCCATCGCGCAGTCCGGCACCGAAGGGCAGACCGTGCGGCTGCCGTCCGCGCACCTGCAGCCGATCGCTGCGCAGGACGTGGCCCTGGCCATGGCCGATGCAGCGCTGGGTGAACCCGTCAACGGCATGGTCGAGGTCGGTGGACCCGAGCGCGCCGGAATGGCTGCCATGGTCGAGCGCTACATGCGTGCCAGCGGGGACGCACGGACAGTCGTACCGGATGCGCAGGCACCGTACTTCGGCGTGGCGATCAATGACGGTTCGCTCACCACGGGCAAAAACGCGCGACTCGGCGCGACCAAGTTGGACGCCTGGCTGGCAGCGCGATGAACGTCGGGCGCTCGTACCGGCTACGCGAGTTCTTCCTGTGGACGCGGCGCGAGCTCTACGTGCTTCTCGCGCTGGGCATCTTGCCAGTGTGTCTGTACGAACTCGCTGGCTGGCATTGGCTTGCGATTCCATGGACGGTGGTGGCGCTGATCGGAACTGCCACAGCGCTGATCGTGAGCTTCAACAACACGCAGACCTATGCCCGGACGGTAGAAGCGCAACAGGTGTGGACCGCAATTCTCAACAGCAGCAAGGCCTGGGGTCTGATCAGCCGCGACTACCTGAAGAGCTCCGAGGCCACGCGCCAGTTGGTCAACCGGCACATCGCCTGGGTGACGGCGCTGCGCTATCAGATGCGCCGACACCGAGCCTGGGAGAGCACCAACCGGCGCACCAATGCCGAGTACCAGGCTTTCTACGCAGTGCCGGAAAAGGAGATCACGCTGGAGGCCGAACTTGCGCGCTACCTCGAGGCCGAAGAACTACGCAGCGTACTCGCGTCCCGCAACAAGGCGACGCAGTTGCTGGCGAATCAGAGCCGCGCGATCCGCGACTTGTTCACCAGTGGCGAGATCGTCATCAACTTCTTCATCGAGATGGAGAAGGCGATCAAGGAGCTGCTCGATCACCAGGGCCGCAGCGAGCGCTTGAAGAACTTTCCGTACCCGCGGCAGTACGCCATCATCAACGCGCTGTTCATCCGGCTTTTCTGCATCCTCCTGCCGTTCGGCATGCTGAAGGAGTTCGATGCGCTGCACCGGGTGTGGTTGGTGATTCCGTTCAGCGTGATGATTTCCTGGATGTACACCTCGCTGCAGCAGGTGGGTGAAAGCACCGAAAACCCGTTCGAGGGCGGCGCCAACGATGTGCCGATCGCGCAGATCGCCCGGATGATCGAAGTCGAGGTGCGCGAACTCCTGGGCGACACCGACCTGCCGCCACTGCTGCGGGCCAAGAACAACATCATTCTTTAGTCTCAGGATCAAGAAATTCAAACTGGCGGCTTTGCAGCGGTTGCGGTCGGTCGTGCCGCGCCAGCGACGGGCTGCTGCCGCCAGAACCGGACATTCGGCACTGCAGCAGAATTCTGCTACGAGCGCGCCTTAGGTGAAAACTCCCAAAGGCGGCCGAGCTACCGCGATGCCGACCGTCAAGCCGATTGATTCGCTCAGCTTTTCAGAGTGGCTCGCGCTGTGGTTCGGCTAAATCCAGCCTCAAACAACAGTCGCGAACCTGCCTCCGCACAGAACCACTTTCGAGAGGCTCGACGTCGGTGTCTCCGCTCAAGATCGGTTGAATCTCAGCCGGACGGCTTTGCGGTCCCTGACCCTGCGCTGCCCACACCTCGAAGAGACGTCTTCTTCTTTCCGACCGATTCGCACCTCGCAGTGACCGCTCCGCGGGATCCGGTGTCGCCCCTAGGCAGAATCGCGCAAACACGTTCGATGTAGCCCACGCAAAGTCGTCAGACGGTCGTCTCGGCAAAGGTGTTTCGGCCGGCCGCTTTCGCCCTGTAGAGGGCCCGGTCTGCTCGTTCGAGCAACTCGGCTGCACTGCTGCCACGGCCCAGGTAGGTTGCGACACCCAGACTGGTCGTGAGATTCAAAGCGGCGCCATCCTCCAAGCTCATCGGCTGCTGGACCGTCTGAAGAATCTTGGTTGCGACCTGAGCCGCTTCTTCTGCGGAGCCCAAGCTCTCCAGAAGTACGACGAACTCGTCCCCTGCGAGACGGAACGCCTTGGCATGCAGCTTGAGCTTCCGCCGCGCAAACGATAACAACGCGTACCCGAAGGCCGAAGTTACGCACCGGGAGGCTTCGGTGCACACCTCCAAACCAAAGGGTCAAGCACAAAGCGATCCAGCATCTGCTGCCCGAGGAAGACTTCCATGGCCGGTTTGGTCAGGGCGGAGGTGACTATCGCAAGCCGCCACGTCGGCAGGTCGAGCGAACGTGCGAACTCATTTCGAGTGAGAAAGAAGCTCTGAGCAGGCATCGACGTCCCCTTCACTTCCACGTGCTCCACAGCCTTTCGGCCGTCAAACACTTCAAGGTCGTAGCCACGATTTTCGGTGCTGACATCCTTCACCCGAAAGCCGAGCTATTCGTACTTCTGGATCGCAAACGCTACAGAGGCCTGCTCGACCGCATCACGATGCGCCTGGTCAGGGAATGTAACGCGAACTTGGTTTGCGGGATCCGGTACCGCCGGTTCGCCGGGTACCCGGGTGCGCTGAGCCAGAAGGGCCGCGTCGATCTCGTCGGGAGTAGGCGCCCAGCTTCGGTCGCCGCGCACTATGACCGCTAGATTTCGGGCCTCGTCCCAAATGGCGAGGTACCAATGTTCATTGTCCTTTACGCGCCTCGAGACCTTGGCATCTTCGCTCTGCTCTAGTTCGTCAATGGAGCGAAAGTTGGTTTGCAGAAGCCCAATACATTCATGTCCGCGTCGGCGAGCATTGTCAAGAATGGCGACGCGGTTAGTAGCGCGCTGGAGTTGCAGCGGGCCGCGAGGATCGCCATTCCGCCGGTGGTCGACGTCCAGGGAGTCGACGTAGAACCAGTGCCCTGAATCATGCACCTGGATCTCCTCGGCCCAAAGAGTCACGATGCAACCGCCGCCGGAAAGCTTCCACGCGTACTCCGATGCGACCGTGCTCTTGGGTGGCACCTGCACCCCGAGTTTTCTTATAACGTCGGTGACTCCCGGCGCGCCTGCCGCCAAATACCGTTCGTTCAGTGCCAGAAGCATGGCCGGCGCAACTTCGCTTTCCATGATGTCCTTTGACTGCAACGGATTGCAATGGACTGCAAGAAATCCCTACTGACAGCGTTGACGCTGAAGCTAGTCGATGCTGATCGCGCCATTCACAGCCGCAAACAAGGCTTGAAAGCGGGCGAGGGTCGCCGCATCAAGTGTCTTTGGCGGGCTTGCCGCGAGCTTGCTGGCGACCAAGTAGTGGTTGTAGCCGCCTGAAGGGCGGAGGGTGATCTTCTTGTCTTCAAGGTAGCGCTCTAGTCGGTTAACGATGCGATCACCTTCTGGCAGCGCAGCCTCTTCAACACCTTTGCCCTCGCCAAGCTGGGCCGCGAAGGCTAAGTTGAAATACTTGAGATAAAGCGACACAGCGAACAGATCTTCGACATCGCTTGCTTTGCCGCTGGCGCCTTCCTTCATCGGGTCACGAAACTGCGACACGTCAAACAGAGCTTTTTGTGCAAGAAGCTTTTCGCGAACAAGGTGCGTCATCTTCTGTTCGGGCGATCCGCGATAGTCATGCAAGACGGCGAGCTTGAGGCCGCTAGCGCCGAGAAGCGAGACGAACGTTGCCAAGTTGTCGAGTCCACCGGTCGGCACGATGGTGATGTCGTCGCGGAGTCCGCCGCCACCGCTCGCCTCCAAAACCGCAGATGCAAACTTCAGGTAGACGAGTTCCGACGGTCCCTCAACGAGCAGATTGCATTCAGAAATGAACAGGTTCTGCGCAATCGTCCAGCCCAAGGCCGCCTGCAACGGAAAAATCGTTCGTTGATCGGTGCTGCTAAGGTTTTCGGTGATGACGGTGCCGTCCGTCTTTCGATCCTCAACCAACCTCACCTGATGCAGGCGGTCAGAATGCACCATGAAGGGGGAGTGTGTTGTGTAGAGCACTTGATGGCTCTCGGCGAGCCTGTCGATGTAGCGCAAAAAGTCGGCTTGCGCGAGTGCATGAAGAGCAAGCCCGGGCTCATCCAGGAGCAAGATGAGCTTGTTACCCAGGTTCTTGCCTGACGCATCCAACTGGTGCTGTACGCTGTCAAACCACACAAGGAAGCTAAAGAACCAGATAAAGCCGCGGCTTCGCTGGTCGAAAGAGGTGCTGACCCCACGGTGCCGCCTGTTCTTGATCCGCAGGTATAAGTTTGGCCCGTTGTTGAACGGCGCCTCTTCCTTCGCGTCAGCCTTTATGTCCACCTCGACTTCAAGGTCCTCGTTCTGCTTCCAGAACTCCATCACCTGATCAGTAAGAGAAATCGAGACGCCCTCGATTTTTGAGTTAAGTTCTTCGTAGCCACCCGGCGTCGCCAGCTCTTCGAGTGTGACATCGGCCATGCGAAGAAGCGCCAGCACTGCCCGGTGGCTTGACTTCAGTTGTTTGGGATTGGTCTTCGCCGCCTCGACCTTGGCCGCGAGATCTGCCAAATTCATCTTGCCCGGGAGCATGTCGTAATCGCTGAAGTACAGGAACTTTGGAATTTCCGGTTTCAACGCGAGGTAGACCTCGTTCGCCACAACGTTGTCCCATTCGGTAGTTGCAATGCGTGCTTCTAGTTTCGTCAGCGCTCCTTGCTCAGCATCAGTCAGTTCAAGGTCTTTCAGCGAAGGAGGGATTTGGCGGAGCTTCGTACAGCCTTTGATCGCAGTTGCTGCGTCAGTGCCCAGCCCCGCCGCAAACTCTGCGACACACGGTTTCTCGTCCACGGTAAAGCTGATTGCCCGTCCGTTGTCGTACCGGTGATCCACCCCCAATCGATGGCCAGCCGGGATTTGGCACCCAAACTGCGCGTTCATGGTCTTTATCTCGGCGCTGCCCAGCTCGTACACAAGCTCGCACGCAACTGCCGCTTTTTCTTTGTGCTTCTTCAGGTACGCAGACAGGTCTTTGCGCGGGTAATCCTCAACCGGGTCGAACTTCTCTGTGGCGAGCGCGTCCTCTGATCGGTGCAGCGCTTTGAGCAGCACTGTTTTCCCGGCCTCGTTCATTCCGACGAACACCGTCACGTCCGGGTCGATGTTTACAACCTGCTGCTTGTTCATCGAGCGGTACGGACCAACCTTGGCAGTCTTGAGAAGCACAGATGTCTCCTGGTCATGACGGTCAGGGAGCATACCTTTTGTAGGTGCGGGGCATTCCTGGCTAAGCAACCGAGCACTCTGGACCCGGGTCTTGCGTAACCTCAGACGAACCCCATGACATCGCACAACACCCCGAGCCATCTCGTCGGCGAGACAGGCTATATCGCCTCAACAGATCAGAGGCGCCGCTGAATGCGTCAACGTCCGGCCTGACAACTGTCACCGCATGTACCTCGCCGCGAGCACAGATGTCACGCGGTCGCTCAAAACGGTTCGCCTTCCGTCCAAGCCGGCTGCCGCGATCCACACCAGAATGGCGGCGCTTCTTCTCGGGTCACTCATAATCCCGATCCCACGCGCCGAATCGAGGTCAGCCACGCCCAACGAAGCCAACCTGCGCATGGGTTCTTCATTCACTTTGGGGCGTGGTGCCTTGTTCGAACGCTACTACCGCGAACTGCTGAACTTTCTCGCGCGCAAGGTCGGTGACCGGGAATTCGCCGCCGATCTTGCGCAGGAGAGCTACGCCCGGGTGTACGCCGCGCCGGGCAAGGACGACGTCGCCGAGCCCCGGGCACTGCTGTACACGACCGCTCGCAACCTGGTGATCGATCACCATCGCCGGGTGAGCGTGCGTGCCCAGATCGAACTGGCCGACGAGAGCGGCATCGAGATGGAGGCGGCTGCCGGCCCGGCGTCGAGCGAACCCGATGCCGTTCTCTCCGGTCGGCAGCGACTTGCCGCGATCGAGGACGCCCTCGCCCACCTGCCCCCGCGACCACGCGAAGCCTTCGTTCTCTACAAGCTCGACGGCCTCAGCCGTGCCGAAGTCGCCAGCCAGATGGGCGTGAGCGTCAGGACCGTGGAAACCCATCTCGAGATCGCCATGGAGGCTTGCCTGCGACGGCTGCAGGCGCTCGATGGGGTGGCGTGTGCAACCGGTGCATCGGCGGTGAAGAAACCACGCAAATCCGAATGACCCTTCGCTCTACATCAGCCGTGGCGGTCGACACATCCTTCAATCCGGTCGCTCGCGCGTCTACATCTCCAACAGAGAACCGATTTCCATGATGCCCGCCGCTCACACCGATCCACTTTCGCGCCAGCGCAGGGCATTGGTCGACTGGTTCATGCGTCGTCGTGGCCCGGCGTGGACGGCAGACGACGAACTGGCCTTCCAGCATTGGCTCGACAGCGATGGAAACCGGCAGCTCTACACCCAATGGGAAGCGGACTGGGCGCTGATCGACGCGTTGCCCCAAGCATCGGCGGCGCGGCTGCGCGCCATGGTCAGCGCAGACCGCCAAGAGCGCCGGTCGAACAGGCCCGCCGTACCGGCACCGATGCGCCGAAGGACGCTGTTTGCCGGTCTGGCGACGGCCGGAGCCGTCGCGATGTCGGTGACCGGCGCCTGGTTCGGTTGGCAGCATGTTCAGGCCCAGCCGGTGTACGAGCACGCCTTCAGCACCCGCAAGGGGCAGCAGTCGGAGGTCACGCTGCCGGACGGCTCTGCCTTGCGCCTCGACACCGCCACGGCGTTGTCGGCACGCTTCTTCCGTGACCGGCGGGAGATTCATATGCAGGAAGGACAGGCCCTGTTCTCCGTGACGGCGGATGCGCAGCGGCCTTTTCAGGTGACTGCCGGGTCGATCCGGGTGACGGTCGTCGGCACACGTTTCTCGGTGCGCCTGACCCCAAGCATCCCGGGTCGCAATGGCGTCGAAGTCGCTGTCGAAGAGGGCCACGTCCACGTGGCTCGCCTGCCGGAAGCCGCCGAGCCTGGCGGAACAGATGCGGAGTCATCCCGGCCGCAAGGTTTCGATCTGTTGGCCGGCCAGCGCCTGGTGTTCGATGTCGAGGGCTCGCGACCCGCGCTGGGCACGGTCGCTGCAGAAGGCGTTGCGCCCTGGCGCGGCATGCAACTGAGCTTCAGCGACGTCCCCTTGCGACAGGCCCTCGCCGAGATGGAGCGCTACGCCGATCAAGGCATCTCTTACCTCGATCCTGCGGCGGCAGAGCTCCGGCTCAGCGGCACCTTCGATCCGCGCAATACGGCCGCCACGCGGCGGCTGCTCGCCGGCGCCTTGCCGGTGCGGTTGACGCCGGGGCCCTCCGGCACCGAAGTGCGGCTGCCACGTTAAAGCAGGCGCTTCGGCTGCCGCGCAAAAAAATCTGCCCTGCTTATCCGGCATCGCGCACCCTGGTCCGTCTACATGAACAAGAACCATTCGTTTTCTGTCCATGGAGCTCTCATGACCCGTTTCGTCCGCCGGCCTGCCCCGGTCGTCCTTGCCATTTCGCTTGCCCTTGTCGCCAGCTCCCTGTGGGCGCAAAGTGCCGGCGGCCCTGGCGCGCCGGGGGCGCCGCGTGAGATCAGCATTCCGGCCCAGCCATTGGGCGAGGCCCTCAATGCGTGGGCACGCCAGACCCGCACGCAGATCGCGGTGCAGCAAACGCTGGTCGTGGGCAAGACCGCACCGGCGGTATCCGGCAACCTGACGCCGATGCAGGCGCTCGAACGCCTGCTCGCCGGCAGCGGCCTGGTCGCCTTGCAGGACGGGCCGTCCACGGTCATTCGACGCGCGCCCGATGCGCCCGGCGCCACGTTGGCAGCGGTCACGGTGATGGCGAACGCCGATGCGTCGGAGGAACTTCCGAAGGCCTACGCGGGGAATCAGGTGGCACGCGGTGCGCGGCTCGGCGTCCTCGGGACGACGGATGTGATGGACGCGCCCTTCAACATCACAAGCTACACCGCGAAGACCATTGAGGACCAGCAGGCGCGCAGCGTTGCCGAAGTGCTCGGCCGCACCGATCCGTCGGTGCGGCTGGACTTCGGCGAAGGCACCAGCGTCGATGCCCTCTTCATCCGCGGCTTCCCGGTGGTGAACGACGAACTCTCGCTCAACGGCTTGCCGGGCATCCTGGGACAGTACCGGGTCGCACCGGAATTCGTCGAGCGCGCCGAGGTGTTGAAAGGCCCCTCTGCCCTGCTCAACGGCATGTCGCCCGGCGGAGCGATCGGCGGCGCCGTCAACATCGTGTCGAAACGAGCCACCGACGTGCCGATCACCCGGCTCACCACCAGCTACCTGTCGTCGTCGCTGTTCGGCGTGAACGCAGACATCGGGCGGCGCTTCGGCGAAGACAACGCATTCGGCATCCGCGTCAACGCGGCCACGCGTGATGGGGACACGGCGCGTGATGACCTGACCGACAAATCGCGCATGGCGTCTGTCGGGCTGGACTTCCGAGGAACGCGCCTGCGCGCATCGCTCGACCTGTTGCGACAGGAACAGACCATGTACGGCGCGCGCGGCTCCGTCGACCTGAGCGGCATCGGCGGTCCCGCGCTGGCAGCTCCCAGTGGCAAGCGCAACTTCGCCCAGCCCTGGAACTACCAGGACTCGACCGACGACACGGTGATGGCGCGTGCCGAATACGACATCACGGACACACTGACCGTGTTCGGTGGCATCGGCCATACCCAGGACCGGACCACCGGCATCGTCAGCAACCCGCCGGCCGTCGACGCTTCCGGCAACTTCGACTTCTTCAGCATCCCGATCGACTGGCGCCAGAAGACGACCTCCAGCCAGTTCGGGCTGCGTGGCCGGTTCGACACCGGTTCGGTGCGGCACCAGTGGTCGGTCAGTGCATCGAACGTCAAGCGCGACAGCGACTCGCTGTTCTACTTTTCCGGGCTCAGCGGCAGTGCTGGAAGCGCCAACATCTACCGCCCGACGCGATACCCGGCCCCCACCCGCAATGCGCCGAGCGGGGACCCCTACACCTGGCAGGTTCGCACGTCGCTGCCGAGCTATGCGATCTCCGACACCCTGTCCTTCGCGGACGAAAAGGTGCTTGTGACGGTGGGCCTGCGGCGCCAGACCGTGAAGTCCGACAGCTACACCGGCTTTGCCGCGACCGGCCTCTTGCCGGTGACGTACGACCAATCCACCACGAGCCCGATGGCCGCGGTGGTGGTCAAGCCATGGCAAGGCGTCTCGCTGTATGCCAACTACATCCAGGGCCTGAGCCTGGGCGAGACGGCGCCCGATGGCACCGTCAACGCCGGGACGGTGTTCCCGCCCTACAAGAGCAAGCAGTACGAAACGGGCGTGAAGTTCGACGTTGGCCAGTTCACCAGCACGTTGAGCGTCTTCCAGATCACCCGGCCCTACGGCGCGGTCGACCCCGCAAGCAACGCTTTCGGCATCAACGGAGAGCAACGCAACCGTGGCATCGAGTTCAACGTCTTCGGCGAGATCGCACGCGGCGTCCGGCTCCTCGGCGGCGTATCGCTCATCGACGCGAAGCTCGCCAGCACCGCCGGCAGCATCTTGGAAGGCAACCGGCCGGTCGGCGTGGCCGAGAAGCTGCTGACGCTCGGAGCCGAGTGGGATGTGTCCGCGGTCCCGGGCCTGACGCTTGTCTCCCGTGCCATGCACACCGGGGACACCTACGCCGACTCGGCGAACCTCACCAGGGTGCCCGGCTGGACGGTCTTCGACCTGGGCGCGCGCTACACCATGAAGGCCGCGGGACAGCCGCTCACACTGCGCGCCACCCTTGAGAACGCCTTCGACAAGCGCTACTGGCGCCAGGGCGAGTACGCGGCGACTCTTGGCATGCCGAGAACGCTCGTGCTCTCGGCGACGGTGGCGTTCTGACCGCGCGATAGGCTGGAAGGCCTCGTGGTATCCGGCGCTGAAGGATACGGCCATGGGACACACTGAATCGAGCGGCGGTTAACCTTTGATGCGATTTGCTCGGCACGACTTGGACGCGGAGGCCAGGACCTCGCTGAACACGTCAGCGCCGGTCTTCGA
>Ga0160465_100600_pt1 | contig 15212 bp, 10 predicted proteins | sample HID1971K_E11MG_FD_108209 | JGI IMG/M metagenome (GOLD analysis project Ga0160465, IMG submission 108209) | Enriched millipede-associated microbial communities from UW Madison campus, WI, USA - HID1971K_E11 MG | ecosystem: Host-associated > Arthropoda: Insects > Digestive system > Unclassified ...
ACACATTATTCGGTTTAACCGAACCGATTAGATCGAACATTGAACCTGTTTTTAAGAACTTAGGTGAGAAGCCAGCAAATGGTCCAAACAGCAATGATTTTTTGTTATCGATAAATCTAGTATCCAGATGCGGAACGGACATTGGCGGAGCGCCAACTTTAGCTTTACCGTACACTTTGGCATGATGCTGCGCTACGACATCGGGATTGTTACAAACCATAAATAGTCCACTAACCGGGAATCCACCAATATGTTTAGATTCTGGAATACCCGTTTTTTGTAATAATGGGAGGCTTCCACCGCCGCCGCCGATAAAGACGAATTTCGCAGTATGGCGTTCTATTTTATTACTATTGAGATTTTTCACTTTCAATTCCCAAGATCCGTCACTTGTACGATTAAGATCACTAACACTATGGTTATAATTTATTTGAACGTCTTTACTCTTCAAGTGGTCAAACATCATGCGTGTTAATGCACCGAAGTTGACATCTGTGCCAGAGTCGATTTTAGTTGCTGCTATCGGTTCTTTAGATGTACGGCCTTCCATAATAAGCGGAATCCATTCCATCAATTTATCTGGGTCATCGGAAAATTCCATACCTTGAAATAATGCATTGTCTGATAACGCTTCATAACGTTTTTTCAAAAACGATACATTTTTTTCGCCTTGTACCATACTCATATGAGGTATTGGCATAATAAAATCCTGAGGATTACGGATCAGATTGTTATTAACTAGATAAGACCAAAACTGTCTTGAAAGCTGAAACTGTTCATTAATCTGGATAGCTTTGCTAATATCTATTGACCCGTCCGATTTTTCGGAGGTATAGTTAAGCTCGCACAGTGCAGCATGCCCTGTTCCCGCATTATTCCATTCGTTAGAGCTTTCCTCTCCTGCGTCTGAGAGCTTTTCAAATACTTTAATTTCCCATTCTGGTGCTAATTCTTTCAGTAATGATCCTAAAGTAGCACTCATGACACCGGCACCAATTAAGATAACGTCTGTTTTTTGCTGTCTGTCGCTCATTTTAACCTTCCTTATCCCCTATAATTTTCAAATAAGACGTAGGCGTTCCTTCTTAGCAGTTACAACAAACCGATACCCTGCCTAGTCATACACTTTATATGTATTCATTATAATCTTTTCGTAATTAATTAAGGATTAAAAATATCTATCACTACAATAATAATTATATATTGTTTAAACGTATTCTTATTTCTATTTTACTTGATCTTGCAACATTGTCCAAGTTACCTTCAACCTAATCTACTCTAAGATGACAATACGAGTCCATGAAGAAGCTAAAACAAGGAGACCCCCACTTCTGAAGGCCTCCTTGTTCACGAATACGACTATTTAACTTTCTGTGCTCGTTACAAGTTCATAATCATTGTTATTGCCGCGTTCCTCTATGATACCTAATCTCTCCAGTGAAAGACAAAAAGATTAAATATTTCGTTTCTCATATTCAAACGGTTTTTCACACGAGTAAATGTCATGGAAAAATCCCCTATATGGGATATCATCTTCCAGACATTTTATGCGATACGACAACTCCTCGTCACACTCCGGCTCTTCACCGTTGTTCCACATGACTTCGAATGTATCTACAATACCTTCCATGAGGGTTACTTTAATAAACAGATGCAACTTATCCAACATCGAATCTTCGATTATGGTCTCGGATCTATATCCCTCGAGGACTGTTTCAAAATAATCATCCATAAATTTTTTGCGTTTATCGACGTCTGATTCAAATCGTATCCAACCCATTCCGCTAATCCAGAGATCTGCCAGGTCATACATATACCAACCGAAACATGAATTATCAAAATCATATACAGTTATTTGCCCAGTATCAAAATCTATCGAATAATTCCCATCGTTATAATCAAAATGAATCATCCCGAAAGTCTCCTGACTTTTGTCCAATCCATTTAAAGTATTAAGGAGCTCAATCATCTTTTCCTTAAGCAGGGATAAGGATTCGGGGATCAATTTATCGAGATATTCAACTCTAAATTTATCAAAAAAACTATACCGGCGATGGACAGGCGTATATCCTTTCGATATTTGGTGTAATTTTCCTAGGACTTTACCGCAATTATAATAATATTCGGAAATCGGAACGCCTTCACGGTATCGATAATTATTTTCTGCCAACATTTTTCCTCTAGCCTTTTTAAACAGGCAAACAAAAATGGTATGATTATTATAAATTATCTCTTCCAGTAAATTCCCTTTCCTGGAAACGACTACATCCGCGACATTTCCGCCATGCTCAAATAAATACCTGATATACTCAACTTCACCTTGGATATCTTCTCGGCTCCTGTCAGATAAGAAAGAGATTCTGATTACTTTAGCGTCCTCCCCCTCCTTCTCACAGATGTATACGACATTTCGCCCTCCATCATGTGCCGGAATTAGTTGGATATCATAGCCCTCTAATTCGAATAACTCTGATACCACTTTAAGTAAATAGGTATCTCCGATTGAAACAACTTCGTTATAATTTATAACTATCTCTCCTTTTTGTACATACAATTGTTATGAATACAACAAAAGCATACCTCAATCGCGGCATGCTCAATGGACTTTTTTGATCATTTTAAGTACTTTTCACTCTGATAGGCGCAAACCATTCCATTTGACAATATTGCCCATCATATGCATCCGTATCAATTTTTTCGAGAAAGAATTCTCTATCCAAAAGTTCATATTTCCCGTTGTGTTCCTTGGCAAGCCTATCGATGGCAGTATACAGCGCCTCTGCACGTAGTCCGCTAATCTCCTCGTAATGATGGTTCCCGATATAGCGAAATCCGACGCACATAGAAGCAGGGATGGTGTCGCCTGAAAAGCCGTCAGGAATATCGTTGAGATTCGTTACACGCATAGATGGCAGATAGTACGTCCAATTAAGCAATGGATCAGGTGTCCTCGTTAGACCATAATAGATATTAGGCTCCACCTGATTAGGCACAAGATGCCGCTTGTTCCACCAAAACTGTTTGGCAGCTTCGGGCGCTTTAGTCAGCGATTGAGCGATCTCGATTTGATATCCATTCCCGATTACATGAAAGGATGGAATCATGACCAGATCCGGACCGTATACCATATTTCCACTAACATCATTCTTTGGAAATAAATGCAGAGGAGGCGTTATATGAATGTTTTTGCCGGATTCCCTGCATTCTCCAGGAGTTATCCCATATTCGCGTTTAAAGGCACGTATATACGTTTGCTCATGTTCATAACCGCATTCGATGGCAATGTCTAGGACCCGCTTCTCACTTTGTATCAAATTCTCTAAGCTGACTGCAAGCTTTCGAGAACGGATATAGCTTTGTAACGGCATGTCGAAAGCGAACTTGAAAAGCCGACGCAAATGAACCGTGGAGACCGGAAGATCATTCAAATATTCTGTCTCGCTCCTCCCAGAAACATTTTCTTCTATTCGTGATAGTAATACAGATAACAGCTTGTATGGTTCTATAGCCTACGTCACTCTCCTAGTATATTTTCACTTCTTATCTTAAGCATAACAACGAACTGAGTAGGTTACGCAATGAATACAGGAAGGGAATTAACGGTCAAACTACACTTAGGTTGCTTTACTTCGCATTCAATAGCTATCATAGTGAACATAATTGCTACTAGTTAAATATACCACAAAATGTAAAAATTTATCGTATTATATGTAAAAAAAGCCATAACCAAGTGAATGGTTATGGCTTGCAATATTTAAGGCAAATCGTCCTTCGGTTTCGCCCTACCTCTCGAAACAGTCACCACTCTATAGCGGCTCCACTTACAAATCTGTACACGGCTAATTGTTCATTCATCCCTCAGGTGAGAGCGTATCATTCACCCAAAAAAGATTCAACAATTGTTCCTTGCCTTGATCTGTTAGATACATCCGGTTTCCCTTATTTACTGATTATTGTAACTGTTCAGTAAACATCATTAACATAAAAATCTATAATTTCAGTAAGATTATATCGTAATATAACACACCATCATATTAGTTTTATATTCAAATTTCATTCGAAATTTTACAACCATTATTATCGATACATTGTTTAAATGTAATAAAAGTTGCTTCAGTTACTATTGTATGTGATTCTCACAGCCGCTTAATTCACATACTCAATAGTTAATTTTCATATTAATCTTCAGTTTTATGTAAGCATAGACTTATCATAAAACGTACATATATCTAACAGTAAATTATAATTATACCTTATTGTTGCAATTAAATCAACTCTCCCTCATTTCAAGCCAAAGAACAGTTCATGTATTAACGAAAACAAATGTTATACTTGTAGTTGTTTATGTTAGACTAGAATTATTTATTCACTGCTGAGCAGTACATAAAATAAGTTTTAGAGGTGTTGCATATGCCAGACTGGTCATATCATCCATTAAAAAAGCTTTTATTAGATAGGTTAAGTCTGAAATCAAGTCGAGAGTTTATACATAAATCGATGAGTACAATTGTATCCGTTCCAGGTGGGCGAGCACTTATTAACTTTTTAGGTCATATGAACCCTCCGCCATCATTTCAGAAAGACATTGCTAATACGACATTCCCTTCACCAATTGGGTTAAGCTGCCTCATTGATCCAAATGTATCTGGTATAGGCGCATTCCAAGAGTTAGGATTCGGGTTTATTGAGATTGGACCCATTGTCTTGAATGAGCCAACAGAACAATTTCCTCCAATTTTGCAAAATAAGCAATTATTATTCGCTCATCAACAAGAAAAACTTCTACTAAAACTTGCACTCAAACGTTTAATAAGACTCAATAGTCGAGTCCCCATTTTCGCAAAAATAGACGCACAAGTAGAAAGCCAGGAATGGACAGTCATTGCACAACATATAACACCTTATGTGGATGGCTTTGTTGTGACATGTGAACAGATTAGCGCATTCCATAAAACAAACATACCACCTCTAGGTCGTTCACTTTATGCGTCATTTTCTGCTGATGAAATTAATGTAGAAACATTACATCAGTTTTTAGGACAAACAAGTATAGATGGAATTGTCATTAATGCACCTCGTCAAACGATAGATAGTTATTGGCATGAGGATGCAAATGCGAATGAATGCCTAGTTAACATAGTGAGTCAAGTGAAAAACTTATATCCAGAGCTTTTCGTCATCACGTCTGGTGGCGTGGAAACTCCAGATGATGCTTATGCTTTAGTTCATGCTGATGTAGATCTTATAATGCTTACTGAAGGCTACGTAAAAACCGGACCAGGACTACCAAAGCGAATTCACGAACGATTAGTTTATGAAGAAGTCCTTCCAACGAAAACTGTACCTTGGCACTGGTCATTATTATTTGGGTTTTCGATTTTAATTGGAGGATTAATTGCCTTATATTTCGCATTTACGAGTATTATTCTACCCTATGACGAATCATTTATTGGGCTAAGAAGAGCTGATATATTGCAAATCAATCCACTTATCTTATCCTTTATGTCTCACGACAGAATGGCGTTAGCTGGAACGATGATAGCTGGTGGTATATTGTATATTCAACTTGCCCGCCACGGCTTGAGATATGGGATGCATTGGTCAAAAATTGCTTTCCATAGTGCTGCGATTATAGGTTTTCTTGGTATTTTCCTGTTTATCGGCTATGGTTATTTCGATTGGCTTCACGGTTTATTTTGGCTAATCTTATTACCTATATATTATATGAGTTTTAAGGAAGGGAAGGCAGCAATTCGTACACCCTTTTCCAAGTATGGAAGCAATGATAGAGCTTGGCAGCTCGGAAATTATGCGCAACTGATGTTTATCCTACTGGGGTTTTCTATAGTCGCAGGTGGTATTGTAATTTCTATCATAGGTGTATCTAAAGTATTTATTGCAACTGACTTAAGCTTTCTTTGTATGTCACCTGAAATGATAAACAGTATCAATAATAAGTTGATTCCTGTTATCGCACATGACCGAGCTGGCTTTGGCGGCGCCCTAGTAAGTGTAGGTTTACTTGTTTCAATGCTTTCTTTATGGGGTTTCAGACGAGGGGAACGTTGGGTTTGGAATACCCTTGCTATCGGTGCATTACCTGCATTTGTAGCTGGAATAGGAACGCATATCTATATTGGATATACTACCTTTATACATTTACTTCCCGTTTACTTTTTAGTTATTTTATACTTGTTTGGATTAGTATTATCTTATCCCTATTTAAAACAGAAAAGTTGAAGCCGCATCGTAAAAGATACGGCTTTTTACTTCAAACTTAACTCATTCCATATATTCATACAACGTAACACTCTCAATATAGTTTACAAAACGTCTTAATTCTTTCGCTTCTTCGCTGCTAATCTCACCAGCTTCGAGCATACTATGAATTTCTTGGCGTTCGATGTCCATTACCATAAGACGCAGTGCTTCTTTTTGCTCTTCTCTTACTTCATAGTTGGTAACTGCTTTTTCTTTGGAACGACTTATTATTCTTTTGTAGTCTAATATGACTGCCTGGGCAATATCAGGTGTTTCACTTGTCATCGCATATTCCTTAATCGTTGCAATAGCTGATTGAATCGCTTTTAACTGAATATGTTTTCCTAGACGTAATTTATCTTGATTAATCCCCGATTCCTTACGATGCTTGCCGTTAAATTGATACCAACCTCTAATCGCTCGCCCTATAATATACTTCGCTCCGGTACTCACATTAGTAGAAAGCATCTCTTCACGATGCTCAAGTGACTGCTCAAATCTATCAAACACCTCTTGATCGATTTGATTGTCTTCCATCAGATCATGGATATATTTTCGCTCCGCTTTCAATCCTAATAATCTTACTTCCGTAATTTTTTTGCGATAGTGTTCTTTATCTTCCAAGTGATCTAGATGCATCCCTTCGAACATCATTCGATATTCACTCATAAGCTCATATACGACAGATTCATTCTCTTCATTCATCTCATGTCTCATCTTCTGAATGGCCGCTAATAATATTTTTTGTTTCGCTTTAGCTATATTATTTTTATTATGAACTCCAGATTTTGAAGAACTATCTTTACTTAATAATGGTAGAAAAACAGTCGCAACGATTAATGTGAATAAAATAACTCCTGCCGCAATAAATAGAATCAACGAACGTTCAGGAAACAGTTTCCCGCTATTAATGAGAAATGGAATGGATAGAACACCTGCCATCGTCACTGCACCACGAACACCAGTTAAACTAATCAATAAGCTTGTCCGGAAACTTGGTCGATCTGCATCTATTGTCTTAAGGAAGTGATATTGGTAAAAGGAGAATACATATGTCCATACAAAACGAATAGCTAAAATAACTACACCTATCGCAAGTACATATTCAATCGCCAACCAGTTATTAATGTTAGGGTTAGCTACAGTCGCTAACATAGAGGAAGGAATATTAAGACCTAATAGAAGGAACACAACACCATTCAATACAAATAACATAATCGACCAAATGTTTTCTGTTAGTACTTTCTCTTCCGCAACCAATTTCTCTGTTCGCGCTGAAGTTAAAGAATGTGTAACCCCCGCTACGACAACGGCAATAACTCCTGATGCATGCAGTAGTTCTTCGGTTACAATATAGATAATAAATGGGGTCAACACTTGTAATAACGAATGAAAGGTTACATCGGTAATGCCTTTCTTACGCAACACAAAAGTGATCCATGTAATTAATATTATTAATACGAAACCTATGACTGCACCTGCAATAAATACATATGTAAAATCAAATAGTGCTTCTTTAATGGAGAAGTATCCTGTAACGACAGCGACGACTGCATAATTAAATGCAACTAAGCCTGAAGCATCATTAATAAGAGATTCTCCTCTTACCAAATTCAATACTTTCTCAGGAATATGAATTCGTTTCGCAATTCCATTAACGGCAACAGGATCAGTAGGAGAAAGAATAGCCGCTAATGCAAACGCCGCTGCTATCGGAATATCAGGGATCATCCAATGGATAAAGTATCCCCCACCTATCGTTGTAATGAGGACAAGAACAATAGCATTTCCTAGTATGGGGACTTTCATCTTCCATAATGCTTCACGTGGAAAATGTCGCCCGTCATTAAATAATAGTGGAGCTATAAATAATAATAAAAACCATTCCGATTCTAATTCAAATGAAATATCTGAAAATATAAAGGTGAGTATAATGCCTAATGAAATTTGGATTAATGCTGTAGGTATAGAGGGGATATAATGACTAATTACGTTTGATATTAATAAGCAAACCAATAATAACAATACCATTATCAACAAATCCATACGGTTAACCCCTTATTGTCTAGTGTAAATATAGGTTAGTTCTTTGCATTTTCAGATCATTAGTAAGTTATGTATGTTTTATGTATGAGCTAAACATTGTTCGCACATAAATTTCGATAAGTTAAGTTTATACTGTAAGGAATATCTTGTATAGATTTTTATATATGGTTGCAGCCTACTTAATAGCTATACAATTTTAATGCGCACAAAAAAAAGACCTTCTAGTTATTGTTTTCTGAACTGCCCCCTGTCTACTTGACAGAAGGAGTACATTTTTCAACGACTAGAAGGTCTTTTGGAAGTAAAGTCCGCATAATGACTTAAGCGCAGTTTGCAGATTAATTTATTTTGTATAGTTATCGAAGTACCCTTGAATATAAACCATTGGCGTTCCTTTATCGCCACTACCCGAAGTTAGATCAGATAATGAACCGATAAGATCCGTTAATTTACGTGGTGTCGTGCCCTGAGCTTCCATTGCACCTACAAGGTTCTCATTCTTGTTCGTAATATATTCAGAGATAGCTTTTTGCAACTCTTCTCCACGTAGATGAGAGAAGTTGTTATCTGCTAAGTATTTAAGTTTAATTTCATTTGGCGTTCCATCAAGTCCAATTGTATATGCTGGAGAAACAACTGGATCAGCTAATTCCCATATTTTCCCTACAGGATCTTTGAAAGCACCGTCTCCGTAAACCATAACTTCAACTAATTTACCCGTTTGCTCTAAGATTTTTGCTTGAATACCGTCTACAATCGGCTGACAGTTGTTCGGGAATAGCTTAACGCTATCCTCTGTTGCTTTATTTGAACCTAATAGACCGTAAGCTTCGTTGTATCCACTTCCGTTAATAGATTGAGACAGTATATTATCTAGACCGTATACTTTCTCTGCTCCATTAGCTTCCAAAATACGTTTCGTACGGAATCTTGTATGAATATCACAAGTTAATACACTCTTTGTATAAGTTAAAATTGTTTTTGGATTGTTAGAGAAGATCACTTCACAAGATGCACCTTCAGCTTCAATCAATGATTTATAGTAGTCTATATAATCCACACCAGTAAATGTATGTTTTTTGTATCCAAAATATTGACGGAATTCAGCTTCAGTTAGCACATCAGTCCATGGATTAACGCCTTTTGCATCAAGTTCATCTAAATCGACAAGATGATTACCAACCTCATCAGAAGGATAACTTAACATTAGTACAACTTTTTGTACACCTTTGGCAATTCCTCTTAAACAGTTTGCAAAACGATTACGGCTAAGAATAGGGAATATGACCCCTACTGTATCTGTGCCAAATTTTGCACTCACATCAGCGGCAATGGCATCTATAGTTGCATAGTTGCCTTGTGCACGAGCTACAATCGATTCAGTTACGGTTACAATATCACGATCTTCGATAGTAAAACCTTCTACTTTAGAAGCATTTAATACAGTATCTACCACGATTTTCTCAATATTGTCACCATTATTAATGATCGGTCCACGAAGACCTCTAACTACTGTTCCAACTACTCTTTGCAATGTAAGTTCTCCTTTAACGGAATAATTATATATTTGTTAGTTAGTGCTGTTTATCTGTTTAGGTTTACTATACCCTTACATCATGGTATAAGTAAAATTAATATCTATAATATCTACCATAAGGAGCACTAATGTGATTGGTAAATTAGATTTGTATCGCATATTTAAAGAAGTTGCGTTTCAGAAAAGCATCTCGAAAGCAGCAGAGCAATTATATTTAACACAATCTGCCGTTAGCCAAGCTATTCTAAAACTCGAAAAAGAGTTAGACATTATATTGTTTTATCGTACAACGAAAGGTGTTACCTTAACAACGGAAGGTACACTCTTATACGAGCATGTGAATTCTGCAATGAATCTGTTAACTATGGCAGAGGACAAGATACTGGAATCCAAAAAGTTATTAACAGGAGTATTAAATATAGGTGTAGGCGACACCATCTCTCGTTACTTTTTATTACCCTATTTAGAAGAATTCTATACTAAATACCCTGGAATCAAACTTAATATTATAAATGGAACAACGATTGAAATTTGTGATTTCATGAAAGAAGGCAAAGCAGATGTAGGCATTTGCAACTTACCTATTCAAGATACTAAATTCCGGTTTATCCCTTGCAAAGAAGTACGTGATATTTTCGTATGCGGTGAAAAGTACAAGCATATAACAGCAGAGCCGATAAGTTTAGAGCAGCTCATAAGCATGCCATTAATTTTTCTCGAAAAAAATTCTAATTCTCGTAAATATGTAGAGCAATATATAAAAGACCAGGGACATCAACTTTCACCTGATTTTGAATTAGGTTCCCATGAGTTATTGTTAGAATTTGCGAAAATAAATCTTGGTATTGCTTGTGTCACGAAAGAGTTTTCTGAACATTATTTGAAAAATGGCATTTTACACGAAATACAGCTTACAGAGGAAATTCCACGACGAAATATCGGCATCTGTTATTCAAAAATGTTCCCATTGTCACGCGCAACGAAAACATTCATCCAAATCATTGATCCCACTACCATGTTATAATACCTATTTACTAGATATATATAATTCAGATGTGGTAACATATCATTTTTTTAGCTCATCGTTATGTATAAAAAAACGGTTAGGATTTTTATGTCCTAACCGTTTTTCTATTCATCTGTATCATCATACAGAAATATTATTTTTCTTTAAACTGGCTTAAAAATTGTTTCGGAATAGGTGTCTCAAAGCGTATGATTTTCCCAGTGGATGGGTGCTCGAACGCTAGCACACGTGCATGAAGTCCAAGTCGGCCAATTGACTTCAACTTAGCTCCATACTTCTTGTCACCAGCAATAGGATGTCCTAGATCTTGCATATGAACACGGATCTGATTCTTTCGTCCTGTCTCAAGATTCACTTCTAGCAACGAGAAATCTCGATTGGCTTTCATAACTTTATAGTGAGTTACCGCGTGCAAGCCATCGCCTGCATGTTGGCTAGAATACATTTTTAATGTTGATGTTTCCTTTAGATATGAAGATATTGTTCCTTGCTGTTTCTTAACAAAACCTTCAACTAAAGCCACATAAGTTCGTTCTTTCACAACATTTGTCCAAGCTGTTTGCATCTTCTGCTGAACTTTTTCACTCTTAGCAAACATCATAACTCCAGAAGTATCCCGGTCAAGACGATGAAGTACAAATATACGACTCTCTGGATTAGTTGCACGAACATAAGCAGTTAGTTGGCGATATGCAGTAAGTTCACCTTCTTGTTCAGAAGCTACGGAGAGCAAACCAGTATCTTTATTAACAACGATTAGATCATCGTCCTCATGCACAATACGTAGGCCGATAAGTTGTGGAGCAGCCGTAATTCTCTCTTTACTAACAGCAACAACTTGTCCTGCTTTTAGTGGATAGTTGTAGAGTTTTTCTACACGATCGTCTACAGACACTTGTCCACGAGCTAGTACAGATTTTATAGAATTTCTACCTTGGCCTGCTAGTTTATCAATCAAAAAAACAAGTAACTCTACATCTTCAGTCACCGTAAATTGTTTAAGTGGAGCAGTGTTTCTTAAAGTACTTACATGGCGAACAGTTGGTTTCTTCGTACTCTTCACTGGTCCATCCTGACGGCGTGAAGGTTTTGGAGCAGATTTCTTATCCGACTTTTGACGGAAAGAGGGCTTATTCTTTTTCATATATTATTAATTTCTCCTCGGTTGTATCGAAAATTTGGCATCGATTATATTGTTCATTATACCCGTAATTCGCTCCATATTTATAGTGTTCCATACACTTTAATTATATTTATGCATTTATTTTCTTTTCGGCTGTTATGTTGTGCAATTTTTACACAAAAAAAGTTACCATCGACTATTGGTAACTTTTCACTTTCTGTTCATCTATGTAACTTATCTGATCTATATGATTATGTTATTCCTTCGCTATAGTAATTCGCCTAGCACTTTGGCTTGATCATCTAATTCTCTTGCTGCTTCACCAATTCCCATAAATTCATCAACTGCCATTTGTGTACGAATTTGACTATCGGATATGACTACTTGCGCACGTTTCGTACCTGTTGCAATTTCGGACACCTGGGTTGCAATCCCCTCTAAATTAGTATTTACTTCTTTCGTTGCTTCTTCTGTTTGTTTCGCAAGTTTGCGAACTTCTGTTGCAACTACATTAAATCCTAACCCATACTTTCCTGCGTGAGCAGCTTCTATCGCTGCGTTCAACGCCAGTAAATTAGTCTGTGAAGAGATGTCTCGGATAGCTTTCGTTGTTTGACGTACCAAATGTGCTTTCTGCTCTAATGACTGTAAAACTTGCATATTTCCATTAGACTCCTCTACTACTTTTTCAATAGACATTGCAATTTGATTACTACTTGCTATCCCTTCCTCAGCACGCTTTAACAACTTTTGGGCCATGTCCTGTAATTCAGTAGTAACTTTAGCCGTCGTATTCTCTCGTTCAGTAATATCAGTAGCAATTTTAAGAACTGCTATTACTTTACCTTCATCATCAATAATAGGCGTATATGTCGCTTCAAACCAGCGAATGCAATTGCGTTTAGTAACACGCTTTATTTTTTCTTGAAAGGGTTTACCCCTTTTTAGTTCATTCCATAACTTCGTATATTCAAAACTATTAACAAACTCGGGTGCACAAAACTGCTTATGCAGAAGACCTGGCATTTCCATTGCTTCATATTCCATAACTTTGGCAAAGTTTTCATTAGCCCAAAGAACCTTGCCTTGGATGTCAAATTCTATCATTGCTAATGATTTTTCTATAGCTGACAATACAGCATTCTCGTCCAGCACTTGAGTGCTAGCTGTAATATAACTCATTAAGATTCGCCTCTTCTTCCCACCGTATGTATAGTTTTTGTATAACTTTATATTAGAAATATACATGTTTTGTATAACTTTATCAACATTTTCTTTCATTTTAGATAGGTATAACCTACCTTCAGCTACTTTTCTTTGAATTTTGTATAGCTTATGTACAATTAAAATGAGGTAGATAAGACATGCATAGCACTAAAAAAGCTTCTGAGATACTAGACATTCCCATTATAACGATAAGAACCTGAGAAAATAGATATATCCTGAAGGAGAAAATGACCCTATTTGCTTCATGTTATTTATCCTATTTAAGAAAAAAGGAAATGGACGTTAAATTCGCTAATAATCCTCCTAGGCAAACACACATTTTATGCAACAGTGCATAAGATATAGCGATGATTTTTGTTAAGATTATGCTTTCGATGCTACATTTCATGTGAATCATGAAATGTTTTAGGAGGAATTCTATTGCTTATACATGTAGTAAGTGCTGGTGATTCACTTTGGAAAATTGCCAATGACTATCATACGACAGCGAATGCAATTAATGAGTTGAATCAACTACCCAATCCTAATCAGTTATTGATTGGACAATCGTTAGTAATCCCTTCACCGTATACGTCTCATAGGGTGCGAGCAGGAGAAAGTGTATGGTCTATTGCGGCACAATATGGTGTTACTGTGGATGCTATCGTACAAACGAATCAAATCGCAAATCCTAACTTACTTGAACCAGGTATGTCGCTCATCATTCCACCAATCATACATGTTGTTCAACCTGGCGAGACATTAATGGCAATTTCTAATCGATATGGTGTATCCACTCAAGCAATTATTATGGAAAATCATATTGAACATCCAAACAATATTACGATTGGAATGCAATTAATTATCCCTAGAAAAAAACCTGAGATTGAAGTCAATGCATATACGTACCAATCGAACGCGGCTGCTGTCCAAACACTTAATAACATTGGTCATCTTCTTACTTATTTCAGTCCTTTTGCATACATGATAAAGGAAGACGGATCATTAGAACCATTTGATGACCAACAAATGGTTGAAGCAGCTATAGCCCACAATATCTCACCGATGCTTTCGATTACGAACTTCACATCAACCGAAGCTGGTTCTAATCTATCTCATGTTGTATTGTCTAGTCCGGAGCTTCGAGAAACATTATTAAATAATGTAATCCAAGTGATGGATGAAAAAGGCTATACTGTGCTCAATGTTGATTTTGAAAATGTATTGCCAGAAGATCGTGAGAACTACAATGAATTTTTGCAATTATGTGTAGACCAGCTTCATCCTAAAGGATATTTAGTATCGACTGCCCTTGCTCCGAAGACGAGCGAGCAACAATCTGGCCTTCTATATGAAGCGCATGATTACGAGGAACATGGAAGAATTGCCGATTTTGTTATTCTCATGACGTACGAATGGGGCTATCGCAAAGGACCTCCTCAAGCAATATCTCCCATTAATAAAATGCGACAAGTTGTTGAATATGCGCTAACTGTAATTCCTGCAGAGAAAATATTTTTGGGTTTCCAAATCTATGCTCGAGACTGGGTTGTTCCACATGTTCAAGGTCAAGAAGCAGAAACTTTCAGTCCTCAGGAAGCGATTCGCAGAGCCACTCAATATGGCGCTTCCATTCAATATAATGTAACGGCGCAATCACCATATTTCCGCTATGTGAATGAACAAGGGGTAAGTCATGAAGTATGGTTTGAAGATGCGCGAAGCGCTCAGGCTAAGTTTGATATGGTCAAACAATATCATCTTCGTGGCGTCAGTTACTGGGCTCTTGGTTTCCCGTATCCGCAAAACTGGGTACTGCTGAATGATAATTTTGCGATCAAGAAATTATAATCTTAGCAACCAATCCGACATATTATGAAACGCTGGATCATCAAACGTACGATCATTAAACGGTCTTTTTCATTAAAAATAGCTCTTATCTCGACAAACGAGATAAGAGCTATTTCATATTAAAGTTGCTAGCTACTCGTAATTACCCATTAACAGTAGCC
>Ga0160465_100613_pt1 | contig 14857 bp, 12 predicted proteins | sample HID1971K_E11MG_FD_108209 | JGI IMG/M metagenome (GOLD analysis project Ga0160465, IMG submission 108209) | Enriched millipede-associated microbial communities from UW Madison campus, WI, USA - HID1971K_E11 MG | ecosystem: Host-associated > Arthropoda: Insects > Digestive system > Unclassified ...
TGGCCTTGACCGCGAAGCGCGTGAACTCGGCCGTGTCCTTGAAGCGCGGGCCCTGGCCGTAGCGCAGCATCGCGGCCTTCACGTCGGGCGCCTCGAGGCTGCGCCGGAAGGCTTCCTGCAGCGTGCGCACCACCGCCGGGCTCATGTTCTTCGGACCCACCAGCCCCCAGGGCGAATCGATGCTCGCGCGGTAGCCGAGCTCGCGCGTGGTCGGCACAGTCGTCCACTTCGGCGAACGCTCGTCGCTCGCCACGGCCAGCAGCCGCGCCTTGCCCGAATCGACCAGCGAACCGTAGCCGCCGGAGCCGTCGACCACGAACTGGACGTCGCCCGCCAGCAGCGCCACCGAGACGTCGGCGCTGCCCTTGTAGGGAATGGGATTCCACTTCACCTTCTCCTGCGCGGTCATCTCCTCCATGAGCAGGTGGCCGCTGTTCCCGAGGCCCGCAGGCACGCCGTAGTTCATGCGCTCCGGGTTCGCCCTGCCGAAGGCGACGAGGTCGGCCCAGGTCTTGAACGGCGAATCGGCGCGCACCACGATCGCGAACGGCACATGGGTGAGGCACACGACGTAGGTCAGGTCGGCGATGGGGTCGTAGCCCACGTCCTCCGTCACCGGCGCACGGTACACCGCCATGGTCGCGAGCCCCAGCGTGTAGCCGTCGGGCGGCGCGTTCCTGGTCTGCAGGATGCTGATGGTGCCGCCGGCGCCGGGCCGGTTGTCCACCACGATGGGCTGGCCGAGGATGCCCTCGGCGGCGCGCGCCATGACGCGGAACACCGCGTCGGTTGAGCCGCCGGGCGGAAAGCCGACCAGCACGCGGATCGGTTTCGACGGAAAGCCCGCGGGCTCGGCCGCGAAGGCCGAAGGCAGGGTGGCAACGGCCGGGGCCAGGAGCGCGGCCCGCAGCAGGGCGCGCCGTGTCGGCGTGGTGATGGATGGCATGGCTTGTCTCTGTGGTTCGAAGGGAAGCAGGCGGCGTGGCTCAGATGCGGCGGCCATGGCCTGCCCAGTAGGGCTCGGAGAGGCGGCGCTTGTAGATCTTTCCGTTGTCCTGCCGCGGCATCTGGGTCTCGAAGCGAATCACCGACGGCACCTTGAACTTGGTGAGCCGCGCCAGCAGCGTGGCGCTGATCTCCTCGGCCGTGAGCGCCGCGCCCGGCGCCAGCTGCACATGCGCCGCCAGGGCCTCGCCGTACTCCTCGTGCGGAATGCCGAACACGGCGCAGTCCTGGATGCCGGCGATGTCGATCAGCGCGGCCTCGATCTCGGCCGGATAGATGTTGACGCCGCCCGAGATCACCATGTCCTTCATGCGATCGCAGACGAACAGGTAGCCGTCCTCGTCGAGGTAGCCCATGTCGCCGGTCGCGACCAGGCCGTGCCGGTCGAGCGCGGCGCGGTCCGCGTGGCGGTTGCGGTAGGTGAAGTCCGGGTAGGTGTCGTTGCGGCAGCAGATCTCGCCGATCTCGCCCGCGGGCAGCACGAGGCCGTCGGCATCGAGGATCTGCATGCGCACCGTCGACTGCGGATGGCCCACGGTGCCGGGGCGCTCCCTGGCGTCCTGCGGCGTGGCCACCGTCACCGGCCCGGTTTCGGAAGCGCCGTAGAACTCGTAGATCACGTCGCCCATCCACTCGCACATGGCGGTCTTCACGGCCACGGGACAGGGCGCCGCCGTATGGATGATGTGCCGCACGCTGCTGACGTCGTAGCGCGCGCGGACCTCGGGCGGCAGCTTCAGCAGCCGGATGAACATGGTGGGCACCATGAACAGGTGCGAGATCCGGTAGTCCTGGATCAGCTGCAGCAGCTCGATCGGATCGAACTTCGAGCGCACCACCACCATGCCCTCCTTCGCGGTGGCCGCGTAGCAGGCGCGCCAGTAGGCCGTGGGACCGCCGTGATAGAGCGGCCCGAGGATCGCGGCATGCATGCCGGGCTGCGTGCCGAAGGCATGGTGCAGCGTGCCGAGGTTCTGGCGGAACGCCGCCAGGTCGGCATAGGGCTCGCGCTGCACGCCCTTGGGCTTTCCGGTCGTGCCCGAGGTGTACATGATCACGCCGCGCGGCTTGGTGGTCGGCCGGGCCGCATCCTGCTGCGCATCGAGCCAGGACTGCCAGCCGATGTGGCCGGCCGCGAGCGCATCCGCCGCCGCGGGCTCCACGCCATGGCGCACCGCGATCTCCTTCGGGGTCGGCACCACGATGACCTGGAGCTTGTCGAGCAGGTCCGCATCGACCAGCGCCAGCAGATCCGCGTGCGCGATGAGCACGCGCGCACCGCAGTCCTGCAGCACGTAGCCAATCTCCTCGCTCTTGCCATGCCAGTTGAGCGGCACGGCATAGATGCCCGCCAGGTCGGCCGCGGCCATCGCCTGCGCCATCGGCGCGTCGTTGCGCATCAGCAGCGCCACGGTGTCGCCTTCGACGAGTCCGAGCGTCTGCAGGCCGGAAGCGATCCGCGCGACCGCGCGGTCGAAGGCGGACCGGCTCTGAGAACCGCTTTCGCAGTTGAAGAAGATGGGGGCGATCTCTGTCATGCCTGTCTCTGTTCTGGGTGAGGAGGAAACACCGGCTGGGTGGCCACCGAGGCGGCGACTGGGTCCAGCCCTTGGAAAAATTAAATCACCGTTCACTTTAAAAGTAAACCGTGATTCAGTATTTCAAACCCTAGGGAAAACCCAGGCGTCATCCCATGAGACATGGCGATATCAGGGCTAAAGTCGGGCAAAAATATCTAGTAAATGATGATTCACATAACGGGGCCGATATGCACCGAACCCGGCACAAGGACGAAAAGCCTCAAATAGGGATCGATCGTTTCCCATATACTCGCCGCCCATGTCCTTCTCCCCTTCGATCCAGGTCAACACCACGCGGGGCCGCGGCCGCCCGCGCGAATTCGACATGGACGAGGCGCTCGACAAGGCCGTGCTGGTCTTCCGCGAACGCGGCTACCACGGCACCTCGATCACCGACCTGACGGCCGCGATGGCGCTGACCTCGGGCAGCGTCTACAAGGCCTTCAAGGACAAGCGCGGCATCTTTCTCGCGGCCCTCGACCGCTACAAGGAAAGGCGCGATCCGCTGATCCGGGCCGAGGTCGAGCGCGGCGCCACGGGCCGCGAGCGGCTGTTCAACGTGCTGAGCTTCTTCGCGGGCTCCGCGCACGGCGTCGAGGGCGAGCGCGGCTGCCTGGTGGTCGGCACGGCCACCGAACTGGCCACGCTCGACGACGAGGTTGCGCAACGCATCAAGCGCTCACTCGACCGGAACGAGGCCCTGCTCGAGGAACTGATCCGCCAGGGCAAGGCCGACGGCTCGCTCGCCACCGCTCTCGACGACAGGACCGCCGCGCGGCTCGTGCTGTGCGTGCTGCAAGGGATGCGCGTGGTCGGCACCACCGGGCGCGGCAAGAAGGAGATGCAGGCGGTCGCGGAGGCCGCGATGCACATCTTTAACTGATCCTTTTTTTTGCCAATTTTGGATATGAACATTTCCTTATTTGGCGCCTTCATTTGTTCCACGCTCCCACGCTCCCCATGACGATCTCCACGAACACGGCAACGCCGCACGCCACCGCTGCGCAACCCCACGCCTGGCTGGTGCTGCTGGTGGCCACGGCCTGCGGCCTGGCCGCGGCCAACCTCTACTACGCGCAGCCGCTGGCCGGGCTGATCGGCGCCTCGCTCGGGCTGTCGCCCGCCGCCACCGGCCTGATCGTCACGCTGACGCAGATCGGCTACGGGCTGGGCCTGCTGTTCATCGTGCCGCTCGGCGACCTGGTCGAGAACCGGCTGCTGGTGCTGGTCCTGCTGTGCGCCGACGCGCTGGCGCTGCTGGCCGCGGGCCTGTCCACCCATCCGCTGCCCTTCCTCGCGGCGGCGCTGTGCATCGGGCTCGGCACCGTGGCGGTCCAGGTGCTGGTGCCCTACGTCACGCACCTGGTGCCCGAGGCCCGGCGCGGGCGCGCCGTCGGCAGCGTGATGAGCGGTCTGATGCTGGGCATCATGCTGGCGCGGCCGGTGGCGAGCTTCGTCGCGCAGCTGTCGTCGTGGCACGTGGTGTTCGTGCTTTCGTCGGCGCTGATGCTGTTGCTGGCCCTGGTCCTCGCGCTGGCGCTGCCGACTCGCACGCCATCGCACGGCATGCGCTACGGCGAGTTGCTCGCATCGATGGTGCGGCTCGCGCGCACGACACGGGTCCTGCAGCGGCGCGCGCTCTATCACGCCTTCCTGTTCGCATCGTTCAGCCTGTTCTGGACCGTCACGCCGCTGCTGCTCGCGAGCAGCGAATACGGGCTGTCGCAGGCGGAGATCGCCCTTTTCGCGCTGGTGGGCGTGGCGGGCGCGGTGGCGGCACCGCTCGTCGGCCGTGCCGCCGACCGCGGCTGGAGCCGCGGCGCCACCATCGGCGCCATGCTCGCGGTGGCGAGCAGCTTCCTGCTGGCCCATTTCAGCCATGGCGGATCGCCGCTGTCGCTGGGCCTGCTGGTGGTCGCGGCGGTGGTGCTGGACTTCGGCGTGGCAGCCAACATGACCCTGGGGCAGCGCGCGATCTTCGGCCTCGGCGCCGAATTGCGCTCGCGGCTCAACGGGCTCTACATGGCGACCTTCTTCCTCGGCGGCGCGGCGGGGTCGGCGCTCGGTGCCTGGGCCTATGCGACGGGCGGATGGCCGCTGGCGTCGTGGATCGGGTTCGCGTTGCCGGCGGTGGCGCTGGCGTGGTTCGCGACGGAATGAGCGCGACGGTCGAAGCCGTCACGCTTGAAGACCCGGCAGCGCCCTCAACGCGCCGACGAGGACAGCGCGCGCGTCCAGCGTTCGCGCTCTTCGTCCTCCAGCGCCAGCAAGCTCTCGGGTGAACCGCCTCCGCCGACGACCTGAAGGTCCTGCAGCTGCTTGCGCACCTCGGGCCTGGCGAGCACCTGGGCCACGGCTTCCTGCACGGTGCGATTGGACGCGGCATCCGAGTTCGCCGGTGCCCAGAGGCTGAAGTGGTCGTACGTCACGTAGCCGGCCAGCGGCGCGCTCGAGGCCAGCGTCGGCCACGGCACGCCCTCGAAGCTTTGCGGGCGCGCCGGATCTGCGGTGGTGCCGAGCACGCGCAACTGGCCGCGTCGTACGGCGACCGCCACGCCGTTCACGGGCGCGAACAGCAGGTCCACCGCATGCTCCTTCGTGATGACGTCCGAGTCGGGGTACATGCCCTTGAAGACCACGCGTTGCACGTCGACGCCGCTCAACGCGCGGAACTGGCCGAAGGCGAGATGGCCGGTCCAGCCGTCTTCGCCCGTGCCGATGCGCAGGCTGCCGGGATGGGCCCGCGCGTGGGCGAGCAGGTCATCGGTGCTGTGAATGCCCAGCGTGTCGGCCCTCGTGCTGTCGATGGCCAGCACCAGAGGCTGCGACGCCAGCAGCGTGACGGGGCGAAGGGCCTGCATCAGCGCATCGATCGGCGGGCCCTGGTGCACGCCCTCGATGCCTCCGCGCGGCAACCTCAGCGCCGCGAGCAGGACCTTCTCGTTGCCGCCCTCCGTCATCAGCCGGCGGTAGTCGGCCTCGGTGGCTTGCGGGACGTGATCGACCTGCACACCGCGTCCCAGCAGCCTCGGCAGGTGGCTCGCCAGCATCCCGGCATAGTGGCTGCTGCGGCCACCGGGCGGAAACAGCACGGCCACGTGCTGCGTGGGCTGCGGCACGGCGGCCAGCCATTGCCCCGCATCGTCGAGCAGGCCGTAACGTACTTCCCATGCGCCAGCGGTGGACGCGTTGCGCACCAGGGCTTCGGCCACCCAGTGGCGGCCCATGCGATGGAATTGCCGAATGATCGGCCGTTCGTCCTGCCAACCGGGCGGCCGCCAGTCCTGGGGAAATGCGCCCGCGACGACCGCGTAGCCATGGCGGAACGGACGCGCCTCCCGGAACTGCGGCGCGATCGCCCATTGACCCTGCGCGTTCCGGTATCCCCATCGGCCGGTGTCCGCGTCCTTGGCCGGCCGCAGCGCGGCGCCGGCATCGCTGCCATGCAGCCGTTGCCAGCGGCACGCGCGCGGCGTGCTGGCATTGCGCTGGCGATCGAGTCCGACGGCGGTGCACAGCCGGATGCGCCGCTGGGCTGTCGCGTCGGACAGCCCACCGAAGATGAACGGGATCACCATCCTCCCTCGCGCATCGATGAGGCCCGAGCCGGTGGAGCCCGGTGCCGCCATCTGCCGCTGGTAGTCCATCCATTGGGCCGTAGTGATATCCCGCGGCGGCGGCGGCGTGCGCCACTGTCCCGCGGCATCGCGCAGGCCGGGCTGTGCGTACACCGTGTCCACCTGCAGATCGGAAGCCGCCTGCCTGGATTCGTCGGGCATCAGGTAGGAAAGAGCGGCGGGAGAGTCGATGGATGTCGTGTCCTTGCCATCACAACGCACGGGCGGCACGGCCCACTGCCCTTGCGCATCGATGCGCCCGATGCCTACGGTGGTCCGTTGTCCGCCGCCGGGCTTTTGCTCCACCAGCCATACCTTGAGCGCGGGCTGGAGCGCGGTGCCGACGCCGATGATGCCGATGCTTTCCAGCCACGCCGTCTGCCAGCGGCCGTCGCAGAAGCTGCGCGCCGTCGGTGAAAGAAACAGCACGCGCCCGTCGAGAGCGTCGAACAGCGCGGGAGCGCGCTCGCTGTTCTTTCCCGGATTCAGGCTCAGCCAACGCACGCGTTCGATCAGGTCCGGAGCGATGCCGAGGGTGAACGTGAAGATGTCTTTCCAGGGCGGCGTTGATGCATCCACCGGCCGCAATTGCCAGGTCGGCTGCATCGGCACGGCGCCCAGATTGGCCTGCAGGTCCTGGTAGCTCGGCGGCGCTGCGTTGGCCGAGCCGAAGGCGATGCAAAGCCACAGGAGGACTGCGAAGAGAGGCAGGCGCTTCATCGGGTGGAAGCGAAGCAAGAGTCCTGCCTTGGGATAGATGCTCGATGCCGCACGTTGGCCGCCACCCGAGTCAGGCCCTGTTCTCGACCGACAGACCCTCGACGCGGCTGAAATCGCGCTCATTGTTCGTGACCGGGATCCACGCCTCGGCACGCGCATGGGCAGCGATCCATAGATCGTTGTTGCCAGCGGATGGCCATTCAGAACCCGTCCCGTTCCTGAGGAGGAGCATCGCTGCGATCATCCGCCATGAATTCCACGGGCATTTCGGCGAGTGCGTCGAATATGGCGGCCGCGCTGGCCGGCAGTTCTCGCAGGACGACTTCGTTGCCTCGGCGAAAGATCTCCACCTCGTCGGAGGCGAATCGAAATTCCCTTGGCAGGCGAACCGCTTGGCTGTTGCCTGATTGGAAGACACGAGCATGGGCCATGGGGCCTCCTGATGTATATGCAAAAGGTATATACATCACGCACGTCCAAGTCAACGATTCTGGGCAGCAACAGCCGCCTCACCCATGCGTCCACCGCGCATGCAACCACCGCGCCAACCCATCGAGCAGATACCCCAGCGCCCCAATCAGCACGATCACCGCCATCAGCTCCGAATAGGCGAGCCGGTCGCGCGTGTCGAGGATGAAATAGCCGAGCCCGGCCGACACGCCCAGCATCTCGGCCGGCACCAGCACGATCCAGATGATGCCGATGGCCAGCCGCACGCCCGTGAGCAGGTGCGCGGTGATGCCCGGCAGGATCACGCGCAGCACGGTCTCGCGGCGCGTGGCCGACAGGCTGCGCGCGAGCGTGAGCCAGTGCGGATCGAGTTGCGCGACGCCGGCCGCGGTGTTGAGCAGGATCGGCCACACGGCTGCGAAGGCCAGCAGGAAATACACCGGCAGGTCGCCCACGCCGAGCACCATCACGGCGATCGGCATCCACGACAGCGGCGAGATCATGCGCAGGAACTGGAACACCGGCGTGCTGGCCTGCGCGAAGCCGCGCCACAGCCCGGTGAGCACGCCCAGCGGCACGCCGAACACGATCGCCAGCGCCAGGCCGATGGCCACGCGCTGCAGGCTCAGCAGCGCGTGCTGCCAGATGTCGGGGCCGGCGACCAGGCGCGCGAGCGCCAGCGCCGACGGTCCGGGCGCGAAGGCCGCGGCGATGGGCGTGCGCTGCGCGAGCCAGGCGCTGCCGGCCCACCACAGCACGAGCGCGAGCGCGAGGCCGGCCAGCGGCAGTCCGAGGCGACGACCCACGTCAGACCGCGATGGTCTCGCGCCGCTGGTAGTCCGGCGCCACGCCGAACACCTGCGGCCCGCCCACGGCCTCGATCGCCTTGCGCACGAAGCGGTCGTCGACCAGGTCGCGCGCCACGAACTTCGGATCGAGCGCACGCAGGAAGGCGTTCTCGCCCTCGACCCGGGTGCCCTGCACCGCGCGCACCAGCTGCTCGGTGTAGGAAGCGAAGGGATAGGGCTGGAAATCGATGCGCCGCTGGCTCCAGCCCTTGTGGCGCACCACGCCGCTGGCCTCGTAGCTCGCGTAGTCGGTGGCGGCCAGCACCTTGGCCAGGGTCTGCGGCGGATGCGGCGTGTAGCGCCGCTCGCCGGCGTTCGACAGCAGCCGCGCCGCGTCGAGCCGGTTGTCGCGTGTCCACAGCTGCGCCTTGACGATCGCATGGGTCACGCGCTGCGCCCACTCGGGCTTCTCGGCGATGTCGCGCTCGGCCAGGATGGTGACGCAGCAGGCATGATCCTTCCACACGTCGCCCGAGAAGCGCAGCACCTTGCCCACGCCCGCGATCTCGGCCGCCGCGTTGAAGGGCTCGGCCACGATGAAGCCGGCGATCGAGCGCGCGGCCAGCGCCGACACCATCTCGGCCGGCGCCAGCACCACGAGGTTGACCTCCTTCGGGCCCACGCCGCCGCTGGCGCCCGCGCCCTTGGTGACGGCGCCGAGGCCCTCGGCGCGCAGCATGTCCTGCAGCAGCACGTTGTGGATCGAATACCAGAACGGCACCGCCACGGTCTTGCCGCCGAGGTCGGAGAGCTTGCCGATCTCGGGCAGCACGGTGAGCGCCGAGCCGTTGATGTGGTTCCAGGCCGTGATCTTGGCCGGAAACTTCGAGCCGTAGCGCACCCACAGCGTAGCCGGCGTGAGCAGGTGGATCACGTTGACCTGGCCCGCGACGAAGGCCTCGACGATCTGCGCCCACGAACGGAACATGCGCGGCGCCTCGGCGCGCAACCCTTCCTTGTCGAACAGCCCGCGCGCATGCGCGATCAGGAGCGGCGTGGCATCGGTGATCGGCAAATAGCCGATCTTCACGGGCTGGTCGTCGCCCTTGAAGCCCTGCGCCATCGCATCGCCGGCCGAGAGAAAGGGCGCCGCCACCGCCGCGCCTGCCAGGGCCGACAGCCGCAGCATGTCGCGCCGCGTGAGGCCGCAGTCGCAGGCGGACGAGGCGCAGACATGGGTGGCGCGCAGCGCGGCGCCGTGGGCGGGATTCGGGTCGGTCATTCGACGGGCTTTCTTTCTGGCATGCCGGGTGGCGATTCGATGGAGGAATGACGGCGCGTGGCCTGCAGCGCGGCGAGGATGTCGAGCCGCAGCGCGGTGAAGGCGGCGCCATCGCTGCGCGGGCGCGTCATGTCGACGCGCCATTCGCGCACGATGCGGCCCGGCCGCTCGCCCATCAGCAGGATGCGGTCGCCGACGAGGATGGCTTCGTCGATGTCGTGCGTGACCAGCAGCGCGGCGGTGCGCCAGCGATGCACCACATCGACCAGCAATTCCTGCATCTCGGTGCGGGTGATGGCATCGAGCGCCGAGAAGGGTTCGTCGGCCAGCAGCAGCACCGGCTCGCGCGCGAGCGCGCGGGCCAGCGCCACGCGCTGCGCCATGCCGCCCGACAGCTGCGACGGATAGAGCCCGCCCTGCCCCGCGAGCCCTACGGCCGCGAGTGCGTCGTGCACGCGGCGCGTCCGCAGCTCGCGCTCGAGCTTCGGCTGGCGCGCGAAGTCGAGGCCGAAGCCCACGTTGCGCGCCGCATCGAGCCATGGCAGCAGGCCCGGCTGCTGGAACACCAGCGCCGCGCGCGGATGCGGTGCGCTCGAGGCATCGCCGAGAAAGCGGATCTCGCCCTGGGCATGCCCGACGCCGGGCACCTCGAGCCGCGCGAGCTGCCTCAGCAAGGTGGACTTGCCGCAGCCGCTGCCGCCGAGCAGGCAGACGATCTCGCGCGGCGCCACCGCGAGCGACACGCCGTTGAACACCGGCCTTGCCGCATCGAAGCCGAAGGCGAGATCGCGCGCCTCGAGCACCGGGTGCGGCGCATTCACGGCCTCGTCGCGGCCGATCCCGGCAGCCAATACGCTCACGATGCGGACTGCGCCGCGCGGCGCGCGAGTTCGCCACGCAGTTGCACCACGCTTGGTGTCACGATCGGAACGAACGCCACCTCGCGCCAGTGCCGTGCCAGGCTCAGCGGCTGGTCGCGGTGGTAGCCGCGGCCACCGCTGGCCTGCAGCTCGAGCTGCACCGCGGCCTGCGCGATGTCGGCCAGCGCGAGCCGGGCGCGGAACAGCGCCTCGGGCTGGGTGCGGAAGCGGCCATCGGCGATGCCGGCGTAGAGCCCATCGACCGTGGCATCGAGCGCCTGCCGCTGCTCGACGAGCGATGCATCGAGCACCGCGCGCCCGGCGCCACCGACCTGCGCCGCGGTCGCGAGCGCGGCGCGCGCCAGCCCGATCGACAGCCCGCACTGCAGGCCGAGGAACTCGGGCCGCGCCGTGGGCAGGAAGCGGTTGGCCTCGTCGTGGATCAGTTCGTCGGCCGCGAGCCGCGCGCCTTCGATGCGCAGCGACGCGGTGTTGCTGCCGCGCAGCGCGATCAGGTCGAGGTCGGCGCTGCGCTCCACGCCCGCCTGTCCACTCTGCAGCGCGGCCACGAGCGGCGCGCCGCCATCGGCACGCTGCACCACCACCGCGGCCACGAAGCCCTGGGGCCGCAGGTTGGTACACCACGGCACGCTGCCGTCGAGCCGCCAGCCGGGCGTGCCCTCCTGCCGCGTGGCCGTGATCTGCAGCGCCTCGATGCCGCCGAGGAACTTCATCGCGTTCGACAGTCCCGAGGCACCGGCCAGCGAGCCGTCGAGCAGCGCGGGCAGCCAACGCTCGCGCAGCGCCTGGTTGGGCGACTGCAGCAGGTATTCGATGAAGACGCGCTGGCCCCAGAAGGTGAAGGCCGCCGCCAGCGAATGGCCGGCCACCGCGGCGATGGCCTCGATGGCATCGCGCGTGTCGCCACCCTGCCCGCCGATCGCGCGCGGCACGCCCACGCCGAACAGCTGCGCGCCCGCGAGCCGCGGCAGCACCGCGTGCGCCTGCGCGTTGTCGCTGTCGAGCGCCTCGGCCTGCGCGTCGAGCCAGTGCCGGTCGGCCTCAGCCAGCATGGGCGGGCGCTGCGTCGGCGCGCAGGTTCTCGGGCAGGTAGGGTTGCAGCTGCGGGTTGACCGCGCTGCCGGCCAGGCTGTTGGCGAAGTTGCACAGCGTGGCCAGGCTCACGCCCAGCACCACCTCGAGCACCTGGCGCTCGGAGAAGCCCGCGCCGCGGAAGGCCGCGAGCGCCTCGTCGCTGACCTTGCCACGGCTCGCGATCACGGCCTCGGTGAAGGCGCGCACCGCATCGAGCCGCGCCTCGCCCGTGGCCTCGCCGCGCTGCAGCGCCACCACGGCCGAGGCCGGCAGCTTGGCCTGCTTGAGCGCCGCGGCCGAATGGCCGGCCACGCAGAAGTCGCAGCCGTGGATGCGCGCGGCCGTGATCTGCAGCACCTCGCGCTCGGCCAGCGTGAGTTCGCCGCGCGCGGTGGTCTGGGCCACGCCGAGGTAGGTCTCGAGCGCCTGCGGCGAATTGGCGAGGATGCCGATCAGGTTCGGCAGGAAGCCGTTGTTGGCGGCGGCGCGCGCCACCAGCGCACGGCTGGCTTCGGGCGCGGAGGTCTCGGTGTGCAGGGTCAGGCGTGTCATGTCGGTGCGGCTCGTGGAGTGCGGAAACTGGCACCGATTCTTCGCGGCGCGCCCGCGGGCATCAATGACCGGGCGTCTCGGATCTGTGCCGGTTCGTCTCGCTGGCTGTCACGCCTGCGGCCTCGCTGCGGTCGAGCCGCCGCGCGCGCTGCCAGGCGCCCGGCTGCTCGCCGATCACGCGCTTGAAGGTGCGCGAGAAGGCGGCATAGGAGTCGTAGCCCACGGCCTCGGCGGCCTGCGCGATCGACTCGCCCTGCGTCAGCTTGCGCGCGGCGATCTGCATGCGCAGCAGTTGCAGGAACTGCAGCGGCGACTGGCCGCAGGCCTCGCCGAACTGGCGGAAGAAGGCCGCGCGCGAGAGATGCACGCGCTGCGCCATGTCGGCCACGCTCCAGGGCCGCTCGGGCGATTGCAGCAGCGCCGCCAGCAAGGGCGCGAAGCCGCGCCGGCGCAGCAGGCCCCAGAAGCCGCGCGCGTTCGCGTCGCTGCGCGCCACGTGGCGCAGGCCATAGAAGAACAGCAGGCCGGCCAGCCGGTCCATCAGCACCGAGGGTTCGGTGCCGGCGCGCAGCGCCTCGCTGCGCATCAGGTCGAACAGGGTGGCGGCCGAGGCCATCGCGAGGTCGTCGGCGCGCAGCACCAGGCAGTCGGGAAAGGACTGCGCGACCAGGTCGCGCAGCGGCCCGTCGAACGAGAAGAAGCCGCAGGCCAGCGCCGTTTCTCCCAGCGCGGGGCTGGCCGACAGCGGCTGCATCGCGCGCGGCGCGCAGTCGATGCCGGGGTCGGCATAGGGCGAGAGGAAATGCGGCACGTCGCGCATCAGGAACACGCCGTCGCGCGGCGCCAGCGCCACCGATTCGAGCCCGGGCCGATGCAGCCAGCAGCGGCCCTCGAGGATCAGGTGGAAGCTCGCGCGCGCACGGCCCGCCGTGGAGGCGCGCCAGCGGCCGCAGTACTGGCCCACATGGAACAGCGTGGCGTTCCATTCGAGGCTGCCGAGCAGCCAGTCGGCGACCCGGTCGGCCTGGGCGTCGAACCCGGCATCGGCCGACGGGCTGGCTGCGTCGGGAATGACGGTGAGGGAAGGCATGGGCTCGCCAGTGTGGCCGAGGCCGCGCGCGGCGCCAAAGAACGAATCGCTGTGAGCTTATGACCCGGAAACGACCCGTTCGCGCTCGCCCGCGGCCCGCGCCGTCGTCCGCGCGCGGCCGAGCTCCGCGCTCACCGCGCCGCTGAGCGTCTCGAGGTCGAAGGGCTTGCGCAGCACCGAGTGCGAACCCACCACCTTCTGCACCTCCGCCATGTCGGCATAGCCGGTCGCGACCAGCACCGGCATCTGCGGATAGAGCCGGCGCGCGGCCGCCGCGAGTTCGGCGCCGTTCATGCCCGGCATCAGGTAGTCGACCATCAGCAGGTCGGGCCGGCGGCGCTTCAGCTCCTGCAGGCCGCTGTGGCCATCGCTGGCCTCGCGCACGGTGTACTGCAGCAGGCGCAGGCCTTCGGCGATGCCCTGGCGGACCTCGGCATCGTCCTCCACCACCAGCACCTCGCTGCGCGGGTCCTGCCTCGCGGGCGCGGTGCCTTCGCGCTCGCGCGGCGATGCGGCGTCATCCGCCTGCTCGGGCTGCGACAGCGGGAAGCGCAGGGTCACGGTCGCGCCCTGGCCCGGCGTGCTGCGGATCTCGGCCTGGCCGCCCGACTGGCTGGCGAAGCCGTAGACCTGGCTCAGCCCCAGGCCCGTGCCATGGCCATTGGGCTTGGTTGTGAAGAAGGGATCGAACACCTTGGAGAGCACCGCGCTCGGTATGCCGCTGCCGGTGTCCTGCACGCTCACCAGCACCTGCGGCGAACCGTCGGCCGCGCTCGCCAATGCCGTGCGGATGGTCAGTTGCCCGCCCTCGGGCATCGCGTCGCGCGAATTGACCGACATGTTCAGCAGCGCCATCTCGAGCTGCGCGCCATCGAGCATCACCCAGAGTTCATCCGCCCAGAGGTCGAACTCGACCCGCACCTTCGAGCCGACCGAGACCTCGATCAGCTCGCGCAGATTGGTGACCAGCGCATTCACGCCATGCAGCCGCGGCACCAGGCTGCGCGCACGCGCGAACGACAGCAGCTGCCCGGTCAGGCGCGAGCCGCGCGCCACCGACTCCTTCGCGCGGCGCGCGTAGTCGGCCAGCTTGCCCTCGGGCGCCAGCCGCTTGATGAACTCCAGGTTGAGGTTGACCACGTGCAGCAGGTTGTTGAAGTCGTGCGCGATGCCGCCCGTGAGCCGGCCGATGGCTTCGAGCTTCTGGCCCTGCACCACGTTGGCCTGCAGCCGTTCGCGCTCGGCGATCTCGCGCATCAGCCAGTCGTTGGCGCCCGCGAGTTCGGCCGTGCGGGTGGCGATGCGCCCTTCGAGCTCGGCATTGAGCCGCTCGACCGTGGCCTTGGCCGACTCGATGTCGTTCAGGTGGCGGCGCGTGGCGTACTGCCGCTGGCGCGCGCGCAGGGCGGAGCGCGCTGCGCTCGCGAGCGTCTCGGGATTGAGCGGCCGCTCGAGCAGCACCGAGTTGCCGAGTTGCTGCAGCGAGGCCTGCGCGCTCGCCGAGCGCCGCCCCGACTGGCGCATCGCCAGCACCACGAAGGGCAGGTCGGACCAGGCCGGCTGCTTCGCCAGGCAGGCGCCCAGCGCGCTGTCGAAACCGTCCGCCAGCGACTCCTCGGTCACGATCGCCGCCGCGGCCGCGATCTCGAGTTCCACCAGCAGCGATGCCGCGTCGGCGCAGACCAGGCAATCGATGCCCTGGCCCTCGAGCAAGGCCCGGATCACCTGCGCATCCCGGCCGCGCGGCGCGAGAATCAGGATGCGGTTTTCCACGCCGGTCCTTTCATGCGGACGGCGTGGCGATATCGCTATCGCCCA
>Ga0160465_100616_pt1 | contig 14827 bp, 10 predicted proteins | sample HID1971K_E11MG_FD_108209 | JGI IMG/M metagenome (GOLD analysis project Ga0160465, IMG submission 108209) | Enriched millipede-associated microbial communities from UW Madison campus, WI, USA - HID1971K_E11 MG | ecosystem: Host-associated > Arthropoda: Insects > Digestive system > Unclassified ...
GGACAGGTCCTGTTTGTCGAGCACCCGCAGCACCGCGTCCTCGCCGAAGATGCTCGGCATGATCGACACACGGAAGTCGATCTGGCGCTCGCCGATGGCGATCTTGAAACGGCCGTCCTGGGGCACGCGCTTCTCGCCGATGTCCAGTTCGGCCATGACCTTGATGCGCGAAATCACCTGGTCGGCGAAGGCGCTGCCGCTGGCCTTGCCGGCGCCGTTGAGCACGCCGTCGATGCGGTACTTGATGGTCAGGCCCTGGCCGGTCATGCCCAGGTGGATGTCGCTGGCATGTTGCTTGAGGGCGTCGTAGAGGGTCGAGTTGACCAGCTTGACCACCTTGCTCTGGTCTTCGCTGATGCTGGTCAGCGACAGCCGCTGCAGGGCGTCGGTATCGCTGCCGGCCTCGGCCTCGTGGTCCAGGGCATCGACGGCGTGGAAACTTTCTTCGTGGCGGGCCAAAAGAGTTGCCAAGTCGGCGGCGTGGGCCAGGTACAGCGGTGCACCTTGCAGGATGTCATCGATCCAGGCCAGGCGGGCCGCGTCGAAGGGGTCGGCGAACACACCGAGCATTTCGCCGCCCTGCTCGATCAGCACGAATTCGCGTTTCAGGCACTGGGCCAGGCTGACCTTGTCGAAGCGCGGGGTGGCGGCCAGCAGCGACTGGCTGTCGAGCACCGGATAATGCAGGGTCAGGCCCAGGCGGCGCAGGAAGGTGTCTGGGGTTTCGGCGGCCAGGCGTTCGAGGCAGTTGAGCAGGCGCTCGTCGCTGGCTTGCAGGCGGGCCTGGGCGAGCAGCTCGCGGGGAAAGGGCCCTGTCGCTCCCACAGGATGAGCGCGATGCTCAGAAGTGTGCTGAACCTGTGGGAGCCGGCTCGCCGGCGATGAGGCCGAAACGCTGTGATCGATTACATCTGACATGGCCTGCGACTCCGCTCAGGGGGCGCGCCGCAGGCTGGCTCAATCAGGGCTGCGGGCGCCGCTATTCCCCAGTGAGCAGTTGTTCGTCGTCAGGTCCGGGGGGCTTGGCGCCATTACGTCGGCGGTCGGCCAGCACCCAGCTGCCATCGTACAACTGCAAGGGGAACGATTCGTTCCTGTTCTGGCGTCGTTCGACATACCCTTCGGCTGGATCATCAGTGGCCCTGCGCCGGCGCTCTATGCCCATCAGGTCGAGGATCGCGCGGGCCAGTTCCGCCAACGGGAACGGCTTGAACAGGACGTGAGTCACTCCCAGCTCGGCGGCCCGCTCACGGACCTCGATGGTCGGGTGGGCGGTGATCAGCACGAAGTGGCACTGCCTGTCCTTGCGCACGGTCTCCAGGACCTGAAACCCCTCCATGTCGGGCAAGCGGTAATCCAGCACTATCACGCGAGGCGCCAGGCGTTCAGCCTTTTCAATGCCTGTGGCACCGTCGTGGGCAACATGTACATCCAGGCCTTGCGCCTGCAGATACGCCTGCAGGTTTTGCGCAAGGGTCTGTTCGTCATCGACTACCAATACTCTGTTCACCAAGGTCGACTCCCATGTACTGCCCGGTTTCCCGGTCTGCGAAGTGCGCCCTTGAACAAGCTTGAGCAGGCTTCGTGCCAGGCGTGAATAGTCATGTTGCACCACTGTAAGTCATTGATCTTGCTGGCAAGACCTAATTACCCCAAAACAGGCGAATACCCGCTTCCCCACATCCGGGGAAGATGATGGCACATCGCCAAGCCATTATTCCCCAGCATTGGGGGATCGCCTTGGGAACAACTCAGTCGGCGATCTGCACTGTAGCGGATTCGCGCAAACGTTGGCGCACGGTTTGACGCGATTGGGCCTGCAATTGCGCGACGAGCACATTCCTGGCCAGCTCCAGGCCCTGTTCCCGTATGACTGACGGGCTATCACTTTGGTTCGATGTTCCCTGCAGTCTTTGTTGGTTGGCCTGGTAAAAGGCCTCCACCTCGGCCTGGCTGGGTGCATCGACCGCGCTGAGCTGGGCAAAGGCCTGCTGTGCGGCCATCTCGTGTCGCAGGTAGTCAGCGTACGCTGCCCGGTCGAAACCCGCATCCGCCAACCGCTGTTCGAACAGCGCCGGGCTGCCGAAGGCCGCCTCCAGCTCGCCAACCTGCGCTGACACCTGCTCGTCACTGACGACGATGCCGCGGCGTTGCGCCTCCTGCCACAGCAGTTCCTTGTCGATCAGCTCGTCCAGTGCCTGGTCGCGCAGGCGTTTGTACAGGGTCGGGTTGCGGATGCTGCTCAGGGCACGGCCCTGAGCTTCGAGGTACTCGCTGAAATAGCGCTCCAGGCGCATCACCCCGATGTCCACGCCATTGACCCGCGCCGCGGGCATGTCGGCCCAGACCGCCTTGGCGAGCATCAGCAACAGGCACAGCAACAGGATACGCATGGAGACCTCCGCTCAAAGGCTGTCAGGCACGGGCCGGTAAGGGGCGACGGCTGTAAAGCTTGGCCCGGGCAGGCCAACTGCGATCACATGGGCGCCCAGCATGCCCTGGCGCCGGCCGGGGCCGAAGCCGAGCGCCGGGGTCAGGCCGGTGTCGATGTCGTGCAGGCCCTCCAGGGCGACGACCAGCCGTTCGCGGCTGGCATCGCGGCCGATCTGCTTCAGGGCTTCGCCCAGCAGGCGCAGGGCGCACAGGGTGTTGACCTGCAGCGAGGCCTGGCGTGGGTCGAGGCCCAGGCGCTGCTCCAAGCTGGACAGGGTCGCCAGGCCCTGCACGGTCCAGTCGCTGGGCACGAATGGATAGGCCAGGAACACCCGCTGCGACCACTGCTCCGGTAGCCCCGCCACGGCAACCGCGACCTGGCTGGAGGCGGCGAACAGGTAGGGCTCGCGCCCCGCGGCCTGCAACGCTGCGGCCAGCTCGGCGAAGGCCTGGGGGCGGCCAAGGTAGACGATGCCCTGGCCCTCCACCGCCTGCCCGACGAACGCCTCGATCGGTGGCGGCGACCAGCCTTGCTGCTGCAGGCGTTCACGCACCTGCTCGGCCAGCGCTGCGTGCTCGTCACCGGCGTAGACCACGCGCAGGTCGTCGGCGGCCAGGCCCAGCGTGCTGCGGGCGTGGCTGGCCAGACTGAGCAGTTGGCTGGCCATGCTGGGCATGGGGTCGAAGATCTGCGCACTGCCGCCGCTGCGCGGGGTACTGCCGATCAGCGGCACCCCTTGACGCTCGAGCAGCTCAGGCAGGTTTTGATCGAGCATCGGAGCCATCGGCGTGACCAGGGCGAACACCTGCTCCTGGTCAAGCAGACGCTGCAAGGCGCGCTCGGCACTGGCCTGGTCGACACCGGGGTCGAGCACGATCAGTTGCAGGCGCCGGCCATGAATGCCGCCTTGCTGGTTGAGCCGCGCCACGCCGTCTTCGAGCACGGCGCGCACCACGTGGCCGGCCTCGGCCAGCGGCCCGCTGTCGGGCAACAAGGTGCCCAGGCGCAGTACTCCCTCCTCCACGCCCGGGTCGCGCTCCTCGCCGAGACGCTTGAGGTAGGCGGTCAGGTTGCGCTGGTCGGCCAGGGTCAGGTCGAAACGCGGCATGGCCGGGTCCAGGCGGTTGCCGGCCGGGTCGACGCCGTGCTGGATGGCCCGGGCCAGGGTGGCCTCGGCGTAGGCCGGATAGAGGCGGCCGTTGACTTGCCGGCCTCCTTGGCCAAGGGCCAGGCGCTGCCAGTCGAGACTGGGGGGACGAACCCCACCCTCGGCGCGGCCACGGCCATCGCTGCCATGGCAGCTGGCGCACGGCAGCACGCTGGCGGGAACGCTCATGTCGCTGGCGCCGACCCGGGCGGTCAGCTGCGCGTCGCTGCTGGAAATGCCTTCGCGGTACAGGCGTTTGCCTGCTTGTTCCTGGGGGGTGAGGTCCAGGGCCAAGGCTGGGGCGCAGAGGCTGATGGCGATGAGCAGGGCCAGGGCTTTTGTGGTGCTTGAAGCGGCCCTATCGCCGGCAAGCCGGCTCCCACAGGGTCCCTGCGTTCCTGTAGGAACGGGCTTGCCCGCGATGAGCTTGTACCAGGGTTTCATGACTCACCGCCCAGCCAGAGGCTGTGCCAGCAGCTGCATGCGCTGGGCGATGGCCACGGGCGGTGCATCCGGGCGGATCTTGCTCCAGCGCTTGCCGGCCACGTCGCCGGCGATCAGCTGGGTCGAGTGCTGCTCGGGGCTGGGCAGGAACTGCCCGATGCGCCCGAGCACCAGGTCGACATTGGCCTTGTCGCCGGTCAGGAACAGCCAGTTGGCACTGTCCACGCCTTGTTTCTCGGCAAAGGCCTTGAGCACCGCCGGGGTGTCGTTGAGCGGGTCGCTGCTGATCGAGACGAAGGTCACCTGGCTGGCCAGCTCCGGCCCCATGGCCTCGCGCACTTCGCGCAGCTTGCGGGTGATCAGCGGGCAGGCGTCGGTGCAATGGGTGAAGATCACGTTGAGCATCACCACCTTGTCCTTGAGCACATCGCTGTAGAAGCGCAGCTCGCGGCCGTTCTGGTCCTCAAGCACGGTGTCGGTGAACCAGGTCTGCGCATCGCGGGTGCCGCCACCGCTGGTCATGGTCTGCGGTGCCGGCTGTGGGCTCGGCGCGCTGGGCGCGTGGCCATCATGGGCCATGGCCACGGAAGCGAAGATCCACAGGCAGGCGCTCAGGACCAGCCAGTCGAAGCTGCGCATGCTTGCTCGGGAAGTGACGTGGCTGCTCATGGCTGCACCTCGTGATGATCGGCGATGGCGGTGCTCTTGGCGTGCACCCGGCGGGCACTGAGGCGGTTGATTTCCTCGACCAGCACGGCGGGGTCGGTAAAGCCGTAGTAGCGCGTCCAGTGGCCGCTGCGGCCGTCACCCACGAGGATCAGCGGCGGGTGCTGACTGAGGTCGGCGCTGAAGCTGCCCAGACCTTTCAGGGTTTCGGTGATGGCATAGGAGGTACCGGTCAGCCAGCTCCAGCCCGGGCCGTGCTGGAACGCCTTGGCGTACTGCTGCAGGCGCTTGGCATCGTCACGCTGCGGGTCGACGCTGATCGACACCAGCTGGATCTCCTCGCCCACCCGGCCACCGAGCTGCTGCTGGACCTTGCCCATGATCGACGACACCACCGGGCATACCGTGGTGCAGCTGGTGTAGATGAAGCCCATGACCACCAGGTGCTCGCCTACCAGGTCTTTCTCCAGGCGTACCGGCATGCCGTCCTGGTTCAGCAGCGAGACATCGGCAAAGCGTACGCTGGCCTTTTCCTGATGCGCCGCCGGCGGCTGGGCCGGCGCACCGTGGTCATGGCCGGCGTGGGCCAGGGCGAAATTGCTGGCCAGGGCCAGGCTCAGCACCAGCAGCTTGCAAGAATGCTTGGCGTTCATCGCACATTCCTCACGTCGGTCTGGGATGCGTTGGTGGCTGCAGCCGGCAGCACGCGCAGGCTGGTGTAGTTGTCTTCGGCAAACTTGCGCCCCAGCGAGGGCGACTGCACGTGCAAGTACCAGGCGCCGGCTTCGGGCAACATCAGCGCCGCCTGGTACACGCCCTCGCCCACCTCTTCGAGCTGCTGGTTGTGCGGCATCGACGACGGTGCCAGGAAATAGCGCAGGGTCAGGTCGTTCAGGCCCTGGCGCGGCCTTCCGTCGTCACCGACGATGCGCACCTTGGCGGTGATCGCGCTGTGCTGGGGCAACGGCTGGTCCAGGCCGATGAATTCGGCATGCGCGCCGTTGCGTTTGCTGGCGTCCGGTGCCGCTGCCACCTCGGTGCTGAAGCAGTGGATGATCTGTGGCTGGTTGAGCAGGAACGCCACGTCGAACTTGCCTGCCGCCGGCATCTTCACCGTCGAGCCGTATACTCCCGGCGCCAGCTCGCGCAGGCTGCGGTCGACGACCAGGGCTGCGCGGGCCTGGTGGCCACGGTTGTTGTAGCCGGACATCGGCGCGTTCATGCCTTCGGCGTAGAAGTAGGTGGTGTTGTCCACCGGGTTGACCACGAACACCGAGTTGTCGTCGCGAGACACCGACAAGCCCTGGGCCAGCGGCAGGTCACCGGCCTGGCGCGGCGCAGCGGGACCGGCCTCGAAGCTCTGGATGATCGGCTGGCGCCCTTCGCCCAGGCTGCTCAGGTTGATCATGCTGACCTTCGAGGAGGCCAGGCCGCGCACGTAGGCATAGCCTTTGGTGAAGGTCAGCTGGTACGGCTCGGCGGCCACCGGAATACGGTGGATCAGCTGGTCGGTACTGGCATCGATCACCAACGCCTGGTTTTCCAGGGTATTGAGCACGATGCCGTAGCGGCCATCGCTGCTGAAGCGCATCGGGCCCAGGCCCTGCTCGGCCTTGACGGTATGGCGCAGCTGGTGGCTGCGGGCATCGTACACCCGCACCGTGCCCTCCTGGCCATCGGTGACGTACACCGCCTGGGACAGTGCCGAATACGCCACCGCCAGTGGATGCGGCCCCACCTCCAGGGTCTTGGCCAGACGCATCTCGGGGATGTCGATGATGCTCAGGGTGCCGCCGTCGCGGTTGCTGACGTAGGCCCAGCGCGAATCGCTGCTGAAGGCGATCTCGTGATGCCCGGAGCCGGTGGCGAAGCTTTTCAGCATGCTGCGGCTGGGCACATCGATCACCGTCACCCCGCCCCTGGCCGGGTCGTCGCTGTTGTTGCCGACCCACAGCCGGCGCTGGTCCGGTTGCAAGGCCACGCGCAGCGGTTGCTCGCCGGCATCCACGCTGGCCACGCGGGTGAAGGTTTCGGTGTCGATGAGCGCCACCTTGCCGCGCTCGGGGATCGACACGAACACCTGCTTGTCGTCGCTGGTGGCCGTCCAGTCCATGGGGCGCCCAGGCAGGTCGATACGCGCCATGGTGCTGGTCACCCCGCCGACCGACACGGTCGGGTCGATCACCGTCAGGCTGGCATCCTTGTTCAGCACCAGCAGGAAGTAGCTGTTGAGGTCCAGCAGCGGCCGGGCCCCGATGCTGCTTTTGAGGAACAGCGCAACGCGGGCCTTGCAGCTGTGCTCGCGGGTCACCTCCTGGGGCGCCGACAGCGCCGGATCGATCCATGCCCCCGGTGCCATGCCCGACAGGGGCTGGCCGCTGCTCTGGTCGGTGACCTTGAAGCGGATGTTGGCGAAGGTCCCTTCACGCAGTTCTTCACCCGCCAGTGGCCGTGCCTCGAACTCCACGATCACACCGTCCCGGCTGAGCCGGTGCAGGGCCTGCGGGTCGGCAGGTTCCTGCAGCAGCTCGCGAGGGTCGCACCAGAGCTTTTCGTAAGCCACGCCCAGGGTGATCAAGCCCACTCCCATTACCAAGCCAAGATACGCCGAGCGAAGTTTCTTATTGTTGGTACGCATGCGCTCTCTCCCTTACTGCGCTGGCGCCGTTGCCGGCGGCACGTCGTTGGTGACCCGCAAGATCCCCCACAGCCCCGAAAGGTTGCCGTAGGCAGCATAGTCCCGGAACAAGTAGTCTCCCGGCACGGCGTTGGCGCCCCCGGCACTGGGCAGCATGAAGCTGAAGTGCGCCGCCGGCAGCACGCTCTCCTGGGCGCCGATGTACATGGCCATCGGGTTGTTGCCAAAGCGCACCGAGCCGATACCCGGCTGGTTCATCGGGTAGCCGTCGAGGTCGTTCTTCTCGGCCAGGAAGTTGTGCAGCGGCCACAGGTGACCATCGAGCTGATAGGTCATGCCACGGCTGCCGCCGCTGGGCATGACAATGTGGTTGCGCACCGGCTGGCCCGGTTTGGCGTACAGCACCGGGGTCACCGGGTCGCCACCGACCAAGGCGTTGGCGTAGGCCATGTGGGCGTTGGGCACATCACCAAAGCCCAGGCCATCGGCCCGGCCGAACGGCGAGTCCGGCGCCATGCCGAAGCGCAGCCACAGCGGCTCGGTCTTGTAGTTGACGGCCATGTTGCCGTTGTCCTGCGGGTCGCCCGCCGCACCGTTGCCCTCGGTATTGATGCCTTCCACCGGACGGCCATCGGCCCAGCGCATGTTCAGCGCCCGCTGCCAGACCGTGACGAAGTCGCGGTAGTCCGGCTGGCCAGTGACCTTCACCGTGGCCTGGGCGCGGCTGGCCGCGTCTTCGGTCCAGGTGGCGGTTTGCGGCAGGATGCTCATGGCGCCGACCAGGCCTTTCTGCGGTTGCTTGATGAAGTCGGACGGGGTCAGGTTGAGGCCCCCGAACTCGATCGCCGTGGTGTTGATGTTGTCCACCGTGCGGCCCAGCTGCAGCGTCGGCTTGCCTTCACGTTCCAGGTGGCCGGCGTAGTACTGGTACACCTTGCTCGGGTAGGCGCCGCTGTTGCCGGCCCGGGGCGGTACGGTCTGCACCGGGTTGAGGCCGATGTTGGCGCCGTCGGACTTGGTGATGTCATAGGCCAGCAGTTGCGCGTGCAGGCCGACGTGGCTGGAGGGGCGCATGAGGTTGTTGGCAAAGGCGGTGGCGCCCTCGCTGTCGAACCGGTCACGCTTGACCACGTTGTGCATCACCGCCGTGGTCGGCAGGTCAGGCATGACCATCGGCAGGCGGTTTTCCAGGGTGATGCTGATGCAGTCGCCAGCGTTGGCACGCAGGATCAGCGGCTCCACAGGCACGCCGGGCTTGAGCTTGCCGGTGGTTGCATCGAGGTCGGCCTTGCGCACGTACAGCACGGCGGTCGGGTCGTGCAGCGGCGCGCTGTGGCCACCGATGGTGAAGGTTTCGCCATCCTCGGGGTCGACACCGCTGACCTGCGGGATGCTGGTCTTGCGGTTGTTGAACACCAGGGTGCCGCCGTTGGCCTTGAGCGGGCCACCGACGTGCTGACCGATGCCGGCCGAGTCGGTGATGCTGACCCCGTTGCGGTTTTCGAGGATGTCGTTGGCCAGCGCGGCGACGATTTCGTAGCTGCGTTTGACCGTGGTGCGAGAACCGATGCCATTGGGGTTGGCCGTGGTTTTCGGGCAGATGCCGTCGAAGTTCACGGTGTTGCGCATGGCCACCGGCTGCGGGTTGTTGGGCAGCGGGTAGAGGTCTGCGCGCTGCGCGGTGTAGTTGCGCATGACCCCCCAGATGCCGTTCCAGTAGCCTTCCAGGGCCGCGTCCAGCGAGTACAGGTAATCGCCGTTGGTGGCCGCGGAGCTGGAGATCATCGACACCGGCGCCATGAAGCCCAGCTGCTCGGAGATGCCGATCATCTGCGACGACTTCCAGCCCGAGTTGGAGCTGTTGCCGAAGCCGGTGCCGTTCTGCAGCCACTTCACGCCGTGCAGGGTGACGTTGTGCTCCTCTTCATGGCCACCGGCATGCATGCGCAGGCGCACGTTGTCGCCGGAGTAGGTGCGCAGCATCGGGGTGAACGGGTCACCCGGTTCGGCGCCGGCCTTGTTGATGTGCGGTGGGAACAGCGTGGTGCCACCGGTAGGGCCGACCGCCGAGGTGATCGCCGCCGGCGACAGGTTCATCGCCGGGATGGCACGGTCGGTGCGGGTCTGCAGGGCATAGCTGAGGTCGCCGCCGAGGCCGTCGGCCTGCATGCCGCGCTTGCCATCCGGACCGACCTTGTTCGGGTCGAACACGCGCAGGGCCAGGGGCTCGTTGCGGTAGTTGACGACGAACATGCCAGGGTCATCCACCGAGATCGCCTGCGGGCACGGCCGGCTCGGGCAGCCCGGGTTGATGCCGCCGCGTTCCTCGACGATGGCTTCCAGCAGGTTCGAGGCCTTGCCCCGTACCGGCGGGTTGATGGCGTAGCGGAAGCTGTCGGCGGTGGCGGGGTACGACTGGCCGTCGGGCACGCCGTTGGGGCCGGCACCGACATACACACCGGCTTCATAGGCATGCTGGAAGTCGCTGTACTCCAGGAAGAACTCGCGGTAGCTGTCGTTCTTGCCGTCGCCGTCGTGGTCGCCGGTCTGGATCACCGCCTGCCACGAGGTCGGACCGCCATCCTGGCGGATGGCCGGGTTGTACAGCTGCTCGCCGGTTTCCGCGTGGTACCAGGTGGAACCGGCAGGCTCGGCCAGCACGGTGGCGTACAGGCCCAACTGCTGGTGGGTCGATGGGCCGAGGTGGTCGTGGGTGAAGATGGTGCCCAGGCCACGGTCGACGTTGAACACGTTGACCAGCGGGTCGGCGAACCAACGCTGCATGGCCGTGCGCGCACCGAGCCAGTCGGCCCGGCCGAAGCGGCCGAAGTACGGGTGCTGCTTGGCTTTCGGGCAAGCGGCGGTGCCGTCGCGGCTATCGCCTTCGCTGCAGCCGTTGAAGGCACGGATGGCCTGTATACGCTCGACCACGCTGCCGGGCGAGAGGATGCCGTCTTCGTAGTTCCAGCCGTTGGCCGAGCCGTCGGCAGCGGTCAGGTCCCACTTGGGCAGGTGGATGTGCTGGCCGATCACGTCGGTCGGGGTACGCACCTGGTAGTCGTCCATTTCGTAGTACGACGGGATCAGGTTGGTGTGCTGGTACATGGTGCAATCGAAGGTGTTCATGCGCATCACCAGCGGCTCTGGTGGGCGCTGTTTGGTGATGACCGGCCAGGCGTCCTCCCACAGGGCGATGATGCGCGCTTGCGGGAAGTGGTAGCCGACCTTGTTGTACACCGCGTCGAACTGGATGTTGGCGCCCTTGTAGATACGTGGGCGGTCGGCGGTGAAGGTCGAAGCGCCACGGAAGTTCATGCCCGTCAGGCTTTCGCCACTGAAGAACTCGCCCACCCCCGAATTCTGGGTCAGGCGTTTGCCGCGGTCATCCATGCAGGGCTCGTAGAACGGTGCGCCGGCTGTCGGCAGCGCGCCGTTGGTACGGAACGCCTTGGGGACAGGCTGGCTGCCCGGCACCAGCGCGTAGCTGGGGTGCTCGGCCTTGGCGTGGAACTGCATGGCGGCCTGCTCGACATCGGTGCCTTCTTCCGGCAAGTAGATCGGCTTGGCCTTGTGCACCACCTTGGAGAAGTCCAGCTTGGTGGTGGTGGTTTCGGCTTCACCGCCTGCGGACACACCGTCCAGGGCGTGGCGGCCGAGGCCACCGTCCCAACCATCGACCTGGTTGGCGTCGAGGTTGGCCCACAGTGCCTTGCCGCTGTCCTTCAGTTGCCGGGCCAGGGCCGGGTCGAGCATGTCCAGTGGCGGGGTTGGCGGGCGGTTGCCGACGCTGCTTTCCATGCCGCCGATCCAGAAGGGGTAGCCAGGGTTCTTCAGGGTGCCGTCGGCGTTGCGGTTGGTCTCGCTGCGGTCGACCAGGGCCAGGGAGCCAACGGCCTTGGGCGCGGCGGGTTGATTGTCGTGGTCGTCGTCCCCCTCCTCTTCGTCGTCATCGTCCTGTTCATGGCTGGCGACCAAGGTTTCCGACAGCTTCGGTACCACCACCACCTTGCCTGGCATCGGCGCCATGGCCTTGCCAGGCAATGGCACGATGGCCGGGATCGGCGTACCGGCCACGATCTCGCCGTCCGGCAGCGCGCGTGCACCTACCGCCGGCTTGCCGCTGCGCAGGGCGAACGGTGTGCTGTGGAAGCCGTTGCTGGCCTGCCCGCTGACCTCCAGGCGAGTGCCCTCCTCGAACACGTCGTGCACCCGCCACATGGCCCACATGCCCTGGGCGAAGTGCGGGTAGAAGTGGCAGTGGTAGATGGCGTCGCCGGCCACGCGGTTGCGGTTGCCGGAACCGCCGTTGGCGATTTCGTAGGTGTAGCCGACGCCCGCGCCGATGCCCTGGGCATCGATGTAGTCGGAGTTGTCGTCATTGGGGTTGAACAGCCACTGGTGCCCGTGCAGGTGGAAGATGTGCTGCTCGTGGCCGTTGTGGGTGTTGCGGAACTTGGTGAAGTCGCCAATGTAGCTGTGGTGCACGTTGGCAGGTTCGGCCGGGAACAGGGCCATGCTGGCCTTGACCCCGGTGGCGCTGGCCGGCGGCACTTCGCCCGGGCGGATATGCTCGAGGCCGACGTTGGCCGGCACATCGACCAGGGTGCCGACATCGCCCACGGTATGGGCGCTGAGGAAGAATTCTTCGTAGGCGCACGACAGGCAGTCGTGCATCGGCCCTACTCCCAGTCGGTTGGCCACCACCTCGGCGCCCATGCCGCCGGAGCCGTAGTTGATCATGAACGAGTCGCGGGTCGGTTCCAGCACATGCCCCATTACCGGGTCTGCCCAGTAGCCAGGGAAGGCCTGGGTGCCGGCGACTTCATCGGCGAACTGCGAGGCAAAGTCACGGAACGCTTCCAGCCGATTGGGCATCGCCGGGTTGCGCTTGCCGATGCTTTCCAGTGGGTAGGTGGACTTGGGGAAGCTGCCATCGGGGTTGGGGCCCATGACCACGGCATCGGTTTCGCTGTTGAGGATCTGGTTGCCATCGACCATGGCGATGATCGGCTTGCCGGCCTTGCCCTCGCTGATCCAGGGTTCGGTCTGCGGGTAGCGCGCCTCGTAGTCGATCACCGGTTGGCCGGTGGGGGTGCGGCCGGTGGTGGCCAGGCGCATCTCTTCTTCGGTCAAGGTATTGCGGTAGGTACGCCCACCTTTGGGAACCACCACCACCTGGCCGAACAGGCCGTTGGACACGTTGCCGGCGGTGCCTTCGCCGCCGAAGGTGGCGGCCTTGCTGGTGGCGGCGAACGCCCCTTCGCGTTCGGCATAGAGGGTATAGCTGCGGGTGCTGCCGGGGCTGACCAGGAAGTTGCCGTTGCGCCCGGTGTTGGCAGAGATGTCGGCGATGCTGTTGACCGCCTGCATGCCGTTGACCTGGAAGCCCACCAGGCGCTCGGCCACCTGCTCGTCGGCGACGAGGCCTTCACCGGCTTCGTTCTCGATCTCGGTTACCGGCCCTTCTTCGCCTTCTTCGCCTTCTTCGCCCTCTTCGCCTTCGGGCGCTTCGGCGTCGATGCCATGCTTGTTGGGGTTGGCCTTGTAGTCGAGCAGGTTGGTCAGGTTGACCGTCAGGCAGTCCCCGGCGGCCACACGCAGCACGATCGGGCGCGGGCGCTTGTCGGGGCGCAGGGTGACCTTGCCGGGCACCGCGGCACCGCCTTTGCTGAGCGGTACCTGGTTCTCGTCCACCACGTCCTCGCGCAGGGCGAACATCATACCGTTGGCGTTCTGCGCGCCAAGGCGGTTGAACATCAGTGGCTGGTCCAGGGCCACCACATTGGCCACCAGGGTGCGCTGGCATTGCACAGCCGCCTCGCTGGTCGCTTGCCAGCCGAGTAAGGCCAGCACGAGTGATGTCAGGACGGGGCCTTTGTTCGGGGTCGACATTACTGCACCTCCGGGACACAGGGACTGTGGAGAGAGGTCAGCAAGGTGTATGCCAAAGGGCAATAACGTTATTTTTCAGTCGGTTGAACGACGAAGCAGAGGAAACTGGGGAGGATTCCCCCAGGAAATTCCCCGAATAAGGGGACGATTTTCATTGTCATTTGGGATCCAGAAAAATTCTGCTTGAATCGGCTTGAACATCCATCGGTAAAAGCCCTCAAACAGGAGATACCGCCACGCTTGCCAGGAGCCTGTCGATGCCCATTCAGCTTCCAGCCTCAAGAGCCCCGCAGCCATGAAAATGCCCGGCCGCGCCCCCAACACCCCTGTGCAGCTCGATTATGTGCGCGACACGCTGTTCGGCCCGGTGGCCCAGAGCGTGGAATGCCAATGCCAGCTCGCCGCCCTCAGCCTGCAGGGGCGCCCCGCCCTGCGCCTGCACATCTGCCCGCCGCTGCCGGACAAGGTCGAACGCGCCCATAGCGTGGCCTTCATCTGGGATGGCCGCAGCTACCATGGCGTGGTGCGTGACCAGGGCAAATGCGGCGATGGCGGCCTCAACCTGCTGGTCGAGTTGCAGTAGCCGATCAACGGCGGCGAACCGGGCTGAACCTGGCGCAAGCGGCGTACCTCCATAACTAGAGGCCTCTGCCTTCAGGAGAACGCCATGAACAGTCCGTTGCTCAAGCTTTTCACCCACCCGTCCGATGCCTGGATAGAGATTCGCCGCGCCGAAGAGGACCACCCGCAGCAATACCTGCCGCGCTTGCTGGTGCTGGCGCTGATCCCGGCGCTGTGCCTGTTCGTCGGCACCACTACCTTTGGCTGGAGCCTGGCCGGCGATGAACGCGTGCGCCTGAGCATGGGCAGCGCAGCACAGCTGAGCGGGCTGTTGTATGCCACCACGGTGGTCGGGGTGATGCTGATGGGGGTGATGATTCGCTGGATGTCGCGCGGCTTCGATGCACAACCCAGCCTCAACCAATGCATCGGCTTCGCCGCCTATTGCGCCACGCCGTGGTTCTTCGCGGGGGTGATCGGCCTGGTGCCGATTCGCTGGTTGGCCTTGATCGTACTGGTGGCAGCGTCGGCCTATGCCACTGTGCTGCTCTATGGCGGGTTGCAGACCTTCATGCGCCTGCGCAAGGAACAGGCGATGCTGTTCTCGACTTGCGTGTGGGGTGTGGGGCTGTTGCTGCTGGTGACCATCCTGGTGTCGATGATCCTGTTCTGGACCCACGGGCTGATGCCCGAATACGTGCGCCCGGCCAGCCTCGGCTGACCGGCGCGCACCGCGTCGCTCAGGCCATGGCCCTGAGCGACGTCGGGTGACGGGAACGCAGTGCGTGCAGTTGCCCGACCAGGTTCACGACATCGCGGCAACTGTTGAGGTTCTGCAACGACACCCCGGTGAGGACCACGCCCTCCTCCAGGTTTTGCCCCTGACCCAGCCGGATGGTCAGGCTGACGCCATCCGTGCAGGTCACTTCACAGCGATCAGGCAGGCAGGCTTGCTCGATCAATTGCCGCATTTCGAGCATCGAAACTCCTATCAACGACATGGTACGACCCTCTCTGTACTGGATGGCCTGTTGTATGTGGTTAC
>Ga0160465_100620_pt1 | contig 14757 bp, 19 predicted proteins | sample HID1971K_E11MG_FD_108209 | JGI IMG/M metagenome (GOLD analysis project Ga0160465, IMG submission 108209) | Enriched millipede-associated microbial communities from UW Madison campus, WI, USA - HID1971K_E11 MG | ecosystem: Host-associated > Arthropoda: Insects > Digestive system > Unclassified ...
GGCCGCACGAAGAAGCCTCCTGCTTCGCCGGCGACCCCGCCACAAGCGACTTTCGCGCCCTGCGATTTCGCCGTCTCCACCATCGAGAGAATCTTCTGGTGCTGGGCGGCCGTGGCCGCCGGCCCCATCTCGGTTGCCGGATCCATCGGGTCGCCCAAGCGGATGGTGGCGGCGCGCGCCACCAGCGCATCGACGATCGCCTGTTGCACGCTGCGATGCACGATGAGCCGCGAGCCAGCCATGCAGCTTTGGCCCGTGGCCGCGAAGACTCCGCTCATGATGCCGTTGACCGTGGCAGGTATCTCGCAATCGCCAAAGACCACCTGCGCCGATTTGCCTCCCAGCTCGAGCGTGATTCGTTTGAAGCCACTCGCCACCGACTGGGCGATCGCAGCACCCACTCCATCGGAGCCGGTAAACGCCACCTTGTTCACGCGAGGGTCGGTTACCAGCGCGCGGCCGACCTCGGCACCGCCGGTCACCACGTTGAACACACCGGGTGGAACGCCCGCCTCTTCCACCAGCCTGGCGAACACCAATGTGGAGACCGGTGTGTATTCCGATGGCTTCACGACAAAAGTGCAACCCGCCGCCAGGGCAGGTGCCAATTTCCACACCATCAGCAGACCCGGCGAATTCCAGGGTGTGATGGCAGCGACCACTCCCACCGGCTCTCGTCGCGTGAATGCCATAAAGTTCGGCCGGTCGCTGGGCAGGACATCGCCCCATGGCTGTACGGCCTGCCCCGCATGGAAATAGAACCACTCGGGGATGTAGCGCCATTGCGCCAGCATTTCCTTGTAGAGCTTGCCGTTGTCCCGGCTCTCCAGCAACGCCATCTTCTCGGCATCGCGTGCCACCAGATCGCCCAGCTTGCGCAACAAGCCCGCGCGTTGCTGCGGTGTGGTAGCAGGCCAAGCACCGCGGGCAAAGGCATCAGCCGCGGCCCCCACAGCAGCGGCGACGTCCTTCGGGGAAGCATCTGGCACTCGGGCCCAGGGCTGCTGGGTATATGGATTCAGGCTTTCGATCCAGCCGCCGGTACCCGGCGCGGCCTGACCGTTGATCCACATGTCGAAGGTCTCAAGCATGGTGTCTCTTTCGTTTTTTGCATTCCGATCAACGGAAGCGACTACTGATTAACAGAATTAGAAGTCGCGGCCACGCCTGCAAATGAGAGGCGAAACCCGGAAGTCGATTCCGTTAAACGGAAGTTGCCGATGCTGCGACATGGAGAGACTCGCATCACGAATTCATGACGCGCGTCGCCTCATTCGTCCTGCTCATTGCTAAAAATTCAATGAGTCAATGGCTCGGGAAGACAACTTCCATGCCAGGCAGCCTCGGGCTGCCGGCAGCAATTGAGCGGCCCCAGCTTCGGGAGAGGAATCGTGTCCGGTGCTTGCGCGCTCGGCAGTGCCTCGCGCTACGTTGGCCGTGCGCTCCGGCGGCCAACCACAAGGCGAGCGCGGCAAACCGCATTGCGCGGCACATGCAACTGCTTGTTGCCGCGCCCGATCCGTGCTTCAGGAAACTGAAGCAGTCTTCCCGGCCCAAAGGTCAACAGGACCGAGCCGATCAGCACCTTGTGTAGCAAGCATCCAGCCCGGATATTCGAGCGGCAGTTCGCTGACCGCGTCGAGTTGGCGGATCTCCTCCTCGCTGAGCGTTAGCGTGGTGGCTGCAATGTTGTCCTCGAGCTGGCTGAGCCGCTTGGCGCCAACCAGAACAGAGGTCACCACCGCTTTGGACAGGAGCCAAGCCAAGGCGACTCTCGCCACACTGCACCCGTGCGCAGCCGCGATCGGGCGCAGCGTGTCAATCACCCTCCATGCACGCTCTTTGTCCACGACGGGAAAGTCGAACTCGGCGCGTCGGGAATCCTCTGGCGACTGCTCGTCGCGGCTGAACTTCCCGGACAGAAGGCCACCTGCGAGTGGACTCCAGACCAGCAGGCCCATTTTTTCCTCCGCGAGAAGCGGAGCGAGCTCGCGCTCTAGATCTCGGCCGGCCAGTGAGTAGTAGGCCTGAAGCGTATTGAAACGCGAAAGATGAAGGCGGGCCGAGATTCCAAGCGCAGTTGCGATGCGCCAGGCTTGCCAGTTCGAGACGCCCAGGTAGCGAACCTTGCCTTGTCGCACCAGATCGTCCAACGCGCGCAGCGTCTCCTCGATGGGTGTGAGGCTGTCGCTTGCGTGAATCTGGTAAAGATCGATGTAGTCCGTTTGCAGCCGTTTAAGGCTACCTTCCACAGCGTCCATGATGTGGCCGCGAGAAGCGCCAACATCGTTTCGGCCCTTGCCGACGCGGCTGTACACTTTGGTCGCAAGCACATAGTCCTTGCGCGCGATGCCAAGATTCCTGAATGCTTGTCCCAACGTGCGCTCGCTCTCACCTGCAGAGTACACATCGGCGGTGTCGAAGAAATTGATGCCCGATTCATAGCTCGCTTTGACGAGCTCATCTGCACCTTCTTGGCCCACGTTCCCGATGTGCTTATAGACGCCGCTCCCATCGCTGAAAGTCATGGTTCCAAGGCAAAGCTGCGAGACGAGCAACCCAGTGTTTCCAAGAGTTCGATACTTCATGATGAATTTGAAGAAGTTTTGCGTTGTGTGAAGGCAAGGAAATGCCAGCGCTGGGCCAGTGTCGACCTGCTCGATCAAGACGAGAAGAGCCAAAGATGCAATATCGTTTTCTGTTTTTGCAGCGTCGATCGGGCATAGCGGGTAGGGGCCTGGTTCACCCTTAACGCTGTTCAAGAGCTCTAACAAATCACAAGAAATCGCATGGACTGGAACGACCTGAAGTACTTTCTGGCTGTATCCCGCACCGGCAGCCTCACACAGGCCGCGCTCGAGCTCGCGGTGAGTCAATCCACTGTGAGTCGGCGCATCGGAGAGTTGGAGTCAAGTCTCGGCTTCAGCGTTTTCGTGCGCCATCAGACAGGCTATTTGCTCACGGATGGAGGGCTTGAGATACTGAAGCACGCTAAGCAGGTCGAAGACGAGGTTCTTGCGTTGGAGCGCAACGCAGCTGGCCTCGATGGATCTCCTACAGGAACGGTTCGCATCGCGACATCGGAAAACTTTGCCACTGACCTTGTCATCCCCGCCATGCCTGCGCTTCGCAAGCGGTATCCGGGCATCTGCCTGGAGATCATCACCGGGACTGCGACTACTGCGCTCGGTCGCCGAGAGGCAGACATCGCATTGCGTGTAACCAGGCCGAGCAGGGGAAATCTCAAGGTCAGACGTGTGGGCCACATGACCTATTCCGTCTATGCGACCCGCAGCTACCTCGAAGAGAACCCGCCTGTTGAGGGTCTGCCGCTAGCAGGTCGTCAATTTGTGACTTGGGATGCCGGCCACGCGCACTTGCCTGCCGCTGTCTGGCTCGCACGCGAGCACCCAGGCTGCAGGATTGCGCTGGTCACGAACAACTTGCCGTCGCAGATCGCGGCAGTTCGCGCAGGATTAGGATTGGCTGTCATTCCGGATTTTCTCGCCGCGCGGGAAGGTTTTGTTCAGGTCATACCCGCAGAGCAACTGTTCAGCAACGATGTTTGGTTGGTCATCCATGCCGATCTCGCCGATTCGCTGAAAGTGCGCGCAGTCAGCGACTTTCTGGCCGAAGAGGTTGTCAATCGAGACCCAACCCTTTCGACGTATGAATGAATGAACGCCTACCGGACGAGCTTGCTGCGTGTAACGCCGTCTTCCGACCGAGCTCGCGATGCGCTGTCGCGGTGGCTGCGCGAGCTTAGGGAGATCCGCGCGATCCTCTCAAGCCGACATCCGCTCTTGACGCCGGCCTCAGGGTGCTGCGACGGAGCATTTCCATTGCATGCTGCGAGATCAATCGCGGCGCCTGAGGCGAAACTCGACTTCTCTCAGCAGTCGGATCGACCGAAGCGGCCTTGTGACCTCGGCCTGGGATTTCGCAATAAATTTGCACTTAGATCGAGTCATGGCCATGTCCACCTGGGGATGATCGAACGCGTGCCGGGAGTGAACGATATATACCGGCGTATGCCCATGCTGCAGTGCCCCCATCATGAAGCAGAAGCACATCACACTGAGTCGGCAGCGGCCGCACTCGAGGCCATGGTTTCCAGAGCGCTGCTCTCTATTTCCCCTGGAACTTCGCAGCTCTCTTCTGCGCCCAGGCCGATTGCCCCTCGCGCAGATCTTCCGAGAGGTAGGCGCTGCGGATGCTCGCGTCGAGCGCCTGCGGGTCGAGCGTGCCGCGCGCGATGCGGTTGAGGTGATGCTTCATGCCGGTCAGCGCGATCGGCGCCATCGATGCGCAGTCGCGCACCAGGGCACCGACCTCCTCTTCCAGTCGCTCGGGTTCCGCGAGCTGCGTCAGGTAGCCGATGCGCCATGGCGAGTCAACGACGGAACCAAGGGGGCAACGAGCACACTGCCTATCGTGCAGGGCCGCCCAACGGGCATCGCTCAACGATCTGTCGAATCCGACGCCTCTTCATCAGCGATCGCATCCGCACCCCACGGGATGTTGGAAATGCAACGTTCAATGGACAGCGGGTCGGTACCCGACCGCAAACCTTTGCGTCATATCGTTCAGGCGCTTGTCTAGAGACCACAGTTCGGCGCCAGGCGTCATCAGCGTCGATGCCACAAGGGTCAGGTCCACGAGGCCACACCCCAATCCAAAGAGACGCTCTTTTTCGATGAAGAGGAGCACTTCGCGCAGGCTGGCTTGCTGCACATGTTGCAGGTGATGCAGATATCCGAGCGTCTGGGTACGCGCTGGCGGTGTACCGCATGCAAGCTCCCCTATCACCATCGGATGAATCAATACTTGGTCAAGCCCGAGCAGCTGCTCCAAGGTGGAGTTCCGCGCGCGAAAATGATCAACCCAAACCGAGGTATCAACCAACACCAGCGTCATGAGCCGGTGCCTTCGCGGCGACGAGGAATGTCGGGCATCTCAGGCATCCGCCCTCCAAGCGCCGCGAGCCGCTTCGCCGACTGGACCCGTACAAAAGTCTTGATCGCTTCCCTGAATAGATCCGCCTTGTCCATGCTTGGGTCCGCAACTTTTAGCGCCTCTTCATACAACGCGTCGTCAATCGTGACCGTTGTTCTCATAGCGAACCCCTTTTTCATCAAATTTGATGCATTTTAGCATCGCATTTGATGCAAGCAACTGGGCGGACGTGCTTGAGCTCACGGCAGCAGGGGTTGTATTCCCGCGGTTGGTCAGGGCCACCAAGCTTAGCCAGTGAGAGCCGCGCCAGCGACGCGTGGTCGCCGACCTGCACATGGGTGTCGCACCTTCAATGCGCCGATGTTTCCCCGACGTGTCGACCGTGCCCTGCAGACGAAGAATCGGAGGAAAAAGGGTGCACATGGATGCCAAACAGCCCAGAGGGGCTTCCAAAAAGCCCCAAGCGGCGGAGCTGCGTCAGGCCCTCCCTGCGAAAAGGATTGAAACGCTGCCGATCACCCAAAATCTTCGCAGCTCTCGCTTGGCGACATAGACGCATATTTTCGCCACTATAGTGGTCAAATCGATTTGACAAATTCGAGACTTTAACCATCATGATGGTTAATATGCAGGAATTCTCCTTTTTATCTGCTGCCCGCGATACGACCATCGAAGTGCATGCGAACGGCCGATGGCAAGCCGCCGCCACGATCCAGGCGTTGGGAGCAGATCGCTGCCGTTTCGAGTACCTGCCTGAGTACGTTTTCAGCGAGGAGAATCCGCAGCCGGTTGCGTTGGGTCTGCCTGTGGGCATCGAAGCCGACCGATTCGTGGAGGGCCTTACAGGCCGCGAGCCGGATCGCCGCCCGCCGGCCTTTGTCTATGACTTGGTGGCACAAGGCAGAGGCCGCAGGTATCTGCTGGACAGGCTGGGTCTGGCAGACGCCGAAAACATGTTGCTGCCGCTCGTCATGAACGGTGCTTTCAATCCGATCGGTTGTCTGCGATTCGAAAGCGCAATGGAATTCTTCCGCGAGGAGGCCGCACGCGACGCTGATCCTGGCGCACAACGTGGCTTTTCCATGGAAGACGTTCTGAACCACAGCGAGGAATTTCTCGAGCATCTGTCCCTGCATGCCATGCTTGCCGCAGGCACCACCGGCGTGCAGGGTGTCGCCCCGAAGTTCCTGCTGACGACCGACGAAGCCGGGCGCTGGTTCGCAGACATGGCACTGCCCGACGAACGCGCCACCACACACTGGTTGCTCAAGTTACCCCGAGGAAGAAGCGAGGCAGACCGCACCGTCCTTCGCAATGAGGCCGGTTACCTTCGTCTCGCTGCTGCGTGTGGGTTGCGAATGTCGAGCACGCCGCAACTTCAAGGCGAGGTCCTGTTCGTACGCCGTTTCGATCGGGTCGTCGTCGACGGTCAAGTGAAACGACTGCACCAGGAAAGCCTCGCAAGCATCTGTGACTTGAGGGGTTTCGGTTTGCCCAAGAGCCAGCACTTCCTGCTCTCAGGCTTGCGCTCGGTCGTGTCAGACCCGTTCACGGAAACTGTGGAATTCATTCGACGCGACGTGCTGAATCTGGCCATGCGCAACACCGACAACCATGCACGCAACACAGCCGTGCAGCGCCTGGTCGACGGCACCGTTCGGCTGACACCCCTCTTCGACTTCGCCCCCATGTTCCTGGATCCGGAGGTCGTGGCGCGAGGCTGTCACTGGCGCGACGATGCTGGAAAACTTCAGCGCAGCTGGAGCGAAGTCATAGAAACGCTTCAAGTGAGCGACCAGGAGAGAGCGCGCATCGCACATGCGCTCCATGCCTTTGCGCCCACTGTTGGGGCGCTGGCTGATACGGCCAGGGAATGCGGCGTGGAGCAGGCGGTCATCGAGGCATGCCGCGGCAGTATCGATGCGCAGGCATTGCAGTTGGACGCCTTGCGCGATCTTCTGCCCAGAACCGCACGGAGCAAGCCTCGTGGATAAGCGACGCAAAGCGCCGGACCTCTCACACGAGCGCAAGCTGCGTCAAGAGATCTACGACGCCATGGCGGCGGGGCGAATGTCTGTGGGACAGGCCGTGGCTGCCATGCGGCGGATCAGCCGCCTGACCCAACCAGAATTCGCCAAGCATCGAGGGCTCAGCGTACAGAGTCTTCGGCTCATCGAGAGCGACAAGACCAATCCGACCATCGACACGCTGGGGAAGATCGCGAGCATCTTCGGGTTGCAGGTCGGCTTCGTGCCCAAGACCGGCTCCAGCATTTCTTGGCAGCAACTTGAGAATGATCTTTCGGAGCCTACAAAGCAATCGCCGCTATCTGCTTCAATCGAGCATCGTGAATGAAGTCAACGTGGCAGTTGATCAGCTCCTGCGAGTCGGATTCGCGCCGCCTCTGGCGAGGAGAGGCCCAAGTCAGAAAGGCTCACACTTCGCGTTGACGTATTTTCATACGCAAGCAAGGTTTCACTTGTCGGACTTCGCTGAGCAGTGTGTGTAGTCGGTTGGAGACGACAACCGGGCGCTTGATGGGCCCACGTCGCTCTGGCGAGATAAAACGCGCTGCAGCTACCGGGCGATGCGCCTTCTGCGAGCGTTTCGCGACGGGGTGGGGCCGAGGTGCGGCTAGAAGGTCCATCGATGCGCTGGCGCGAGCATGCCAACGCGCTCGGCAGCGCAGGGCGTGCTTGCATCCGCAAGCGCCACAATGCACAGTAGCCGTTCTTCCTGAGGAATTTGACCCAGGGCGCTCGCTTTGCTCAAAGACCTTTCGAACGCGACGCTTCCGTACACAACGTACATGAAGAACGACGTGCAGAAGGTTTCCCGATTGGTCTTCGCCGGCCTCGTCGAGGCGAATTTCCGAGCGCTCGGCGGAAGGAACGACGGCTACAGAGAGCCGCTCGAAGCCACCATCACCGCGATCACACCTCAGGGCTGGTCCTTGCTCAGAGACAAGTAGCACTACCGTGCGGGGGTGCAACGTACATGGGTCGTCAACGCAAGGACTTTCTACGGAACTAAGCATTCAAGCAGATCCCGTATTCGGCGCCGATATCAAACACCAGGTGCGCATGCGCGGTGGGGGCGCAATCTCTACATCACCGGGAGGAAGCAATCCTCCAACGCGAAAGGCACGTGGAGGAGCAATGTACGGCGCACGCCCCTTCGCCTTGCCAGCACCAGTTCTAGTTCCAAGTCGGACCGTACCCACAGGTGCAGCCGCAGGTCGTCGGCAAGGGGCTGCAGGAGCAGCGGAGCGGGCTGACGAAACCTCAGCGCCGCGTCTGCGAAAGAATAGGGTCGTTCCCGCATTTACTCTAAGGGCTTCTACGATGCGAGGCATCAACCAGGGACGCGTGCTCCTGCGTGCCCCAGCAACAAGGGATCGACAGTGAACAAGACTCAAGACGCTGCTTCGGACAGCCCAGGCTCGAACAGGATCCCCGAGCCACGGGCGACCGGTGCCGCCAAACCCTTCAACGAAGATCAACGCCTCGCGGCGCTGCACCGCTACCAGGTGCTCGATACCATCGCAGAGCAAGCCTACGACGACGTGACGACACTGGCGTCGGCCGTCTGCAAGGCGCCGATCGCCCTCATCTCGCTCATCGACCAGGACCGCCAGTGGTTCAAGTCGCGCGTGGGACTGGACGCGAGCGAGACGCCGCGCGAGCTCGCGTTTTGCGCCCACGCCATCCTGCAGCCGGATCTCGTGTTCGAAGTGCAAGATGCCCACCTTGACCCGCGCTTCGCCGGCAATCCGCTCGTGACGGGCGAACCGGGTATCCGCTTCTACGCCGGGGCACCGCTGGTAACGGCCGACGGCCTGCCGATCGGCACCGTCTGCGTGATCGATCGCGAGCCGCGTATCCTGTCGGCCGCCGAACGCAAGGCGCTGCAGTCGCTGGCCCGGCAGGTGGTCGCACAACTCGAACTGCGCCAGGCCATGGCCGGGCTGGAGCTCGAGAGCATGACCGATCCGCTGACGTCGCTTTGGAACCGGCGAAGCCTGGATCGGAGACTGCATGCGGCCTGGGATCTGCATGCACGCGAGCGTTCGCCGCTGAGCCTGCTGATGATCGACCTGGATCACTTCAAGCGCATCAACGACGCACACGGCCATCCAGTCGGAGATCGGGTGCTGGTGCAGGCCGCGGCGATCATCCGCGACCAGATCGGCAATGATGGTCTTGTCGCGCGTTTCGGGGGCGAGGAATTCTGCGCAGTGATGCCGGGCGTGGACGCCGAGACGGCGCGGGCACGCGCCGAGCAGGTGCGCCGCGCCATCGAGGACGCGGCGTGGCCCGCCGCTCATGTGACCGCCAGCGTCGGCGTGGCGACCGCGACGGCTGACGCAGAAGGCTCTCCCAACGTGATGCTCACGCGCGCCGATCGCGCGCTGTATGTCGCCAAGCGTGACGGCCGCAACTGCGTGCGGCAGTTTGACGGGTGGTCCTGATCGTTTGGCGTCAAGCGGCGTGCGCCGCGGCGGACCGCTCAGCCATCGACCATTGACGAAACAACGGTGCCGCTCCGCACCCAACCAGGGCAAGTGCTCGTTTGCGACGCCTGCGCCGCGCTACATTCGTCGGGAGTACGCGTCATTCCGGCGATGAATCGCGCAGACCATCCCGGGGGTACCTCGATATCAACAATGCCGAGCCCAGCCCCCTCGTTTGGTAAAAACTGCAAAAGACATCGTTCTCAGCATTGAGAGATCGTCTGCGCGATCATCACCGTCAGCGCCGTGCGTACACGTCGATCCAAAACTGGCTGCCGATCAGCAGCTTCAGGTCGTGCTCCTTGGCAGCCACATGGGCACGAACCACGCCCGCCAGGCTGCACTCGTCTCTGGCCCAGCGTCGGCCGCGGAGGCGCCGTCGTGGTTACTCGACTCCACGCAGGAGGTGCGGTCCCACCAGCCGCCCTCCACACGGTGTGCCCCGGCCAGCAGGTGCTGCACCCTCTGGTAGATCGGCCGGTTGTCCTGAACCGCCAGACGCAGTGGTTGGGACAGCGCGAAGGTCGGCTGCGGCACGTCGGGCGGCCTGCATCGGATGCGTGGCGCGGGCTCGAGCGCCGGGCGCCAACGACAAATCCATTCCATCCGGTGGTCTTCGAGGAGGACCGGGCGCAACACGCGGTCCGGACCCAGGCGCGCGGCGATGCGCTCGAGCTCGGGCGCCAGGCGCTCGCTCGACTGATTTGTCGGGCAGCATCGAGAGGCTCTGTTCCTCCAGCGGATGCACCGCGGCGGCGACCAGCTCGAGGTCCCTCACCGGTGCCAGCAGCTCGGCCTTTGGCCAGATGCTCGGCCAGAAGCCGCATCAGGTGCTCGGCATCGCGCGTGGCGTGGGCCGTGCACACCGTTATTTCGCCGCTATCGCCTGCCGCCTTGGAGCGCATGGCGTCATGGCACCAGCGCAGCGTGAAAGCGGTCACGCCGAGCGCCGTGCCAGAAGCCACCCGGCCATCTGCCGCGCCATCAGCTCGAGCTTCGCATGGAAAGTTTCGCCCCACCGCGCCCAGGCATGCGCGTCGGAACACAAGCCGTACGCCTGATCGAGGTTGCTGAGCAACTGGGTGTCGAAGCTCCTGCTCAGGCCGCCGCGCGGCAATGCTCTGACCTGTCCCAAGGTCTGGCAACCCAGGCGTTCCAGTGTGGCTTGGTGCGCGGCGACCTGCGTGTGCGTCTCCAGCGGCAACGCGTCCAACAGTTGAGCCAAGCGCTTCGCGAAGCCGTTGGACAGGCCTGCTCGCGCGAGCGCGAGCGCCGCCCGGCTGGTGGTGGCCCAGGCCAGCTGCCGTACGCCAAGATCCACGCATTCCTCGCGCACCCGCTCCACGAGCCTGCGCTTTCCGCCGAACAGGCGCACGCTTTTTCCCGAATTCCATGACCCCGCCGGGACAGGTCAGAAGCGCGTCGAGGACGGCAACGCGCGGTGTGAACTGCAGGCACCAGGCCGCCAGACCGTCGAGCGCCTCAGGGCGCGGCTTCGGACCGTCCGGCAGGTTGTCCGGGGAGAAGCGCTGCCCACAGCATGGGAGGAACGTCTGGAATGGCGCGCCGCGATCAGGCGGCTCGGGCGTTTCAGGCGAGGCGTGAGGATTCCCTCCAGGCCACCGGGGATCGAGGGCAGGCTCAGTTCCGTATCGTGCGACGGCCCCTTGCGCTTGATCAGGTGCAACCCCAGCTCCCCGTCGATGCCGAAACGCGCCTACAGACGCAGGGGCGCGGCCGAGGCCTCATGCTCGGCCGCAGCCGGGCGAAAAAGGATTACCGGAGCGTCGCGGCTCTGGGCGCACACCTGCGGCCGCCGGATCTGTTCCTGACGCGCCTGCGGCACCCAGCCCAGGACCATGCCTGCGGCGTTGGCCTTGCGCAGTTGTTAGATGGCCCACAACCGCTCGAGCGGCTTGTCCGCGTGGATCCACACCAGATGCCGTTCGTCGAGCCCCAGATGGACAAGTCCTGGAATATTCGGGGCCTTGGGCGGCCCGACCACCACGATCTGCTTGCCTTGCGCAACCAGGGAGCGCATCGCGGGTGCCAGAAGACGCCACTCGAGGACGGTCGGTTGCACCTGGAGCACCTCGGTCAACGAACCGCAGGGCCACCCGCCGCCGGGCAGCTGCGCATCCAGTGCCTTGAAGCCGCTGCTGAGAACACGCGTCACCGGGCTGCCCAGGGCGTCTCCCCGCCAGAGCGCGGATTCCACCGCATGGGGAAGCATCAAAGGGCCTTTTTGCGGGTCGCGAGACGCAGGCGAAGGCGACGCGGGCGGGGGGAAGGGGAGTGCGGCGGGCGGTGGGTCGTCGCCACCCACCCACGACAGGGAGGCGGCCATGCTGGGCTCCATATACTGTATGGAAATACAGAATCCTTGAGCCTCTGCCCGCTTAGCAAGAATGTTTACAAATTACCCGGGATTTTCGGGCGAAGGCATACGTGCCCGAGGGTGTCCTGTGTCGCAGGGGATCATCGGGCTACATTGGGAGGCTGCGCACCGCCCTGCCCGCGTGGCGACAACCACGTGCACGGGGCTGGCGTTAAAACGAAGACTCACCAACGAGGACCGCTGAGCCCATGAAACTCCATCTCGATGCACTTGCCCTGGCAGGCGCCCTGTCCCTCCTCGGCATCAGTCCAGCTGCGACCGCACAGGTCTCCGTCAACATCAACGTACCTGGTCTGGTCATCACGGCGCCGCCTGCGCCGCGCTATGAAGCGCCTCCTGCGCCACGAGGCGGCTTTGTCTGGGTACCGGGACGGTGGGCCTGGAATGGTCACGACTACGCCTGGCGTCCAGGTCGGTGGGCCAAGGCCCGCGCAGGTTATGACTACGCACCGGGTCGCTGGATCGAGGACCGGGGAGGCTGGCGCTGGACCGAAGGGAATTGGCGACGGCGTGAAGGCTGGCGCGAGAGTCATGAGCATCGTGAGAGGCACGAGCGTCGTCGCGATTCGGACGCTCATCGCCACCATGAACACGGGCCGCACCACTGCCCGCCGGGACAAGCCAAGAAGGGCCGTTGCTGAGCAGGGCCTGTGGGCGCATGCCGGCAATATGCCTGCCGATGCCGAATCGAGCACCGCGTCGCGGCGTCGACAAGCCGTAGAGAACGCGAACCCTTGGCAGCCGTCTCAGGGTCTGCCAGCCAGATGCTTGGGGAGGAGATTTGACATCCGACCCGCTTCTCGGATCGCGCCTACAAGCAAGTCCGCCGGCTGGCCCCAACGTTGCTCTCGTCGCGGCAATGGTCCCCGGGTCCCCGGGGCATCGCTCCGGGCTCTGCGTAGGCCCTGGGCATAGCAGCGATCACATGAGCGCGATTGAACCGCGCGCTTGTTATTCCTCCACAAAATCGAACTGCTTATGTCACTCCTCTGGACCATTTTGATCGGCTTCGTCGCAGGCCTGGTTGCGCGTGCTGTCATGCCTGGGCGTCAAGCTCTTGGTTTCATCTGGACCACCGTTCTGGGCATCGTCGGCGCCCTGCTCGCGACATATCTCGGACGCGCTCTGGGATGGTATGAAGCGGGCGCTGGAGCAGGCTTCGTGGCCTCCGTCGTCGGTGCAGTGATCGTGCTGGCCATCTACGGCGCCGTTCGCAAGCGATCCTGAACCGAAGCAATACGCGCAGCAGGCGCACACATAAAGGCAGGCAGGGCAGGCCGGCTTGAAACACCCGCACCCTGCCTTGCCGATCGAAACGAACCATGTCGAGCCTAGCCACTCCCACGCATCGCACCATCCACGTGAACGGCATCGCCTTGCACGTGGCACTCGCGGGAAGCGAGGAAGCCCCTCTGGTCATCCTGCTGCATGGTTTCCCGGAATATTGGGGTGCGTGGCGCAAGCAGATCGAGCCCTTGGTCGACGCAGGCTTTCGCGTCGCTATTCCTGATCAGCGTGGGTACGGGAGTTCGGACAAACCCGGTTCGATCTCCGCCTACGTTCTCGACACCCTGGCCGACGACATTCGCGAACTTGCCCAGAACCTCCAGGCGCCCCGGTTCAGTCTGGTGGGCCACGATTGGGGCGGTATGGTGGCTTGGCATCTGGCCGCTCGCGATAAGACGGCCGTCGATCGTCTCGTCATCCTCAACGCGCCTCACCCGGCGAGCATGTTCTTGTACACGCTCAGCCATCCCCTTCAGATACTGCGCAGCAGCTACATCGGTTTTTTCCAAGTGCCCTTTGTTGCGGAGGCAGCGCTTGCTGCTAGGAACTTCGCGTTGCTGGAGGCGGCACTCACGCGCAGTGCGCGACCCCACACCTTCAAGGATGCCGAACTGCGCGCTTATCGCGAGGCTTGGGCGCAGCCGGGAGCGGTCGGCGCGATGCTGCGGTGGTATCGCGCGTTGCCACTCGCGCGGCCGCAGCAAGGCTTGATCGACGCGAAGGTGCGCATCATCTGGGGCGAAGCGGATGCCGCGCTTGAGGCGGGGCTTGCCGCCGCAGCTTTGCCGTTTTGCCGAGACGCGGACATCGTTCGGCTCGCGAAGGCCACACACTGGCTCCATCACGAGGAACCCGCGCGAGTGAATGCGGCGCTCGTCGAATTTCTTTCTCCGGCGAGCTGACAGCGCGCGACGCCAGCCACCCGCCCGGGATACACGTCGTTGCCCGCTTCGGCAGCGTTGCTGCACAGACCCACCCTTCACCGCGGGTCTCAATGACCGCCAGCGCAGCATCCGCAGGGACGAAAGCCCTTCGCCCGCGCAGCTGATCAACCTGCTTTCTGTCGCGCTCGACGGTTTCCGGAGCCTTCAAACGGCGATGCCTGATCACCCTCGCCTGAGCGGCCTCCTCATGCGCTGACCGCACTGCCTTCCGTGTCTGCGGGGCGCGTTCGGTTCGAACAAGTCGCTGCCGGACAAACCTCCTCGCCAGCGGGCCGAAAGCTCTCAAACCCATCTTCCTCGAGCGCCGCAGGCAGATCGCGGATCGCCCCCGCTACACGGGTTCGCACCCCAAGGGGACCGCCCATGACCAAAGCACGCTGACTCCGCCCTAGGCAGTTCCCCTTGCGGCCGAGAAAGGCAGCAGGTCGGGCGCTGCGCTACTGCATGCGTGCGGACGAAGAGGTGCTCGAGGACGGCGGCGTCGTGCGGTGCCGCGTGAAGATGCGGGGCATGCGCTGTCGCCAAAGCGGCGCCCGAGCGCCGGGATACTCAAATCGAGCCAATTCCTCACGACCCTTCTGCGTCACGGCCAGCACCTGCGCTGCGACGCCCTCACCGGAACGGCCTGGCGAATCCGAACGATCGGGAAGGACCGCGAC
>Ga0160465_100622_pt1 | contig 14701 bp, 8 predicted proteins | sample HID1971K_E11MG_FD_108209 | JGI IMG/M metagenome (GOLD analysis project Ga0160465, IMG submission 108209) | Enriched millipede-associated microbial communities from UW Madison campus, WI, USA - HID1971K_E11 MG | ecosystem: Host-associated > Arthropoda: Insects > Digestive system > Unclassified ...
AACAGAGAAGTTAAGCCCACCAGAGCCGATGGTACTGCGGTAACACGTGGGAGAGTAGGTCGGTGCCAGATCTTAAAGCAAACCCCTGTAACTAATCGTTGCAGGGGTTTTTGCGTTTATAGAGCAAAGGGCAGGGAGCAAAGAGCAAAGAACAAAGAACAAGGAGCAAAGAGCAAGGAGCAAAGATCGTGGGGCAAGGAGTATAGCACAAATCATCTAGCATACAGCCAATAGACAAAAACCACACTGGTAAAGCCATCATATAATTTATAACGATCTCCATTTTCTATAAAAATGAAAAAACATTAATAAAATTAAAATCCTCTATGTAATTTACATATTCTTCTTTTCTTTGCGGTAAAAATAAAATTATATAACTCCAAATCCCAGAGGTACAAAGCCATCTTCTTGTTAAAATATGCTAAATTTTTCAGCCCCAAGGCAATAAAACCGTATAATTGTATATTACATATATACCGTTATGATAAATAGGAATCTGAAGAAACTAATGTTTCTGGCTTTTTTGCTATGTGCGCAAATTCAGACTTTTGCGCAAAGTAAAAATGTACAATTACCTGCCAATTGGTTTAATTTAGACTTATTGGAAAATGGTTATTTTGGTATAAGTACTGAAAAAGCTTATCGCGAGCTTCTAAAAAATAAAAATCCGAAACAAAAGATAACTGTAGCCGTAATTGATGGTGGTGTTGATATCAACCATGAAGATTTAAAAGACGTATTATGGACAAATAAAAAGGAAATCCCAGGCAACGGTAAGGATGATGATGGAAATGGTTATGTTGATGATATTCATGGCTGGAATTTTATTGGTTCTAAAAAAGGCAATCTGCAATTTGATAATCTCGAACTGGTCCGTTTATTGAGAATTTATACCCCAAAATATCAATCTACAACTAATCTAACCCCTTTAGACAGTACACAAAAGGAAGAATTTAGATTATACAAAAAGATGGTTGGCGATTTTGGTAAAAAATACGAAGATGCAAGCAAAACTTTTCCTGTTCTCATTGCTATAAAAAAGGTTACAGATTCTGTGTCCAAAATTAACAATAAACAAAACCCAACATTGGAAGATATCGAAAAATATAAGGCTGATGATGAGATGGAAGAACAAGTAAAAAACATTATCAGAAAAGGTTCCAGAGAGGAGGGTAGTTTTGAGAAATTCTATAAAAGTATTAAGGATGCTTATGAGCAGTATGATGCGATGCTCAAGTACAATTTAAATCCAAAATATGATGCGAGAGCTGAATGGGTTGGGGATGATTATTCGGATTCAAATCAGAGAGATTACGGAAATAGTGATGTTAAAGGACCAGATGCCTTACATGGAACACATGTATCGGGCATTATTGGTGCCAATCGGTTAAATAGTGCGGGAATTAAGGGGGTAGCAGGAAATGTTAACATTATGGCCATTAGGGTTGTTCCTACGGGCGATGAACGCGATAAGGATGTGGCAAATGGAATACGGTATGCAGTTGATAATGGTGCAAGAGTGATTAATATGAGCTTCGGTAAAAGTTATAAATGGGATAAAAAAGTAGTGGATGAAGCTGTAAAATATGCCGAGAGTAAAGGTGTTCTATTGGTACATGCAGCTGGAAACGACAGTAAGAATAATGATATTGAAGAAAATTATCCAAACAAATATTATGATAGCCCTGAAGCTGAGGCTTATAAAATAGCACATAAGAAACCTGTAAAGCCTGATTTTGTACCACCAAAACCTATAAATCAAAATGGTATGGGCATGAGACCAACAATTGATAAATCCCCGTTTGAGAAACCTGTTCCTTTAGATTCCGCTCAATTTAAATTACCGCATGCCAGTAATTGGATTGAAGTTGGGGCCAGTGCTTACAAGGATGATGACAATCTGAAAGCAGATTTCTCCAATTATGGCAAGTATAATGTTGATGTTTTTGCTCCTGGTTTTTTAATTAACTCAACTGCTCCCGATAATAAATATGAAGATTTGGACGGAACAAGTATGGCATCGCCCGTTGTTGCTGGCCTGGCGGCTTTAATTTTAAGTTATTATCCTGACTTGAAACCTGCACAGGTTAGAGAAATCATCATGAAATCGGTTTCAAAAGTAAACCATAAGGTGAAATACAAAAATGAAAAAAATGAGAACCTTCGTATACCTTTTGCTGAAATTTGTGTAAGTGGAGGAATTGTAAATGCTTATAATGCGTTAAAACTAGCAGAAACATATAAGTAGTTTACAGTTTGCAATTTTCAGTTTCAATACTGAAAATCATTAAAGGTATCATGCTCAGCGTTTGATATCCAATAATTTCTTTTCCTAAATAAAATTATAAATAACTTATACGAAGAATAATTATTGGTTATTACGTTTTTCTTGAGTATTTTCCTCTATTATATAATGTATGCATGGCACGAAGAAACTCCAGGAAAGCATGTTCATGATCGCAAATAACTATAACCATTTACTGATGAGGGTTAGGCAAATAATACTGGTGTTCTTATACCTTCTACCTATTACTGCTTTGGGGCAGGATAAGTTACAAGCTTTTAATTTAACTGATGTCCGTTTGCTTGATGGCCCTTTTAAAAATGCTCAGCAAACTGATTTAAAATATATTCTTTCACTCAACGTTGATAGATTGTTAGCTCCATATCTAAAGGAAGCAGGTTTACAGCCCAATGCTGATCAATATGGAAACTGGGAAAATACAGGATTGGATGGTCATATTGGAGGTCATTATTTATCTGCACTTTCTCTCATGTATGCATCTACAGGTGATCCAAAATTGAAAGAAAGACTCGATTACATGCTAAGCGAGTTGGAGAAATGCCAGGATAAAAATGGGAATGGTTACCTGGCAGGAATACCTGGTGGAAAGGCAATATGGGCTCAAATTAAACAAGGCAATATTAGGGCTTCCAGTTTTTCGCTGAATGGAAAATGGGTACCCTTATATAACATTCATAAAATTTATGCCGGACTTTACGATGCTTATGCAATAACAGGAAATGTTAAAGCAGAAAAAATGCTGATTAAACTAAGCGATTGGTGCCTTAATCTTGTTTCCAGTTTATCTGATCAGCAAATTCAGGAAATGTTAAAAAGTGAGCATGGAGGATTGAATGAGATTTTTGCCAATGTAGCTGTTATAACCGGCAATAAAAAATATCTGCAATTGGCCCGTAAATTTTCTGATCAATCTATACTTAATCCCCTGCTAAAAAATGAAGATTTATTAAACGGATTACACGCTAACACACAAATACCAAAAGTTATTGGTTTTGAGCAGATCGCAAAAACAGATAATGATACTGCCTGGGCAAATGCAGCCGCTTTTTTCTGGAAAACTGTAGTCGAAAATAGAACTGTAGCTATAGGAGGGAATAGTGTTCGGGAGCATTTTAACCCCATAAATGATTTTTCATCGGTGATAGAATCAAGAGAAGGACCTGAAACTTGCAATTCATATAATATGCTGAAGTTGACCAAACAGTTATTTTTATCCTGGTCATCGTCAAATTATATGGATTATTATGAGCGTACATTGTACAATCATATTCTTTCTTCTCAAAGCCCGAAAGGTGGCTTCGTTTATTTTACGCCCATGCGTCCGGGGCATTATCGAACATATTCTAATCCCCAAGAAAGTTTCTGGTGCTGTGTGGGCTCTGGCTTGGAGAACCATGGGAAATATGGCGAGCTTATTTATTCGCACAACGATAAGGACGTTTTTGTAAATCTATATATCGCTTCGACCTTAAATTGGCAAGCTAAGGGAATAAAGATTACGCAACAAACCAATTTTCCAGAAAGTGAAAATTCCAGGCTTATTTTAGAACTTAAAAAGAACAGCAGGTTCGCCTTGCATTTCCGTTATCCTGCCTGGTTAGAAGCTGGAAAAATGAATTTATTTGTAAATGGAAAGAAACAAACTCTTAAAAAAGATGCTAATGGTTATGTTAGCATAACCCGTACTTGGTCAACTGGCGATGTTATAAATATCAGCTTGCCTATGCACACCACAACAGTATTCATGCCCGATGGATCGGATTGGGTAGCATTTCTTCGCGGTCCGGTTGTATTGGCAGCTGCTCTTGATACCTTAAGTCAGCCAAATTTGGTGGCTGATGGAAGCAGGATGGGGCACATTGCATCAGGAGCATTATTTCCAGTTAGTGAAGCTCCATTAGTTACAGGAAACAAAGCTGATCTTGCCAGTAAGCTCAGAGCCGATCAAAATTCTTTCCTGACATTCAATGCGGAAAAGGCGATCTATCAACCAAAATATAAAGGATTAAAACTGGTTCCTTTTTATACCCTGGCAGAAAAACGATACATGATTTATTTTCCTTACAGCAGTATGGAAATGCTACCTGAAAGGGCAAAGGCAATTAAACTTGCTGAAAATGAAAAGATAAAACTCGAGGAGGAAACTGTTGATCTTGTAAATACAGGAGAGCAGCAGCCAGAATCTGATCATAATTTTAAAGGTGAACGAACAGATCAAGGTATTTTTCAAGATCGTCATTTCAGGAATGGATCAGGATGGTTTAGCTACACACTAAAGAATAAGGATTTAACGGCAAAGAAAATCAGGCTAACTTTTTACGGAAAAGAGCAGAACCGGAACTTTTCGATATTTGTGAATAATACTTTGCTCGAAAACGTAAAGTTGGATGGGAGCAAAGGAAATACTTTTTATACCCAAGAATATACTATTCCCCAAGCATTATTAACAACTAATCTTGAGCTAAAATTTGAGGCGGAAAAGGGTTCGGCTATTGCCAATGTTTACGAGCTGAGGTTGCTGAAATAAAGCTCCAACTTACAAAGTTTCCAGGGGTTTGGGAGGCAGAAGAACTTTGTAAGTTTTGAAAAAAGAAGCTAAAGTTTTATTTTAATTTGTCCGTTCTGTTAGGCGTATATAATCTAAAGTTTTGTCCTGGCCGGACGGGCTTCTTTCTTTTTGATATCAAAAAGAAACAAAAAACACCGGCTGAAAATTTTTGTATTAAAAGGAAATGCTTCGGCTTGGGCAGTATATCCCCAAAAATTTGTTAGGCCGGATTTAAGTAGAACGAAGAAGCACTGCTTGGGCTTAGCCAAATGGAAATATATAGTGATAATGACCAGTAGCTGAGATTGGGATTCTTAATCCTAAAAGACATTATTTAGCTTTCTTTACGCCCTCTGATGTCATAATTACCCGTTTCATTGTGCCATCACTATTATAGTTTAAATAATCGATACATACTGATCTTCTGTAACTTCCGCCATCGGTATTGATCCCACCATTGTGATAAATAAAGTATGATTTACCTTTAAAATCGATAATAGACTGATGATTGGTATTTGAATTTCCTGCAATCTCATTCAAGATGCCCTTATATTCCCAGGGTCCGCTAATGTTTCGGCTCATAGCATAAACAATTTTTTCCGGGAATTGAGATGCATAAGAGAGATAATACCAGCCTTTACGTTTATGAATCCAGGGTGCTTCTGTAAATTCTGGCACATTTACGGTTTGGATCGGGCCATCCAATTCGATCATATTCTTTTTTAATTTGGCGTAATAACATTTCTGATTGCCCCAAAATAAATAGGCCTGTCCATCATCGTCAATGATCACAGTAGGATCAATATCATCCCAACTGATCTTCACATCTGTAGTCATATCGTTTGTAATCAAGGCTTTTCCGATCGCATCCTTAAACGGCCCTCTTGGATTATCAGCTACCGCCACTCCAATAGACTTGCCGTGTACTGTGCCGTGGGTAATGGCTACATACCAATAAAATTTGCCGCTCCTTTCAATTACCTGAGATGCCCATGCATCATCTTTTGCCCAGGCAAAATCTTTAGTATTTAAAGGAGATTTATGCTCTTTCCAGGTAACCATATCCGCAGACGAATAGCATAACCATTCGTGCATTTCATAGGTGTTTTTGGCTTTTGGGGCAACATCATGTCCGGTATAGAGGTAAACAGAATCGCCATAAACATAAGCTGCAGGGTCGGCAGTATACTTATCCGTTATAATTGGGTTCCCCTTAGAAACGATTATTTTATTTTCCTGAGCTTTTGCCGAATTCAAAGAAAAGAAAATGAATAACCCAAGACTATGAAACAGTTTAAATTTCTTGTTTAAAAAATACACGTCATGCTGAACTTGTTTCAGCATCTCTTTAAAATTAGACCCTGAAATAAATTCAGGGTGACGATAAAATAAAGTAGGAATAAAATTTAAATAGTTTCGATGTGTTTTATAATTTTTGAGCATTTCTTTCATTGTTTAATTAGCTTTTTTAATTCCTTTTCCTTTATGCGGAGAATTGTTCCATGTCTTAACCCCTTTGGCAAAGAGATTTTATCAGAAATATCAGTCCAGTTTTTTAAGTCTGATGAAAGTATCGCTCCGTATTTATGTTCCCGGTATTTATCGAAATAAACCATCCAGTTATGACCAATTTTCAGTGTCGTTGGTCCCTCTGCCCAGTAATTTCCGGTAATTGGAGTGCTTGCCTTAGAATATGGACCTATAAGGTTATCACTATAAGCAATTTTAATGTTTTTTTGAGCGGGTTCTCTGGTTTCATCTTTCAGAAACATAACAAACTTTCCATCGCTTTTAACTATGGTTGCATCTATAACATTAAAACCCGGATCATATAAAAGTTTGGTCTCGGAGAAAGTTTTAAAATCTTTGGTTGTTACATAATACATTCTATGATTGTACGCATCTTCAGTCTTCGATGCGGTCTCCGGAAATTTATCTTTGATGGTAGTTGCCCAATAAATCAGGTAAGTTTTGGTATCATCATCGTAAGTAATTTCGGGTGCCCAGGTATTTCTGGCTCCCTCTTCTTTAACCATAACAGGTAAAAACTGCTGTTCAGTCCAATGAATTAAATCTTTGGAACTGGAATAACCAATACCTTTATCTTTCCAGCTAACGGTCCAAACCAGATGAAATAAACCATCTGCTCCACGAATTATACAAGGATCCCGCATTAGTTTATCTTTGCTAACAAGGGGTGTTAAAAAAGATTGATCGTTTTTAAGCGTCGTCCAGTTATAAGCATCTTTACTATAGGCTAAATGAAGTCCATCTTCTCCATTATTTTTGAAATAAGTAAAGAGATAGATTTCCTTTTTGGATTGAGCCTGAGCATCAAATCCTGCGGAAATGATTAAGATGAAGATATAGAGATACTTTTTCATGTTGATCTATCTAAACTTATTCGATAACAATAACAAAACCGCCGTATGGTTTTATCGTTACCTGGGTATTTGGTTTTAGCTTGATTTCATTCTGTGCAAAAGAAAGATCTTCTGAATCGTCGGTTATGATTTTTGCTGTTTTACCTTGATATTTTGATAAGTTAAGCGCAATTGTTTTTGATTTTTCTTCTCCATTAATTCCGGCTATGTACCATTTTGCACCTGCTTTACGAGCCAAAACAACCAATTTACCAGGATAACCATCAATAAATTTGGTGTCATCCCAGCTGGATGGAAAATTTTGTAAAAGGGTTTTAACATAAGTTGGTACTGTAGCCATACCTTCTGGTGTTTCGGCTAAATGCTGAATGCCGGATTGAAAAATAACCGGCAAGGCCAGTTCAAAAGCGCTGGTTGTTTTACGTTTAATATTGGGGATTTTGTACAGGCACATGGGCGTAAAATCCATGGGGTCGAAAATATTCCTCGTAAACGGAATGGTAGTGGCATGAAAGGGTTCTTCATCGGCATTTTTTTGCTCGAACGTGATGAATTCCATTCCTTTAATGGATTCCATTGTCATCAGGTTAGGATAGGTTCTCTGCCATCCTCGTGGCAATGTTGCGCCGTGACAATTTACACTTAGGTTAAACTTTGCCGCATCTTCAAAAAGTTCCTGGTAATAACGGATCATAGATTGCCCATCTCCACCAAAAAAATCTACCTTAATGCCTTTGATGCCCATTTTTTGAAGAATTTCGAATTCCTTTAGTCGATCTTCCCGAGTTGTAAGTTTGTTTTTTGGCGTGTATTTTACGGTATTCCAGTCTCCTGCAGAATTATACCAAAGCAGCAAACCAACATTTTTGTGTTTCGCGTAATCAGCCAATTGCTGCATTTTTTCGTACCCGATTTTCCAGTCCCAATCTGCATCTATCAAGCAAAATTCCCATTTCATATCAGCGGCGAAATCAATGTATTTTTTCTGCAGATCGTAATTTATGGAGTTATCTTTTAGAATAATCCAACTCCAGGAAGCCTTTCCGGTTTGGAATTGTGATGGATGGATATTGGCTTTTGACGGATAGGCTAAATCTGTTCCCAAGGTAGATTCCGTTATGTTTTTCAGACTACCAACTGCAATAATCCTCCAGGGCGTATACCAGGGTAAGATAGATTCCGGGTCAACATTCTGACCTGTAAAAGCCTCTCTTTTATCCGGGAAACCTATTTTATAATTTCCATCAGGAGCATTTTGTTCTAAGCGTGTAGCACAATAATGGTCATCTAAACCAGATTCTGTAACGAGTAACCAGGTATCTTTATAATTAAATAAGGCAGGATAAACCCAACCTGCATTTGTTGGAGCAGGAGTGCCAACCGCAATCTCTTTTTGATAATATTCCTCATAAGAGGGATTGCTTTGTTCCCAACCCGTTTTGGCGACAGACATAGGCTGCAGCCAGGCTTTGGTACTTTCAAAAAAATGAAAAGAGCTTTTTTCTTCGGTAATCTTTTTGATTTGAGTATCGCGATCAGGGAAATAATAACGAAAAGCAACGCCATCATTAGATACCTGAAAAATTACATCCATCTTTTTACCTGATTTATTCTGTAAATGAAAAATACGCTTGTTGGCGTTGTAATGATTAACCAATCGTTTCGCATTTTTTAGGGTATAATTATCATTAACGGTTTCATTTTTGGAAACGGAAATCAGGGAAAGATCTGTAAAAAAATCTTCATCCGCTCTTAAAATTCCGAGCGAAGAGTGCCTTAAAACAGGTTCAGAATTTCTGGTTATCATATAAAACGCTTGTTTGTTTTGAATGGAAACCCGGACTAACAATTCTTTATTAGGACTTGAAATGTCATAATTGGTTTGAGCATTAACAAAACTGCCTGATAGCATCAGTAATGCAATTATAAATGGATATTTTATTTTCATTACAGGTTATTTTAATTCGAGAACAACTACAGATTGAGCAGGTAAATCTACCTTAAGAGCTGTACCATTTCTTTTTGCACCATCAAATTTCGAAACATGAATTTTGTTCGAATCCGTAAACGTATTCACATCTGTAAGCCTGGCAGAGGTTAGAATTTTTCCGGTTACCGATTTCCAATTCAATCCATCTAAGGCAGTGTTTAAATTGATTTTATGATTTGGATCTAAATTGACCAATGAAATGTGAATCGCCCCTGTTGAATCCTGGGATGCAGATGCATTTAATGCAGGGATTTTTTTATCTCCCAAAACATAATCCGGACTACTAAATTCTAATGGCAGGTATTTGGCATCCTGATGTACTTTATACAAATCGAAAACATGATAAGTAGGGGTTAAGATCATTTTATCTTTTTCGGTCAGGATTAAGGCTTGCAATACATTTATGGTTTGTGCAAGGTTTGCCATTTTAACCCGGTCTGAGTGATTATTGAAGATGTTAAGCGTGGTCCCGGCAATCAATGCATCGCGTAAACTATTTTGCTGATAAAGAAATCCCGGATTTGTTCCTGGCTCAACATCTGTCCAGATTCCCCATTCATCAACCACTAAAGCAATTTTTTTATTGGGGTCGTATTTATCCATAATTGCCGAATGTTTACTTACGAGCTCTTCCATTCTCAAACAATTTTTCATTGTATTAAAGTACTGTTCTTCATCAAATTTGGTTGCAGAGCCCTTTGCATTCCACTTTCCGGTAGGTAAGGTATAGTGATGAAGTGTTAAGCCCCACATTCTATTTCCAATGTTTTTCATGCAGGTCTCTGTCCATTGATAATCATCAGAATTGGCTCCACTGGCTATCTTTTTCAAAGGAGCACCTGGATAGTTACGGGCATAGGTTGCATATCTTCTGTATTGATCGGTATAATAAGCAGCGGTCATTTCGCCACCACAACCCCAGCTTTCGTTACCAACGCCCCAAAAGGAAATTTTCCAGGGTTTATCTCTACCGTTTTGGCTGCGAATGGCCGTCATCGGACTAACACCATCAAAATTTAAGTATTCTACCCATTTTGCCATTTCTTCAACGGTGCCACTTCCAACATTCCCTGCTATATAAGGTTCACATTGAAGCATCTGGCAGAGGTCCAAAAATTCATGTGTACCAAAGCTGTTATCTTCGGTTACGCCTCCCCAATTGGTATTCACCATTTTAGGGCGCTGTGCCCGAGGTCCAATTCCATCTCTCCAATGGTATTCATCTGCAAAACATCCACCGGGCCAGCGAAGATTCGGGATTTTGATTTTTTTCAATGCCTCCACAACATCTAGTCTAATCCTGCCTTTATTGGGGATTGCAGAATTTTCATCAACCCAAAAACCATCATAAATGCAGCGACCCAAATGCTCGGAAAAATGACCATAAATGTGCTTGCTGATTATCTGATCATTTGCTGGTTTAACCTTTAGTGGGGTTTCAGTTTGTGCTTTGGTTAATATGGAGCAGCAAAGAATAGAAATAGACAGGAATAGATTTTTCATAGAGTTGTAAGGCTAAATTTATTTTCTGGTTAATTGAATGGTATCCGGATTACATTAAAAGAGTAGGGCTTTAAAGCCATATTTATTTTTTTGCCTTTTATGGTTATTGCAGATCTTTTCGGACTCACAGCGTTAGGATTTTCAAATGAATTTAATTGGTTTAAGTTGCTACTGGCCAATTCATCAACATATCCTTTGGTTTTTAATTTTTTTGTCCCATCCATTTCGAAGTCAATAGTTTGAGATTGATCAGAAGTGTTACTGATTTTTATAATCAGATCGTTCGTAGTTTTATCTGTTACCGCCGAGGCATAAAGACCATCCTGACCAATAATATTCTTTTCATTTGAAGTGATGGAAACCACATCTGTACCTTTATTAATAAAAAAAAGCTTTTGTACATAATAATCTGGGGTTCCATAACAATTCAGGTTATCCACCCAAATCATATCTGGTGCCCATTGCCAGGCATCTATATGAGCGAAAAGTGGAGCGTAAGATGCCATTTGTACCACGTCTGCATTGCGTTCCAAACCTGTCATAAGTGAGGCTGAAGCTAATGCGCTTTGCCAATTGTTTCTGCTACTGCCAATGATACTTTTATCGGCATGGACCGCATATTCTCCAACAAAAACCTTTGATCCATTTCTGGGATAAGTATCATAACGACCTGCGTTTTTCAAAAACCAATCTGCGGGGCGATAGTAATGTTCATCAATAAAATCAGCATTTGAATCTCTTAAAGCAGTATTCAGGTAATTAAATCTTTCACCTTCAGGATCAGTTCCGGAGCTGTTAATGAGCTTAAAATCCGGATATTTAGTTTTGATGGCCTTGGTGAAAATTTTTAATCTTTCGAGATATTGCGGACCCCAGTTCTCATTTCCAATACCCATCATTTTTAAATTAAAAGGCTTTGGATGGCCAAGATCAGCCCTGATTTTCCCCCATTTCGTATGGATGTCGCCATTGGCAAACTCTATCAGATCCAAGGCATCCTGTACATAAGGATCTAATTCATCAAGCGAGGCTACTTCGGCTGTATTAAACTGACAAGCCATGCCACAATTCAATATAGGTAAAGCTTCTGAACCAATATCTTCTGCCAGTTGGAAATATTCGAAAAAGCCTAATCCAAAACTTTGATAATAATCAGGTGCAGGGCGATGAGCAAATTCAGTATTCCAGCGATTGATAATCATTTGCCTGTTTTCAATGGGGCCAATGGTTTTTTTCCATTGATACCTGTTGGCCAGATCGCTTCCTTCAACAATACAGCCACCAGGGAAGCGTATAAAGCCGGGTTTCATATCAGCCAATAATTTGACCATATCCGCTCTTAAACCCTGAGGCCTATTTTTCCAGGTATCTCCGGGAAATAACGAAATCATATCCAGATCTATTTTGCCTTTTCCCTCGAATAAAATCATAAATTTTGCCTTTGGATCAGTTTCGGTCGCATTAAAGCTTACAGATTGTTTGCTCCATTCATTTCCGGTTTTTTCCGGAACGAATATACTTTCTCCAATAATTTTATTGTTTGAATCTATGATCTGCAGCCGTAACGTTATACCCTTATTTTGTTGGCGATATAGGGTCGAAAAGTCGTATCGTAATCCTTTTTTTATACCTATTCCTTTAAATCCCTCATTCGTTAGGCTAAAATTCCCATTTTCTGTATTTATTTGTAAATATCTTGGGTTGTTCGCATTAATTTCTTTCCGGTTAACAACCTGTATTTCGCCTTCATTTGTTTTTTTTCTTTGTATCGTCCAACCCATTAAAGGCTTGGCAAACTCAAAAGATCTGTTCTTAATTAATTCTGCATAAATACCGCCATCTGCTCCAAAATTAATATCCTCGAAAAACACCCCCCACATGTTTGGCTGAATTTGAGCGAGTGATTGATCTGTTTTGATTTTGAATACCTTAGGTGTTTGCCCATAAGATTTACAAACAGATCCCAATCCGATCGTATAGACAAAAAAAGTACATATTATACCCTGGGATAGAGAATTTAATTTCATACGGTTTAATATTTGGAAGAGTCTGTATCGTAAAAATAAAATATTTAAAACAATAAACGTTGTGTATACGATTATTTTTTTAAAGCTTATTGTATTTTATCTTAATAACCATAACAGGATACTACAGGATGCGCTTTGCCGATTAAATATTTAAGTTAGCAGATATTGCCCTCTGAAAAGGCCATAAGAAGTATAATTTATAACCAGATATTGAAATGAGATTATTAAAAACTTGTTTGTGCGTAGCAATGATTTTTATAAATGCTACAATAATGGCTCAACCCAAAATTCCAAACTGGGTACAAAAAGCAGGTAACAGAAATTCCAGCTATAAAAGCAAAATTTTTAGTGTCAACAATTACGGGGCAGTAAATGATGGAAAAACATTAAATACAAAATTCATTCAAAAAGCGATAGACGATTGTGCTTTAAAAGGTGGTGGAATAGTTTCATTTGCGCCTGGAAAATATTTAACAGGCTCATTATTTGTTAAAAAAGGGGTCAATCTGAATATTGGAAAGGGTGTTGAACTTCTTGGCAGTCAGGATATAAAAGATTACCCTGAAATGGATACACGCGTTGCGGGTATAGAAATGAAATGGCCGGCAGCCTTAATCAACATCATCAAACAAGAAAAGGCTTCCATTTCCGGAGAAGGCTTAATTAATGCTCAAGGTAAACCTTTTTGGGATTACTACTGGAACCTCCGGAAAGATTATGATGCAAAAGGTTTGAGGTGGATTGTAGATTATGATGCCAAAAGACCGCGAACCATACTGATTGCAGAATCATCCGATATACTTTTAAAAGAGGTAAATCTTCAGCAAGCTGGATTTTGGACGGTTCAGATTTTATATTCATCCTATGTTACGGTTGATAAAATAACCATTCGCAATAATGTTGATGGCCATGGCCCGAGTACAGATGGAATCGATGTAGATTCATCATCCTGGGTGCTATTGCAAAACAGCGATATCGATTGTAATGACGATAACTTTTGCCTTAAAGCCGGAAGAGATTGGGATGGATTAAGGGTAAACAGACCAACGGAGTATGTGGTTATTCGCAATTGTGTAGCCAGAAAAGGAGCAGGGCTTTTAACTTTGGGCAGTGAAACATCTGGAGGAATCAGACATGTTTGGGCAAGCGATCTAACAGGTTACAATACCGGAAACGCCTTAAATATTAAATCGGCAACCACTCGTGGGGGCACTGTAGAAGATGTATATTTCAATAATGTAACCATGCATGGAGTTGGCAATGTTTTGCAGGTAAATCCAAACTGGAACCCAGCATATAGTTATTCTACGCTTCCGGCAGGTTATAATATTGATTCCGTTCCTCCACATTGGAAAAAACTGCTTGCACATGTAGAGCCAAAGGAGAAAGGCATACCAAAAATCCAGAACATCAATTTATTTAATGTAAAAGCAACAGGCGCTAAAAAAGCAATAAATGCGATTGGATTAAAAGAATCAACCTTAAAGAATTTCTATTTAAAGGACATTACGATTGAAGCTTTGAACGCAGGTAATATAAGTTTTTCAGAAAACTGGAATCTTGATAACGTACAGATCAAGACAGGAGACGGGAATCAGGTTAAGGTTACAGAATCTAAGAATATTAAACTTTAAATATAAAAAATTGGATATCAATATGTAACGTCTTAGTTGGTGTTCTCACGAACCAAGCGTATTCCGTTTCGTGGCGACACGAACCGGGGCAATGGGCAGCAATCGTATTCCGTTTCATGAGGACACCACAAATGTTCGGAAGATTTTATGGTGTTATTAAAAAATGTAGATAATAGTTTAGGATACACTTAAATGCCCTTATGTGTCTTATATGGTTAACAATAGAGACTCATTTTTTTACCATAGAAGGAATATAAGTTCATATAAAATGTGCTTAGGTGGTAAAATCTAATAACATTTTAATCTTCCG
>Ga0160465_100642_pt1 | contig 14206 bp, 16 predicted proteins | sample HID1971K_E11MG_FD_108209 | JGI IMG/M metagenome (GOLD analysis project Ga0160465, IMG submission 108209) | Enriched millipede-associated microbial communities from UW Madison campus, WI, USA - HID1971K_E11 MG | ecosystem: Host-associated > Arthropoda: Insects > Digestive system > Unclassified ...
CCGCGGCTTCGGCGGTGGCAAAGGCGCCGAGCTACTCGAACACGAACTCGCCTCGCAGTTCAGGTGCAGCGGATCGGACGGCTACATCGCTTGGCTCGACAACACGCTCGACGTTCGCGAGACCGCCAACAAGACGCTCGCAGATACGAGCTTCGACTTTCGTGTCTTCGATACACCCAGCGCGCTCCACGCCGCCATCGAGCAAAAAAACTCGACGAATGCCGCCCGCGTGGTTGCCGGCTACTGCTGGCCCTGGACCAGCAAGAAGAGCCCGCGATCCTTCGACATCGAGATCGGCTCGGACTACCGCAGGCGCTGGAACTTGGATGTCGATGGCAGCTTGTGGATCGTCGCGCCCAACTCGATCAACGAAGTCGGCTGCATTCATACTTGCCAAGGCCTTGAAGTCGAGTACATCGGCGTGATCATCGGCCCCGACCTCATCGTGCGAAACGGAGAAGTCGTCACCGTGCCTGAAGCGCGCGACCGTCACGACAAGACACTGCGCGGCTACAAGACTCAACGCAAGGCTACACCCGAGAGAGCCAAGGCCTTGGCTGACCTGATCATCAAGAACACCTACCGCACGCTCATGACACGCGGCATGAAGGGTTGCTACATCTATTGCAGCGACGCAGAGACAAATGAATACTTTAGATCTCGAATTTCAGCTGCGTGACGGCATCGGCTTGACCCGTACGAAGGCGGGCCACAAATGTCAATCACCCGGAGTGACGTTCACCTCCCGCCCTCGCCCTCCTACGATCCTCCCAAGCAAAGGGGCCAAGAGGATCGAAATGCCACAGTACTGCGTCAACAAGACCGCACAACTCAATGGCGACCATGAGGTACACGCACAGGGGTGCATTTTTTGGCCGCATCCGGTGAACACGCTGTCGCTCGACTGGCACGAGGACTGCCGTTCGGCGATGCAGACGGCGCGGGCGTTCTATCGGCAAGTCAACGGCTGCCGATACTGCACGCCGGCCTGCCACACGGGGCCACGCGCGTCGAACGACGACATCGGGCCGATCAGCTATCGCGGTGCATCCAAAGAAGATTCGGGGCCGGAATTTGTCTCGGCCCAATCGCTGCGTTTGCGTGAGATCAAGCAGCGCCTGGGCTGCTGAGCGCGCCCGGGCCGCGAAGGACCTGAGGCGCCACCTCCTGCAGCAGGGATTCAGCGTCGCGCGTGAGATCCGAGGCGATCCACAACATCATGTCGCGCCGCCGCGGGCCTATCTCCTCGAACCAGTCGCTGCCCATGCCGTAGCAACTGCTCAGCAGCGCATGCAACTGGGACAACTTGTTCTCGAGTAGATCGAATGCATCCGGCGCGGTGGGCGGGATGAACGCGGAGGGCGCGGGGGCGCCGGCCATAATCTCTTCAGCCATTTGGTGTGCTGCCTTTCCAAAGATGTGCACGTCACTTGGTTAGACGGCCGGGGTGTTAGCGCACCTCGGCCGTCGCCTTTTGTGCCTCGCCTTCGCGCTTGCTAGGGGAGCTTGCGCGGGGCGTGACCCCTTGGAATGTAGGCAGAGAAGGCGGGCAAGGCCAGCCCTTGGAAGTGAACAATTGTGGGCCGGCCAAATTCGGCGGCGCGACCGTGACAAGAACAAGAACGCGCGGGTCTGCGCGGCTGTTGCCAGGTCAGCGGCCCTTGGTGCCGGGCATGGTCCACGCGATCACGGACTCCTTGCGAAGGATCAAACGTGGGCGCGATTGCGTTGGATCTGGTTTGGAAATCTGGCCTTCAACGACGACGTTCGAACCGATGCGCGAAAGGATGGTGACGTCCTTGAGTACTCCCGCTGTCGCTTTATCGGGCAAGGCTTCGCAATGCAGCGCGCCCGGCGCCGCGCTCAATGCTTGGCACGTATCGGCTGTGAGCAGCAGGTTGGTACTGGGGATGTCGCCGATGCCGAGCATCCTCATCGTCGTTGCCGACACCGTCGAATAGCTGCTCGTGAGGAGGGCCAAGACAGCCAAGCTAAAAATCCCAGCGATGGGCCCAACGATCAGCGATACCCGCAGCGGTATCCGCGTCATGAACAAATTGATGGCGCCGATCAGAAGAAGCCAGACCGTCAGCAGAATGATCGTGAGGACCTGCGGATGAGGGCTGTCCACTCCCATGTAAATGGCCGCCTGCAAGACCTGAAAAAGCCCCAGGCTCCACAGGACACTGGACAGAAAAAAGGGCCATATCTTCCGAAGTTGCGCACGCCAGGTGAATGGCGTTGCACGGCGTTGAGCGAACCAGATCAAGCTGATCCCCAAGATGGGCGCGATCGCCCAACAACTCAGAGAAATCACCAAGACGCTCGGTCTCTGTGCCGGCTCAAGCGTCAACGGCGACAAGACCGCAAGAGTGATCGACAAGACAGCAGGCCCGGCCGTGGCAAGCACCGATGACCAGTTCACCGGAATCTTGGCCTCATCAAGCAGGTAGCGCATGCTTACGCCGGGCAGGACAGTAGCCAGTATCAGCGCTATCAGAGTACCGATGCCGACGAGTGCCGCGGCAAAGAGCAGCGCCATGGAGCCAGCCAGGTCAACGTCCGGCATGAAACCGATTCGAAGAAAGAATCCCAGGAGCAGCAACCCTCCAAGAGTGAGGGCCGCGGCCGTGGCGAGCGCCACTGGATTTCGCGCGACGTATTCGCCGAACAGAGACAGGTACTTCGCAAGTCCTTGCTTCCGAAGTGCGCTCCCTGCAGCATCGTTCAACCGAAGCCGATGGATCAGTTCCTGCCTTGCCTTCACCACTCTCATTCCCGTCCCTCCGAAAAATCTTGCGGAAGCTCACGCTGTGCGCGAGTCGCTCTCGATCGTCTCCAGGCGATAGAGAGCTTTGTTTGAATCGAGTGTAGACGTAGCTATTCGTCGTTCTTGCTGCCGCGCAGGCTTTGGTGGCGCAGCAGCGGCTTGCTAGGCTCCTCTGCCGCAAGCCTCTTGCCACCCAACGATCCACGGATGCAAGCGCAGCGCAGGCGCCATCCGCTCAAGGGCTTTCAAGAACTCATTGCGCACGGCGACCAGCATGCCCTCCAGTTGCGCGCCAGCGACCTCCTCGACCGCAGGCAAGGGCCTCCAATCGGTGCCGCTTCTGCAATGCACGGAGTACCCCGCGCCCTTCGGCCCCAGCGTCAGCAATCGATCGACGCCTTGCTCGTAAAGATAGATCTCTGCACTCTCGCGGGCTGCAATCGCTTTGAGCACATCCGGCAACTGCTCGAGCAACACAGCCAGATCGGTGCGCACATCTACAGGCCATCGCTCCTGTCCAAACCCCGAGATCAGCAAGTCTGCCCACCCATCGAGCGCATCGCACGCATCCATGAGGAGAAATCGTTCGCATCGAAATGCGAGAACAGGCAGCGCAACATGCCCAGCATCACCCAGTGCGCAAGCCGGCGGTCCTCGGGGCTCACCGCGTCCTGGCCCAGCACGCATTCGATGTCGGCGATGAGCGGCACGAGCAGCGCCTCGTCGAACACACGGTCCTCGAACAGCGCGTGGCAGAAGGTGCCCTCGATCTCGTCGTTCTTGTTGTTGCGCAGGTTCTCGCGCGCGGCCTCGACATCCGAGCCCATGTGCCTGGCGGCTTTCCGGCCCGTGGATTCATTCCTGGTTTCGTCCGGATGGAACGCGCCCTTCGACGCGTTGTTCTTCGAGAAGACTGGCCGTGGATGCCGTGCAGATCGGCGAGGTGCCCTGCAAAGTTTCGCCGGCGCGCCACGCACGCCGGCCTGCACGCGCGGTGCTCAGGCTTCCTTGTTTTCCTTAATGTTCCAGCCGAGCTGGGTTTCGGCGCCCTTGCCGCCCTTGTCGGTCTGCTCCCAGTACTGCTGTTTGACCTTGGCGGCCTAGAACGCGTACTGCACGAACACCGCGTCGCTGCCCTGCTCGGCCGTGTACTGCACCGAGGTGACCAGCACTTCCTCGAGCGTCACGCGCGTGTATTCGATCTGCGAGCCGCCGGCCTTGCAGACCGACACCTCGACCTTGCTCAGGTGCTTGCCGCTGGCGCAGTTCTTCAGCACGGCCGGTGCCGCCTTGTCGATGCGCGCGAGCACCTGCAGGTCGTTGAAGCTGGCCTTGCCCACGCCGCCCCCGCCACCGCTGACCATGTTGCCGGGCTGGGTCGCGCCCCATGCGAAGGACCTGATGTCCGTCCAGTCCTTGTGGTTCGCGTCCTTCGATTCACCATTCGCGCCTTCGACGCGCATGAACATGTCTACCGCCATGAGCTGCTCCCGTGTTGCGTTGAAACCGCCCGAACGGTAGGTGAAGCGCGGCGGGCTCGCCAGTGCAGAAGGTCACGGCGAAAAAAGCACTACGCGCTCGGAACCTGAAGACCAATCGATTCTTTCAGGGGCTTTGCGCGCGAAGGCCGAAACGAGGCGACACAAAAAAGCCCGTCATCTCACGATGACGGGCCTGCGTTGGCGACAGCTAGTTGCCGGTTCGCCCCGCCTCCGCGAGCCAGCGCGCGACGAGCGCCGGCACCTGCTCGGTCGCCTTGCCGCGCATGAAGACGAAGCCGCGCGGCACCTCCTCCATCTCGAGCGACACCAGCACCTTCTCGGCACTGACGTGCGCGTAGCGCGCGAGCGAGGCGGCCGGCTGCACCGCGAGCGAGGTGCCCACCACCAGCACGCGCGCGGCGGTGGTGACGTGCATCAGCGCCTCGTCGAAATGCTGCACCGATTCGCCGAACCACACGATGTCGGGCCGCAGCTGCGTGCCGTCTTCGCACAGCCGGCCCATCTCGATCGGCGCGCCGTCGATGCGATAGCGATGACGTCGCGCCGAGGTGCCGCGCGCATAGGCGAGCTCGCCATGGATGTGCAACACCTGCGTGGAGCCCGCGCGCTCGTGCAACGCGTCGACGTTCTGCGTGACGATGACCACCTCGTAGGCCGGCTCGAGCGAGGCGATGGCCGCGTGCGCCACATTGGGCTGGGCCGCCCAGGCCTTCTGGCGGCGCTCGTTGTAGAAGGCCTGCACGGTCTCGGGATGGCGCTGCCAGCCCTCGGGGCTCGCGAGCTCCTGCCACGGATGGTTGTTCCACAGGCCGTTGGCATCGCGGAAGGTGGGCAGGCCGCTTTCGGCGCTCATGCCCGAGCCCGAGAGCACGACGATCTTGCGGGGTTGAACGGTGGTTGTCATGAAGAGGCCTCCGAGGGGAACAAGAAGGGCACGACGGCATCGAACGCTCGCCGTGAGAATGCCAGAAGCACGCCGCGGCGCCTTCGCACCGGCCGCACACGCACCTCCACACACGCCATGAACCGCACCACCCCTTCGACCCGACCGCTGCAACGCTTCTACCTTCTGGCCGTCGCCCTCGTGGTGTTCCTCGGTTGCTGGGTCGCGCCGATCGACACGCCCGCGCGCGCACAGGTCGAGGACGGACTCAAGCGCGCCCTGACCACCTTCGCCGCGGCACGCGCGCTCGGCGCGGTGGTGTCGGTGGCGCAAGGCACGCAGGTCGACGCCACGCCCGGCGGCATCGGCGTGAGCCTCGCGCCCGGCCAGGCGCTCAAGCCGCTCAACGAACTGATCGAACAGTTCGCGGCCATCATGCTGGCGGCCAGCGTGTCCTTCGGCATCCAGCTCGTGCTGCTCAAGATCGGCGCGCACGCTTACATGTCGGTGCTGGTCTGCGCGGTGACGCTGGCATGGATTGCCTGGCGCTGGCACAGCGGCCGTTCGCCGCGCTGGCTGCAGTCGCTGTTGATCGGGCTGCTGCTGGTGCGCTTCGCGGTGCCGCTGTCGGCCATGGCCAACGAGGCTCTGTACCGCGTCTTCATGGCCGACGAGTACCAGTCGGCGCTCGCGCTGATCGAGAAGTCTCCGGCCGCCGTGGTCGACACCACGCAGGAGGCACAGCCCAATGCGCAGGAGGGCTGGAAGGAACGCATCGAACGCTGGCTGCCGAAGCTACCCAACCTCAAGGCCACCTACGACCAGATCATTCGCTCGGCCTCGGACTGGGCCGAGCGCATCGTGAAGCTGATCGCGCTGTTCGCGCTGCAGACGGTGGTGCTGCCGATCGCGCTGCTGTGGATGGCATGGCGGGTGGTCCGCGCGCTGGTGCGTGAGCCGGCCCGGCCCGCATGAATGGCCCCACGTGCACGACTCGAACGTGCAACCTCCTGCCGATCTAAAAAATTTTCGGCCGGACGACGCTCGAGATCTGCATCGCCCTTTCGAGCCTTGCGAGCGCGGGCCCGTCTCAGCCCTTGAGCACGCCCGCCATCATTCCCTTGACGATCCGCTCCTGCCCGACCGCATAGGCCGCCAGCAAGGGCAGCGAGGTGAGCGTCGCCACGGCGAGCATCGCGGGGATGTTCGACGAGAACTCGCCCTGGTAGTCCCACAGCGCCAACGGCAGGGTGCGCATGCCGGGCGAACTGGTGAGCACGTAGGCGAAGATGAATTCGGTCCACAGGTGGATGCCGTTGTAGATCGCCACCGTGGCGATGCCAGGGCCGGACAGCGGCAGGAAGATCTGCCCGAAGATGGCGAACGGACCGCTGCCGTCGATCTCTGCAGCCTCCTCGAGTTCGCGCGGTATCTGGCGCATGAACTCGGTCAGGATGACGATCGACACCGGCAGGCTGGTGGCGACGTAGGGACCGATCAGCGCGAACAGCGTGTCGTAGAGGCCGAGGTTGCGCATCATCAGATAGACCGGCACCAGCGTGACGTGCAGCGGCACCACCATCGCCGCGACGATCAGCCCGAGCAGCGCATGGTTGAAGCGAAACCGCAAGCGCGCGAGTGCATAGGCCGCCATCGTCGACGCCGCGATCACCAGCAGCACCGAGGCGCCGACCACCAGCAGGCTGTTTCGCAGATAGCCCGCATAGCCGCCGCGCAGCACCGACAGGTAGTGGCTCCAGTCGAAGCGCTCGGGCCAGGCCCAGAGGCTGCCCGAGAACATGTCCTGCTGCGACTTGAGGCTGGTCAGCAGCATGAAGGCGATCGGCAGCAGCGTGACCGCGAGCCAGGCCAGGGCCAGCAGCCAGACCAGGCCGCGTGTCGGGGGGCGAGAGGGAGCGAGCATCGATGTCACACCGGGGTCGCGAAGCGCCGCGTCAGGCGCAGGCCGAGCGCGGCGATCAAGGTCACGACCAGGAACATGGCCGAGGCGATGGTGCTGCCGTAGCCGAGGCGGTAGGACGAGAACACGGTGCGGTACATGTAGGTCGCCATCAGCTCCGAGGCGCCTTCGGGGCCGCCGCCGGTCATCACGTAGACCAGGTCGAAGTAGCGCAGCGAACCGATCACGGCGAGCATCGCGGCGATGCGGATGGTGCCGCGCAGCCAGGGCAGCTGGATCGTCCAGAACACCTTGGCCGGGCGCGCGCCGTCGAGGCGCGCGGCCTCGGCGAGTTCGCGCGGAAACGAGGCCAGGCCGGCCATGAACAGAATCATGTGGAACGGGATGTTCTGCCAGCAGACCACGAGCGCCACGGACAGCAGGGCCAGGCGCGTGTCGCCGAGCCAGTCCTGCGCCAGCCCCGGCAAACCGATGGCCTGCAGCAGCGCGTTGAGGGGGCCGAAGTTGGGATCGAGGATGTTCTTGAAGACCACGCCCAGCGCGACGCTGGAGAACAGCAGCGGCAGGAAGTAGAGGATCTTCAGCCACTGCGAACCACGGCCCGCGCGCTCGAGCAGCAGGGCCAGCGCGAGCGCGATGGGCAACTGGATCAGCACCGAGAGCAATGCGAGCAGCAGGTTGTTGCGCAGCGCGTGCCGGAACTGCGTGTCGTGCAGCAGTTCGGCCCAGTTGCCGAGGCCGACGAAGACGCGGCCTGCGCCCAGGCCGTTCCACTCGAACAGCGAGAGACGGAAGCTGTCGACGAGCGGATAGACCAGGAACACGAGCATCAGCAGCACGGCCGGCGCCAGGAACACCACCGGCGCGAGCCGCCGCGCCAGCGCGGTGCGGCGCCGCGGCGTCGGTGCGAGGACGGTGACGCGCGAATTCACGATGAAGGCTCCTGGCCGGTCACGGGCCGGTGCTCAGCGCGGCATCCGCGCCGCCAGCGCCTCCATTTTGAGCGCGGCCTGCTCGGGGGTCATCGAAAGACCGAACAGCGCCTGCACCGTGTCCTTGTGCAGCTCGGCGAGCTGCGGCGGCAGTTCCTGGTCGTACCACAGCTGCACCGACGGCGCGCTCACCACCGTGCTCATCAACCGCTGCAGCAGCGGATCGGCGACCTTCAGCCCCTTGACCGGCACCATGCGGCTGTTGGCCAGCCGGGCCCGCACGGCTTCGTCGTCGACCATGGTCTTGATCAGCGCGTACGCGGCCTCGGGCGACTTGCAGGCGCTGGAGATGCTGTAGAAGTTGGTGCCGATCGAACCGATGACGGCATCGCTCGCGCCCTTGCCGTTCGGCACGGTGGGAAAGGGAAAGAAGTCGACCTTCTTGCGGAACGCCGGGTTCTCGTTCTGCATGTTGCCGAGCTCCCAACTGCCCATCAGCGTCATCGCGGCCTTGCCCGCATAGAGCAGCCGGCGCGAGGCGCCGGTGTCGTGGTCGAGCCCGTTGAAGCCCGGCGCGAAGGCACCCGCCTTCACCAGCTCCTGCAGGTAGCGGCCGGCCTCGACGAAGGCCGGCGCGGCAAAGCCCTCCCCGCCCGTGCGCGCCGCCGCCTTGCGAAAGGTGTCGGGGCCGCCGATGCGGTCGACCAGGTACATGAAGTACATCGAGCCGGGCCACTTCGACTTGTTGGCCAGCGCGAAGGGCGCGATGCCCAGCCCCTTGAGCGTACCGACCAGCGCCATCAGCTCGGGCCAGGTGCGCGGCGGCTTCAGCCCGTGGCGGCGAAAGAGCTCGGCGTTGTAGAAGACGACGGCCGCGGAGGTCTCCTCGCCGGGCAGGCCGTAGACCTTGCCGTCGAAGGTGGTGGCGTCGAAGGCCCGCGGAAGAAAGCGCGCGCGGAAGGCCTCGTCCCGCGCCAGGTAGGGCGAGAGATCGAGCACCTGCCCGGCCTTCACGTACTCGCGCAGCAGGCCACCGCCCCAGTTGGCGAACACGCACGGCGGCTGGTTGGCGCCGAAGGCGATCTTGAGCTTGACCTTGTAGGCCTCGTTGGCGATCGGCGAGCGCTGCACCGTGTAGCCGGCATGGCTGCTCTCGAAGCGCTTGCCGGCGTCCTGCAGCACCCGCGAGACGCCAGGCTGGGTCTGGATGTCCCAGGCCGTGATGACCGGCGCGCCCTGCGCCGCGACGTAGCCGAAGATGCAACCAGCGGAGATGGCCCAGCCGCCGGCGACAGACCGAGGTTTCATTGCCTTGCCCACTCCTGAAGAAGATCGAGACGTCATAACGATATTGTTAACGTTAATTATCTCAATGCTGGGAAATACCATGTAATCTATAGCGAAACCGTGAATAACGTTACAGAAGAACGTTACCTGAACGTTATGATGCTCCCAGTACAACGCTTCACTTCCAGCACATGGCGCGGACCCACATCACCTTGGCCGACATCGCGGCGGCAGCCGGCGTGTCGGTCATGACCGCTTCGCGGGCCGTCAACAACCAGCCCGGCGTTTCCTCCCAGACCCGCGACGCTCTGCTGAAAGTCGCTTCCGAACTCGGCTACGAGGGTCACCGGGCCGCCCCCAAGTCCGGTGGGCGCCCCCGCCTCATCGGACTGATCGCCACGCGCCTGAATCATCCCTTCGTCGGCGACATCGTCGCCAGCGTGGTCGAAACGGCGGCCGCCGCCGGCATCGAGGTGCTGGTCTATTCGCGCGGCCCGAACGAGCGGCCGCCCTCCGCCGAGGTGCTGCAGTTGCTGCGCCAGTCCACCGAGGGGCTGGTGGCGCTGCTGCCGTACCGGCTCGACCCGATGGCCGAGATGGCGGCGGAGCGCTTCCCGGTGGTGATGATCGACAGCCCCGGCGAGCCGGGCGAGCTGCCCTGCGTCGCGTCCGACAGCTACGGCGGCGCGCGCGCCGCGATGAAGCACTTGGCCGAACTCGGGCACCGCCGCATTGCCTTCGTCGCCGGCGCCGAGAAGTTCGAGTCCGCGCTCGAGCGGCGCCGCGCCTACGACGACGCGATCGCGGTGCACGGACTGGAGCGCGACCCGGCGCTGGTGGTGCCCGGCGAGTACGACTTCGAGGGCGGCCGCAACGCGGCACGCCAGCTGCTCGCGCTGCCTCGACGTCCCAGCGCCGTCTTCGCCGCCAACGACCTCAGCGCCTTCGGCCTGATGGGCGTGTTCCAGGAGCATGGGCTGCGGATCCCCGAGGACGTCTCGGTGGTGGGCTTCGACGACGTCGCCGCCGCGGCCCAGGTGCACCCCGCGCTCACGACCGTGCGCCAGCCGCTGGCCGACATGGGCCGTGCCGCGGTCAGCACGCTGCTGGCGCAGATCGCCGGCGTCGGCGCCGGCACCACGCGCGTCACGCTGCCCGCCGAACTGATCGTGCGCCGCTCCACCGCGGCGCCGGCACGCTGAGAGAGAAGGAATCCCGCATGAGCTCGCCGACACCGACCGCCACGCATCCGCACTACGACCGCCTGATCGCCACCGCGCGCGGCCTGCCGCCGCTGCGCGTGGCGGTGGTGCATCCGGCCAATGCCGTGTCGCTCGAGGCCGCGCTCGCCTCGGCCGCGCTGGGCCTGATCGCGCCCACGCTGGTGGGCCCGCGCGCGAAGATCGAAGCGGCGGCGCGCGAGATCGGCATCGACCTCTCGGGCATTGCCATCGTCGATGCGCCGCACAGCCATGCCGCGGCCGACGCGGCCGTGGCGATGGCCCTGCGCGGCGAGGTCGATGCATTGATGAAGGGCAGCCTGCACACCGACGAGCTGATGGGCGCGGTGGTACGCCGCGAAGGCGGCCTGCGCACCTCGCGGCGCATCAGCCATTGCTTCGTGATGGACGTGCCCGGCCATGCGCAGCCGCTGGTCATCTCCGACGCGGCGATCAACATCGCGCCCACGCTCGAGGAGAAGGTCGACATCGTGCAGAACGCGATCGACCTCGCGCATGCGCTGCTGATGCCGGCCGTGCGCGTGGCCATCCTGTCGGCCACCGAAACGGTCAACGCCAAGGTGCCCTCCACGCTCGACGCGGCCGTGCTCTGCAAGATGGCCGACCGCGGCCAGATCACGGGCGCGCAGCTCGACGGCCCGCTCGCGATGGACAACGCGATCGACGCCGAGGCCGCGCGCATCAAGGGCATCGTCTCGCCCGTGGCGGGCCGCGCCAACGTGCTGATCGTGCCCGACCTCGATGCCGGCAACATGCTCGCGAAGAGCCTCACCTTCCTCGGCGGTGCCTATGCGGCCGGCATCGTGCTCGGCACCAGGGTGCCGGTGATCCTCACGAGCCGCGCCGATTCGGAAGCGGCGCGGCTGGCCTCGTGCGCCGTCGCGTCGATGCTCGCGAAGGCGGGGCGCGACCGGCTCATCAAGGCCGTGGGGTAGCCTTCGGCCCATGACCATCGCGCCCGAATCGCCCGACCAGCCCGAGGTGATCGCCCTGATCGCCGAGCTCGATGCCTACCAGGACACGCTCTATCCGCCGGAGAGCCGACACCTGCTCGACCTCGCGTCGTTGAAGCGATCCAACGTGCTGTTCTTCGTCGCACGTGACGACACGCGGCGGGCCATCGGTTGCGGCGCAGTGGTGCTCGGCGCGGCGCAGGGCGAGATCAAGCGCATGTACGTCGCGCCCGACTACCGGGGCCGGGGCATCGCACGCCAGTTGCTTCAGGCGCTGGAGTCCGCATCCATCGCCGCGGGCTGCCAGCTGCTCCAGCTGGAAACGGGCCCCTTCCAGCCCGAGGCCATCGCCCTCTATGCATCGCTCGGCTACGAGCGGCGCGGTCCCTTCGGCAGCTACACCGACGACCCGCTCAGCGTCTTCATGCAGAAGACGCTCTACGCGTAGTTCAGCAGGATCTTCGCGAAGGCCTCGGGCGCGAGCCGCGGGATGTCGTGCGCGCAATCGAGGCGGTGCGTGATCCATTCGGGCTCCTGCCGCAACGCTTCGTACAGCGCGATGAACGGGCTGCCCTCCCAGCCGAACGCTGCAACGTAGGCCTTGCAGCGGACCTTGCGCCAGTCGCCCGTCAACGCGATCGCCTGCAGGAAGGTGGCCATGGGATGGGCACGGCAGCGCGGGTCCAGGTGCCCCGGCGCCGCGCAGCTCACGCCATCGGCCGCCACGCCGGCGATGAAGCGGTCGCGATAGGCCTGGCTGGTGAGCGACCACACCGAGTCGCCATGCTCGGGCACATAGGCATCGGCGTAGACGAGCGCGCCGACCCGCGACGGCTGCCTGTCCGCCGCGCCCGTGATGACCATGCCCGCATACGAATGGCCGACGAGCACGGCCGGCGTCTCGTCTTCGTGCAGCGCTCGCGCCACCTCGTCGACATGGCGCTCGAGGTTGACCCCATGCGCGGGCTCGTCGCCCAGCCCCGAGAGCGTGAGCGCCCGCACCTCGTGGCCTTCGCTCGCCAGGCGCTTGCCGACGGCCTCGAAGGCCCAGCCTCCGTGCCAGCCGCCCGGCACCAGAACGAATCTCGCCATTCGACGTGTCCTCCATCGCAGCATGCGTTCGACAGCCGCGCATTGTGGCGTCGCGGCCCTGCCAGCACAATGAAGCTCGGCGCGCGTCCACGCCCTCCAGGAGACACCCGATGAAGATACGAGAACTCGCCAGCGGTCTGCAGTTTCCCGAAGGACCGATCGCCCTGCGCGACGGTTCGGTGCTGCTGGTGGAGATCGCGCGCGGCACGCTCACGCGCGTGCGGCCCGATGGCCTGGTGCAGGTGGTGGCCGATCTCGGCGGCGGCCCGAACGGTGCCGCGATCGGCCCCGACGGCGCGGTCTACGTCTGCAACAACGGCGGCTTCAAGTGGCACACCGAGGGCGACGGCAGCGTGCGGCCCGTGGGCCAGGCCGATGACTACGCGGGCGGGCGCATCGAGCGCGTGAACCTCGCGACCGGCCGCGCCGAACGGCTCTACGACTCGGTCGAGGGCGGCGCGCTGTGCGGGCCCAACGACATCGTGTTCGACGCGCATGGCGGCTTCTACTTCACCGACCTCGGCAAGGTGCGCGAGCGCGACATGGACCGTGGCGGCCTGTTCTACGGCCATGCCGGCGGCGCCGCCGCGCATGCGATCGCGCGGCCCGTGATGACGCCCAACGGCGTCGCGCTGTCGCCCGATGGCCGGACGCTCTACTACGCCGAGACCGAAGGCGCGCGCGTCTGGGCCTTCGACATCGTGGCACCGGGCCGCGTGCGCAAGGACGGCTGGCCCTCGCCGCATGGCGGGCGCATGCTCTGTGCCTCGCCGGGCGGGCACTACCAGCGCTTCGATTCGATGGCAGTCGACGCGCTCGGCAACCTCTGCGTGGCGACGCTGCTGCATGGCGGCATCAGCATCGTGCCGCCCGACGGCGGCCAGGTCGAGCACCTGCCGCTGCCCGACCGCTACACCACCAACATCTGCTTCGGTGGTCCCGGCCTGCGCACCGCCTTCATCACGCTGTCGGGCAGTGGGCGGCTGATCGCGATCGACGACTGGCCCACGCCCGGGCTGGCGCTGAATCACGAAGCCTGAGTCCGCGCATCGCGCGCCGCGCAAGCACGTTCCCATCGCTCGCGCTTGTACCGAGTTGCTGTTGTCGCGCCAGCGTCAGCACAGCATCTCGGTACAAGCGTGCGCGCACCCGCGTTCCTACGATGCCGACTCACTCAACAACCAGGTGCGGAGACATGAAACGTCAGGACAGAGGTACGGGGATGAAGTGGCTCATGGCCCTCGCATTGAGCGCGGGCCTGGTGGCATGCGGCGGCGGCGGAGGTGGCGGCAGCGGATTCACTCCGCTGCCACCGCCCTCGGGCGGCGGCGGCAATCCGCCGCCACCCGCGGTGGATGCGAACGCCTACGCCGATCCGATCCAAACCGCCTCGGGCAAGGTGTCGGGCAGCACGGTCGGCGAAGGCGACACGCAGGTGCACCAGTACAAGGGCATCCCCTACGGCGCGCCGCCGGTCGGCAACCTGCGCTGGAAGCCGCCGCAGCCGCCGGCCGCGTGGGACGGCGTGTATGCCGCTACCAGCTACAGCAAGATGGCGCCGCAGCCCTTCCCCGCCTCGCCCGTGTACGACGCCGTGCCCGAGTCGGGCATGGGCGAGGACGTGC
>Ga0160465_100698_pt1 | contig 13163 bp, 7 predicted proteins | sample HID1971K_E11MG_FD_108209 | JGI IMG/M metagenome (GOLD analysis project Ga0160465, IMG submission 108209) | Enriched millipede-associated microbial communities from UW Madison campus, WI, USA - HID1971K_E11 MG | ecosystem: Host-associated > Arthropoda: Insects > Digestive system > Unclassified ...
ACATGGTGATCGACGATGCGCGCGAGAACGCTTCGTTCGCGCAGGACGACTACATCCGCCGGCGCCGGCCGCGCTCGGTGCTGTGCGTGCCGCTGATGCGCCATGCGCGCCTGGTCGGCGTGCTCTACCTCGAGAACAACCTCGCCTCGCACGTGTTCACGCCGGCCAAGGCCGAGGTGCTCGAGGTGATCGCATCGCAGGCCGCCTTCGCGCTCGAGAACGCGCGCCTGTACGAGGAGCTGGTCGACCAGAACCGCCAGCGCGCCCGCGCCGAGGAGCAGTTGCGCGGCGCGCTCACCGACCTCGAGCGCGCGACCCGGCTCAAGGCCATGGGCGAACTGGTCGCGTCGATCGTGCACGAGGTCGGCCAGCCGATCGCCGCCGTCGACACCTCCGCGAGCGCCGCGCTGCGCTGGCTCGACCGCAGCCCGCCCGACATCGCCGAGGCGCGCGAGATGCTCGCCCACATCGGCAAGAGCGCGCTGCGCGCGCGCAGCATCATCCAGGCCCTGCGCGCCAAGGCACGCAATGCCGAGCCGCGGCTCGCGGCCTTCGACCTCAACGAGGCACTGCGCGAAGCGGCCGTGCTGGTGGCCGGCCCGCTCGACACGCTCGGCGTGGCGCTCGAGCTGCGCGGCCTGGAGGCGGCCGTGCTCGTGCACGGTGACCGCGTGCAGGTGCAGCAGGTGGTGGTCAACCTGCTGATGAACGGCGCGGAGGCCATGGCTTCGCTGCCGCCAGGCCCGCGTCCGCTGTGCCTGAGCTGTGGTGGCGATGGCGAGGGCCGGGTGCGCGTGACCGTGGACGACGCCGGCACCGGCATCGTCGACGAAGCGGGCGAGCACCTGCTGAAGCCTTTGTTCACGACCAAGGCCGACGGCATGGGCATGGGCCTGGCGATCTGCAAATCGATCCTCGACGCGCATGGCGGCACCTTGTCGCTGTCGCGGCGCGAGCCCGCGGGCACGCGCGCCGTCTTCACCTTGCCCCTGTCCGAACCTGGCCTCGCCCCATGACCTCTTCCCAAAGCCTCCTCACCAGATCCCCGGGCGCTCCGCTGGCCGGCGACGCGCGCGTGGTGTTCGTCGTCGACGACGACGACCTGGTGCGCGCCGCCATCGGCAGCCTGTTGCGCTCGGTCGACCTCGAGGTGCGCGCCTTCGCCACCACCGAGGAATTCCAGGCCGCGCCGCGCGCGTCCGGGCCCTCGTGCCTGGTGCTCGACGTGCGCCTGCGCGGCCAGAGCGGCCTTGCGTTCCAGCAGGCCCTGCGCGAGGCCGGCCGGCCGCACATGCCGATCATCTTCATGACCGGCCATGGCGACATCGCGATGACCGTGCGCGCCATGAAGGCCGGCGCCGTCGACTTCCTCACCAAGCCCTTTCGCGACCAGGACATGCTCGACGCCGTGGCCGCCGCGCTCGATGCCGATGCCAGGCGGCTCGACACCGACCGCGCGCTCCAGGCATCGCGCGACTGCTGGGCCCTGCTCACGCCGCGCGAGCGCGAGGTGGTGCAGCACGTGGCCTCGGGCCTCATGAACAAGCAGATCGCCGACCGCATGGGCATCGCCGAGATCACCGCGAAGATCCACCGCGGCCAGGCCATGCGCAAGATGGAATCGCGCTCGGTTGCCGAGCTGGTGCGCAAGATGGAAGCGCTCGGCGTCGTGCAGGGCCTGCCGCGCGCGCAGCCGGCCGTCGCGCACCATACCTAGAGATGATGGCGCCGCGCCGTGCCGCCGGTATTCTGCAAGCCCGGGTCGTGCCCGCGTGTCCTGCGCCATCGTCCAGAGCCCGGTAGAGAACGGGAAGCCCCTTGTCCCTGTCAGCCATCGATCTCGTTTCCATCGTCGACGACGACCCCTTCGTGCGCGCCGCCACCAGCAGCCTGGTGCGCTCGTTCGGCTGGGAGGCGCGCGCGTTCGAATCGGCATCGGACTTCCTGGCCTCGGGCCTGCAGCGGCAGACCCGCTGCCTCGTGTGCGACATCCGCATGGAGGCGATGGACGGCATCGAGCTGCTCGAGCGCCTCGACCGCGACGGCCTGCGCGTGCCCACGCTGTTCATCACCGCCTATGCCTCGTCGCACACGCGCGAGCGCGTGCGCGCCAGCACCGCGCTGTGCCTGATCGAGAAGCCGATCGACGCCGCCGAACTCGAGGCCTGGATCCGGCACGCCTTGCACGACGCCGCGGTGCGGCGCTGAGGCGCGTCGCCCGCGCCATCGTCTCTTCTCGCGCCAGCCGCGCGCATGCCCGGGGCAAACCTTCGTAGGGGTTGGGCGAACGCTGGTGCGATGGTGGGCGGGCCACCTCGCGTGATGTCATCGCTTCCATGCCGGCCGGTGCGTCGGCGACAGGAGATTCCAGATGATCCGCAGCCTTCAGACACCCATCGCCCTCGCATCCGAAACACCTGCCAAGGCGGTTCCGCGCACGCAGGGCCTGGCCTTGTACGCCGCCCGCGCGCTGGCGCTCGCCGCCCTCGGCCAGAACACGCACGCCGCCACGCTCGCGCCCATGGTCTGCAGCATCGACGACGGCCTGCTGTGGATCCTCGGCGTGTCAGTGCTCGTCGTGCTCGCGCTGATCGGTGTCTGCCTCGGCCTCGAGGTCCTGGCCTACCGCGCCGGCGCCGTGCGCATCGCCCGCGCCCTCGAGTCGCACGGCGGCGATGCCCGCATGCCCGAACTGCCCGAGAGCGGCCCGCGCGCCATCGCACGGTTGGCACGCGCCATCAACAAGGGCCGGCGCCGCCGCGTCGAACGCGAGGCCGAGCACCTCGACGTGCAGGCCGCCTATGCACACGACCTGCGCACCCCGCTCACCCGCATGGGCCTGCGCTGCGAGATGCTGGACGACCCCGCGCTGCGCGAAGCGATGCAGCGTGATCTTGCCGAGATGCAGGAGCTGGTCGAGGCCAGTGTCGCCAGCGCGCGCATGCAGCGCAGCGTGGCCGAGCCGCTGCAGCGCGTCGATGCCGACGGCCTGCTCGACAACCTCGTGCGCGGCTACCGCGACGCCGGCCGCGCCATCGCGCTCGACGGCCGCATCGGCCAGCCGGTGGTCGCCTGCCCGCTCGCGCTGCGGCGCGTGCTGGCGAACCTGATCGACAACGCGTTGCGCTATGGCAGCGACGTGCGGGTGTGCGCGCACGTCGATGCGCAACGGCTGGTGCTGGCGGTGGTGGATTCGGGGCCGGGGATCAAGCCGGCGCAGATCGATGCGGTGTTCGCGCCGTGGGTGCGGGGGCGGCAGGGGCAGGAGGACAAGCCTGGGTCTGGGCTTGGGCTGGCGATTGCGCGGCAGTTGGCGCGGTCGATGCAGGGGGAGTTGTTGTTGCGGAACCGGCGTACTGGTGGCTTGGAGGCGCGGTTGACGTTGCCGTTGGTGGTGGCGTGAGGGGGTAGGCGAAGCCTGGGCGAAAGGGGTTAGTTTTCGCGAGGATTGTTGTCGAGTGGGAACGTGCTGGTAAGTCCGCTTGAGACTGGTTGCAGCCGCTTGCTTGCGAACCATGGATGACAGGCCCTCGGCTCTTAGCAGACGGCCGAAGTTGCGAACATGCTGTCGGAAACTGACCTGGGCTCGCGAGAGCATGGCCTCGTGCTTGCGCTGCATGGAAACCTTGATTCCGTTCACACAACGAATCTGCGCGCAAGCAATGAGCGCCTACTCTGAGGGACGTACGGAGCTGCGGCTGCTGGTCCCTGACTAACCACGCTCAAGCGACCGCACGGGCTCGAATGTCCTCTAGAAGATTCACCAGCGTCGATACTTTCGTCGGCGGGAAAATACCCAGCGGCCCCTGCGAGTTGATATCCGTGAACGGCGACTGAAACAACCGGTCCGCCTCCATCACCCCGTTCAAAGTCAGTTCCTGCACAACCAGCTCGATGAATTCGATCTGATCCGGCGTCGCGGTTGTTCCGATCAGGAACTCACTGAAGGCCTGCATCGCTGCTTCACGATCCAGACCAACCAGCGAGCGGATGAAAAGCCCGAGACCCTGGCTCTTCTCTTTCGCCTCGTCGATCAGCGCCTTCGTGCCACCGGCCTCGACCAACATCCTCTCCAGCTCGATCAGGTCTGCGGCCGTCAGCGCTTGATTCCTGCGAAGTCGCTGCAGTGACAAATGCGCCTCGTGCGCCTTCAAGAACTGCCTGGCTTTCTCCTTGAACTTGATCATGTTCAGGCCGGCTGTTACCTGCGGCAGTTCGACCTTGGTTGTTTCGCCGAGTTCATCTTCGAAGTCGGTGTAGACGGCTTTCTTCTGCCCTTTCGGGATCAGCTTGACCAGCGCGCGCAGTCGGCGCCGAACCGTCTCCAGCATCGGCACGGTCACATCGCCCCACCACTCGTCGCCCGCCACGGCGCTGATGAGCATGATCTCGGCCTTGATCGCCGGGATCGCCACCTGGTCTTCCAGCGCGCTGGCAATGGACTGAATCTTTTCCTTCAGGCTGGCGAAGTCGGGCGACGCCTGCAGGATGGACAACTGCGTGCGCAGCATCAGCATGTCGAAGCGCTTGGCCTCTTCGTCTTCGTCGGCCTGTTGCGACGGCAGATTGGCGACGCGATCTCCCAGCTCTGCGTGGTCGTCGTCGCTCAGCTGCTTCCAGGCCTGTGCCTCGACGTACTTCTCGACTAACTGACGCCGTGGCCGGACGATGAAGTTGTCGATGTTCATCGCGGCAACGCGTGCTCGCAGCAGTTCGGCCGTCTCGTCGCGCAGCTGCTCTTCGGTCGGATGCCCGAAGCCCTTGGGAAGCGCCTCGCTGGTCTGCATGCCGTACTTCTGGCGCTTGTCCAGCTCGGCGATCATTTTCAGCCGCCCCTTGAACAGCCGGGTGCTCAACGGCTCGCTCGATGAGCCGTCTGAGGTGGCCGGGTTCTGGCTGAAAAACTCCAGGTTCTGGCAGAAGTCGAAGACGAAGAAGTTCTGCTTGTGCTCGCCCGGGCTGAAGAGGTCTTCGCACAGCCGCGTGCCTCGCCCCAGCATCTGCCAGAACTTGGTCTTGGATCGCACAACCTTGAAGAACACGAGGTTCACCACCTCGGGCACGTCGATGCCGGTGTCCAGCATGTCCACCGACACGGCGATGTGCGGCATCTTCTCCTTGGCCGAGAAGTCGTCGATGATGCTCTGCGCGTACTCAGTCTTGTACGTCACGACCCGCGCGAAGTGGCCCTTGTACTGCGGGTAGTTGACGTTGAAGCGGTCGGCGACGAAGTCGGCGTGATCATTGTTCTTGGCGAAGACGATGGTCTTGCCCAGGCGGTCGCCGCCGGCCACCTTTCGGCCCTGCGTCATCAGCACTTCCAGCGCCTTGTCGACGGTATCGATGTTGAAGAGCCACTTGTTCAGCTCGGCGGGGTCCACCTCCGTGGGCACGGTGCCGTCCTCGCTCCACTCCTGCGCGTCCCACTCCTCCTTTTCGTCCTCGGAGAGCTCGTCGTACCTGATGCCTTGCCGCTGGAACTTCAGCGGTACCGAGATGGCCACCGGTGGCACCAGGTGCCCATCGGCCACGGCTTCGTCGAGCCCGTAGGCATCAGTCGGCACGCCCGTTTCCAGGTCGAACAGGCCGTAGGTGTTCTTGTCGATCTCGTCTTTGGGCGTGGCCGTCAGGCCCACCAACAGCGAATCGAAGTAGTCGAAGATGGCCCGGTACTTCTGGTAGACCGAACGGTGCGCTTCGTCGATGACGATCAGGTCGAAGTGGCCCACGCCGAAACGTCGCTGGCCGTCGAACGCCTCGTCGATCAGGCCCATCATCGTGGGGTAGGTCGAAACGAACACCCGACCCTCGGTGTTCTTGTCGGTCACCAGATTCACCGGCGCCGAATCCGGCAGGTGGGCTTTGAAGGCATTGACGGCCTGGTTCACCAAGGCCACGCGGTCGGCCAGGAACAGCACGCGTTTGGCCCAGTTGGCGCGCATCAGCACGTCGGCCAGCGCAATGATCGTGCGCGTCTTGCCGGCGCCGGTGGCCATCACCAAGAGCGACTTGCGGACGTTGTCCAGCTCGAAGCTGGCGCCCACGCGGCGCACGGCGCGCGTCTGGTAGTAACGCTCGATGATTTGCCCGTTCACCACCGTCTGGGCCAGGGCCTTGCGGCTGCTGCGGCGCTGTACCAGCAGTTCCAGCTCCTGTTTCTTGTAGAAGCCCTGCACGGCCCGGGGGGCGTACATGCGGTCGTCCCAGATCCAGTGTTCGTAGCCATTCGAGTAGAAGATGACGGGCCGCTGCCCGTACATCGCCTCCAGACAATCGGCGTACAGCTTCGCCTGCTGCTGGCCGACCGTAGCGCTCTTCGTCGTGCGCTTAGCCTCTACCAGCATCAGCGGCTTGCCGTCGTCGCCCCACAGCACGTAATCGACGAAGCCCTTGTTCTCGCCGTTTGGCATACCAACCACCTCGACCTCGAAGTTCTTCGCCGGGTGCAGCGTCCAGCCGGCTTCCTTCAGCAACAGGTCGATGAAGGCCTTGCGTGTCTCGGCTTCGGAGTAGTCGTGTGTATCGGGCTGCGCGCTGTTCGCCTTTTTAGCTGTAGCCACTTCTTCGCGCAGCTTCTGCAACTCGGCGTCCAGCGCCGTCTTGCTGGCCAGCACATCGGTAAGTTTCTGGTCTGTCTCGTGCAGTTGCGCTGCCAATTTTTGCAGTTGCTCTGCCGTCTGCGGCGTGGCTGCTGCGGTAGGCTTGGGGAGCAGCTCAGTCTTGAAGCTCAAGCCCGGCTCGGGCCGCCCACTGCGGCCGTAGGTGCGGGCCAACCAGTAGCCGAAGTGGAAGAACTCCCGCGTGGCCGACAGCGCGTCGGTCGGCGCCACTTTCTTGGTGCTGTGCACTGCCAGGTTGCCCAGGTCCTTGATGAGCCGGGCCTTGGTGAACAACGCGTCGCCCACGCCCGTGCGAAAAGTGGGCTCGTAGATCAGCGCGTTCAAGTTGTCCTGGTAGGGAAGCTTGAAGGTCTTGTCATGCTTGTAGAGCCAGGTCACCGCCAGTTCCAGCGCCCGCCGCGCGTAGAAGCACGCGGCGCGGGCGTCGCTATGGGCACTGGCCTCGGCCCGGTGAGCCGCTTCGAACACCAGCGGCCATTCGGTCTGCAGGAAGTCGAAGTTGCTCATGGGCGATGCCTACTCAAGTTGGCCGGCGAAGGCGCGATGTTGGAGGGAAGCAAACAGGGCGTCGGATTCGGCCAGTGCGGATTGGTGTGTGGCCCTGAGGGATTCGATTGCTTCGATGCGCGCGACGAAGGTCTGTTGGATGGCGATGGGAGGAATTGGGAGCGCGAGCGTAGCCATTTCCTTTGTGTTGATGTTGTACTGCACCGATGACTTGCGTGACGCCTTCAAGAAGAGACTACGGCCGCCTGGCGTTCGAAGCATCTGTCGAATGAAGTCGGGAAGAGCTCGATCTGCACGGAACCGCAGCCGCATGAGGTGCGAGTCGAAGGCCCAGCGCTCAGATCCAGGTCGCGCAACGATGCACTTGCCAAGATGCTCTTGAGTGGCGATTGCACGAGCCATAAGCAAGTCGCCATCCTTGACGCCGTGCCGCTCTACTACATCGGCTGGAAGGTCAACAAACTTTTTGTCATTGAGATCAAGTTGCCAGTCTTGAATACTCGCCACACGCAAGCAAAGCCAAGAGCCACTCTCGGCGGCAGCAGGAATCATCGTACCGAAGATTGGGGAATCGGCAAACAGCTCAGACATCGGAAAAATCTGCCACTTTCTGGGATTCGCTGCCGGATCACCAAACATCTCGATGAAGATGGACTGCGTGAGGCTGTCCAGTTGCGCCAAGGCTTCTCGGCGCTTGGCTCTGAGCGCATCAGCTTGGTCGAGGATGACGGCGATGCGGCGTTGTTCGGGGAGGGGTGGGAGGGGAACCCGTAGGTCGTCAAGATGCTCACTCTTAAGATTGTTGATGTTCGCGCCCGCTGCTAGGCTTGAAATCGTTCGCCGGTAGCTCGGCGTCTTAAAGAACTGCGCGAGGTATGCCGCATCTACTTTGCTTGTCGGGCGAATCACTTTGCAGAAGGCGCCGAACCCACCATCGAACGCGGCCAAAGCCGGCGCTGCCTTTCCGACGACATCGAGGCTTCCACTTGACGCAGCGATGACGATGTCGCCCTTCCTTACCTTTTGCCTTGCTGCAACCTTGGCTTCGGGGACGTAAACCAAGTCGTCAAAGACTAGGCCAAAGTCGGTAATGTTCCCTGCCCGAAGAACAGGCAGATAGCCAGGTGTCGGCGTCTTGGATGCATCTTCCTTGCCGTATGTGACGCCGCGAATCTGCTCCGCCAGATCACCGACCCGCGCAAATGAAACCATCACTTGAGCATTCCCTCAAGCTTCGTCACCTCCGCCTGAATCTCGTTCTCCAGCGCCTTCAGCCTCGCCAAGATTTCCTGCGGCGGCCGATGTTTGACAGGGTCGTGCACCACCTCCTTGTACCGATTGATCGACAGATCAAACCCATTGCCAGCAATCTCGGCTTGCGGCACGCAAAAACTCTGATCCGTGCGCGCCCGCTGCCGCTCGGCGCTATCTCTCAGTCGCCAGCGCGCCAGCACATCCGGCAGGTTGTTCTTCGCATGCTCTGACTCGCCCAAGGCCCGTACCGGGTTCACGCCCAGCAGTTCGTTAGCCAGCAAAGGCACGCGCTTGTCGTCCAAGCTCCAGCCGTCAGTGCGCATGTCGTAGAACCACACGTGGTCGGTGCCACCGGAGTTTGTTTTGGTGAAGAAGAGTATCGCGGTGCTGACCCCGGCATACGGCTTGAACACGCCCGAGGGCAGCGACACCACGGCATCCAGCTTGTGATCTTCAACGATCAGGCGGCGCAGTTCCTTATGCGCTTTGCTGCTGCCGAACAGCACGCCGTCGGGCACGATGACCGCCGCCCGGCCGCCGGGCTTGAGCAGGCGGATGAACAGGGCCAGGAACAGCAGCTCGGTCTTCTTGGTCTTGACGATGGCCAGCAAGTCTTTGGCGGTATTTTCGTAATCCAGGCTGCCGGCAAACGGCGGGTTGGCGTGGATCAGCGTGTAGGCCTCTTCGTCATCGGCATGGTCTTGCGCCAGCGAATCCTTGTAGCGAATGTCGGGGTTGTCCACCCCGTGCAGCGCCAGGTTCATGCTACCGATGCGCAACATCGTGTTGTCGAAGTCGTAGCCGTGGAACATGCGGTGATGAAAGTGTTCGCGCAGCGCCGCATCGCGAAAGATCTCCGGGTGCTTGTCGCGCAGGTACTCACCGGCCACTACCAGGAAGCCGCAGGTGCCAGCGGCCGGGTCGCACATCACGTCTTTCGGCGTCGGCGCCGTCATCTCCACCATCATCCGAATGATGTGGCGTGGCGTGCGGAACTGGCCGTTCTGGCCGGCCGCCGCAATCTTGCCGAGCATGTATTCGTAGAGGTCGCCCTTGGTGTCGCGATCATCCATAGGCACCTGGTCAAGCAGGTCCACCACCTTGGCCAGCAGGGCTGGCGTGGGGATGGTGAAGCGCGCGTCCTTCATGTGGGTGGCGTAGGTGCTGCCATCGCCGCCCAGCGTGCGCAGGAAGGGAAACACGTGTTCGCCCACGACCTGGTGCATTTCGGCCGGCGCGAAGTTCTTGAAGCGCGACCAGCGCAAATCATTGAAGTCGCGGCCCTTGGCGTCCTGGCCGGGCGGGAACACGCGGTTCTCCATCGGGCGCTTGAGCGCCAGCGCCTTGCTTTCTTCCAAGGTGTGCGCGTCGTCGAGGCGGCGGATGAAGAGCAGGTAGGTGATCTGCTCGATCACCTCCATAGGGTTGGAGATGCCGCCGGTCCAGAAGGCATTCCAGATGGCATCGACTTGGCTGCGGAGTTCGCCGGTGAGCATGCGGGGTTCTAGCTTTCGAAATTGGGTTCAGGTGGTGACGACGACGGGCACGGCTGCCTGCGCAGCCACCTGTTGGGCGATGGGGGTGTAGAGGTCCACGTCGGTTTCCGGCGTGCGGATGGAGACGACGAGGCTGTAGCGGGCGGGCAGGTCGTAGCGCTCTTGCGCCGGGCGCGTACGCCACCAGCCTTTGGCAGGGTACACAGCGATGAAGCCACGGTTGGCGAGTTCGGCAGCGGTGCCGCGCCAGATGTCTTTGTGCAGCGATCCCCGGTGGCGTTGCCTGTCGCCAAGAATCCAGTTCGGATCGCGTGGGTCGATGGGGTCGCCGTCGTCTTCCCGTTCAGCCGCCGCGTTGATTCGCGCGACGAAATCGTCGGTCGTCGCGTCGAGCGGGCGCTGCACATCGAAGCGCAGCCGATGTGACGGGTAGTGGAACTTCGACGATGTGCCGCGGGCCGATGGATTGGGCTCGATGAAGTACGACAGGGTGACGCACAGCTCGACCTGGGTGTCTGGCGGTAGGGCGAGCAGTTGCTCCTTCGGCCAAGGCAGCGCGTGCAGGTTCATGTCGCGGCTGACGACGCCTTTGCCGGTGACCTTCTGGAAAGGGCGCACCATGTCTTCGACGACCAGCGTCAAGGAGTTGCCAGCGCTCCAGAGCGCACGCTCCAGACTGGGCACGCCCCAACCGCAGTGACGGATCAAGTTCACGTAGTCGGCTTTGTTGGCGTGGCCGTGAGCGGGCAGGTAGCCCGCCTGCATGGCGGTGGTCCATTCGGCCGAATGGACGATCAGCGCCCGGATCGTCTCGAGCCGCAACGTTGGATAGGCTGCCATCAGTTGAGCCGCCATGCGTGCGCCGAGTGCTGACGCAGCGCTGGTTGCATTGGTAGTCGTGAACAGGCGTTCCAGAGGCAGGTTGTGCGCCGTGAGAAGGTGGAGACTGGTGACGCCGATGGCACCGAGCGCATCCTTGCCGGCGTTGCCCCCTTCGAAGACCACGTCGGGCTTCAAGGGCCACGCCGAGTGCCAACCGTTCGACGTCCGGGTGTACGGGCTGAGGCCGCCACCCGGCGCAACCGGTACGAGGCGCTGTGCGTCAGGTTCGGTGATGGTGACCTTTTCTGTGCAGGCGCCGACCGTCAGCGCATTCCAGGCCTGGCCCGGGTCGCGAATGCCGCGCGAACCCAGGCTGATGGGGTAGGTGTTCCAGGACTGCGCGTCTTCGGTATTGCCAGCACACAAAATGAAGAGCCGAGGAAACTGGCCGTTGCCGTCGTAGTCACTGGCAAGTCGATCAACGGTCGCAGACCAGGCCGAAGGACGACCTCGGTCGCGGTCATCGTCGGACGTGACTGCCGACGTGAACACCCGCAGTCGATGGGGGGCCGTGACCTCGGGCCGCGAGACCGCCTCGGCAAACAGATAGCCGTGCTGCCGCGAGTCGCCAGGATTCGCACCCTGCTCTGGCGTGAGCTTTACCGACTCAAGGCGATGCGCGACCGCTATAGGGCCGTCCGTGGCCAGTGCCGCCGACAGATCACCCAGCGCCACGAGTCCGGCAAGGCCGGTTCCGTGGTTGGCCGTGTCGTCAACGCCCCAGGCAGGATCCACGGTATGCAAGTCTGCGTTGGCGATGAAGGGGGAGAGCAGCGGGTGGCCCCGGTTGACGCCCGAGTCCAGCAGGCACACCCGTGGCGTCGAGTCGTCATCAATCGCGACGGTCAAGCGGGCGAGAGTTTCGTCCGCCCACTCCTGCTGTTCGGGCGGCGTCATGCCGTCGAAGAAGTGGGCTGTTTCCTTGGCGCGGCGCAGCTCTGCCACGCAATTGAGCGTCATGACCGAGGTCGAAAACTGCTGTTCCGAGCCGAACATCAGTACGACGGTGCGCTCGGGGAAACTGATGTGGTGCCCGCTGACCTGGCACTGGGCCAGCGCCGCCAGCTTTCGGAAGTCCGCGAGCACTGCCTGGCGATCGCCGCGCACGGGCAACCAGACTTCCCACCAGATGGCTTCAGTCGTGTCCTGCGGCAGCAGGGCTGGATCGTCGGTCCACAGTGCGCGGACCTCGGCGCGACGGATGGCCGAGATCGTGTTCAACAGCGCATGGTGATCGAGCGCATCGCCGTTGACCTTCTTGCGTTCGGCAAGATAGTCCTCGACATATTTCTCGAAGTGCGCCAGCTTGCCGTCTGGAACGAAGACATTGGCAAAGGTCGTGTCGCCGTCGACACGCACGCTCAGTACCTCGATCTTTTTCTGCGCGTCCTTACCAAGTTCGAAGCCCAGGCTCTCAAAGGCCAGCGCCGCGTCGGGTTGCCCGACAAACTGAACCTGCAGGCCGAATCCGCTTTCCAGCCCTTGCTCTTGTTGAGCGGCAACGGCCTGCTGAGACAAGGGGGCCAGCGCGCGCAGTTGGGCCTTGAGTGCATTGCCGTGTTGGGCACGGTCGAGTACCGGGACGACGCTCGCCCCTCCGCCAGACGACGGCGCTGTGAACGCCTGCGCGGTTGATGTGTTCGCTAGAACGAGGTGCGGGCGTCTATCGAGTGGCTGATCCGGCATGGACGGACGGGTGCTTCGAGTTTTGTGCCAACCTCGCACTGATCAGACGGCGTTCCTCTAACGCCCGCCCCAACTCGGCTGATTGCACTTTCGTCTGGTCATGCAGGATCGCGTCTTTGATGGACGCATCGACTGCACGACATATTTCAGCGTGACTCAGGCTTTCGGCCTGCCCCTGCAACGCTTCCTTTCGGAAGGGCTTGGGCGCGAAATGGCCCAGACGGGACCGTATGAGTTCGACCGCCTGGACTGGCGATGGCAGGTGGTACTCCACCACATCATCGAATCTGCGAAAGAGCGCATAGTCCAGGATTTCCACGTGGTTGGTTGCGGCGATGATCAAGCTGTTCGACATGTCCTGCTCGATCATTTGCAGGAAGCTGTTCAAGACCCTTCGAATCTCGCCCACGTCATTCGTCATCCCGCGCTGCGTACCAATGGCGTCGAACTCATCGAAAAAGTAAACGCCACGAATATCCGTGATGGCGTCAAAGACCTGCCGGAGTTTGGACGCGGTCTCGCCCATGAATTTTGTGATGAGCGAATCCAGGCGAACCAAGAAAAGAGGAATGCCCAGTTCTCCCGCCAACGCTGCAGCGGTCAAGGTCTTGCCGGTCCCCGGCGGCCCAACCAGTAGCAGCTTGCGGCGAGGCGCCAGTCCATGCTCCTTGATTCGGGCAAGTTGGCGCTGTTCCTTGATCACGCGATGTAGCTGGGT
>Ga0160465_100741_pt1 | contig 12304 bp, 13 predicted proteins | sample HID1971K_E11MG_FD_108209 | JGI IMG/M metagenome (GOLD analysis project Ga0160465, IMG submission 108209) | Enriched millipede-associated microbial communities from UW Madison campus, WI, USA - HID1971K_E11 MG | ecosystem: Host-associated > Arthropoda: Insects > Digestive system > Unclassified ...
CCCCTGACTTCCTTCAGATTCGTAGTCACCCACGACACCCTTGTCTTTAGCTAACACTTCCTACTGCTAAGCGTGTTCGGGATTCGCACCCTATAGTCGATTGCCATGCCTGGCACACAACAAGAAAGCCCCCAATTTCTTGGAGGCTTTTAAAAATCATTTTTGTTTTCTTATAATCCGAAAGCAAAGGCAGCACGGATACCGATGAAAGAAGAAGTGCCATTATTTGACCATCCTTCATAACGAATACCTAAATCGATGCTTGATTTATCCGAAACAGCGAATGAAGCACCCAAAGTTGGAGCATAAACAAATGCGGTACTTCCGCCTTCATTGGTAGAAAAAGCAGCGCCCAATTCGCCGGCACCATAAAAGTTGCCACCAAAATAATATTTAGCTCCCGCCTTAACAGGAACAACACCAGAATTTTCAAAACCAAAATCTTTAAACTCTTTTTTAGGGGTTAAAGAAATGTATCCAGCTGATGCGGTTAAGTTTAAAGAAGGAGCAACATTAAACTCTCCTTGAACAGAACCTCCGTAACCTAAACTGTAAACATCGCCTAAAGTACCCATTGGCAATAAAAATTCAGGGCCTACACTGATTTTGTTAACTGCACCTTCTGTTTGAGCTGAAGCTGCAAGTCCTAAACCTGCAACCATTAATAAAGATAGTAATACTTTTTTCATGCGTTTTTTTAAATTATTTGTTTGTAAATTATTATTTACCGCCACATCACAAAATCAACGCCAAAAAAGACAAAAAGAAATACTATAATTAAAACCTTAGTTATATACTAAAATGAAAGGACTTTTTTTATTTATTTAATCAATAAATCTTAACATTATCAGGAAAAAATGGGCAAAATCTTACTCAAACGGCTTCTTAAATCCCATATTGAGAAAAAAATACCTCAACGTTTTAAGCCGATAATATTTTCAAATTCCAGGTTTAATTGAAGGTAAATTTCAATTATAAGCCAAAAACATAGGCAACTCTTAATCCGATGAAACCTTTATTATTAGACGAATTCAAGATGACAATATCCTCGTTATTTTTACCTGTCCAGGCTTCGTATCTTATGCCTACATCAACAAGGTTCTTATTTTGTAATTTAAAAAAATTGCCAATTCCCGGCGACCATACAAAAAATGTTTTCTGACCAGTAGTTAAGGGCAAAGCTGCCCCCAACTGTGCTTCCGCATAAAAATTATTACTAAAATTATACTTTAAGCCCATTTTTAAGGGTACATAGGTTAAATCCTGTACCGTTACCAACTGGTTATGTTTACCAAAAAAGTTTACAATACCACCATTTAAACTCAAACCTATCTCTTCTGAAAGGGTAAAATCGATTTTTACTGATGTCCCAAGTCCATAAGCCGAAAGTCCGGCAAAATTGCCTGATGGCAAATCCAGTTCGGCACCAATTCCTATTTTGGTATAGCTTTGAGCTTTAACCTGTATAAAACAACTTAAAAGCAACAATACAATAATGCCCATTCTGATCATTTTGTTCATATTTATGTAGTAAGTTTTCTGAAAATATCTTCTAATGAATTTTGCTGGTGTGTCTTTTTGATGCCTTCCAGCGAATCGTTGGCTACAATTTCACCCTTATTTATAATAATGATGTCATCGCAAATGGCTTCTACTTCCTGCATAATGTGCGTTGAAATTATAACGGTTTTGTCTTTCCCAAGCGTTTTAATCAATGCCCTGATCTCTACTAATTGATTTGGATCCAAACCCGAGGTAGGTTCATCCAAAATTAAAATTTCAGGGTTGTGGATAATTGCCTGTGCCAGCCCTACCCTCTGGCGATACCCTTTAGATAACATTCCGATTTTCTTGTGTTGCTCTGGGGTTAAACCAACCATTTTTATTACTTCATCAACCCTGTCTGACAAATTAGAGAGTCTATAGGTTTGTCCGACGAAATTTAAAAATTCCTTCACATACATATCCGGATAAAGTGGTGTGTTCTCTGGCAAATATCCAATATACTTTTTAGCTTCAATGGTTTGGGTCAAAATGTTCTTATTCGAAATTTCAGCACTTCCTGAACTGGGTTCTAAATAACCGGTTAGCATACGCATAGTGGTCGATTTTCCCGCTCCGTTTGGACCTAAAAAGCCTAAAATTCGGCCAGGGTTTGCTTTAAAACTAATGCTATTCACCGCTTTTTGTGCAGCAAAATGTTTCGATAATTCTTTTACGACAATACTCACAGCCAAATATGCAAAATTATTTCAAGCATAAAAAAAGGATACACGGTTAAGTACATCCTTTCAATAATTAGGTTTAATTTTATAATTTAAAAATCTTGCTGTACTTTCCTTGCTGTTGCTCTACCTGGAAGATAGATTTGAAAACCAACACCTAAGTTTAGATTGTGCGCATAAGCACTACTTCCAAAACCAACAACCCCCTGGTATTTTAACAGGGCTTCTAAACCTACATTCCTGGTTATAAAGTATGCAAAACCAGGGCCAAAGCTAAAGCCTAAACCATTAGTAGAACCACCACCTGATAAGTTCCTACCTGAAATACCTACCGTAGCTTCAGCAAAAAAACGTGTGTGATTGGCTAATTCGTTAGCTCCTTTTGATCCATAGTAACGGCCTAAGGCACCTATACCATAATTAATAGTTGTACCAAGGTCTTTTCCAGGAGTTTCCAGACCAAAAAGAACATCAGCCCCTAAAGCAAAACCATCCTGAATAAACCATGCTGCTTTTGGATTAATATTTAAGCTAAAGGCATTTGGTTTGTCTAGTGCAAAGTTAATGTTTGATAAGTCTGCACCAATCATAACGTCTCCTTTCGAAATTTGAGCTTCTGCTGATAAAGCTACTACCAACGTTGCTAAGAATGTAATTAATAGTTTTTTCATAATTAGGAATGTAAAAGTGTAAGGTATATAATGATTTATTTTTAATAAAATTTGATTTTCAATCAATTACCATCACTGAATTATAGAATTACTTATATACATGTATCTTCAAAGTAATATCTTAAACCTAATTAACAAAAGACGACGAAATATGTTTATTATATCTGAATTTACTGAGTTGCTCGGCTGTTTGCGATAAATTACCGCCTGATAAAATATCAGCGCCATTATTAACCAAATGGTAGTAAAGCATTTTGGCCGGATTTGCTTCCGCTCTTTGATCAATATTGCCCATTGTACCTAAAATGGTACTGATACCATTATCGTGAAGGTATTTATAAAATTCTTTTTCGGCTGCGCTTACTCCCACAAAAGCTACTATCCTGTTATTTGGAACCCCTAAATTGTTTAATCTTTTCAATTCTGATTTCTTTTGAACGGATGCTGAGATCATTAAATCAGGGGCCAATCGATGAACTTCTTGCGCTTGATTGGCTGTATAGGTTATAAGGATCGAATAACTTTCTGCTTTGTATTTCCTTATTTTTTCGATAACTTTTGAATATGGAACGCCTCTTTTTAAATCAACGGTTAGCAAAACCTTTCCTTTAGCCCAGGTTAATACACTATCCAGTGTCGGGATTTTAAATTTGGTTTCTTTCCCATTGTTATCTTTTAAATTGAAATTCCGCAATTCCGCATAGGTATAGTTAGCTACCGCTCCTTTTCCTGTTGATGTCCGGTCAAGTTTATCATCATGTATAACCACCATAACCGAATCTTTACTTAAAGCGATATCAAATTCTATAATAACAGGCTGATAGGTCGTTGCATTTTCGAAAGTTTCAATACAGTTTTCTGGAAAGCCCGGCATTGCTGCACCCCGGTGAGCGCTGAATAAGGGAAAGCGCTCCGGTGTCCAGTTTAAGAATTTGTATAATTCATTAACAGTATTGAATTTAATATAATGATGGACTTTTTGTTCAGGCGTACATGATAGAAAAAGAGTAAATAAGCCCAGAACCAACCCCACCCCTAAATCCCCTAAAGGGGACTTTTTCAACCCCAAACCCCTGAAGGGGCTTCCCTTTCCATTGTTTATATCGTTTTGCATAAATTCTTTTTATGTAGGTCTTAAAGCCCCTTCTGGGGTTTGGGGTTCTTTAGGGGGGTTGGGATTACAATGCCTGTTCGATATCCGCTATAATATCATTGATATGCTCTAAACCGATTGATAAACGAACCGAACCTTGTTCTATACCTACCTCAATACGCTGTTCTTCAGTCAGTTTGCTATGTGTACTGGTCGCTGGATGTGTAGCAATTGAGCGTGTATCGGCAAGGTTTGCAGAGATGGAAAACATTTTCAATCCATCCATAAACTTGCGGGCACCCTCTAAACCACCTTCTACAACAACGGTTACAATTCCGCCACCTTGTGTCATTTGTTTTTTGGCAATTTCATACTGCGGATGTGATGGCAGGAATGGATATTTCACCAATTTGATTTTAGGGTGTTTCTCCAGATATTCAGCAACTTTTAGTGCATTATCACAATGACGATCCATACGAACAGCCAAAGTTTCTAAACTTTTTGATAAAATCCAGGCATTAAAAGGCGACATCGCAGGGCCACTATGACGGGCAAAACCTTCAATTTCTTTGATGAGTTCGGTACTGGCTAAAATAATTCCTCCCAAGGTTCTTCCCTGTCCGTCAATATATTTTGTAGCCGAATGGATAGAAATATGCGCACCTAATTTTAGAGGTTGTTGCAGATATGGCGTTGCAAAACAGTTATCGATAACCAATAACACATTATATTTTTTAGCCAAGGCACCCAAAAACTCAATATCGATAATATCGATACCCGGGTTTGATGGAGTTTCTACGAAAATCATTTTAGTGTTTTCCTGAATCAGCCCTTCCCAAGCTTCTGGTTTATCCAAATCGGCATACGAATAACTGATGCCCCATTTCGGAAAAATACCACTCAGTAATTGATGCGTAGAACCAAAAACCGAACGACTTGATAATACGTGATCTCCATTTTTAAGGAAAGTTGCAAAGGTGGTAAATACTGCAGCCATACCAGTTGCAGTTGCCCAACCTGTTTCTGAACCTTCTAAAAGAGCCATTTTCTCAATAAGCTCTGATGTATTTGGATTTGCGTAACGGCTGTAAACATTCCCTTCTTTTTCGTTGGCAAAAAGAGCTCGCATTTCTTCCGCGTCATCAAACTTATAGCTTGAAGTTAAGTAAATCGGCGATGAATGTTCTTTATGCGAGCTGCGTTCTGTTTGAGTGCGTATGGCTATGGTTTCAAAATTTTCGGATTTCATTATGTAATTAGAAATAAGATTTGAGACATTAGATTTGAGTAATGTCCCGAGATTATTTATTGATTTTATATGTAAAATTTATAGTTGCTGAACGGCTTAAAATATTAGAAACAGAGCAGTACTTATCGAAAGTCATTTGTAAGGCCCGTTCTACTTTTTGGGGATTTAAATCGCCAAATAATTCGAAATGAATATCGATTACGTCGAAAATTGGAGGTATTTCTTCTTCTTTTCGACTCGCATTGATGGCGATTTTGATATCATTAAGTGGTTCTTTTTGCTTGGTCAGAACGTTTACCATATCAATACCACTACAGCCCCCAAGACCAACCAATAACATCTCCATTGGCCTGAAACCTTTACCCTCGCCTCCTATGGCAACTTTTGCATCCAGCTCAACAGTAAAACCGTTTTCGTTTTCAGCTTCAAAATTAAATTTACCGCTTTTTCGGATGAGATTTATCTTCATCTTTATTAATTAAATATTATAAAATACTCTGTTGTTTTTTTCCAGTCCGGGCAATTTAATCTCTTGATTAAAAAGGGCAAAAACCGATGAACCACTACCACTCATTAAAGCAAATGTAGCGCCTGCATCGTATAAACTGGTTTTTATTTGATGAATTTGGGGATACTTAGCGAAAACCGATAATTCGAAATCGTTGATAACCTTATTTTTCCATGTTGTTGGAGGCAAATGTATGATTTCTTTTAAGGATTGCAAAGGCTTTTGAGGTTTTACATGTGCATAAGCATCAGCTGTGCTAACATGAACCGGAGGTTTGACCAAAACCTTAAAATATGCTGACAAATCGATTTCACATTTTTCAAACTCATCTCCTTTATTAAATGCATAAACCGGTTTGTTCCCGATGAAGAAAGCACAATCCGCACCCAACTGACGGGCATATTCTTCCATTTTAGTTGTAGAGAGGCCTAAATTGAATTTATCGTTTAATAATTTAATAATAAAAGCAGAATCTGCGGAACCACCCCCTAAACCTGCTCCAACCGGAATATTTTTTAACAGGTTGATTTGTTGGGCCGGTAAATCAAAATCTCTTTTAATAAGATTATAAGCTTTTAAACAGAGATTATCTTCCGCATTTCCCGGAATATCAATGCCATGTATCTGGCACGATGTTTCTTTTGCATCAACAATTTCTATTGCATCTTTAATATGAATGGGATAAAAAATGGTTTCGAGGTTGTGATAACCATCGGGTCGTTTTTCAATAATATTTAAACCTAAGTTTATTTTTGCGTTTGGAAAAGATAACATGAGTATACTTTGCAAACATACAAATTATTTAAAAAACGAAAACTGTAGCTCCCCATATCTTAACTGTTTTCTTTATGGATATTGAATATTAAATCTAAAAACATAACTTAGCCTTACAAATTAAATTATATGAGTTCAGGAAAAAAAATAATTACCATTGTTATAATCATCGCCATTTTAGCTTTAGCAGGCATAGGTTATTATCGCTACTTTTTTGTTTTTGGTGAAGGCGTAAAAGCAGGAGAATTAAATTATGTAGTTAAAAAAGGCTATATGTTTAAAACATATGAGGGGAAATTAATCCAAAGCGGAGTAAAATCAAGAACAACCGGAACGCTTCAGAACAATGAGTTTGAGTTTTCCATTGCCAATAGAAATATTGCTGATCAAATGATGGCTAACAGTGGCAAGTTTTATGAGCTGCATTACAAGGAATACAAAAATACCTTGCCCTGGAGAGGTTTTAGCGTATATGTAGTAGATAGTATATTATCTGTAAAAGATATACCACAATAAGGTTTAGATTTAAAGGCTTAGGGTTTAAGGTAAAAAACCATAAACCTTACAGCTTCTTCCTCAAACCTTTATTAACTTTTTTTCTTGGGTACCTTTGCTCCCTCTTTTCTTGCTTCTGATAAACCTATTGCTACAGCTTGTTTTTTAGAAGTCACTTTTTTGCCTGATCCGTTTTTAAGTTTTCCCTCTTTCATTTCGTGCATGGTTTTTTCTACTTTTTCAGCAGCTTTTTCTGAATACTTTGCCATTTTAAAATGATTTAATTGATCAAATAGATAATTTCAGCGATTGGCCATTGATTATTGGTTATTGGTTATTGGTTATTGGTTATTGGTTATTGGTTATTGGTTATTGGAAAAACAGACTCTAAATAGATTGGTTTTAAAAATTAGCAAAAAAAATCCGGAGGCGATTCACACCATCCGGATTACTCATAATTATATATTTGGTTGTTGTATTTTTTGACCAAGCTTTTGGCTTTAGTCTTTAAGCTTTCAGCTTAATTTAATATTTCTCTGGCGATAACGATCTTTTGTATTTCTGAAGTGCCCTCGCCTATTGTACATAACTTACTGTCTCGGTAAAATTTCTCTACCGGAAAATCCTTAGTATAACCATAACCTCCAAAAATCTGAACGGCATCAGTAGCAACTTTTACTGCAACTTCTGATGCAAAGTATTTCGCCATCGCCGATTCCTTGGTCATAGATAAATGTCTGTTCTTTAAGTCTGCAGCCTGTCGGATCAATAATTCCGCAGCCTCAATTTCGGTTGCCATATCGGCAAGCTTGAAACTTATCGCCTGGAAGCTGGAAATTGGCTGGCCAAATTGCTGGCGTTGTTTGGAATACGCAACCGCAGCATCAAAAGCTCCTTTTGCAATTCCTAAAGCTAAAGCAGCTATAGAAATACGACCTCCATCTAATACTTTCATAGCTTGTTTAAAGCCCTCACCAACATTCCCTAACAAATTGGCTTTTGGCACACGACAATTATCAAAAATCATTTCAGTGGTTTCTGATGCCCTCATGCCCAATTTATTTTCCTTTTTTCCTGCTGAAAAACCTGGAGTGCCCCGTTCTACTACTATTGCAGAAATACCTTTCGAACTCCCTTTTTCTCCAGTCCTTACCATTACTACTGCAATATCGCCACTTTTGCCATGGGTAATCCAGTTCTTGGCTCCATTAATTACATAATCATCACCGTCTTCAATAGCAGTTGTCATCATTCTTAAAGCATCAGAACCTGTGTTCGCTTCCGTTAAGCCCCAGGCACCAATCCATTCTGCTGTTGCTAATTTTGGCAACCATTTTTGTTTTTGTTCTTCGTTTGCAAAGGCTAAAATATGGCCTGTACATAATGAATTATGTGCTGCCAGTGATAAACCAATTGAACCACAAACCCTGGCTACCTCTACAATTACATCAACATATTCCTGGTAGCCCAAACCTGAACCTCCATAATGTTCGGGAACTAAAACTCCCATTAAGCCCATTTCACCCAATTGTTTAAAGAGCTCGACAGGGAAATACTGTGCTTCATCCCATTCCATTATATTTGGACAAATATTTTTCTCAGCAAAATCGCGAACCATGTTCTTTATATTCTGCTGAGTTTCTGTTTCTGAAAAGTTAAAGCTTACGCTCATTTATTTATATTTTAAGCTAGTTGTCGCAATTATAAACAATTATTTTATAGTTAGTTAACTTTAAATTTCGCTGTAATTGTAGAATGAACTGGTATTTGGTTCAATAAGTTTATGTTTTAATTTGAAAGGCTGAAAATGACAGATGAAATTTTATTTAAAGTGCTGTCAGATTTTTACAATCTGACAAAGAAAACCCTCTAGTCAAATGTAGCAACTCCACCTATTAAATCAATCCTCCTCCAAGGTTAAAATTAAATTTAAGAAGACAAATCCGAAAACATTATTTAAAATAAGTCTAAATAAATTTGCGATTCCAAATAGAGACAATATCTTTGCATCAATTTAGAATTAATCCAAATAAAGATGAATAAAAAAATTACCTTATTTTTTAATGTATTGGCCATTCTCTTAACTTTCGCCAGTAACGCTCAAGCTCAATCTAAAAACGGATCAGTTTCCGGATCCATCAAAACCAGCGATGGCAGCCCTGCTCCTTATGTAAGTGTTGGCTTAAAGAATACCGGAAAAATTACTCAAACTGATGATAAAGGCAACTTTGTAATTAAAAATGTTGCCCCTGGAAATTATACCCTTAAAGTTTCTGCGATTGGCGTATCCGCACAGCAAAAAACAATTCAGGTTATTGCCGATCAAACTGTAAATGCCGATTTTTCAATTGCAGAATCCGCATCTCAGCTGGATGAAGTTGCCATTAATGGTTATAAAACACCCAATAAGAAACCTGCAAACTTAGGCAAAATTGCCATTGCCCCTATGGATCTTCCTCAATCTGTGCAAATTATTGGTAACCAGATTATAACCGATCAACAGGCAGATAGACTTGGAGATGTAATCAAAAATGTAAATGGTGTTGCTTTAGGTGCTAATCGGGGTTCGGTTGGCGAAAATTTTTATGCCAGAGGTTATAGTTTGGGTAGCAATAACGTATTTAAAAATGGTGCTCGTACAACTATTGGAGGTAGTCCAGAGTCCAGTACCCTTGAATCTGTTGAGGTTTTAAAAGGCAGTGCCGCATTATTGTACGGTGGAGTAACTGGTGGTGCTGTGGTGAATATGGTTACCAAAAAACCGAAATTTGAGTACGGTGGCGAAGTATCCATGCGTACAGGAAGTTATAATCAATATAAACCTATGGTTGATTTGTATGGCCCAATTTCAAAGAAATTAGCATTTAGAGCAATTGGCACCTATGAAAATGCGGGCAGTTTCCGTAATCATGTGGAAGCAAATCGCATTTACGTAAACCCATCTTTACTTTATAAAATAAGTAAAAAAACAGACATCTTGCTTCAAGGTGATTACTTAAAAAGTGATTATACTCCAGATTTTGGGGTAGGCTCAGTAGGAAGTAATATTGTAGATTTTGGCCGTGATAAGTTTTTAAATGCGCCTTGGGCATACAATAAAACCAACACCGTTACGAGTCAATTAAACATTAACCATAAGTTTAACGATCAGTGGAAGTTAAACGTTATCGGCTCTTTTCAATCATACAACAGAAATTATTTTGGAGCTGAACGTATAGCAGCGAATGCAGATGGTGTTGCTCCCCGTAATTTAAGCAGGGCAAGAACACAGGAATACACCTATAATCAACAGGTAAACTTAAACGGAACGCTCTATACCGGTAAAATTAAACATACTATATTGGTTGGATTGGATGCCGATCAATCCCGTACAACCAGTAATGGTTTTGCATATGGCAAAGATGATAAGGGTGCCAACATTACGGCGTACAATTATGGTAATGTAAATCTTTTTGATCCTTCTACCTACTATGGTTCGGGTATTATGCCAGAAGCGTATAACATTTCCCGTACACTTACCCCTGTTTATAGATATGGTGCCTTTGTTCAGGATTTGATTGAGGTAAGCAACAAATTTAAAGTATTGGCTGGTATTCGCTATACAGATCAAAAAAATGCGCGGACCCGCACCACGGATTTGGAGAAAACAACAAATGCCTATACGGCTACAAAGTTTGATGATGCATTCTCTCCAAAATTGGGTTTAGTGTATCAACCTTTAAAAACAACTTCTGTTTATGTAAGTTATGCCAATAATTTCATTACCAATACCGGAACCGACATTTATATGGCAGCGCTTCCTCCATCCTTGGTTGATCAATACGAAGCAGGTGTTAAAAACGATCTCCTTGGTGGCCGTTTATCTGCAAATGTTACCTATTACAAAATCATCAACAGCAATATTGCACAAACTGCCGAGCTCGATCAGTATGGCCAGGTAAATTCTAACGCTAATATTAAACAACTTAATGGTTCTACAACCAGTGATGGGCTTGAACTGGATTTGGCTGGCTCAATTTTGCCGGGTTTAAATTTCACCGCAGGCTATAGCTATAACTACATCCGTTATACCAACACTGCCCCTATTACAAAACATGTTGTTCCGGCACCAACATCTGCCAATCCTAATGCCACAACTACTGTTACCCTTGCAGGTATGATTGAGGATGTACGTCTGGTAGGTAGTACCAAAAACACGGCCAATGCAACTGTATTTTACACTTTATTATCTGGAAAATTAAAAGGGCTTAAATTAGGTGCCTCAGCATTTTATACAGGTAAACGTAACGGCGGTTGGAACGATAATAAGGCAGCCACCACACTGCGTTTAATTCCTTTGACAGCATTTACAACCATTGATTTCTCTGCTGGCTATAACTGGAAAAAATTCTCTCTATTGGCAAAAATCTCTAACATTACCAATGAGTTGAATTATTATGTACACGAAAACTACAGCGTAAATCCAATTGCACCTCGTCAGTTTATGACTACTTTATCTTATAAGTTCTAATTCTGAATATATTTTATAAAAAACCCGGATCAATTTTAAAATTGATCCGGGTTTTTTATTTGGTTTTAAACTTAAAATAGACCCTGATCCCGATACTCGGGACAGGGTGACGATAAGGCTATTGAGTCCTATTTAATTAATTGGCATCGTAAATGATAACCTTATCAAAGAAAACCCTGAATTCATCTAAAAATGCCTTATGTAAAGGGTGACTTTGATAAACATCGTGTGCAGCCAGATCTTCAAAAAACAAAATAAGGCTGAAGGTATAAGTCGTATCTACCACAGCACGCTCAATAGGTGCTGGTGTTCCAATGTGAAAGGTTTTTACAACTTCTATTTTTTCTAAAGTTTGCAAACTGTTGCGAAAAGCAAGTTTCTGATCTTCGGTGGTATCGGCTTTTAGCCAGAATAAAACGTGGTGGGCTATCATTTTTTATATTTTTCGCCAAATATAATGAAAGCCTTAAAAGATTGTCAATTTAGAAGATGAAGTTTTTTCTGGCCTGATGAGCAATCAAAGCTGAAACCTCAAAATAGCCAAAGCACAGGAAAACTCTACAGTTTTAAAATAAATAATTCGAAAATATTTGCGAAGTTTTCCAACACTTAACCCAACAAAACTTCGTAAATCTAACCACGCTGTTCCAATTATCCAGGGAAATTGCTTTTAAGAATTTAACTGGCCATTAGTTTGCTTCTAAACTCATCGTCTAAAGCAGCCCTTTTTCTTTTTTGAGGTTTACTGCTTTTAGATTCTGTTTCCCTCTCGATGATAG
>Ga0160465_100779_pt1 | contig 11851 bp, 9 predicted proteins | sample HID1971K_E11MG_FD_108209 | JGI IMG/M metagenome (GOLD analysis project Ga0160465, IMG submission 108209) | Enriched millipede-associated microbial communities from UW Madison campus, WI, USA - HID1971K_E11 MG | ecosystem: Host-associated > Arthropoda: Insects > Digestive system > Unclassified ...
CAGCACGCGCTCGACCTGCGCGAGTTCGAAGGCGTCCTCGTCGAACAGCTGCCGGCACTGGGCGATGGCGCGGTCCACGGCGGGCCGCAACTGCCGGGCCCGGTCCGTGAGGAACATCTTGTTGGAGGAACGCACCAGGAGCTGGTCGCCGAGCTCCTCGCGCAAAGCCTGCAGCAGCTTGCTCACGGCCGAGGCGCTCGTTCCCAGCTGCTCGGCGGCCTGGCTCACGCTGCAGGTCTGCAGCAGCACGTGCAGCGGCACCAGCAGGTTGAGGTTGCGGGCACGGAGCCTGTCGAGTGGATTGGCGGCGGCCATGGCGCGGACTTGCTGTGCGTTTTCGGATTTCCATTCTAGGCAATCCGGATGTTCCGAACGGAGCGTTGCCTCCATGGCGGCCCGTTCGCAGAATGCCGCATCCCTCCACCGCACAGCCCGCGAAAAGGACCCGCCACTTGTCATTCACCCGCTACGAATGCCGCGACGGCATCGTCACGTTGACGATGTCGTCGCCGCGCACACGCAACGCCCTCTCTGCACCAGCCATCGCGGACCTCGCGGCTGCCTGCCAGCGTGCCGATCTCGACGAGGCGGCCAGGGTGGTCGTGCTGACCGGCGAAGGCCCCGCGTTCTGCGGCGGTGGCGACGTGAAGGAGATGCTGGCCTCGCTGGACGATGGATTACCGCCGCCCGAGCAGATCCGCGCGAGCTTCGACGCAGGGATCCAGCGGCTGGCACGCACGCTCCATGGACTGCGGCTTCCCGTCATCGCGGCGGTGAACGGACCCGCGATCGGCGCCGGCCTCGACCTGGCCTGCATGTGCGACCTGCGGATCGCCTCGCGCCGCGCGGCCTTCGCCGAAAGCTTCGTCAAGCTCGGCCTGGTGCCGGGGGACGGGGGCGCCTGGCTCCTGACCCGCCTGCTCGGGCCGGCGAAGGCAGGCTACCTGGCCTTCACGGGCGAGACCATAGACGCGGCGCGCGCGCTCGAACTGGGCCTCTTGAGCGCCGTGGTCGACGACGACCAGCTCCAGTCCCACGCACTGGCACTCGCCGCCCGGATCGCCGCCCATTCGCGAACGGCGCTGCGGCTCACCAAGCAGCTGCTGCGCGCCTCCGCGACGCAGAGCTTCGACGAGGTGCTGCACCTGTCGGCCGACGCCCAGGCGCAGGCCATCCACTCACCCGAGCACCGCGAAGCGGTGCGCGCGCTGGCGGATGCGCTGTCCACCGGCAACACCCACTAGATCCATGCAGGCAATCCACATCAGTTCCGCGGGCGCGATGCCCGAACTCGAGCCGCTGCGCGCCGACGTGCGGGCCTTCTTCCACGGCACTCGCGCGCACAGCTCGGCCACCGATCGCGCGAAGAATTGGCTGGCCGGCAGTCGGTCGCTGGCGCGCGAGCTCGGCCGGCGCGGCTGGATCGGCCTGTCGTGGCCAAAGGCGTACGGCGGCCAGGAGCGCGGCAATCACGAACGCTACGTGGTCTGGGAAGAGAGCCTCGCCGCCGGCGCGCACATCTGCAGCTGCATGCCGATGGACCGGCAGACCGGCCCGCTGCTGCTCGAGTACGCCTCGGATCGCGTGAAGCGCGAACTGCTGCCGCGCATGGCGCGCGGCGAGATCAGCATCTGCGTGGGCATGAGCGAGCCCGACGCCGGCTCGGACCTCGCGAGCGTGCGCAGCGCGGCGCGCCGCACGGAAGACGGCTGGTTGCTCGACGGGCGCAAGGTCTGGACCTCGATGGCGCACGAGGCCGACTACATGATCGGGCTGTTTCGCAGCGGCAGCGGATCGAGCCGGCAGGAAGGCCTGTCGCAGTTCGTGATCGACATGCGCTCGCCGGGCATCGCCGTGCGGCCGATCCCCCACATGCAGGGCGAGAGCCACTTCAACGAATGCACCTTCGACGACGTGAAGCTGCCGGCCGATGCGCTCATCGGCCGCGAAGGGGAAGGCTGGAAGCAGGTGAACCGCGAACTGGCCTACGAGCGAAGCGGACCCGAGCGCTTCCTCAGCTCGTTCGAATTGCTGCGGCAGATGGTGGGAGCGGCCGACGCATCCAATCCGCAGCATGCGGCCGAGCTCGGCCACCTGGTCGCCGAACTCGCGGCGCTGCGCGAGATGTCGCTGGGCATCTCGGCGATGCTCGCGCGCGGCGAATCGCCCGCGCTCGCGGCCGCCATCGTCAAGGACCGCGGCACGAGCTTCGAGCAGAAGGTGACCGAAGCCGCGCACCAGCTCTTCGACATCGACCTCTCGGACCCGCACAGCGAACTGGCGGCGGCCGCCGCATTCACGACGCAGGCGGCGCCGCAGTTCTCCATCCGCGGCGGCGCGCGCGAGATCCTGCGCGGCATCATCGCCAAGGGAGTGGGACTGTGAGCGCGGGACTGGAGACGCTCATCGTCGACAGCTATGCGCGGCTGTGCGCGGCGCGCCTCGATCCACGCGCGCATGGGCAAGCCGGGCAAGACATTCAACCGCTCTGGAACGAGGTCGAGGCCCTCGGATTGCCCGGCCTGCTGACCGACTACGACGGCGAGCTCGAACGGCCCGAGCCGACGGCGCTCGCGATCGCGCAGGCCACCGGCTACCACTGCGTTCCGCTGCCCGTGGTCGAGAACATGCTGGCCCGCGCGCTGCTCCGCCAGGCAGGGCTCGAGGCGCCCGCCGGCATGCTGGCGCTGGGGATCGTGCGCGATGCGGAACTCGTCGAGACCGCAGGGCAAGCGCCGCTGCTGCAAGGGCATGCCACCGTGCCATGGGCGCGCCACGCGAGCCATCTGGTGCTGGCCGTCCAGGCCCGGCAGGACGAGCATGTGCTGCTGCTCGCCGCGAACGCGCCAGGCCTGGCCATCGAGCACGGACACAACCTGGCGCACGAGCCGCGCGACCGGCTCCGGTTCGAGCGCGTGCCCTGCCTGGCGCAGGCGGCGCTCGCGGACTGTGTCGAGGCGACGTCGCTCGAGACGGCGCGCTACCGCGCGGCACTGATGACCGGCGCGGCCGAGAGCGCGCTCGACATGACGGTCGCCTATGTCAACGCCCGCTCGCAGTTCGGCAAGCCGCTGGGCAAGTTCCAGGCCGTGCAGCAGAGCCTCGCGGTGTTCGCGGGCGAGGTGACGAGCGCGCTGTCGGCCTGCTCGCTCGCATTCGCGACGAGTGCTCCCGACTGGCGCACCATCGCCATCGCGAAGATGCGGGCCGACGTCGCGGCGTCGGTCGGATGCAATGCCGCCCACCAGGCCCACGGCGCGATCGGCGTCACCGCCGAGTACCCGCTGCACCTGCGGACCCGGCGCCTGTGGTCCTGGCGGACGGAGGACGGCTCGGGCGCCTCGTGGGCGCGCCGGCTGGGACGGGATTTCATCGCACGCGGCGCGGACGCGCTCTGGCCGGCGGTGACGGGCCTGCGCTGAATGGACCGAAGAACACGATGACAACGGAGACACGCATGACGATTCGATCGACCGCGGGCACGACACGCCGCACCTTCGCCGCGAGGGGCGCGGCGCTGGCCACGCTCGCATTCGCCGGCCGCGCCCTGGCGCAGGCGCCCTTTCCCTCCAAGCCCATCGAGCTGGTGGTGCCGTTCCCGCCGGGCAGCGGCTCCGACATCGGTGCCCGCTATTTCGCGGAGCAGCTGGGCCGGCTCAGCGGCCAGCCGGCCACGGTGCGCAACATCGCGGGCGGCAACGGCTTCATCGCGATCTCGAACGTGCTGCGCGCCGACCCTGGCGGGCACACCATCTTCATCGGCGCCAACTCGGCCTTCGTGGTGAATGCCGTGCAGTTCAGGAAACTGCCCTACGACCCGATCGGCGATTTCGCGATGCTCGGCATGCTCAACCGCGCGCCCGCGCTGCTCGCGGTGCGCGGCGATTCGCCGGCCAGGGACCTGAAGTCCTTCGTCGAGCGCGCGCGCCTCGCGCCCGGCGAGGTGAACTCGGGCCACGGCGCGACCTCGTACCTGATGTTCGCGGCCCAGTTCTACAACCTGGCGGGCATCAAGGTGAACCACGTGCCGTACAAGGGCGCGAGCGACCTGGCGGCGGCCCTGGCATCGAACGTGGTCGACGCCGGCTTCATCGATCCCGGCTCGGGCCTGGCGCTCGCGCAGGCCGGCCGCATCCATGTGCTGGCGGTGGCGGGCGAGAAGCGCCTGCCCCAACTGCCCGGCGTGCCCACCTTCCAGGAGGCGGGCTACCCCGACTTCACCGCCTACAACTGGGCCGCCGCCGCGGTCAACGCGAAGACGCCCGCGCCCGTCGTGGCCCGCCTCGAAAACTGGTTCTCCGCGATCGCCAGGGCCGACGCCACGCGATCCTTCTTCGCGGCCACCGGCAACGAGGCCGTGCAGACCACGGGAGCCGACCTGCGCCACTTCCAGCTCGCGGAGATCCAGCGCTGGTCCGACACCGCCAGGCTCGTGAACCTGGTGCAGGAATGAACCATGCCGCCCCACCGCTCGCCGGCATCCGCGTCCTCGACCTGACGACGGTGCTGCTCGGCCCCTATGCGGCCCAGATGCTGGGCGACCAGGGCGCGGACGTGATCAAGATCGAGGCCCCCGAGGGCGACGGCACGCGCACCACGGGGCCGGCGCGCGAGCCCGGCATGGCGTCCGCGTTCATCGGCGCCAACCGGAACAAGCGCAGCGTCGTCCTCGATCTGAAGCAGGACGCGGCGCGCGAGGCCTTCCTGCACCTGGTCGACGGGACCGATGTGCTGATCTGCAGCATCCGGGCCGCTAAGCTCGCCGCGCTCGGGCTGGATCCGGCGCGGCTGCGGGAGCGAAACCCGAGGCTGATCGTCGTGACGATCCAGGGGTTCGGCACGGACGGTCCGTACGCGGGGCGGCCTGCCTACGACGACATCGTCCAGGGCCTGTGCGGACTGGCCTCGCTCGGCGGCGGCGCGGACGGGGCGCCGCGCTATCTGCCGACGGTGATCGCCGACAAGACCTGCGCGCTGTTCGCGACGCAGGCGGTGCTGGCCGCGCTCGTCGCGCGCGCCACGACCGGTGCCGGCTCGCACGTCGACGTGCCGATGCTCGAGTGCATGGTCAGCTTCACGCTCGTGGAACACCTGTATGGCGCGCAGTTCAGCCCGCCGCTGGGCGAGCCCGGCTACAGCCGCCTGCTCACGAAGTGGCGCAAGCCCTACGCCACGCTGGACGGCCATGTCTGCGTGGTGCCGTACAACGACCTGCACTGGCGACGCTTCTTCGAGGAGACCGGCCGCCACGACCTGCTGCGCGACCCGCGCTTCGCCGACATGGCCGCGCGCACGCGCAACATCGATGCGCTGTACGCCGAGCTCGCGGCCTGCATCGCGCTGCGCACCACCGGCGCGTGGCTCGAGGTCTGCGAACGCCTGGACATACCGGCCGCGCCCCTGCGCGGCCTCGCCGATCTCCAGTCCGACCCGCATCTGGTCGCCACCGGATTCTTTCGCACGGTGCAGGACGCGCGGATGGGAGAGCTGGTGATGACGGCGCCGCCGCTGCGCTTCGCCGATGCGCCTTCGCCCGCCGTGCGCGTTCCGCCGCGGCTCGGGCAGCACACGCGGCAGGTACTGCGCGAGGCCGGACTCGACGCGTCGGCGGTGGATCGGTTGATCGGTCTCGGCGCGGCGGTCCAGGCCTGAGCGGTGCGGGCGCCGAACGCGGCGGGCAGGATGATGGTCGAGCAGGCCCTAGGTCAGCCAGCGCGCCTGCGCCGCACCTGCGCGAGCACCTCGTGCACGGTCCGCGTCAGCACGGCGGGCTCCACCGGCTTGACCAGGTGCTCGTCGAAGCCCGCCGCGCGCGTGCGCATCCGGTCGTGCGCCGCGCCCCAGCCCGTCAGGGCGACGATACCGAGCTCCGCGCCGGCGAAGCGCTCGCGCAGCTTTCCCGCGACCTCGTAGCCATCGATGCCCGGCAGCCCCAAATCGAGCAGCACGAGCTCGGGGTCGAGGCGCGCCGCCATGGCCAGGGCCTCGTGGCCGTCGCGCGCATCCTCCACCCGGTGGCCCATGCCGCGCAGCAGCTCGATGAGGGTCTGCCGCCCGTCGTCGTTGTCCTCGACCACGAGGATCCGCCGGCCGCTCTCGGCGTCGGCTGGAACCGGCGCAACCGACTCGGGCGCCGGCAAGTCGGTGCGGACCGCGGAGGGCTCGCGCACGGGCAGCTCCACGGTGAAGGTGCTGCCCTCCCCGAGCCCGGGGCTGTCGACCTCGACCGTCCCGCCATGCAGCTCCACGAGCTTGCGGACCAGCGCGAGCCCCAGTCCCAGGCCGCCCTGCGCGTGGCGCCGGGTGTGCGGCAGTTGGGTGAACATGGAGAAGACCCGGGCATGGTCGGCGCTCGCCATGCCCAGGCCGTCGTCGCGCACGGCGAGGATGGCGCGTCCGTCTTCGATGCGGCCCGTCACCTCGATGTGGCCGCCCGGCGGCGTGTACTTCGCGGCGTTCGTCAGCAGGTTGCCGATCACCTGGACCAGGCGCGCGGGATCGACATGCACCGGGATGCCCGCCGGCACGGCCACGGTCAGGCGATGCCGCTGGCTGTCGAGCAGCGCCTGGGTTCCCTCCACGGCGCGCACCACCAGTTCGTCCAGTTGCGCATCCTCGCGCCGCAGCTCGATCAGCCCGCGGTTGATGCGCGACACGTCGAGCAGGTCGTCGATCAGCCGGGCCATCAGGCTGACCTGGCGGTCGATCACCGCGAACTTGCCGGCGATCACCTCGGGCAGGGGATGGCGCGCCGCGATCGCGACCGCGTACTTGATGGGAGCCAGCGGATTCCTCAGTTCGTGCGCCAGCGTGGCGATGAACTCGTCCTTGCGCACGTCCTGCTCCTTGAGCATCGCGGCGTCGCGCGCGCGCTCGATGTGCGCCCAGCAGCGGTCGACCACCTCGGACACGAGCAGCAGCTCGTCCTTCGTCCAGCGCCGCGGCGCGGCCTGGTGCACGGCCATCATCGCCACCAGCCGCCCGTCCTTGACCAGGCCCGCGCAGATGATGGCCTGGATGCCGATCGCGTTGAACATCCGGCCCCCGCCTTCGTCGCCGAGCTCGGCGTCCACGTCGTGCACCACCAGGTGCCGGCCCTGGCGGAGGTTGGAGGTGGCCTGGGGACCGAAGAGATCGAGCGAGTAGACGCCGGCGCTGCTCGCGACACCCTCGCGCGCCCAGTCGCTGCGGATCGTGAAGCGATCGCTGTCGCTGTCCACGTCGGCGTAGGCGCAGCGGGTCGCGCCCATCGCCTCGCCGAGCAGCCGGGCCGTGATCGCCATGATGCTGTCGGCCTCCTGCACGTGGCGCGTGGCCTGGCCGATCTGGTCGAGGATCTCCAGCCGCGTCTCGCCGCCGGTGGCGTGGTCCGGCTGGAGAAGCGTCTCTATCGCCGACGCGAACACCATCCATTGCCCGGGCACGGCTGCGTCGGCAAGAGGCGCCGCCTGCAGCAGGACCTGGCGCAACGTTCCATCCCGCGTGGCCAGCCGGCAGGAAAAGGCCACCGGCCTGCCCGAGGCGACGGCATCGCCCCACAGGCGCTTCGCCTCGGCGCGATCCTCGGCATGCACCGCATCGAACCAGTGCCCTCCCGCCAGGGCTTGCGCCTCCTGGCCCGTGAAATCGCGCCACCGTGGATCGGGGCGCGTGACCGCGCCATCCGCCGCTGCGTACCAGACCAGGCTGTCGCCGATCGTTTTGACTGTCATGAACCGTTCGTCTTCCGAAATGATCTCGTCCCGTTGCGTTCGCGCACCCGAGGCTCCCAGGACCCTATTGGCAAACGGGCGGAATGCGCGTGGGACGGCGCCTTGACCGCCGGCCGCGCCGACCGACGGGCTCGCCCGCCAACCTAGGGTAAACGCCTATTTGCATACGAATGCAAGCTTCTGACATTGCATACGTATGCAAGACGTTCACCCTGGAGCAATGGAATGATCAGATATCTCAAGCGCGGCAAGGACGTGCAGGTCCGAGCCGACGACGACGCGAAGGTCCGAGCGACCGTCGAGGGCATCGTGAAGGCGATCGAGGCCCGCGGCGACGAGGCCGTCCACGAATACAGCCGCCAGTTCGACAACTGGGACCCGGAGGACTTCCGCCTCGACGCGGATGCCATCGAGAAGGCGCGCCGCAGCCTGTCGGCGCGCGAGATCGAGGACATCGCCTTCGCGCAGAAGCAGGTGCGCAACTTCGCGCAGATCCAGCGCGATTCGATGAAGGACGTGGAGGTCGAGACCTATCCCGGCGTGATCCTCGGCCACCGCAACATCCCGATGGATGCGGTGGGCTGCTACATCCCCGGCGGCAAGTACCCGCTGCTCGCCTCGGCCCACATGAGCGTGCTGACCGCGAAGGTGGCCGGCGTCAAGCGCGTGGTCGCGACGGCGCCGCCCTACCAGGGCGCGCCGCATCCGGCCATCGTCACCGCGATGTCCATGGCCGGGGCCGACGAGATCCTCGTGCTCGGCGGCGTGCAGGCCGTGGTCGCGATGGCCGTGGGAACGCCGCGCATCGCGCCGGTCGACATGCTGGTGGGCCCGGGCAACATGTACGTGGCCGAGGCCAAGCGCCAGCTCTACGGCCGCGTGGGCATCGACCTGTTTGCCGGTCCCACCGAGACGCTGGTGATCGCCGACGATTCGGCCGACGGCGAGATGTGCGCGGTCGACCTGCTGGGCCAGGCCGAGCACGGCCCGACCTCGCCGGCCATCCTGCTGACGACCAGCGAACAGCTGGCGCGCGACACGCTGGCCGAGATCGAACGCCAGCTCACGATCCTGCCGACGGCCGCCATCGCCTCGGTGGCATGGGCCGGCTACGGCGAGGTGATCGTCTGCGACACGCAGGAGGAGATGCTCGCCAAGGCCAACGAACTGGCCTTCGAGCACGTGCAGGTGCTCACGCGCGACCCCGACTACTTCCTCGAGCACATGACGAACTACGGCGCGCTCTTCCTCGGCCCGCGCACCAACGTGAGCTTCGGCGACAAGGTCATCGGCACCAACCACACGCTGCCGACCAACCGCAACGCGCGCTACACGGGCGGCCTGTGGGTAGGCAAGTTCCTCAAGACCTGCACCTACCAGAAGGTGCTGACCGACGAGGCCAGCGCGGCCATGGGCGAGTACTGCTCGCGCCTGTGCCACATGGAGAACTTCGCCGGCCACGGCGAGCAGGCCAACCTGCGCGTGCGCCGCTACGGCACGCGCGCCGAGGTGCCCTGGTACCAGCCGGTGCCGGCGCTGGCATGACGGGCGCGCTGCCGCCCTCGCCGGGCTTTCGCGTCGACGGCCAGCGCGCGCTGGTGACCGGCGCGGGCCGCGGCATCGGCCTGGCCGCGGCGGCCGCGCTGGCGCGCGCCGGCGCGCACGTCACGCTCGCGGCCCGCTCCGAGGCCCAGCTGGTCGAAGCCCGCGACCTGATCCGCGCCGAAGGCGGGGCCTGCGATCACCTCGTGCTCGACGTCACCGACTCGGCCGCGGTCACGCGTTCGCTCGGCGCGCTCGCGCCGTTCCAGATCCTCGTGAACAACGCCGGACTGAACCGCCCCCGGCCGCTGGTGGAGGTGGAGGACGAGGACATCGACGCGGTGCTCGACCTCAACGTCAAGGCCACGCTCTACGTCACGCGCGCGGTGGCGCGCGGGCTGGTCGAGGCCGGGCTGCCGGGCTCGATCATCACGGTCTCCTCGCAGATGGGCGTGGTCGGCAGCCCGCGCCGCACGCTCTACTGCGCCAGCAAGCACGCGGTCGAGGGCATGACCAAGGCCCTGGCCTGGGAGCTCGGCGCGGCCGGCATCCGCGTCAACACGGTGTGCCCGACCTTCATCGAGACCGCGATGACTGCCGGCATGTTCGCCGACCCGGACTTCCGCGGTTGGGTGACGCAGCGCATCGCGCTCGGGCGGCTCGGCCGCACCGAGGAGATCATGGGGGCCATCGTCTTCCTCGCCAGCGAGGCCTCGAGCCTGGTCACGGGCAGCGCGCTGATGCTCGACGGCGGCTGGAGCGCCGCATGAGGTCGACCGCCACCGCGCAGGACGTCGCGAAGCTCGCGAACGTGTCGCAGTCGGCGGTCAGCCGCACCTTCACGCCCGGCGCCAGCGTGTCGGAGGACACGCGCAACCGGGTCATGATCGCGGCCAAGACGCTGGGCTACCGTCCCAACGCGATGGCGCGCAGCCTGATCACGCGCCGCAGCCGCATCATCGCGCTGGTGATGGGCTACCTCGAGAACCAGTTCTATCCGCTGGTGATCCAGGAGCTGTCGCAGAAGCTGCAGAAGCAGGGCTACCACGTGCTGATGTTCATCAGCGACGGCGACGAGACCGACGGCGTGCTCGACGAGATCCTGCAGTACCAGATCGACGGCATCGTCATCGCCTCGGCCATGCTCTCGCCCGCGCTGGCGCGCCAGTGCGCCGACTCGGGCGTGCCGGTGGTGCTGTTCAACCGCGTGCCCGACACCAGCGCCTTCGCGCGCCACACCACCTGCTCGGTCACCTCGGACAACTTCGAGGGCGGCCGGATGGCGGCACGGCTGCTGCTGGACCGGGGCCACAAGCGCATCGCCTTCCTCGCCGGCCTCGAGAAGTCGTCGACCAACCACGAGCGCGAGCGCGGCTTTCGCGAAGCGCTCGCGGCCGAGGGCCTCGGCGTGTTCCGCCGCGAGGTCGGCCACTACGACTTCGAGCGGGCCGCCGAGGCCGCGCGCGCCATGTTCGCCGGCCTGCCGGCCGCGCGGCGCCCCGACGCGGTGTTCGTCGCCAACGACCACATGGCGATCGCGGTGATGGACGTGCTGCGCCAGGAGCTCGGGCTGCGCGTGCCGGAAGACGTGAGCGTGGTCGGCTTCGACGACGTGCCGCAGGCCGCCTGGGGCGCCTACCGCCTCACGACCGTGGTGCAGGCGGTGGGCCCGATGGTGGACGCCACCGTCGAACTGCTGCACGAGCAGATGCAGGACGACGCGCAGCCGCGCAACGTGGTGATTCCGTGCAGCGTGGTCGAGCGCGACTCGGTGCGCGCCACCGCGCCGCGGCGACGCAAGGCCGCGCAGGCCTGAGCGGCCCCCTTTCTTCGACAACAACCAGCTTCCTGGAGACTCCATGCATTCCCGAATCCGCCCGCTGCTCGTCGCGGCACTGGCGCTCAGCGCCTTCGCCGGCAGCGGCCACGCCCAGCCGGCCTGGCCGGCCAAGCCGATCAAGTACATCGTTCCCTTCGCGCCCGGTGGCGTCTCCGACGGCGTGGCGCGCCTCGTGGCGCAGCACCTGTCGGAACGACTGGGCCAGCCCGTGATCGTGGACAACCGGCCGGGCGTCTCCGGCATTCTCGGCACGCAGGTCGCCGCGCGCTCGCCGGCCGACGGCTACACGCTGATGGGCGGCACCATCACGACCCACGCGGTCAACCCCTTCTTCACCAAGAGCCTGGGCTACGACCCGGTCGCCGACTTCGTGCCGATCAACCTGGTCGGCATGGTGAGCAACGTGCTCGTCGTGCCCTCGGCGAGCCGCTTCAATTCGGTGGCGCAGGTCATCGCCGAACTCAAGGCGAAGCCCGAGAGCCTCACCTACGGCACCGCCGGCGCCGGCACCTCGCAGCACCTCTCGGGGCAGCTGTTCGAGAACATCACGCAGACGCACATGCGCCAGATCATCTACAAGGGTGGATCGCAGGCCATGGTCGACCTCGTGGGCGGCCAGATCGACATGGTGTTCGAGACCGTGGCGGCCGCGCGCCCGATGATCGACGGCAAGCGCGTCAAGGTCCTGGGCATCACCTCCGCGAAGCGGCAGCCCGGCCTGCCCGACGTGCCGACCCTGGCCGAGGCGGGCGTGCCC
>Ga0160465_100780_pt1 | contig 11836 bp, 10 predicted proteins | sample HID1971K_E11MG_FD_108209 | JGI IMG/M metagenome (GOLD analysis project Ga0160465, IMG submission 108209) | Enriched millipede-associated microbial communities from UW Madison campus, WI, USA - HID1971K_E11 MG | ecosystem: Host-associated > Arthropoda: Insects > Digestive system > Unclassified ...
CCGGCGGCGGCCCCGGCTATGCCTCCGAGACACTGAACATCATGGGCTTCAAGTACAGCTTCGAATACTTCCGCATGGGCCAGGCGGCCGTGGTCCTGGTGGTGCTGTTCCTCGTGGTCTTCGCCTGCAGCCTCGCGATCACGCGGCTGCGCAAGCTGAGCGAGAACACATGAGCACACCGTCGAACCGTTCCTTGCTGCCGCGCGTGCTGTTCTACCTGGCGGTGATCGCCATGGTGCTGATCGTGCTGTTCCCCTTCGCCTGGATGCTGGCCTCCTCGTTCAAGACGCAGGTGGACATCGTGGCCTGGCCGCCCAAGCTGGTGTTCAGCCCGACCCTGCAGAACTACCGCAAGGTGTTCGGCGAGCAGGACTTCGTCAAGTACTTCATCAACTCCACCACGGTGGCGCTGCTGGCCGTCGGGTTCTCGCTGCTGCTGGGGTTGCCGGCCGCCTATTCGATCGCGCGCTTCACGCAGCGCCGGCTCGCGATGTTCATCCTGCTGGCGCGGCTGATGCCGGGCATCTCGTTCCTGATGCCCTGGTACATCATCTTCTCGCGCCTGAACCTCATGGACAGCTACACCGCGCTGGTGCTGAGCCACATGCTGATCGCGCTGCCGATCGTGGTGTGGATCATGGCGAGCTACTTCGAGGCGCTGCCGCGCGACCTGGAGGAATCGGCGATGGTGGACGGCGCCTCGCGCCAGTACGCCTTCTTCAAGATCATCCTGCCGCTGTCGGGGCCGGGCGTGATCACCGCCACCACGCTGGCCTTCATCTTCTCGTGGAACAACTTCATGTTCTCGCAGGTGCTCAGCATGGAGAAGACCAAGACCCTGCCGATCGCCGTGTTCAATTTCCTCTCGTACGCCGAGATCGACTGGGGCGGCGTGATGGCGGCCTCGGTCGCGATCATGGCGCCGGCGCTGGTCCTCACGATGATCTTCCAGCGCTATGTGGTGAAGGGGCTGACCATGGGCGCCGTGAAGGGCTGAGCTGCATCCCCCGATGAAGAGCACCGCCGCCGTCCTGTCGATCGACATCGGCACTTCCTCCACGCGCGCCGCGCTGTTCGACCTCGCGGGCATGCCTCATGGGCCGGCCTCGCAGCGTGCCAACCTGCTGCGCACCGATGCCACCGGCATGGCCGAGATCGATCCCGAGGCGCTGGCGCGCGGCGTGATCGAAGCCATCGACCAGGTGCTGAAGGCCTCGCCCGACACGCGCATCCTCGGCGTGGGCATCAGCTGCTTCTGGCACAGCCTGCTCGGCCTCGATGCGCACGGCGCGCCGACCACCGCGGTGCTGAGCTGGGCCGATCGCCGCGCGGGCGCCATCGCGGCCGGCCAGCGCGAGCCCGGCCATCGCGCCGCCGCGCTGCGCCCCGACACCGGCTGCCCCGTGCATTCGAGCTACTGGACCGCCAAGCTGCCGTGGCTGCGGCAGTCGCGCCCCGTGGCCTGGGCCGCCACCGCGCATTGGGTGTCGGCGGCCGACCACCTGCTGGCGCGCCTCTTCGGCGATCTCGGCACCTCGGTCTCGATGGCCTCGGGCACCGGCCTGTTCGACCTGTGGTCGCTCGGCTGGCATCCCGAGGCCCTCGCGGTCGCGGACGTGCCCGTGTCGATGCTGCCGCCGGTGACCGACCAGCCGCGCACCCAGCTCGTGCCCGAGTTCGCGCAGCGCTGGCCGCGGCTGCAGGGCGTGCCCTGGTTCCCCGTCACCGGCGACGGCGCCTGCTCGAACATCGGTGTCGGCGGCATCGACCGCGACACCCTGGTGCTGATGCTCGGCACCAGCGGCTCGATGCGCGTGGTGTGGGACGCGCACGAGGCGCGCCTCGACGATCCGGGCCTCTGGTGCTATCGCGTCGATGCGCGCCGGCTCGCGGGCGGCATGGCTATGTCAGAGGGCGGCGCCTCCGCCGCTTGGACACGCGGCCTGTTCGAAGGCGCCACGCCGGACCTCGATGCCCAGGTGGCCGCGATGGCCCCCGATTCGCACGGCCTCGCGGTGCTGCCCTATGTGCTGGGCGCGCGCAGCCCCGACTGGATCGACGGCCGCACCGCCTGCATCGCGGGCATCACGGCCGCCACCAGCGGCGCCCAGATCCATCGCGCCATGCTCGAGAGCGTCGGCCTGCGCTTCGCGGGCCTGAAGCAGCAGCTCGAAGCGCGCATGCGGCCCGCGCGGCGCATCGTCGTCACGGGCGGCGCACTCTCGCGCTCGGCCACCTGGCGCCAGATCGTCGCCGACTGCATCGGGCAGGACGTGCAGGTGTCGGCAATCGACGAGGCCTCGCTGCGCGGGGCCGCGCTGCTGGCGCTGGAAAGGCTTGGTGTCGGCGAGCTGGCGGATTTCGGTTTCGAATTCACCGAGCATGTGCGCTTCGATGCGGGGGCGCACCAGGCCTATCTCGGGGCGCTGGAGCGGCAGCTTCGCTTCGATGCGGCAATGAAGGGCGCGGGGTTCTAGTTCGTTCGCTCGGTGTTCGTCGTCGCCCGGGCGACGAACAGCATCGGTATCAGGTCCTGTGCGCCGGATGCCATCCCACCGCCGCGGCCAGACGACGCCCCGACTCCCTCAGCGGCGCCAGCCACCGCTCGGGATCGAGCGGCACCTGGTCGTCGCCAACCAGCCGGCCGCCGCGCTTGCGCCATCTGCCCGCGACCATCACCGAATCGATGTTGGCCAGGCTGGTCTGCATGAGCGCGGCAGCGACGGGATCGTGCAGGGGCTGCATGTTGGGGCGCCTCGCGTCGATCAACACCAGGTCGGCCTGCTTGCCGGGCGTCACGGTGCCGATGCGGTCGAGCTGGCCCAGCATGCGCGCACCTTCGACCGTTGCCCACCGCAGGGCGTCGATCGTCCGGAGGGTGGAGGTCGGCGGAATGACGGGATCGGTGCCTCGCGCCGCCTGGCGAAACGCCTGGTTGTCGAGCGAGCGCTGGTGGACCAGCGCGATGCGCGCCGCCGTGAACATCTCGCCCGACAGGCCCGACTCCAGGTCCACGCCGATGGAGGCGGCAACGCCCCGGTCGCGCAGGCGGCCGACGATCGGATGGCCGTGGCCCTGCGTCATCTCGTTCTCGGGCGTGACCGAGAACGAGACGCCGGCGCCGACGAAGCGGTCGAGCTGCGCATCGGTGAGATCGTTGCCGTGCACGATGTTGATGCGCGGGCCCAGCAGGCCCTCTTGCTCGAGCACCTCCCAGCCCCCTGGGGCGCGTGCCGGACCGCCTCCCTGGTGCATCGAGGCCGTCAGGTCCAGTTCGCGCGCCAGCCTGAAGTCCGCGCGCGCGACATCGAGCGTCGAGTAATGCGGACCGAGCACGGCCATGCCCAGGCTCAGCCGCCGGCCCGAGCCGAAGCGCGGTTGCGCCAGCAGTCGCTCCACTTCCCTGCGCGGATGGGCGACCTCCCAGAAGGGCGCCTGGCCGGGCTTCGGATCGGGCTTCGGACTGCCATGGAAGAAGGCCGCGCGGATGCCGCTGCGCTCCAGCGCGTCGACCGCGGCATCCGTGTGCTCGGGCGTCGGATTGTTGTGGCACCAGTCGACCAGCGTCGTGGTGCCGCAGTCGAGCTGGTTGAGGGCGCCGGCCAGGGTGCCGACGTGGATATCGTGGGGCGTGAACCGCGTCGCCAGGCCCGCGTGCATCCAGCGGAAGTATTCGAGCAGCGTCCAGTTGCTGGCCACGCCGCGCAGCGCCGTCTGCCAGGTGTGCATGTGCGCGTTGATGAAGCCCGGCATCACGATGAAGCCGCGCGCGTCGATGACTTCGACGTCGCCCTGGCTCGGCGCTTCGCAGGCCCCGCTGGACAGCGAGGCGATGCGCTCGCCGTCGATGGTGAGTCGGGCGTTGTCGACGACGCCCAGGGCATCGTCCATCGAGACCACCGTGGCGCCGGCGATCAGGATTCGGTGAGAAGCGGAAGTCATGAATCGGATGGGCCGAAGGTGGAGGCACCGATGCGCTCGGCCGCCATCTCGGCCAGCAGGATCGTGGGAAGGTTGGTATTGGCACTGGGAACGACCGGCATCGCCGAGGCATCGGCGACGAACAGGTTCTTCATGCCGTGCACGCGAAACGCCGGGTCGACCACCGCCATCGGATCGGCCGCGCGGCCCATCGCACAGGTGCCCGCCGGATGTCCCATGGGACTGATCGACGAGAGGATCTGCGCATCCGCGATCGCCCTTCCACCCCCGCGATGCACCGCGGGCGGGCCGCTGTTGAACGCACGCCCGAAGATCCGGCGGCGAAGCATGGCCGGCGAATTGGCGGCCGCCTGCGCCGCGAGCGCCAGCGCCTTGCCGGCCAGGCCGGGCCGGTTGAACTGCTTGATGGCCAGCGCGCCCGGCAGCAGGAAGGCCTCGTGGTACTGGGCGAGCACCGCCGGGTCGCGAAGCAGGCGCTCCGCCTGGCGCGCGGCCGCGACCATCCGCGGCGCGTCCGCGGGGTCCGAGAGGAAGCGGAAGTTGACGTCCGGCGCATCGCGTTCATCGGCGCTTCGCAGCCGCACGGATCCGCGGGACTTCGGCGCATACAGGGCGCTTCCCACCAGCGCGAAATCGGGACCGTACGACTCGCCGCTCACGCGCCCGATGATGAAGTTGAACAGGTCGCTGGGCGCGCAGTCCGGCATCCGCGACGACGACCGGATACCGGCCAGCGCGAAGCGCCGCAGGTCCGGGGCCACGCGCTTGCCGCGCGGCAGCGTGAGCGCAAAGAACATGTACGGATGGTTCTGCAGATTGCGTCCCACGCCGGCGCGGTCGAGAACCGGTCGAATCCCGAGCGCCGCGAGTTCGTCCGCCGGGCCGATGCCGGAACGCAGCAGCAATGTCGGCGAATGGATGGCGCCGGCACATACGATCACGCGATCGGCGCTCAGTCGAATCGTCGTGCCGTTCTGGATCGCGTCCACACCGACGACGGAATCCGCCTGCGTGCGCAGCCGGGTCGCGACGGTGTTCGGCAGGATCCGCAGGTTCGCTCGCGCGCGGACTTCGGGCGTGAGGACACTGCCGGCGGTCGTCACGCGCGCCTCGGCATCGATGGCATTCGGCATCGCGAAGAAGCCGTCGCTGGGTTGCTCGTTGATGTCCGGCACGAAAGGCAGCCCGTCGCGTCCGGCCGCCTGTTCCATCGCCCGGACGAAGTCCGGCCATTGCTCCTTCGGCGTGCGCGAAACGGCATGCCAGCCCGCCCGCTGGTCCTGGCGGTCGCGGTCGTTCTCGATGCCCTGGAAACGCGGCAGCACGCCATCCCACGAGAAGTCGCCGCCGCCCGCTTCGGCCCAGCGTGCGTAGTCGGAGGGCACGCCGCGCAGCGCATAGAGACCGTTGATGCTGGAGCCGCCGCCCATCACGCGCGCCTGCGGATAGGGCGCCGGCACGCCGCCATCCGAGGCGGTTGCCGTCAGCCCGCTCCAGAAGTAATGCGGGTTGAGCGTGGCCGCGGGAAAGGGATCGCGGATGTCCGCCGGCTCGTCGCCAGGGACGACGTCGTCGCCTGCCTCGATGAGCAGCACGCGGCAGGCGGGGTCTTCGGAGAGCCGGGCCGCGATCACGGCGCCAGCGGTGCCTCCGCCGACGATCAGGTAGTCGTTCTGCATGTCATCCATCGTTGGCTGGGAGCGGCCCGTGCTATTCGGCGACGACACCGGCGGCCCGAATCAGGTCGGTCATCCACGGGAAGTCGCTGCGCAGTTGCGCACCGAAGGCCTGCGGCGTGGAACCGACGGCCTCCATGCTGAGGTCGCGCAGGGTGCGGCGAACCTCCGGCGTGGCCAGGGCGTCGACCAGCGCCTGCTGCAGCTTGTGCACGACGGCATCGGGTGTGCGCGCGGGGGCCGCCACGCCGATCCAGGGCGACATGCGCACCAGCGCATCCGCCATGCCCTGCTCGGCGAAGGTGGGAACGTCCGGCGCCAGCGGATCGCGCCGCTCGCCCGTGACCGCCACCAGCCTGACCTGTCCCTTCTGCGCATAGCCCGCGGCCACGGCGGTGCCGAGGAAGGCGATGTCGATGCTGCCGCCCAGCAGGTCCTGCAGCGCGGGCGCGGCGCCGCGGTAGGGCACGTGCACCAGCGGCGCGCCGGCGCGCCGGGCGAGCGCCTCGCCGATCAGGTGCGGATAGGTGGCCGGTCCCCAGGATCCGTAGCTGAGCTTGCCGGGGTTCGCCTGGATCGCCTTGAGCACGCCCGACAGGCCTGGCACGCCCGGCACGCCCGCGGCATCCCGCATGTCCGGCCGCACCATCATCGCCACGCCGTACCTTGCGAGCAGCGACACCGGCGCGAAATCGCGCAAGGGGTCGTAGGGCATCTTCTTCACGATGCCCGTCACGTTGATGAAGACATCGGAATTGGAGAAGAGCAGCGTGTAGCCGTCGACGGGTGCACGGGCGACTTCGGCACTGCCGATGATGCCGCTGGCGCCTGGCTTGTTGTCGACGACGACCGGCTGGCCGAGCGACTCGCCGAGCGTCTGCGCGATGCGGCGACCGAGGGCATCGGTCGGCCCGCCCGCCGGAAACGGAATCACGAGCCGGATCGGCTTGACGGGAAAGGCCGCCTCCTGGGCATGGGCCGAGGAAAGAAGCGAGCTCAGGGCCGCCCAGGACGACACGCAAAGGACGATCTTCCCGATCGCCCTGGATCGAATGTTCATGGTGTCTCCGATGGCGGTTCAGGCGCGTGCGGTGTCGGCACCCGACAGGACCAGTCCGGTCGCGGGCCGCGAGCGGCCCGGCCAGTCGTCCTCGATGAAGGTCACGCGCAGCGCGATGCGCCAGCGGCCATCGGCGCCTCGCTGCATCCGGTCGACGTACTTGCCCATGCCCCAGACATAGGACTTGTCGCTGGCGGCGGCGTCGAAGCGGAACATGTAGCTCACCACGTCCGCCGTGTCGCCTTGCACCTTCACCGTGCTGTTGAGCACCAGGTGCTTGTGGTACTTGTCGGGCGCATGGGTGTGGGTGGTCGCGAACTCCCGCGTTCCCGCGGCGCCCTCCCATCGGTTGACGGTGCCGTCGGGGCGGCGTGTCTCGCGCACCGCGTCCTGCGTGAAGCAGTCCACCAGGCGTTCGACGTCGCCATAGTCGAGTGCCTGCCCGTACTCGTTCAGGGTTTCGAGGATCGCGCTGCGATCTTCCAGCGCTTGTACGCGGGCTGCGAGCACCGCCATTTCGTTCAGGGACATTCTTGGCTCCAAGGAAAGTAATCAGGGGTTGCGCACCACGCCCTTGGCGATGACGAAGCAGCCATAGGGACGGTTGTCGGTGGTGTGCACGACGGCGAAGGCCGTGGCGGCCAGATCGAAGAATTCCGCGCGCGACAGCGGCTTCATGGCGACCGGGCGGCGCTCGGCCGCCTCGAGAACCTGCTGCACATCGCGATGCACGGCCAGCAACTCGTCCCGCTCGTCATCCGCGACCATGTGGTGGACCGGCGCTTCCGTCAGGTCGTCGACGGGCATCAGTTGCGCGATGGCCTGGGCCGCTTCCACCAGCGACAGGCCGGGCAGGGACACGGTGCGCGCATGCCGCGCATGCCGCGCATAGGCGGGGTAGTTCGCATTGGCCAGCACCAGTCGATCGCCATGACCCATCGCGGCGAGGATCCAGAGCAGGTCGGGCGTGAGTGCCGGCGGCAGGGTCTTGAGCATTCCGCAACCTCTCAGTCCGCGATCTCGATGCGAAAGCCCTGCGTCCAGCGCGCGCGAATGGGCTGCTCGGGAACGAGCGAGAACCGGCGCTGGATGTTCTCCTTCGAGCGCTGCAGAGAGGTATGAACCGCGGGCCAGTCGATCCCGACCAGCTGGCCGCGGCGCTTGGCGAAGCAGCCGTCGACCATCACGGTGTCGACCAGGCTCGCATGCCCGTAGCTCACGATCGCCGCATAGGGATCCCACATCGGCGCCTGCCCGATGCCGTCCGTGCGCATCAGCAGCAGGTCCGCTTTCTTGCCCGGCACGAGACTGCCCGTGATCTCGCCGAGCCCGATCGCCTCGGCGGCTCGCACGGTGGCGATCTCCAGCACCTTCTTCTGATGGACCTTGCGGGTCATCCGCAGCGGATTCCTCAGCGACCGCTCCAGGCGCCAGGTGTTGAGCAGCGCGCGCATCTGGCCGAACATGTCGCCGCCGAAGTCGATGGTGGCATCGATGCCGAGGCTCGACCGGCCGCCCATCGACGTGAAGCGTTCGACCACGGGCCAGGCGCCGTAGGTCATCTCGATCTCGATGGCGGAGCTGATCGACGCGCCGCCGTCGATGACCATGCGCAGCACCTCGTCGGGCAGATGGTTGCCATGGACGAACAGCAGGTCCGGGCCGATCTCTCCGGCCTCGTGCAACGCGCGCACCACGTCGAGCGGTTCATTGGCGCTCATGCCCACGTGGATGCTGATGCGCGCCGGTGCCAGCGTGCGCGCCCAGCGCAGTTCGTCGAGCATCGAACCGGCTTCGGAGAGCGTCTCGAACTCGCGCGAGGCGATGCCGAAACGAACCCGCGCCGAGTCGTCGGAGAAGTACTTCTGCCGCACCCGCGCCGCGTTGCGCCGGTGCCATTCGTTCAGCGGCCCGTTGACCTCGCCGAGCAGTTCGGGAAGCCACTGCGCCGGCTCGCCGGGCCGGAAGGCCAGGTTGCGGTAGGTGCCGTAGCAGTAGATGCCGCGGATGCCCGAGCTCAGGAAGCCCTCCGCCAACGCATCGGAATGCGCCTCCGACAGCTGCAGGTGCGAATGGTCGACCAGCGTCGTGATCCCGGAATCCAGTGCCTCCAGTGCGCCGACCCGGTTTGCGAGCTCGGCATCCTCGGGGTCGTAGCTGATGCAGTACATGCCCCGGATGTAGGTCATGTAGTCCAGCAGGTTCCAGTCCGTGCGCACGCCGTGCAGCGGCGTCTGCCACGTGTGCCGGTGCGTGTCGACGAAGCCCGGGCACATCACCATGCCGCTCGCATCGACGATCTCGGCGTCATCGACCGCCAGCGACGGCCCGATCGCGGCGATGCGATCGTCTTCGACCAGAAGATCGCCAGGAGCCAGGTCCTCGATCGCGTCGTCCATCGTGAGGATGGTCGCGCCCCTGAACAGCGTTCGTTTCGCTCTCATCGCGCCCGCGCCTGCTACTTCACGGCGCGCAGATGGGCCTTCTGCACGACGTCTTTCCACTTGGCCATGTCCTTCGCCACCATGCTGCCCAGCGCTGCGGCCGTGCCGCCCACCGGGATGTAGCCATTGGCCTTCAGCACCGCCAGCAACTCGGGCGAGGAGAGCGACCTGTTGATGGCGCCGTTGAGCTTGTCGATGGCATCGGCCGGCGTGCCCGTCGGCGCGAAGATCGCGAACCAGCTGTTGCCCTCGAGGTTGTTCACGCCCTGCGACGCGAAGGTCGCGGCGTCGGGCACGAAGGCCCATCGTTCGTTGCCGGTGACGGCGATCGGCCGCAGCTTTCCCGATTCCACGAAGGGCTTGAGCCCGGCGGCATCGAAGGTCATGTCGACCTGGCCGGCAGCCACCGCCGTCGCCGCGGGCGGCGTTCCCTGGAACGGAACATGGAGCAGGTCGAGCCGGGCCTGAAGCTTGAAGAGCTCGGCCATCAGGTGGTAGCCGCTGCCTTCGCCCGCGCTGGCATAGGACATCTGGCGCCCCGACTGGCGGATGTAGTCGCGCAGTTCCTTGATGTCGTGGATCGGCAGGGAGCTGCTGACGGCGAGCATCGCGGGCGAGTCGGCCACGTAGGCCACGGGAGAGAAATCCTTGATCGGGTCGTACTGCAGCGAGGGCTCCCAGGCCGCGGCCACGCTGAAGTTGGCGACGGTGCCCAGGTAGATGGTGTAGCCGTCGGCGGGCGCTTTCGCCGCGATGGCGGTGCCGATCTTCCCGGCCGCGCCCGCCCGGTTGTCGATGATGACCGGCTGCCCGAGCTGCTTGCCCAGCTCGACGCCGAGCGCACGGCCCAGCACGTCGGTGCTTCCGCCCGCGGGCCAGGGAATGACGAGGCGGATGGGCTTGCTCGGATAAGGCTGCGCACCCGCGCTCGGCGAGAACATGCCCGATATCGCCCAGAAGGCGGCCGCGCCGAGCGCGGCGGAGAAGTGGCGTCGTGTGTCTTGTCTCATGGTTCGGCTCCTTGCCGTTGTCGTGGAGCGAATCCTAGGCAGCGGGTTTCGTTCAGTAAAATTAATTCTTTGCGTCCTGTAAGTAGATAAATTGATCAACGTCTCTACCCGCGTGCTGCGTGCGCTGATCGCGCTGGACGAGCTCCGGCACTTCTCGCAAGCCGCGGAGCGCTGCAACGTGACGCAGTCCGCGTTCAGTCAGATGATTTCGAAGCTCGAAGCCGAGGTCGGCCTGCGGCTGGTGGACCGCGACAGGCGCCGGGTCAGCCTGACGGGCGACGGCGAACGACTCGTCGCCTCGGCGCGGCGAATCGTCGCGGAGCTCGACGAGATCGGTGCCGACCTGCGAGACCACGCCGGCATGAACAAGGGGCGGGTCGCGATCGCCACCTCACCGCCCTTCGCGGCCCATTGGCTGCCGCCGCTGATCGCGCGGTTCCGCGCCCGCTATCCGGGCATCCGCGTCGATCTGTTCGACCACCTGCCGCCGAAGTGCATGGAGCTGGTGCGCGAGCGGCAGGCCGATTTCGCGATCCTCAGCGCGCCGGGCCCGCTCGCGGGCCTGCAGTACCGTGTGCTGATGCAGGAGTCGTTCGTGCTCGCATGCCCGGCGGACCATCGGCTCGCCTCGCGAAAGCGGGTCGACCTGCGGGACCTGGAAGGTGCGTCCCTGATCCGCTATGCCCGCTCGGGCAGCATCGGACAGCACCTGGAACACGCGATGCGCGGCATCGCCGTCGAGGAGGTGATGGAAGTGGAGCACCTGCCGACCGTCGCGGGCCTCGTCGCGGCGGGTCTCGGCATCAGCGTCGTGCCCAGCATCGCCGTCCCGTTCTTCGATGCGAGCAAGGTCGCGCTGGTGCCCGTGCTTTCGCCAGGCCTCGAGCGTCCCATCCATCTCGTGTGGCAGACCTCGCGCCTTCCCGGCCCTGCCGCGAAGGCGTTCATCGATCTGCTGGAGACTTCCTTGCCGCGCAAGAAGAAGTCGACGTGAGGAACGGAAAACGACGTTCGAGCGGACTGCGTCAGCTCGTCGCGCAGCGATAGCTGCCCGCCGCGTTCAGGTCGCCGGACCCGTTGTACTTCGGCCAGCTCGGATAGATGCAAAGCGGCCGCGTGCGTCCGGCCGTCGCGGGGTTGGCGTCGGTTGCCACCAGTTCCTCCGGCGCCTTGCCCTGCTCCACCCAGCCCTCGAGCGCGTCCAGCACCGGAATGCCGCCCGTCGCATTGAAGTGCCCGGTGCCGTGGCCGTATCCCGGCACCTGGTAGAAGCGAAGGAAGGCATCGACCTGGGGCCGGCCGAGCTTCAGCAGCAGCGCGTTGTAGTAGTCGACCGAACCCTGGAAGGTGATGAGCGGATCGGAGGTCCCGTGCACCAGCAGCCACTTGCCGCCACGCGCGACGAAGGGCTCGATGTTCGTGCTCGTGGCGTCCATGACCGCGGACAGCTCCTGGATGCGCGGCAGGTAGCTTCCCGGTAAGGCGCCATCGAGGCCGATCGACAGGCCCAGGGGATCCATCAGCACCGCATTGCGGATGAAGGCGTCTGGCAACGCACCCAGGGCGCCCAGCAGCAGCGGATTCGGAGGCACCGGAAAGGTCGCGGTCGCGCCGAGCACCGAGGCGTAGTCCGTGGACGGCAGGAAGCCGGGGTTGCCGGTCGCGCCGTTCTTGAACGCATAGGAGAACTCGGTGCGCGATTGC
>Ga0160465_100788_pt1 | contig 11665 bp, 8 predicted proteins | sample HID1971K_E11MG_FD_108209 | JGI IMG/M metagenome (GOLD analysis project Ga0160465, IMG submission 108209) | Enriched millipede-associated microbial communities from UW Madison campus, WI, USA - HID1971K_E11 MG | ecosystem: Host-associated > Arthropoda: Insects > Digestive system > Unclassified ...
AATGCAAAGGTGAAAGCATTCAGGGCTACATCCAGAGGTGTAAGAGACATTAATTTCTTCCTGTTCAGGCTATCTAAAATCTATGCATAAATTTTCTTCCCCCCAAGAATTCCGCTTGATCCGAAAAAACTTATTAAAACAATCAAAAAAAATAAAAACAGACCTCCAGGAAATACCCTGTTCCTTAAATGGGACCATTTAATCGGGCTATAACCATTTTAAAACGGAATGGTATCCAAACAGGCGAAGATCAAGCAAAGGTGATACTGGACTTTTTATATCTTATAGCCAAAACATATAGTCTTGCTAATGTCGATAAAACTGGGACGACATGACCATAACAGGATATTGAACAAATAATATCTGACAGTTACCGCTTTAAGCATCTTTTATCAGAAAAAATAGGCAAAGAATTAATATTGAAAATTATCGAACCGCTTTACCTACCACAAAACAGCCATGCAAACAACTGACATACAGTCAGTTGTTTAAAACAAAAAAAAAGATGATCAAAAACTGACCATCTCTTTAAGGGGTGGAAGATGGGGCTCGAACCCACGACCCTCGGCACCACAAACCGATGCTCTAACCGACTGAGCTACATCCACCATGTATTTTTTGGTGTCACAAAAGTACGACTTTTAATATTTTCTGCAAATATTTTTATTAAAGCTTTGAAAACTATTTTTTAATCCGTTATTATTCAATTGTTTGAATTTTATATTCGATATTAAAAAAACATAAAATCCGCTATTTCAAAGCTAAAAACTTAGATTTGCCCTGTTTATGATAGAGATATATACAGACGGAGCAGCTAGCGGCAACCCGGGTCCGGGAGGTTATGGTACTATTTTAAGAGCTGGTCAACATTATAAGGAATTAAGTGGTGGCTTTAGAATGACCACGAATAATCGCATGGAGTTACTCGCGGTTATCAAGGGCTTGGAAGCACTTAAAAGCCTGAACCAACAGGTTACGGTATATTCTGATTCAAAATATGTTGTGGATGCAGTAGAGAAAAAATGGGTTTTTGGCTGGGTTGCAAAAGGATTTAAGGATAAAAAGAATAAAGATCTTTGGATTCGTTTTCTTGAATTGTACAAACTCCACAAAGTGAAATTCATCTGGATAAAAGGTCACAACGATCATCCGGAAAATGAGCGTTGCGACAGATTGGCCGTTGCCGCATCTCAAGACAAACAAAATCTGGCCATTGATACGGTTTTTGAAGTAGAACGCAATAAAACCACGCTTCTTTAACGGGATTTAAGCACCTGTTTAAACAGAATTAATCGATATGACCAACTCCTAAATTTTCCATTTTAGATTCAGACTTTCCGTTTGTTGATACGGGTTGATTGGTATAGATCATCATCATTTCTTCAGCCTTTTCGACCATATTTTTCGATCCTATAAAAATCGGCACCCTTTGGTGCAATTCTTTTGGATCAATATCCAAAATCCGGTCAAAACCTGTACTGGCCTTCCCCCCAGCCTGTTCTACAATAAAAGCCATCGGATTACATTCATAAAGCAATCGCAATTTTCCCTTTGGAGAACGTGAGGTGGTTGGATAAATATAAATTCCACCTTTAATTAAATTTCTGTGAATATCCCCCACCATCGAACCAATATACCTGGAAGTATAGGGTCTTTTAGTAGCATCATCTTCAACCTGGCAATATTTTATATATTTCTTTACCCCATCAGGAAAATGAACATAATTTCCTTCATTTACAGAATAAATATAACCTGTTTCCGGAATCCTCATTTGAGGATGCGAAAGACAAAACTCGCCTATTGATGGATCCAATGTAAACCCGTTTACCCCTTTCCCTGTGGTATAAACCAACATGGTTGATGAACCATAAATAATATATCCTGCGGCAACCTGCTGTGTCCCTTTTTGCAAAACATCAGTTAAAGTTGCTTTTCCCTCTATAGATTTTCGGCGATAAATAGAAAAAATAGTACCAACAGCCACATTTACGTCAATATTTGAGGAGCCATCCAAAGGATCAATACAAACAATGTATTTGGCGTTTTGAGAAACAGGAGATTCTATGTGAATGATGTCATCTTCTTCTTCCGTAGCCACAATACAACACTCGCCCCCACTGGTTAAGGCAGCAATGAATTGTTCATTGGCATAAACATCCAGTTTCTTTTGCTCTTCACCCTGAATGTTAGTAGTACCAACATCGCCAAGAATATCAACCAAACCGGCCTTATTTACTTCCCGGTTAACGATTTTTGCCGCGATACCAATATCTCGAAGCAACCTGGAAAGTTCGCCTTTAGCATAAGGGAAATCTGTTTGTTTTTCAATAATAAATTGTCCTAGTGTTTTTACTCCATGAAACATACTTAGTGTACTTTTTACATTATCTACCCGATAATTCTATAACCTCTAAGGTATGAATATTTTCATCAGTAATGCAAAATCTGATCAAAGTTCTCACTTTATGCCAACCATATTTTCCCGCTGCTCCGGGGTTTATGTGCAAACATTTAATCTTTTCATCGAACATCACTTTTAAAATATGAGAATGTCCGGTAATGAATAATTTTGGAGACTTAGTGTAAATTTCTGGTTTTACAAAAGAAGAGTACCGACCGGGATAACCTCCAATATGCGTCATCCAAACATCCATTTCCTCGCAACTAAAACGATTATGTTCGGGAAATTGAGCTCTGATCGAAGCATCATCTATATTTCCATAAACACCACGAAGCGGCTTAAATCCGGCAAGGGGTTCCGCCACATCCGGACCAAAATCTCCGGCATGCCAAATCTCATCACAATTTTCAAAATGCTTAAAAACAGCCTCATCCAAAAAACCATGTGTATCAGAAATTAAACCTATGCGTTTCATGTTGTAAAGTTAAATTGTACCTAAATTGTTGTAAAGTTGTAAGGTTGAAATGTTGTAAGGTTTTGCCATTATAATAATACCTTATCTTTATATCTTTAAGCATTTTGATCCTATTTATCCTTGAATCCTAAAAATCCTGATCCCACCTTGATCCTGTTTATCTTAAAATCTTGTAAATCCTGATCCTATCATCCTGAGAATCTTAAAAATCCTGATCAAAAAGCAAGAAAAAAATCCTTCAACAACAACCGATAAGCTTGGGTATATTGCTGAAAAGATTCGTAAATATAAAAATCACTTTCAACAGGCTGAATGTTTTCCCTGCCCAAACAAATCATTTGTCTAAAAGTTGGCTTGGTCGCATCCGAATGAATATGAATTCGTTCACAAAGAAACAAATGATGTGTATGGGCCATTTTTATAACGCTGTTTGCCTGTTTTACAGGAAGAATCAGCCATAATTTGCCAACATCAGTTAATAAGCTTGCTGATTTCTTTACCAGCATCTCAAAAAAATCTTCACCTGCGTGCCTTGCAATCCCTTTTCTAAGCTCATCACTTTTTAGATCATTTACAAAAAAAGGCGGGTTAGAAACAATAAGATCGAATTTTCTGGTATTGTTATATTGTTCAATTGCTGTATGATTAATGGATAGTCTTGCGCTGAAAACAGAATTTTTGAAATTATTTCCAGCGGTTTTTGCTGCTTGCTCATCAATCTCCACCGCTTCGATAAGAGCATCCGGAAAACGCTGAGCCATCATCAAAGCAATTACACCTGTTCCTGTTCCGATATCTAAAATATATCCAGGTGATGGATGGGAAACTGTAGCGGCCAACAAAACGCCATCTGTGTTGACTTTCATGGCACAGCCACTCTGATCTATTTCAAATTGTTTGAATTTGAAGATGTTACCCATACTTAACGCTCGTAAAGTTCTAATGGTAAACCATCAGGATCAGAGAAAAAAGTAAAGCGCTTATTGGTAAATTCGTCAATACGAATGGGCTCAGTAACAATCTGATGATCAGCCAATCGACTAATTTCAACTTCGATATCATCAACCTCAAAAGCCAAATGACGCAAACCCTGTGCCTCTGGTCTCGATGGTCTTGGCGCTGGGTTCTCAAACGAAAAGAGTTCTATTTGATATAGACCATTAACAGCTAAATCCAGTTTATACGATTTTCGTTCTGACCGATAAACCTCAGCTAAAACCGTAAAACCCAATTTATTCACATAAAAATCTTTCGATTTCTCGTAATCGGAACAAATTATAGCGATATGATGGATGCGATTGAACATAAAATTTAATTTTGAATGACTGAATTTTGAATGAGCGAATGTAAAAGACAAAGTTGCGTAAAAATTAGTGAGTTTTATATTAAGGACTGGGCGAATACAAAAGCAGTTAATTAAATTCTTATTTGCCGAAACAACATTCCATTTTCAAATTCAACTCAGTCTCTCATTAAATTTGGCATTCAGCTATTCAAAATTCATTTATTCTATCATTCACTCATTAAATATAAAAAACCTAAATTTGCAACTTCAAAAAAAAAGCATGATTCATTTCTTCCTTAGTCAATCGCAGGCGATTTTTGTTTTACAAACAAACAAAACGCTTTCCCCTACTGATATTACTAAACTTGAATGGTTATTTGGTGGTGCCAAAATCTCGCAAGAAGTAGCTCTAACAGGCTTCTTTGTTGGACCAAGAGCAGCAATGATTACACCTTGGAGTACAAATGCAGTAGAGATTACCCAAAATATGGACATGCAGGGAATCATCAGGATTGAAGAATTCAAGAAAGTTGAAGCAGATTTTTCTGATTATGATCCGATGCTTTCTCAAAAATACGACAAACTTGATCAGGATGTTTATACCATTAACATAAAACCTGAGCCAATATTAGAAATTACAGATATTGCAGCTTATAACAAACAAGAAGGCTTATCCTTGAGTGATGAAGAGGTTGACTATTTAAATTCATTGGCCACCCGACTTGGAAGACCATTAACAGATTCAGAAGTTTTTGGTTTCTCTCAAGTGAATTCGGAACATTGTCGCCATAAAATATTCAACGGAAAATTTGTTATAGATGGAGTAGAACAAGCTACATCACTATTCAAGCTAATCCGCAAAACATCGGAAGAAAATCCCAACGATATTGTTTCCGCATATAAAGATAATGTGGCTTTCATTAAAGGTCCAAAAGTACAGCAGTTTGCACCAAAACGTGCCGATGTCCCTGATTTTTATGCTACAAGCGATTTTGAATCGGTTATATCACTAAAAGCTGAAACCCATAATTTCCCAACAACTGTTGAGCCTTTTAATGGCGCTGCTACGGGTTCTGGTGGTGAGATTAGAGACAGACTGGCTGGCGGACAGGGTTCTTTACCCCTTGCAGGAACAGCGGTTTACATGACTGCCTTATCTCGTTTGGAAGAAAATCGCCCTTGGGAAAAAGGAGTTGAAGAAAGAGCATGGTTATATCAAACCCCGATGGACATTCTGATCAAAGCATCTAATGGTGCTACAGATTTTGGAAATAAATTTGGTCAGCCACTAATTACGGGTTCGGTATTAACTTTCGAACACGAAGAACACTTCGATGCTTCGACAAACTCAGCACAGGCTGAGCTCAGTGTGACACCTAGAAGGCTGGGTTATGATAAAGTAATCATGCTTGCCGGCGGTATCGGCTACGGCAAAGCCAGTCAGGCACAAAAACTTAAACCACAAGAAGGTGATAATATCGTAATTCTTGGAGGTGAAAATTATAGAATCGGAATGGGTGGCGCTGCAGTATCCTCTGCTGATACGGGTCAGCATGGATCTGGAATTGAATTAAATGCCATCCAAAGATCAAACCCTGAGATGCAAAAACGTGCAGCCAATGCCGTTCGTGGCATGGTAGAAAGCGATCATAATTCGATTATCTCTATCCACGATCATGGTGCAGGCGGACATCTAAACTGTTTATCAGAATTGGTTGAAGAAACTGGTGGATTAATCAACCTGGATAAACTTCCGGTTGGCGACCCTACCCTTTCATCAAAAGAAATTATCGGTAACGAATCTCAGGAAAGAATGGGATTGGTTATTGGAAATGAGCACATCGAAACCTTACAAAAAATTGCTGATCGCGAACGCTCGCCTATGTACACCGTGGGTAAAGTTACTGGCAATCATCGTTTTACTTTCGAATCTGCAACCACTGGCCTAAAACCAATGGACTTGGAATTGAAAGATATGTTTGGCAGCTCGCCAAAAATTGTAATGGAAGATCAAACGGTTGACCGTAAATATCAGCCAATTACTTATGATAAAACTCAATTAAATACTTATTTAGAACAAGTTCTGCAACTAGAGGCAGTTGCATCAAAAGATTGGTTAACCAATAAAGTAGATCGTTGTGTTGGTGGCCGGGTTGCCAAACAACAATGTACTGGTCCATTACAGTTGCCATTAAACAACTGTGGGGTTATGGCCTTGGATTTTCAAGGAAAAGAAGGCATCGCTACTTCAGTGGGTCACGCTCCCCTTTCAGCTTTGATTGATCCTGCAGCAGGCAGTCGGAATGCAATTGCCGAATCACTTTCGAATATCGTTTGGGCTCCATTAAAAGATGGATTGAAAAGTGTTTCGCTTTCTGCCAACTGGATGTGGGCTTGCAAAAATGAAGGTGAAGATGCCCGATTATATTCAGCAGTTAAAGCTTGTTCTGATTTCGCTATCGATTTAGGAATCAATATTCCAACAGGAAAAGATTCTTTATCGATGAAACAGAAATATAAGGATGGTGATGTAATTGCGCCAGGAACGGTAATTATTTCTGCAGGCGCAAATTGCGATGACATTACCAAGGTCGTTGAACCAGTCCTTCAAAAAGATGGCGGATCAATCTATTACATTAATCTTTCTAATGATGCTTATAAATTAGGTGGATCTTCTTTCGCACAAATTTTACATAAGATCGGAACGGAAACACCTGATATTAAAGATGCCGATCAATTCAAAAAAGCATTCAACACCATTCAGCAATTAATTAAGGAAGAGAAAATCCAGGCCGGACATGATATCGGTAGCGGCGGCTTAATTACTACTTTACTGGAAATGTGTTTCGCCGATCGTGATTTAGGTGCTTCGATAGATTTATCTTCTTTAAAGGAACAAGACACCATCAAAGTTCTTTTCTCCGAAAATATCGGAATGGTTTTCCAGGCTGATGCAGCAGTAGAAAATGTGTTTTCCGCAAATGGAATTATTTACCACAAAATTGGAGAAGTAAGTTCATCTGCTACCTTAGAAATTAAAAATTCTAATGAGAACTTTAGTTTTAATATAGATCATTTACGTGATGTTTGGTTCAAAACTTCTTACCTGTTAGATACTAAACAAACTGGTTCAGGTTTAGCCAAAGAACGTTACGACAACTATAAAAACCAGGTTTTAAAATACAATTTCCCTGCGCAATTTGATGGAAAGAAACCTATAATCGATCATTCAAAACCAAAACCAAAAGCGGCTGTAATTCGTGAAAAAGGAAGTAATTCTGAACGTGAATTGGCAAACGCCATGTATTTAGCTGGTTTTGATGTTAAGGATGTGCATATGACTGATTTAATTTCTGGTCGCGAAACTTTAGAAGATATTCAGTTTATTGGTGCTGTGGGTGGTTTTTCTAACTCTGATGTTTTAGGTTCAGCAAAAGGTTGGGCAGGCGCATTTATGTACAATGAAAAAGCAAGAGTGGCATTGGAGAAATTCTTTGCCCGCCCGGATACGCTTTCTGTTGGTATTTGCAATGGCTGTCAATTGTTTATCGAATTAGGCTTGATCAACAAAGACCATACTGAAAAACCAAAAATGCTGCATAATCAAAGTGGCAAACACGAAAGCATCTTCACTTCATTAACCTTACAGGAAAATAATTCGGTTATGCTTTCTACTTTGGCGGGCAGTACATTAGGGGTTTGGGTATCACACGGGGAAGGCCGTTTCCAATTACCATATGCAGAAGATCAATATAAAATTGTAGCCAAATATGCTTACGAAAGCTATCCTGCCAGTCCAAACGGATCAGATTATAATACCGCAATGATGTGTGATGAATCTGGTCGTCACTTGGTTATGATGCCACACATTGAGCGTTCTTTATTCCAATGGCATTGGGCAAACTATCCGAAAGGCCATAAAGATGAAGTTTCTCCATGGATGGAAGCTTTTGTAAATGCCAGAAAATGGGTCGAAGAAAAGGTAAAAGGTTATAAGGCTTAAGGTAGAAGGTTTCGAACTTAAAATATATTGAATAAACAACAAAGGCTTGAGTTTTCACTCAAGCCTTTTTCCTTATCAAACTATACCACATCCCTTTCGTTTATATGAGCATTAATTGGTAATCGTAAAATTTATTGGCATATTATACCGAACACGTACAGCCGTTCCTTTATTTTTGCCCGGTTTCCATAAGGGAGATTTTTTAATTACCCTCATGGCCTCTTCATCACAACCCGAACCAATACCCTTAACCAATTTAACATCTGTGATGGATCCATCTTTTTCTACCACAAAACTGATAAATACCTTTCCTTGAATACCCTCTTCTTGTGCCATTGATGGATATCTTAAATTACGTTGAATATATTTTGCCCAGGCTTGCATACCGCCAGCAAATTCAGGATATTCATCTGCAAGTGCCACATTTATAATTTCCTCTCCTCCTCCCGGAATTCCAGTATCATCCTTACCCAATCCATTACCATCACCTTTATTCATTGTATTGGATAAAACCAGGTTAGGTTTGATTTCTCCATCCTGCGTTTTATTTCCAACCACAGCATTTTCCAAATCCTTGATGGTTGGCGGCTCATCAATAACAGGATCTGCGGTAACCACAATATTTGATGTCATCTTAACCATTTTAATCTTTTGTGGTGCTGACTCCGCTTTTTTTGGTGTTTCTTTTTTTTCGGGTGCTTCGGGCTTCTTCATTTCAAAAATTGTGTTATCTGATGGAACCGGAAGCTGAAGTCCTGTTAATGGTGCTGGCTTGGAGAATAATTTACTATATATTAAAGGAGAAACAAAGAGCAGAATAAAAATAGAGCTTGCTATAACCATAGACCTTAGCAATATCGATGAAGATTCGGATCTAAGCACATAAGCGCCATAACTTTTGTTGCGGTTTGTAAATACAAGATCGAGCCACTCGGTTTTGTATACGTTAAATGATGAATTGAACATAGTTTTTAAGTTTTACATCCATGATGTAAGAAATTCAACAATTCCATAAAACTTAAAAAAATCTTCATTCTTTACGAAAAATGAAATTCTTCCATAGAAAAGCATTTTTTTATTTCATTTTAAATAAAAATCACACAAACCACACAATTATTACACAAAAATCAAGAAGAATATACTATTTTTGACAAAAAATAAAAAAAATTAATGAAAAGCTTAAGAACCATTGCATTAAAAGAGGCTCAAAGTAGAATTTCACCAGAAGTTAAATCGCCATCTGCTAAAATTTCTGACTTTTTTGGCTCAAATGTATTTGATAAGAAAAAAATGAGAGATTTCTTATCTAAAGACGTGTATGAAAAATTAATTTCATCTATCAACCAAGGTGAATTAATCAATTCTGATGATGCTAACCAGATTGCAACGGCTATGAAAGCTTGGGCAATGAGTGCTGGCGTAACACATTATACACACTGGTTCCAACCATTAACAGGTAGCACTGCCGAAAAACACGATGCGTTTTTTGAGCCTAGTGGTGAAGGTGCTATCGAAAAATTTGCAGGCAGCGCTTTAGTTCAACAAGAGCCGGATGCTTCTAGTTTCCCTAATGGTGGTATCCGTAACACTTTCGAAGCTCGTGGTTACACCGCTTGGGATCCTTCATCTCCAGCGTTTATCATGGAAAGCAAAGCAGGTAAAACGCTTTGTATACCAACTGTTTTTGTATCCTACACAGGCGAAGCCTTAGATTATAAAGCACCTTTATTAAAGGCATTATCTGCCTTGGATAAAGCTGCTGTTGATGTTTGCCAGTATTTTGATAAAGGTGTTACTAAAGTGAATGCCTCATTGGGTATTGAGCAAGAATATTTCCTTGTGGATGAATCGTTATTTAATGCTCGTCCAGATTTACTTTTAACAGGCCGTGCCTTATTCGGACACATGTCTGCTAAAGGTCAACAATTGGAAGATCACTATTTTGGTTCTATTCCGGAGCGGGTGTTCAGCTACATGGTCGATTTCGAAAACGAAGCCTTAAAATTAGGTATTCCTTTAAAAACACGTCACAATGAGGTTGCGCCATCTCAATTTGAGTGTGCGCCGATTTACGAAGAGATCAACTTAGCGATCGATCATAATCAATTGCTGATGGATTTGATGGAGAAAGTTGCTCGTCGTCACCACTTCAGAGTATTATTACACGAAAAACCATATGCCGGTATTAACGGATCAGGTAAGCACAACAACTGGTCTCTGATTACCGATACAGGTAAAAACTTATTGGCACCAGGCAAAACACCTAAAAACAACTTAATGTTCCTGACTTTCTTTGTAAACACAATTAAAGCTGTTAGCGAGCATGCGGATTTATTACGTGCCAGCATTGCATCAGTAAGTAACGATCACCGTTTAGGTGCTAACGAAGCTCCTCCTGCAATTATCTCTATCTTCTTAGGCCAGCAATTAAATGAGGTTTTAGATGAAATTGAGCACTCACGCATCAGCAAAAAAATCAAGGAAGATAATGCATTATGGTTGGGTATCCCTAAAATCCCTCAAATTTTACTGGATAATACCGATCGTAACCGTACCTCTCCTTTTGCTTTTACTGGTAATAAATTTGAATTGAGAGCCGTTGGTTCTTCAGCCAATTCATCAGCATCTATGACCATCTTAAATGCGATTGTTGCAGAGCAGTTGGTTAAATTTAAGGCTGAAGTTGATAAATTGATTAAAAAAGGTGATAAAAAAGACATCGCTTTATTAACTGTAATCAAAAAATATATCAAAGAGTCGAAAAACATTCGTTTCGAAGGTAACGGTTATAGCAAGGAATGGGAAGATGAAGCTGCAACACGTGGTTTATCAAACATCAAAACTACTCCTAAAGCTTTAGATGCTTATTTAACAGAGAAATCTGCTGAATTATTTGAAGCTACCAATATTTATGGCAAACGTGAAATTCATGCCCGTCATGAAATCATGTTAGAGAACTTCTATAAAAAATTACAAATAGAAGCTCGTGTTATGGGTGAAGTTACACATACAGCGATTATTCCTGCGGCAATAGCTTACCAAAATACTTTAATCGAAAATGTTAAGGGTTTAAAAGAGATTGGTTTAGATACAAAAATTCCATTGAGCATTGTTAACAAGTTATCTGAGCATTTAGAGATTGTTAAAACCAATATCGATGCCATGCTGGAAGAACGTAAAGTAACCAACAAGATTGAAGATATCCGCGAAAAAGCAATTGCTTACGATGAAAAAGTTAAATCTTACTTTGATACCATCCGTTACCATACAGATAAATTGGAGCAGATTGTTGATGACAGTGTTTGGCCTCTACCAAAATTCAGAGAATTATTATTCTTGAAATAAGAGGTGTAAGCTTAAAGGTTTAAGGCGTAAGGTAAATATCTTGCGCCTTTTTTATTTTGTCATCCTGAAGAATGAAGGATCTCTTTAGACTAAAATCCTGCTTATTGATTCTTTACTGTATTCCAGAGTGACAGAAAATGTTATTACCGCCTTGGT
>Ga0160465_100795_pt1 | contig 11605 bp, 9 predicted proteins | sample HID1971K_E11MG_FD_108209 | JGI IMG/M metagenome (GOLD analysis project Ga0160465, IMG submission 108209) | Enriched millipede-associated microbial communities from UW Madison campus, WI, USA - HID1971K_E11 MG | ecosystem: Host-associated > Arthropoda: Insects > Digestive system > Unclassified ...
GCCGGGCTTCATGGCGATGCCTTCCCTAGCGAGGGCGCCGGCCAGCCACACCACGGCATTGAGCGGATGCTCGAGGATGTCCGAGCCCTTGCCGCGCGCGAGTTCGTTGCCGGCGCCGTCCTTCATCACCACCGTCATGTCTCGCAGGCTCTGCAGCAGCGCAGCCTGACCCGCGCCGTCGGCGGGCACGTCGATCGCCACGCCCCTGACGCCCAGGCGTGCCGCCACGTTGATGGCCGCGAGGCCCGGCCCGCCGAGCTTGGGCGGGGTCTGCACCGCAAGGTCGGGCAGCTCGATGAAGGGGATCACCTGGTCGATGGCGGCGAGCACCTCGGCCGGCGTCTTCGCGGCATTGATGTCGGCGCTCTTCACGCGCACCAGCATGTCGGCCTCGAACAGCGGCCGCGCGCCGAAGGCGGCATCGACCACCGCGCCGGTGTCGAGCACCATGTCGCGGTAGAGCACGCCCCAGACCGGCTGGTCGTAGTTGAAGCGCTTCTGCACCGCGGGATTGGTGAGCCCGGCCTTGTAGCCGACCACCGGGCCGAGCTTGCGCGCATGCAGCGCATTGAGCTTCGCGCGCGTGCAGGAGGCGTCGGTCTCGCCCACGTTCTCGAGGTCGGCCGCGGGCCGGTGGGCCTCGAGCGCGGCCGCGAAATCGGCGACCTGCTGGTCGCTGAGGCAGGCGGCCAGCGCCGGTGCGGCGGACAGCACGGCGATCGCTGTGCCGAGCGCGACAGCGGCAAGGGTTTTCTTCGTGTGCAAGGTGCCTCCCTCCTGATAGTTTCGGTAGATTCGATGGTCCGCCATCGTACTGCCCGCAAGCTCCGGAACCCCTCCCCCACCCCATGGCCCTCATCCAATACCTGACCCAGATCCAGTTCGAATTCGGCGCGGTGAAGCTGCTGTCGAGCGAGTGCGCGCGCATCGGCATCCACCGCCCGCTGATCGTGACCGACGCCGGCGTGCGCGCGGCCGGCATCCTGCAGAAGGCGATCGACGCCATCGCCGACCTCGAGGTCACGATCTTCGACCAGACCCCGTCCAACCCGACCGAGGCCGCCGTGCGCGCGGCCGTCGAGCTCTACCGCGGCGGCCGCTGCGACGGCCTGATCGCCGTGGGCGGCGGCTCGGCCATCGACTGCGCCAAGGGCGTGGCGATCGCGGCCACGCACGAAGGTCCGCTCAAGACCTACGCCACCATCGAGGGCGGCTCGCCGAAGATCACCGACCGCGCGGTGCCACTGATCGCGGTGCCCACCACCAGCGGCACCGGCAGCGAGGTCGCGCGCGGCGCGATCGTGATCGTCGACGACCACCGCAAGCTCGGCTTCCACAGCTGGTTCCTGATGCCCAAGGCCGCGATCTGCGACCCCGAACTCACGCTCGGCCTGCCGCCGCGCCTGACCGCCGCCACCGGCATGGACGCGATCGCGCACTGCATGGAGACCTTCATGTCGGCCGCCTTCAACCCGCCGGCCGACGGCATCGGCCTCGACGGCCTCGAGCGCGCCTGGGGCCACATCGAGCGCGCCACCAAGGACGGCAGCGACCGCGAGGCGCGCCTGAACCTCATGAGCGCCTCGATGCAGGGCGCGATGGCGTTCCAGAAGGGCCTGGGCTGCGTGCACTCGCTGAGCCACAGCCTCGGCGGCGTCGATCCGCGCCTGCACCACGGCACGCTCAACGCGCTGTTCCTGCCCGCGGTGATCCACTTCAACGCCGGTGCCGAGTCGGTGCAGAAGGAGCAGCGGCTGCAGCGCATGGCGCAGGCCATGCACCTCGATTCGGCCGGCGACCTCGGCGATGCGATCCGCGACATGAGCGCGCGCCTCGGCCTGCCCAAGGGCCTGGCCGAAGTGGGCGTGACGCCCGCGCTGTTCGAGCAGATCATCGACGGCGCGATGGCCGACCACTGCCACAAGACCAACCCGCGGCTCGCCACGCGCGACGACTACCGCGCGATGCTCGAAGCCTCGATGTGAGGCCCGGCCGGGGCGAGCGCTCCGGCCTTATAAGCAGTTCGTCTTAAGCGCGTAGCCTTTTCGCGCCGCGTGCGCCATCGCGTCATGTCGATGACATGAGGGCTTCCTAGACTGGCCTCGACGACCCGCACCCGCCGGGTCCTTCGAGAACAGGGAACACCTTCGAATGACGCGAACCATCCGGGTCCACACCGCACTGAGCGCCGAGCAACTGAAGTTTCGCGCGATGCGGGGACAGGAAGGCCTCTCCCGGCTCTTCGAGTTCGAGGTCGACATGGTCAGCACCAGCTTCAACCTCGACCTGAAGACACTGCTGGGCACCTCGCTGAGCATCGAGGTCTCGGACGACGCCGGCCCGCGCTTCCTCAACGGCACCGTGGTGCGCTTCGAGCTGCTGGGCCGCGCCACCGAGACCGGCCGCTACTACGTCTACCGCGCGCTGGTGCAGCCCTGGCTCTGGTACCTCACGCGCACCACCGACAGCCGCATCTTCCAGAACAGGAGCGTGCCCGAGGTGCTCGACGAGGTGCTCGGCAAGTACGGCTTCGAGTACGAGAAGCGACTGACCGGCAGCTACCGCAGCTGGGAGAACTGCGTGCAGTACCAGGAGAGCGACTTCGCCTTCGCGAGCCGCCTCATGGAGCACGAGGGCATCTCCTACCACTTCGAGCACAGCAACGGCTCGCACCTGCTGGTGCTGGCCGACGACGCCGGCGCCTACCGTCCGCTGCCGGGCTACGCCAGCATTCCCTACCGGCCGCGCGACCGTGTGGTCGACGCGCTCGAGCCCTGCATCGACCGCTGGCGCGTGGCCGAGCAGATCACCTCGGGCCGCGTGATGCTCGACGACTTCGATTTCCGCAAGTCGCGCGCCTCGCTGCAGAGCGTGCAGCAGGACCCCAAGGGCCATGAGCACGCCTCGTACGAGGTCTACGAATGGCTGGGCGGCTACAGCGAGCACCAGCAGGGCGACAGCTACGCGCGTATCCGGCTGCAGGAGCTGCAGTGCGCGCACGAGCTCGCCGCGGGCCACACCAACGTGGCGGGCATGGCGCCGGGCTACCTGTTCTCGCTCACGCATTGCCCGCGCGAGGCCGACAACCGCGAGTACCTGGTCACCGAGACCCGCTACGACCTGCAGGAGCCCGAGTACTCGAGCGGCGGCAGCGCCGAATCGGTGTGCGAGTTCGACTTCAGCGTGCTGCCCTCCTCCGTGGTCCACCGGCCCGCGCGCAAGACGCCGCGCCCGCGCACCAACGGCCCGCAGACCGCCACCGTGGTCGGCCCGCAGGAGATCTGGACCGACCGCTTCGGCCGCGTGAAGCTGCAGTTCCGCTGGGACCGCTACGGCCAGGCCGACGAGAACAGCTCCTGCTGGGTGCGCGTGTCGAGCAGCTGGGCCGGCGCGAACTTCGGCACCATGCACATGCCGCGCGTGGGCCAGGAGGTCATCGTCGACTTCATCGGCGGCGAGCCCGACCGGCCGATCATCACCGGCCGCGTCTACAACAGCGACCAGATGCCGCCGTGGGAGCTGCCGGCCAACGCCACGGCCAGCGGCATCCTCACGCGCTCGAGCGAAGGCGGCGCGGCCAACCAGGCGAACATGCTGCGCTTCGAGGACCGCACCGGCGCCGAGCAGATCCTGCTGCATGCCGAGCGCAACCTCGACGTGGAGGTCGAGGCCGACGAGACCCACACCACCGACGGCACGCGCACCACGCTGATCAAGGGCCACGAGTCGGCCACCTACAAGGACGGCGAGACGCGCGACATCACCGCGGGCGCGCAGGAGACCATCACCGGCGGCGACACCCGCGACGTGACCGGCGGCTTCAACGAGACCATCAGCGGCGGCGTCAACCAGCGCATCACCGGTGGCAAGAACCGCAACCTGGCCGGCGGCCTGAACGACACCATCACCGGCGGCGTCAACCTCGCGATCACCGGCGGCTTCCACGGCACCATCGACGGCCAGGAGATCCGCTTCGTGAGCGGCGGGCGCAACGACACCATCAACACCGGCAACAACACGACGGTCAACGGCCCCTCGACCACCATCGTGACCGGCCCGACGGTGCACACCTCGCCCGACGTGACCTTCAACACCACGAACCACATCCACAACACGACGCAGCACGTCATCAACACCAACGTCTACAACACGACCTCGACCACCTACAACAACACCACCAACAACTACACCAACAACTCCACCGTCTACAACAACAACTACGCCTCGAGCGGCGACTGGCGGCTCGCGCGCGTGGGTGGCGTGGGCTTCCGGCTGAGCCTGGTGGGGATGTCGCTCGACGTGTGGGGCGCGCGGCTGCAGTACTACGCGGCGCTCAACGCGCAGCTCGCGACGGTCAAGATCGACGTGGCCATCTTCTCGCTGAAGAACGCGCCGCTGAAGATCAGCACCACCGGCCTGAAGATCGCCAACAAGGGCATGCTGATCGCGACCGGCGGCCTGGCGGCGAAGTTCAAGGTGCTAACCCTGGTGGCCTGACGAAGCGAACGAATGGAAATCCTGCTGTGGATCGTCTTCGCGGTGCTGATGGGCTCGATGCTGCTGGTGGCGGCGTCGGTCGTGATCGTGGCCACGCGCGAGAACCGCGTCTATTCGGCCGAGGCCAGGACCTGGGAGCGGCTGGCGCTGACCGGCATTCCCGCGCAGGCCGTGGTCGAGTCGCTCAAGCGTTCCGAGAATGAACTCTCGCGCGGCGGCTCGCAGGGCCAGACCGTGTATGCCGTCGAGCTCTCGCTGCGCGTGATCGGCGCCGACGCCGTCGTCGAGGAGCGTCCCGCCATCGTGCGCACGCTGATCGACGAAGGACTGCTGCCGCAGTTCGCGGTGCCCGGCAAGCCGGTGCACCTGCTGCGCGATCCGGACGACGCCTCCATCTTCGCCATCGACCGCGCGCGCACGCCGCTCGAGATTCCGCGCGCTTCGCACTGAGCGCGCGTCCCTCCGTGAAAACAGTCAAACCCCTGCGGCTGAGCGTCATCACGCGCCCCTTCCTGCGACAAGGCCATCAGCGCCTTGCGCTCACGGTGATGGGCATGGTGTCGATGGGCGAACAGCCGGTGCTGCTGCCCGAGACCGAGTTCTGGAAGACGGTCTCCGAAGAACTTGGTCCCACCGGCGCCATCGACCTCGGCATGCCCAAGGCCTGCGCCGAGTTCCTGGCCACCGGCCATGCCTACACCCATCACCAGCCCGAGAAGACGGCCTGCGCGGTCGAGCTGCGCGTGGGCGCGCTGGCGCGGCAGCTGGTGGTGTTCGGCGACCGCTACTGGGTCGACGGCCGCGCGAGCGCGCCGCAGCCCTTCGAATCGATGCGCCTGGACTGGAGCCGCGCCTACGGCGGCCCGGCCTTCGCCGACAACCCGCTGGGCATCGGCCACCAGCCCGAACTCGTGAACGGGCTGTGGGTGCAGCGCTTGCCCAACGTCGAGCATCCGCAGCGCCGCATCGACCATCCGGGCCGCGAGATGGAGCCGGCCTGCTTCGGCGCGATCGACGTGAGCTGGCCCGCGCGCATGCGGCTGATCGGCAGCGACTACGGCGCGCACTGGCGCGAGCACCTGTTCCCCGGTTTCGCACAGGACATGGACTGGCGTCTCTTCAACGCCGCCGCGCCCGAGCAGCGCTGGACCCAGGCCGACCGCATCGCGGGCGGCACGCCCTACGCGATCTGGAACATGCATCCCGCGCAGCCCGTGCAGCGCGGCCGGTTGCCCGACTGGCGCGCGCGCGGCTTCGTGGCGCGCAAGGCGCAGGCCGGCAGCGACGAGCCCGAACATTTCGACGAGGTCGAGCTGCGGCTCACCACGGCCTGGTTCTTCCCGCACCGCGAACAGATCGCGCTGATCTTCCATGGCGAGACCGCGATCGCCGAGGACGACGCCGCCGACATCACGCACCTCATGCCCGCGATCGAGCGCGCGACCGATGCGCCGCGCCCGCTGGCCCACTACCTTGGGATCCTGCAGCGCCGCAGCGACCCCGAGACCGGCGCGCTCCACACCTTCCGGGACGAGGAGCTGCTGCCCGCCGAGACCATCGGCCCCTGGATCGACCAGCTCGAGGAAGAGGAATCGCCGCTGGTGCGCAACATGCGCGAACGCGCGCGCGTGCTGCGCGAGGACCTCGCCGACCAGGGCGTGGCCGCCGGCCACAAGCCGCGCCACTTCAAGGAACGCGCGGCGCCCGAGCCCTTCACCAGGCGGCCCAGCCTCAGCGAATTGCCCGCGTTCATGGAGCGCGCCAAGGTCTACGAGCGCGAGCAACTGCAGAAGCTCGAGGACGGCCGCCGCGACCTCGCGCGGCATGCGAAGGCCAATGCGCCCGAGTCGCGCAAGGTCGGCTTCGACACCGGCGAGATGGTCGACGGCGCGCAGCGCACCGAGGTCAAGGGCCCGCCGGCCTTCGATGCGAAGACCGTGATGCAGGGCCTGCTGGGCATCGCGCCCGCCACGCGCAGCCCGCAGATGCCGCCCGAGCAGCAGCGCGCGCTCGAGCAGGCGGCCGAGAACGGCCGCCGCGGCCTGATCGACATGTACCGGCTCGGCGCGCAGCACCAGAGTGCCGCCGATGCGATGGACGGCACCCGCGCGGCCGAGGCGCGCGAACGCGTGCTGCAGCTCATGGCGACCACGCGCGATCTCTCGGGCCTGGACCTGACCGGCGCCGACCTCTCGGGCATCGACCTGCGCGGCGCGCGGCTGCACCGCACCCTGCTCGAGAGCGCCTCGCTCGCGGGCGCGCAGCTCGACGGCGCCGATGCCGCCGAGGCGGTGCTTGTGCGCGCGAATCTCGCGCAGGCCTCGCTGGCCCACTGCGTGCTCGACCGCGCCAACCTGAGCCTCGCGCGCTGCGAGCGCACCTCGTTCGCACACGCCCGGCTTTCCGAGACCACGAGCGAGAAGAGCCGCTTCGACCATTGCGACTTCGGCGGCGCGCAGCTCGCGCGCCTGAACCTGTTCGGCATGCACTTCGAGGGCTGCCGCTTCGACGATGCGCACTTCGACTACGTGACCGTGCTCGAAGGCAGCCGGCTCGTGGACTGCAGCTTTCGCGGCGCGACGCTGCACAAGTTCGGGCTCATTGCCTGCGAGGTCGAGGGCCTGGACTTCGCGGGCGCTTCGCTCGAAGCCTGCGCCTGGGCCCATACCGTCGCCGACCGGCGCGTGAGCTTCCGCGGCGCCACGCTGCGCACCACCTGCTTCGTCGGCACCAGCAGCCTGCGCACGGTCGATTTCGAAGGCGCCACGCTGGTCCATTGCAGCCTGCGCGAGATGCAGCTCGAGGGCGCGCGCTTCGTGCGCGCCACGCTCGACACCTGCGACCTCTCGGGCTGCGTGCTGACCGGTGCCGACCTGAGCGCCATCGATGCGCCCGACAGCCTGTTCATTCGCGCCGACTTCACCCAGGCCTCGCTGCGCGGCGCCAACCTCATGAATGCCCATCTGCAGAAATCCCGCCTGCTCTCCTGCGACCTGCGCGAAGCCAACCTGTTCCGCGCCGACGTCTCGCAGACCGTGATCGACACGGTGACCGACACCCACGGCGCCCATCTCGAACAGGCCAAGACGCTGCCGCGCCGCGCGGCGGACCCGGTGCAATGACGCCGGAAACCCTGGCCCTGAAACTGCGCGGCGGCGAATTCATCGAGCGGCAGGACTTCCAGGGCATGCGATTCGATGGCCTGGACCTCAGCGGCGGCGCCCTGCGCGACTGCGATTTCTCCAATGCCAGCCTGCGCGGCGCGAAGCTCACCGAGTCGGCCTTCGATGCCTGCCGCTTCGACGGCGCCGTGCTCGACGCGGCCGACCTGCAGCGCGCGGGCTTCCACCGCTGCAGCCTGGCACGCGCGAGCCTGCGCGGCGCCACGATGAGCCGCGCGGCCTTCAGCGACTGCGAGCTGCACGAGGTCGATGCGGCAGAGGCCAACGCCGACCTCGCGGCTTTCCACCAGAGCCGGCTCGATGGCGCGAGCTTCGCGGGCGCGGAGCTCACGAAGGCCGTGTTCGGCGAAGCTAGCCTGGCCGGCACCCGCTTCGACGCGGCGACGCTAAACACCACCGTCTACTACCGCGCCGCGCTGCGCGATGCGCGCTTCACGGGCGCCAGCTTCCACAACGTGATCTTCAGCGAGGCCGATCTCGCGGGCCAGGACTTCTCGGGCCAGCAGTTCCGGCTCTGCCAGTTCATCGATGCCGAGCTCGGCGGCTGCAACTTCGACCGAGCGACGCTGGTCCAGTGCAACTTCAAGGGCGCGAAGCTCGCGCGCGCGGTGCTCACCGCGGTGCATGCGCCGCAATGCCTGTTTCCCGAGGCCGACCTGCGGCACGCCGATGCGCGCGGCGGGCATTTCGACCAGAGCCTGTGGGTCGATGCGCGGCTCGACGACGCCGACTTGTCGGACGCGCGGCTCGAGCAGTGCGTGTTCCACCGCGCGCGCTGCCGGCGTACCTCGTTCGCGCGCAGCCGGCTCGTGTATGCGGATTTCGCCTATGCCGACCTCGGCGAGGCCGACCTGCGCGGCGCCTTCTTCGAGCGCACGCAGATGCACCGCGCGCTGCTGTCCGGCACCCGCTGGGGCGAGCGCGGCGGCGTGCTCGACAGCGATCCGGCCCTGTTCGAGGCCGAGCGCTTCTCGGCCGCGCGCCAGGACCGGCCGCAACGCGCGGGCCGCGACGGCTTCGGCCGGCCGCTGCCTTCCACTTCCGACGACCTCGAGGACCTCGCACCATGAGCCCTGCCGCCCTGCGCGAACGCGCCTCCGCTCCTGCCGCGCACGATGCGCCCGACATGCAGACCTTGCTGCACCGCCCACTGCCCGCGCCCGCCGCCTGGACCGGCAACGCCCTCGGCACCGTGGTGCAGGCGCTGCCCGGCGATGCCTTCCTCGTCGAGGCCCAGGCCGGCGGCGAACGCTGGCACTGCCCGCGCGCCGCGAGCTGCCTGCTGCAGCCCTCGGTCGGCGACACGGTGCTGGTGGCCGGACCGCGGCGCGACCAGGCCTACCTGATCGCCGTCATCGTGCAGGCCGACCCGGCGCAGTCGCGACTGGCGGTCGACGGCGTGCTCACGCTGCAGGCCGGCACCCGGCTCGAACTGGCCGCGCCCGAATTCGATCTGCAGGCGCGCAAGGCACAGGTCGAGATCGGCGAGATGGACTACCGCGGCAGCGAAGTGCGCATCACCACGCTGATCGCGCGCTTCGTCGGCCGCACCTGCGAGACCGTGCTCGATCGGCTCAGCGTGCTCACGCGCTCGAGCTTCAGGCTCACCGAGGAAGTCGAGCAGGTGCGCGCGGGGCAGATCGACTACCAGGCCGAGGAGACCTTGCGGCTGCACGCGAAGAACACGCTCGTGAGCAGCAAGGGCCTGGTCAAGCTGGATGCCGAGCAGATCCACATGGGCTGACCCGAAAGTTCGCCCTGTCAAACCCCACACCCGTTCACGCTGAGCTTGTCGAAGCGCCGCGCAGGGCTTCGACAGGCTCAGCCTGAACGGATCGAAAAAGGAGTCAACCATGTTCGCCAACGCACAGATGATGGGCGTCGACCTCGCCTTCCCCGACGTCTGCAAGACGCCGCCGGCCTTGCCCATCCCCTATCCCAACTTCGCGCTGGGCCCGACCGCGATCCCCAACGCCTGGAACATCCTCTACGGCGGCACGCCGGCCCACAACATGGCGACCGTCACGCCGATCACCAACGGCGACAACGCGGGCGTGCTGATGGGCGTGGTATCGCAGACGGTGATGGGGCCCTCGCGCCACATCACGGGCGCCTTCACCGTGCTGCTCAAGGGCACGCCGTGCACGCGCATGACCAGCCTGTCGGTGCAGAACCGCTGCAACATCGTCGGCATGCGGATCGTGCCGAGCCAGTTCAAGGTGCTGGTACTGGCGGCTTGAACAGCCGATGTCTCAGGCGGCCGGGCTAGAAGGCGCAGCGAACCAGTCCTCGGCCCAAGGCTGGCGCTTCACCGGCTGGAACTCGCTGAAGGTGAAGCGCGCGAGCCGTTCGCGGCCGAACGGATCGTCGAGAAAGAAGGCCTGCAACTGTTCGAGCGACTCCGCGCGCGCGAGCATGAAGCCGCCGGTGGCCGGCACCTTCGGGCCCGAGCACAGCAGCAGGCCGGCGTCGTAGCCCAACTGAAGGTAGGCGCGGTGCGCGGGCACGGATTCCTGGATGCGTGCCAGCGGCACGAGGTAGTCGATCTCGACGATGAAGTGCTTCATGAACGGCGGGCAAGCACCCGCCGTGCCAGCGATGGCTACTCCGCCTATTCCGCCTTCACGCCCGCGGTGCGGATCACCGCGCCCCACTTCGCGGTCTCCGACGCGATGAAGGCATCGAACTCCTCGGGCGTGCCGCCGGCCGGAAAGGTGCCCATCGCATCGAGCTTCGCGCGCGTCTCGTCGCTCTTGATGATGCGCGCCACCTCGTCCGACATGCGCTTGACGATCTCGCGCGGCGTGCCGGCCGGCGCGAGCATGCCGGCCCAGGTGCTGCCGGTGAAGCCCGCGAAGCCCTGCTCGATGAAGGTCGGCACGTCCGGCACCGCGGGCAGCCGCTTGTCGCCGGCCACGCCGATCAGCCGGATCTTGCCGGCCTTGGCCTGGTTGATGAGCCCGGTGGGCGCATCGAAGAAGAGCTGGATCTGCCCGCCCATCAGGTCGGTCAGCGCCGGCACCGCGCCGCGGTACGGGATGTGGATCATGTAGGTCTTCGTGAGCGACTTCCACAGCTCGGTCGTGAGGTGCGCGGCCGAGCCGTTGCCCGACGAGCCGAAGCTCACCTTGCCGGGATTGGCGCGCGCGTAGTCGATCAGCTCGCGCGCGGTCTTGAACGGCGCGTCGAGATTGACCGCCGCGAGCAGCGGCGACACGCCCATCAGCGACACGCCCGCGAGGTCCTTGCGCGGGTCGTAGGGCAGCTTCGGATAGAGCGAGGTGTTGGCCGCGTAGGCCGCGATCACCACGCCGAAGGTGCTGCCGTCGGGCGCGGCCTTGGCGACCGCATCCACGCCGATCAGGCTGTTGGCGCCGGGCTTGTTGTCGATCAGCACCGGCTGGCCCAGCCGGGTCTGCAGCCCGATCTGCACCAGCCGCGCCATCTGGTCGGTGAAGCCGCCGGGCGTGTAGGGCACGACGATGCGGATCGGCTTGTTGGGCCAGGCGCTCTGCGCGAGCACCGGCAGGCCGAGCGTGGCGGCCGCACTGGCGGCGGAGGTGGCGATGGCGAAGCGGCGGCGCGACATCAGGGCGTGAGGCATCGGGAACGGTCTCCTGCTTGTTATGCGCCGTCCGGGACGGACGGCATGCGGGCCATTCTCGAAGCGCGGGCCGCGTGCCCGTTCAGGGTTTGCCCGGCGCCGCTCAGAGCGGCAGGATCTCGCCCGCGCTGCCGCGCGCCAGCCATTGCTGCAGCTCGTCCGACAGCCGCTGGGCCTCGCGCGTGGCCCGGGTCCAGGCCACGATGCGCGCCTGCGCGTCGTTCTGGAAATGGATGAAGTCCTTGCGATCGGGCAGCTTGCCGTTGGGCAGGGTCTTCACCCAGTCGGGATCGGGCGCGAGCACCACCATGCGGTCGAGGAA
>Ga0160465_100796_pt1 | contig 11599 bp, 3 predicted proteins | sample HID1971K_E11MG_FD_108209 | JGI IMG/M metagenome (GOLD analysis project Ga0160465, IMG submission 108209) | Enriched millipede-associated microbial communities from UW Madison campus, WI, USA - HID1971K_E11 MG | ecosystem: Host-associated > Arthropoda: Insects > Digestive system > Unclassified ...
CTCGCAATGACGATTTATTGATTATTTTCTATTCCCTATTCTCTATTCCCTATTCCCTATTCTCCATTTCTCTAAACAGATTGCTTCGGCTCACTCAATCCCAGGCCTCGCAATGACGATTTACCCTCAGACTCCCGACCCCGGACTCCCAACTCCCAACTCCCAACCCCAGACTCCCAACTCCCGCCCCCCTTACTGTATCAAAACCTTATAAACCATATTCTGCGTTGGGGTTTCCAAAACCATAACATATACTCCTGTAGATAATGTGAGGTAATAAGGCAGGTTGTAGCTGTTGCTTCCGCTTTCCTCACGGGTATCTATCAATTGCCCTGTTGTGGTATTCAATAAGCGTAATTTTATTTTGGAGCTCTCCTGTAGCTCTATCTTCGCATAAAAGTTTCCATTACTTGGATTTGGTGCAATGATGAAAGATTTTATAAAAGGATCTTTCACCGTACCAGGATCATTAAACGAAGTGCCCTCTATTACGGTAATCTGTTTGGTAAATATTTTAAAGCAATCGCCAACTGTTGCTTTTAAGCTGATGTTATAAGTGCCTGTTGCTGCAAATTTTAATTGCAATACATCATTTGTTTTGGATACGATCGAAATGTTCTTATCATCAGGTACCAGCCATTCTACTTTTTGTGGCGCCGGACTGCTGATGTTGACCAGGTTTACATTTTCGTTTTTGAATGTCTGGGTGGTTACTACAAATTCGGATGTAATAACAGCGGTACTCTTTTTGATCTCGATGGTATCACGACCAATACAGCCTTTTGTGGTTGTGGCTTCTACATAATAAGTTCCAGATGTACTCAAGGCTACTTTTGCCGTGTTTGCTGTAAAGCCGTTGCTACCTGTCCATTTGTATATCGCCCCATCGGGAATGGTCGCGTCAGCCTCATGCACCTGATCTACACAAAGGGTTATATCAGGTCCTAAATTTACCTTAACCGCTGCTGGCTCTGTTAAAATATAAGTGACCGATTTGCTACATCCTTTACTTTCCGAAATCGTCAATGTGTAGGTGCCTGCAGTCAGGTTACTTAAATTGGCCGTAGTTGCTCCATTGCTCCAAAGGTATTGATATGGTGGCGTGCCCCCGCTGATGTTCTGGGTTATGGCACCATCGTTACTACCAAAACAGGTAGGCTGTTTTACTACATCGCCACTGATCAATAATGGATTGGGTGAGCTCACCTTAACCTGGGCCTGCACCTGGCAACCATGTGCATCGGTAACAAAAGCGAGGTAATTACCATCTGTTAATTGATTGATGTTTACCGTTGTATCTCCGTTGCTCCATTCTATATGATAAGGCTGGGTACCGCCTGTTATGCTAGCCGTAGCTGTTCCGTTAGTATCGCCACTACAGATCAGTTGCGTTGAGGATAAGGAAATAGCCAAAGGAGCTGGTTCCGTTAAAGTAAACGGAACCGATTCCTTGCTGATGTTGTTCTTATCGGTAATTTTTACCTTATAAATCCCTGCGGCTACATTGGTCAGGATGCTATCCGTTGGAGAGATTGTGCTAAAAGTTCCGTTGATTTCCTTAGACCATTGGTAGCTGTATTTTTGTCCGGGTATAATGATGCCACCAGTCGCTTTTGCATAAAGCTGTCCATCGGCATCGCCATTACAGGAAACATATTTGTATTGTTCAATTGCTACTTTTAACGGATCAGGTTGTTTTAAGGTAATGGTATCTATTACAATACAGCTTGATGCGTTGGCAGATTGGGCCAGGGCATAATTGTTATCTGTTATTTTAAGGATGTATTTTCCATCTGCAACATTGTTCAATACCGTCTTAAATGGATTATTGGTATTGGTGTAATTAGATAGTGTATTGCCATTTATATCTGTCCATTGAACATTATAATTACCTGCATTTGGAGTTCCACCAACAATGGTAACCTCTGCACGGCCATCACTTGTTCCAAAAGCTATGGGATTCGTGATGTCCTTATGATCAATACGCAAGGCTTCAGCAGGTTGGTTAATCGTTATTGTCTGAATAACTTCTGCACCTGTTGCGTCTTTTTTATAACAGCCGTTCAGATCTGTTACACGAATGGTATATGTACCCACATCCAGTGCGGTAAGTATATGCTGGCTGGCTGTTGCAAATGCAATTTCGGTATAACTTACCTCCTCTTGCCGCTTATATAAGAGTTTATAGCCAGCATTACCACCAGTAGCGTTAACAGTAATGGTACCATCTTTCCCATTGTAACAATATACATCTCGCTTGGATGATGAAAAATCCAAAGCAAGCGGTTCGGTTAATGTAAATGGAGCAGATTCTTTACTGACATTGTTCTTGTCGGTAATTTTTACCTTGTATATTCCTGCACCTACATTGATCAGGATGCTATCGGTTTGACTGATTGGGCTAAAAGTTCCCCCTGCGTCCTTAAACCATTGATAGGTATATTTTTGTCCCGGTATCTCGATTCCACCTGTACCTTTGGCATACAGCTCTGCATTCGTTTCTCCGTTACAGACCACATTTTTGTTCTTTTCAATAAGAACATCCAATACTTTGGGCTGGCTTAAGGTAAAGGTATCTATAACAATACAGCTTGCTGCATTTGCCGTTTGTGCCAATGCATAATTGCTGTCGGTTATCTTGAGGATATATTTCCCATCCCCAACATTGTTCAACACTGTTTTAAACGGATTAGTGGTATTGGTATAATTTGAAAGAACATTTCCACTCATATCTGTCCATTGGATGTTGTAATTGCCTGCATTTGGTGTTCCGCCTACAATAATGGCTTGTGCGTTTCCATCGGTGGCACCAAAAGCGGTTGGATTGGTCGTCTGCCTATAATCTACATGCAGGGCTTCGGCAGGCTGTGTAATGGTTGCAGTAGAAATCACCTCCTTACCTGCGGCATCTTTTTTATAACAGCCATTTTGGTCCATTACCCGGATTTGATAGCTTCCGGTATCTAAAGCAGTGATGATCTGTTGCCCGGCCGTTGCAAAGGCCATTTCATTATAATTGGCATCTTGTTGTTTTTTGTACAGCACTTTATACCCGCCATTACCACCACTTGCATTTACGGTTATGGTTCCATCTTTACCATTATAGCAATAGATATCGCGTTTGGCGATGTTAAAATCTACCGCGGTTGGGCCGCTGAAACTCGTAAAGCCTGTATGTGTTGTAGCACCGGTATAGGCAACATTCCCATTGTATTTATCAATCAAATCGATTTTGAATTTTCCTGGGGGCAAGGTTGATGAGGTCGTTATTTTATTACCGGCCTCTAATGCGCTAAGATTTTGTAAATTCAGATAAACATCGCCTGTGAGAGAATCTGCTACGACCACATTCAATAATTCGCCTGGAATTAAATTCCGATCAAAGTTAAGCGATATACTCCCATTTTGTTCGCCAAAACAGGTATTTGGTATTGGGATAATGGATGTTAGGTGGGGAGCGGATTTTCTAATATTTAAAGTTATTGGATTAGAATATTTGCCACAACCTAGGTTAAGTCTTATAAAAATATTTTTAGCAATCAAATTATCTGGAACACTGCCCAGCAAATCTGTTGCACTCACATTTATGGACTGTATATTTTGGAATTGCGATGGCAAATCTTGCCAGTTTATATCTGTATCAACCTTATACTGCCACTTGTACACATCACTTGGAAAACCTGGGGAGCCCTGAACATTTATTTTATCATCAGTAGGAAGAATTTTATCTACATTATTTGGGCTAGAAACCGTCGCCTCAGCATACATGATTAGTTTGTATTGGCTAATTGTACCGTTATAATTTAAACACCCCCAATTTGGGTTACGGTTGGTTAGATCAAAACAATTATTAGATCCATTATTTTGCAATAAAAAAACTGAACTTCCATTGCCACAATCGTCACTCCAGAATACAAATTTGACTTGTCTATCCGTATTGATAAAAATATCATTAATTGGCCCTTCACTGGCAGGTATGACCAACCGTCCTGTAACTCTCCTCTCATCTTCTTGGTCATCCATATTAAAGTCATAAACTTCGCGAGTCCCTGAATTATTTTTTGTATTATAGAACATGCCTAAATCATAACGTCTTCTATTTCCAGGGTTATTGAAACGGAAATTTACATCATATTCAAAAACATAATTTTGCGCCATTCCTTCTATTGCTGCAAAAACAAATAAAAAGAGAAATAATATTTTCTTCATAATTCTAATACTTTACCGTAACCGTTTTCATTTCACTATATGCGCCACTTTCCAATACTGCCATTACGCCATATTCATAACTGGTATTGGCTTTAAGCTCGGTATCGAACAAGCCCTTCTGATTGGCCTCCAACTCTTTCCATAAGCTCAAGTTGCCTCCTTTTACCGTTTTATATACCTGATAGCTTTTAACAGCACCCAGTTTGTCATCCCAAACAATCTCAATCCTATGTTCATCTATATGTGGGTAGGCGTACAGTCTACTCAGGCTTAATTTACCGCCTGCTCCTGCCGGGGTTTGGATGCTCAATATTTCGGAGCGTGCTTTCAATCCCCCATCATTTACCGCCTCTATCGTGTATTGATAATGCTGTTCGGCTTTTAAGTTCTCGTCTGTATAGGTTTCGGTAGTTTTACCGGGAAAGGTTTTTACAAGCAACCAAGTGCTTTCGGGATTTAAACGTTTATAAATGCTGTGGCTAAGTACATCCTCATCACTGCTGTTGATCCAGTTTAAGCTTAGCTTACCGCCCTCGGTCTTAAATTTGGTAATTACCGCTGGCGATGGCGGGATAACCGCAGGCTTTTTAAGCTCGACCAATGCAGATACTTTAGATTGATTGAAACGCTGATCGATGGCGCTTACTCCATACCAGGCTTTTTTGTTCATCAGCTTAAGGCTTAGGCTATCCTTATAACTGTTTACATACCATACCGAATCTACAAGTGGTACAGCTTCTTCTCCCTTGCTCAAGGCCCTATAAATTTTATAGCCCAAAATATCCCGATCGGTATTGGCGTTCCATTTAAGTGTTACCTTACCCATTGTATCTACCTTGGCCACCAAACCCGTTGGTACCTCTGGTGGTACAGAATCTATTGGTTGCACCAACACAGGGTACGAGGTACGGCCCTCGCCTGCTTTTGCTACAGCCGTTATGCTAAAGTAATTGGCCGCATCCAATTTATCGTAACTTAGGTTTCTTTGTTCGGGTGAAATGTTTTTAACCACCTCCGTATAGGGCCCTTCTGATTTTAAGGCTTTATTCAATGTAAAGCCTGTGATTTGGCTGTTCCCCATTTCCTCAAACTCCCATTGCAGCTGTAATACACCTTTTTCATCAACCACATTGCGCCTGATATTGGGTACATAAGCCAACAGACTTTTTCCCTTTCCTTCTACCACAGCAGTATAAGGGCTGATCTCTCCGAAAGGGTTAATTCCTGCGATACGATATTGGTAATGGGTCTGATTGTTGTTCAGCGAATCGATGTAGTACATCCTTTTGCTACCATCCCCCTCTTTATCGTTCAGATTGGTGATGGGCAGATCGCTTACTTTTTGAAAAGTAGCGCCACCATCTATCGATTTTTCGACATAATAGGCATTATAATAACGCTTTAAACGGCTGTAATCCCAACTTAAGATCACACTTTTATCGCCAAAATTGGCAGACACTTCTTCTATTGCAGGTAAAGCTTCATAATCGGCCATACCGATATAAGCACCTGCCGAATCAATTTTTAGCAGGTTGGATGGTGCAGCCGATTTAATGCGATAAAAATATTTTTCATTGCTTTTTATATCCGTATCTGTATAACCCCAGCCTGCCATTTTAGCGGCTGGAAAGCTCATATCTGCCGCATATAATGAAAAACCAAAGCGCTGATCCAATTCCTGTGATTGCGCCATGATATTGGCTACACCATTAGAGGCCGTTCCGCTCATTTCGAATTTATCACCATATATGGCCTGTACGATAACTGCCGCATAGTTATCGGCCTTTGCCAAAGTTTCCCATTCGGCAAGGGGTTTTGGTTTCATGGCCATTGCAATTACCTTGTGCTCTGGCCTCGACAGCATCTTTTTATCTCGAAGAACCGTAAACCGCTCTACATTAAAACCATATTTATTGCTCAGTTTCCATGCCTGGGCATCGCTTACACCCCAACGTACATTGATCAGGTTGTACTGTTGTGATGGCCTTGCCATAACCATAATCATTGATTTTGGCTTTGCTGTTATTTTTTGTTGTGCCGATGCCATTTTGGGCAGTATGCCCAAAATACATAAGCAGTATATGATAATGATTTTCATGCTTTTGATTGACGCTTGTTATGATCTAAGCTGGGTTATTTTATCGGATTATTATAATTGACCACCGCTGCTGTTCCAGCCTTGCCATCTGGCAGTATGAAACGGTACTGAATTTTATACATCCCCTCCCGGATAAATGGAAAATATCCATTAATCAGCCATTCGTACTGCGCCTGTTCTGCCGTGCCCAAAAAGCGGTTTACCACCTGGCTCTGAAGATCAAGAAAATCATCATGGTACACCCTTGCCAAATCGTATATATACGGCATGCGCTGGTTTACAAAAGCCGTATTGAAATTACCCTGTTCTACATTCGATAGATAATTGAGCGATACGGGCAGGGCTTTTACAGGAGCCAAACCGAGCGTTGTTGTATCCCTATTAGCAATTACGATATTGCCCGCGACCGGGTATTTCTCATAATTACGTGGATAGATATCCTGCTGGTAATAAGCATTATCCAACAGGGCTACAGGTTGCAATAATGGTTTGCTATTGGTGTAGTTTGTTCCTGCAATCTCAGCCAGATCGAAAGGTTCATAAGTGTTTACCTGTTTTTGCAGGTTGATTACATCAGATGAAACCTTGGCAAAAACATCCTGAACAGTTGTTATGCCATCTACTTTTTCTCTAAATGTTGCAAATGCACTGCTGTGGAAATTATAGCCCAAAATAACCTTGGCTCCATCGCTGCGCACCACATTTTGTGCTTGTTTATTGGTGATGCTGGTGGTATCACCTTCTTCAGTTGTATTTTGTTTTGTACTGCTGGTATTGCCGCTGGTAACTGTAGTTGATTTGCTTAACAGCTCCAAACTATAATTGCTGTTCAAATCCATTGCAGGCATATCGAATTTAAGCCGCTGGTTGCCCGAATCGTACTGATAGGTAACAGGTACACTATTTCCTTTGTCTTTTTTGAATGCCATATCCTGCTTAAAGCCCGGCACATTAAATAGATAAGTTTGCCCACGTTTTAACTGTACATACCCAGTATTGCTTTCGGCCTTATAGAAGTTGCGTTGATCTACCACCGGCCAGCTATATTCTATATTGGTTAATGGAATACTTTCTGGTGCCGTACCCGTTTTAAAATCAATTGATTTTTCTTCTTCAGACTTTTTGCCATCTATGTAAACGGCTTGCCAGTTTCCAGCAACCAGTTCTACAAAACTCACTTTGGCATAGGCTTTTATGGCTGTATTTGGTGGAAGAATCTCCGTTGAAATAAAGGAAACTGCATCTTTACCAGCAGTCCAATCCAGTTTACCCGGAATTGCCTTTCCGTTTTCCGTAAGCTCAAATTTTTCAAGTTTGATCCTGAATGTCTTATTACCAGATTCATCCATAATCGGGATATCCCGATCAACAGCAAAGTTGAAAGCTACCTGTGGTGCGGCAAAAACATCCACATTATCAGGTGTTTTTGGTGACATATCGGCAATTACATTGATACCCACAGGGCTTTCCGCTCCTGCGCCTACCAGTTTACATTCATCGCCAAGTTGTACCTTAAAGTTTGCCCGGCCTTTAATCATGCCGCCCAGTACACTGTATTGCACACCCAAATAGCCCCTGAACCAGGATGGATTTGGCAATTTGGCCTGTAATAATGCGGCAACGCCTGCTTTTATAATCGGAATTTTTGCTTTAAGGAATAAGAGGTTTACCTTAATGCCCAATTCGCCTTGCAGGTAAGCATAAGCTTGTGCATTGGCATACCAACCATTTATACCGATGGGCTCTGAACTGCCCTCGCAGTGCACGTCCGGGTATTCTTTCAGCATCAGATCAAAACCAACACCAGCCTTAAAGTTGGCATACAGAATTAAAAAGGTGATATCGCCCGTGTTAATGGATAACCTGGAACCCAGTGCAAAACCTTTTCCATCGCCCAGGGCATTCAGATCTCGCATATAATCGAGCTGATCCATTTGGACACCCAATATATCGGCAACTTCTTGTGGAGGTGCTGGCGATCCGGGTATCTTGGTGCCCAGCATTAAATAACTTTCTGTTTTAACACTAAAACTGCCCAAACCAAACTGGATCCCGATCGGATCAGTCGGTGTTCCCATATACACATACCATTCCTTTGGTGCAAAATGCAAAACGGCATAACCTGCCCGGTTATTGGCACCTACCCCACGCAACAACCCTTTGGCCGCATTAATATAAATATCGAAATTGGCATGAAATGTACTGTTCGCAAAATCATAGCTAATGCCCACATAGGCACCAAGACCTTCAGAAAAATCTACTTTCGCTGGCACATCTTTCGCGGCCGCCTGAGGATCATTTATAACAAGATCCTGAATGTTTTTGATCTTATTGATTTTCATTTCATCAGATAAACCTTCAAGTTTGCCAGCAATTTGATCCTGAACTTTCCCCAATACCTCAGTAGCCTTATCTAAAACATTGCTTACCCCTGGTATGGCCCCCATAAATTTGGCACTTCCGAATAAACCGATGTAATTGAGCCCGCCATTCCGGTTAAAGGCCATTTCAAACTCAACCATTCCTTCTGCAACTTCTTTTTTAGTAATGTTGAACATTAAACCTGCCTTTACACCCAATCCCATAGCCGAATCTGGTTTATATTCGGGCATCAGGCTTGTTGATGAAGAACTTACATTTTGACTGATCTTGCTCATCCGGTAATAAACGCCACCCGAAAAACCCTCCAGATTCAAAGGCGGTGCAATCGGAATTCCAGTACTGCTGCTGACTTTGCCATCTACAAACCAGTACCTGAAATTTTTCCTGCCGAATATTGCCCTAACGGTTACATCCAATCCGCCCAGCGGCTTAATTGTGGCATGGATACCCCCACCAAAGCCGTCGCCATAAATGGGATCATCCTCCATCAGTACAACTTTACCATCGAGTTTTACTCCACCTATATCTGCACCCTTAATTTCTATTGCACTAAGTCCCAGTTTTTTAAATTTCCATTTCTGTATGCCATTTTCATTATCGAAACCCGCTGTAAAATTCAGTCGGGTATCTGCTTTAAAACCACCATCCATTAAGGTTACCTTGAGGTCGAAAGCCAAATTGGTCTCCATTTCGGTAGAGGTTAAGGCTATTTTATCAACTGATACAGGGAAATTGGCCAGCTTCACCTCACCATCGTAACCAAAGTATTCTACGGTTAAATACGGTGCTACGGTTTTAAGCCGCAGCCCCCTAAATTCAAGCCCTTTAAAATTTGCCAGAGGTTTGGAAGCCCCCTCCTTTGTTTTGGCCATGATATCCAATCGTCCATATAGATTGGCTTCAGGCAAAAACTTATCATGATCGATCAGTAAATTGATGGATGAATTTTTTGCAAGCGTAACCTTGGCCTGCCAAAGGTTAAAATCCATCGAATCGGTTGTTTTTACTGTCATCCAGTATTTATTGTCTTCAGTAATAACCGCTTCATAAGCCAGCACGTCCTTATCGGCCACTGGCAAACCTATATTGCCTTTAAATCCAGCACCTGTTAGCTTATTGGCCTCCAGATCTATATTAAATTCATCAACCGAAAACTTCCAGCCTGATGCCGAACCTTCATCAATGGGCAAAATATTTTTACCATAAAAACTTCCACTAACACCATTGTTATCAACAATCAAATTATTGGCCCCAAAACTGATCCGTTGACTGGAATTACGTTTAGCAAAGGCTTTTGGCAACATTACATCCAAAGTTTGTATATAAACGCCCCGCCACATATTCGGACTCGGATAGTTCATATACTGCATTTCGTAACCTTGTGGAAAAAGAACATTTGGGCTATTACGTTTATCGCTCAAATCGAATGTGGCATTGGCAACGGTAAAAACAACATCGTTAAGCTTATTGATCTGGAATTTGGGTAGGTTGATGTTAACCAAAATATCATTCCAATCGGAAACCACGGTCTTAAAAGAGCCTTTAACCTTATTGTTATCACCTGCAATCTGTTCTCCATCTGGCGAGCAGGGAATCAATATATTTCTTGGAAATTCTACATCGGCCGCCAGTCCCAGTTCCTTAAAACCGTTACAGTCCATTGTCAGGTAGGTTAAATCATCTACAGCCTGACCATTCCCTATGTTAAAACCTCCTTTTAGGATGACCTTAGCATTTCCTCCATTTATTTCTATTGGGATATCGCCCAAAAGACTCAGTTTAGCATCGCCTATAATCCCGCCTTCATATGATAACTTTAGGCCACTGAGACCAAAAAACAATGTTTTTGGATTTTGGGGAATTTCAACCTTGGCAAAAACCGTGAGCTCTGCATAGGTATCGTGAAAAACTGCACTACTGATCGCAATTTTATAAGTAATGTTGTTGAGCGTTCTTTTTAGGCCTATTGGCAGTTCATTCAATTCGGAGGGAGTAAGAAATTCTGCCCATTTCCCTCTATTATCCACGCTGTTTACAGCATTGATTGCAAGGCTCTTTACCTCATCTCCATGTGGATCAGAGCCCGACATGGTTGCTGTTTGTGCATGTAAAGATGAAACACTAAAAAAAGATATTATAAAATACAGAAGCCTTACATATAATGTAGAGTTCGAGAGCATAGGCGTTAATTTTGTTATAACATATCTTAATAATAAGACACATTCATATAATCTGATAAATTATCATGCCAAGTATAGCAAATCGTATACTTCTTCAAAAAAGTATATTTATTTTTCTTTAAGCATAAAAACTGTGGAATTATTTTCTCAAAAAGAAATAACATCCCGATTTTACACAAAAACAGTATGATTTTATTTCACAAATTAAAACAAATTAAAACGCAAATAAATTATACTGTAAGTAGTCTTTTCTATATGGAAAGAGCAGCATTATCATCTGAAACATTCTCTGTCAGGTATCCAGAAAATTGAGTATGCTCGTCCTTTGGTGAATTCTTTCCATTCAAACTGTATCTATTTCATGTAGTTCTCGATAGAATATATCCTCAATATCCGCTTTTATCTTAACATAATTTTCCATAATATTAGTATGGGTTACCTTTTCGAGTATTTAATGACTAACGAAAAAATAATAAGGAACCGCTAGCATCTGGTGCTTGATTATTTGAAATAACCACCAATCTACATTGACATTCCCACTTTGCCCCCAGCCTCTCCATTGCCTTCCTGCTTATCCCCTACCGGATATTTCGCCTCGATCTTTTTGAGCTCTGTAGCAAACAGCTCCTCTATATCCCGCTTAATCCGTAAGTAATTCTCCTGAACATCCTCCACAGACACCTGACTGACCACCGGTATCGCCTTATATCCCCTTTCCTCCCTGGCAATA
>Ga0160465_100801_pt1 | contig 11534 bp, 14 predicted proteins | sample HID1971K_E11MG_FD_108209 | JGI IMG/M metagenome (GOLD analysis project Ga0160465, IMG submission 108209) | Enriched millipede-associated microbial communities from UW Madison campus, WI, USA - HID1971K_E11 MG | ecosystem: Host-associated > Arthropoda: Insects > Digestive system > Unclassified ...
GGAATAAAAAAGATATTGATTTTACCATTTTTCAAATTTTCCACGAAAGTAGTCCTTTCATAGAATCGAATATCTTTTATTATAGTAACACCGGTAGATATTATAGGAACTGAAGGTTTTAGGGGATTTCTGGAAGCGAAGCCATGTCGCTCTTTGTTCCTTCTTTTTTTACACAATGAAAGCTAATCATGTGATTAGCTTTCATTGTGTAATGTTTTTTTCATCACATCAGCTACAATAAGGTGACTACAGCTGTATCGTAATAAAAACAATTTTATAATCAGAAAATTATTCTGGATGCGCATTGGATTTGTAATCTTGTAAAACGGGAGCTCTTCTATGTATTAATTGTTCAGCTCGAGCTTCCATAGCGGCACCTACCGTAGAGGGGTGGGTTAATAGATAAAACTCCCCATTTGCAGCTTGTTCAAACACACGTTCAGCAGCTAAAAGTGGTGTTATCCCTTTTTGAGAAATCTCCAGCATAGCTTCACGTTCATTCTCTGACGCATCGTTGCTTCCTGAATGTACACCGCCAGCTGATTTAAAAATCTCTGTGATAACTATTCCAGGTAAGACTGCTGCTATAGTTATATGTTCATTGCCAGATGCTTCCACATCTAATTTTAGACACTCCGTAAGCCCTAATACAGCATGTTTACTCATAATATAGGGTGCCTGTCTTGCGGCTGCAGAAACTCCTCCCATAGAGGAAAGATTCCAGACCTGTGCGGGTATTCCAGCACTAATTAGCCTCGGTAAGAATGCCTTTATACCGTTAAAGACTCCAGTAATATTAATGTCAACTAAACGTTTCCAATTCTCAATGGGGGTGTCCCATAAATAACCAAATTGTTCAATACCTGCATTATTGATTAATAGGGTTATGTTTCCAAAATCACGGTATACTTCATTCGCCCAAGCTGAAACCGCAATATCATCTCTGACATCTACACGATAGGCAATAGCTTTAACACTACCACTAGCATTAATATCTGCTGCGACTTTTTCTGCTGCGCTTATGTTAATGTCGGCTATGGCCACGTTCATTCCGATAGAAGCAGCATATCGAGCTAGTCCCTCGCCTATACCTGCTCCACCTCCTGTTATGACAGCAGTGCCACCCTTGAAAATATCTTTTACTTTTTTCATGTTTTTTTCCTTTAGTTTTTACACTGTTACAAAAAATTTTAGATAACTATTTACAGTATAATTATACTATAAGACGCTATACAATAGACAAATTTATAGGATGTTTTTGATGGGTGTTAGTATCATTTGTCGGTAATTGTAGCAGAAAAGTCGTTTTGAAATAAGATAAAATAAGCTGATAAACAGTAGGATAAGATATCAAGAGTAGATTATACGAAAGGGGGCAAATGGAATATTTTATAGTGAACTCATCAATTTTCTGTATTGGGTTAGGGACATAGCGGCATGTCGTTTAAAAAATTTACTGAAACTGTTAAGATCATTAAAGTTTAAAATATAGGCAATTTCCGAAAGGCTTAAATGCGGTTGATTCAATAGCTGTTTTATTTCAGTTAATAAAAAATCATTGATTATCTGTCCTGCACTTTTACCTGTAATTTCTTTAGATGTTTCTGTTAGGTATTTTGGAGTGACGAACAGAGCTTCTGCATACATTTTTACACTTTTTATAGTCTGATAATTTGCTCTCAATTTCTGCGTAAATTTGGTAATTAATGCTTCTTTACGGGAGACAAGTCCTGTAGACAAATGCTTGTATTTGAAACTTAGACCTACGATCTCATATAATAAGACAATAAAGGAGTGGAAGAGTAATTCTTTTTTGAAAGGCTCGTTATCAGCTTGAGACAACCTATTTTCAATTCCTTTCATAGTTTGACGTATTTTTTTTACATCATTTGTTTCCAGGTCCCATTTAGGAAAAAAGCGTGTCGAAAAAAAGGACAAAAATGTTTGTGAGGAATTATTTTTAATAATGAAATCTACTGTAAATCCTATACAGGATATTTGGGTGCCCTGCGATATTTCTTTAAGGATTCGTGTAGATGAAGGTGGGCTAATAAATAATGAATTCCTTTCTAACCTAAATTCCTCTCCCTCGATAGTAATTAGTATTTTTCCTTCGTTCACTAGCATTAAATAGTAGTAATCTGTTTGGAAAGGTTGTTCATACATATCTTGAGGATAGGTTTTCCAATCAACGGCTATAGCAAAACCGTCTATTCCAATTGATTTGTTAAAGTAAAATTCTTTTTCCAGTTCTTTATAGGAAATTACTCTTTTCATAAACACAAGATAAAAATTACAGTAGTATTTTTTGATTGATAATATGCTACAATTATTTCAATAGACCTCAGATAAATAAGCCTATCTACTATAACAAAACTTACTGGATTAAATTGTGCATTAGCATAGAAATTTAGTGTATGAAAATATTTTTAATAACAGTTTTGTTTGATAGATTATTAGTGTTGATCCGATGTTATTTTTGATATATACTAATTTTTATTTTAAAGTATAAGTAACAAAAGGACGGTAAAGAAAATTCTGATTTTAACATCTTTCAAGTTTACGAAAGTAGTCCTTTCATAGAGCTGAATATCTTTTATTATAATCACACTGGTAGACCTTATAGTAACTGAGGGTTTTAAAGGACTAAATTGCTTAGCCCCAACTTCTTTTGATGCAGTTCATGCCAATGGCTATGTGCGCAAATAAACAGAACCCCTACTTTTCATTGATAATTTTCTGGCGATGGCTTACACCCCAATCATGCATCACCTTAATCAGTTCCTCCAAGGTTCTACAATAATCGGTGAGTGAATATTCTACTGTAATAGGTTTGGTGTCACGAACCACTCTTTCTATCAAGCCATTGATTTCCAAATCCTGTAGTTCTTTCGACAGGATCCTCGGGCTTATTCCTGCCTCCCGTGACAATTCATTGAATTTTTTTGTCCCTTGAGTTAGTAGTATTGAAATCAAAATCAGTTTCCATTTTCCGCCAACTACATCTAAAGTATCTTGGATTGCCATTTTAGCTTGTTTACAAGACGTTTCACTGTATTTTTCTTTTTCCATTTTCAAGATAATAACATATGGGTAACTACTATTCTTTCCGTAACTGATAACAAATATATAGTAATGTCAGGGTAAGTTTGCATAGAAATTTAAAAAATAGAATATGTCAAAATCAATCATTATTGTAGGTGCTGGCGAAGGTGTAAGTGGAGCTGCCGCTCGTAAATTTGGAAAGGAAGGATTCTCTATTGGACTTATCAGCCGCGACCCGGAGAAAATTACAGTCCTTGTTGAAGAACTTAGGGCAAACGGTACCACTGTCTTTGTTGCTAATGCAGAAGTTGCTGACACCAATCAGCTAAAAACAGCTATTAATACATTGAAATCACAACTTGGAAACATAGACACCTTGCTATACAATGCTGCATTTATAAAAGAAAAAAATATTCTGGAGGAAGATGCAGCTTCATTACTGGATTCCATAAAAGTAGATGTAGGAGGTGCACTAGAAAGCGTAAAATTATTGTTGCCGGATCTGGAGGAAGAGCAAGGAACGGTATTGATTACCGGAAGTGCATTAAGCATATATCCTCAAGCTGCTTACGGTGCTTTATCTATCGGTAAAGCTGGGGTGAGAAGCCTTGCCTTACAGCTTCATGAAGCCCTTAAGTCTAAAAATATTTATGTAGGGACACTTACCATTGCTGGGTATGTACAGCCGGATTCTGAGACACACAGCCCTGTAATACTTGCCAGTTCTTTTTGGGATATGTACCAAAAAAGAGAGTTAGCTGAAGTTGTAAAGTAAGGAAATTGGTTAATCGTGGAGTAGGAAAGACCTCTCACACCGCACCCCGTACTTTTACAAAGACGGCGATGCTTGTAAATAAAAAAATATAGTTATGACAAATTTGAAACGCTTTATTAATAAAGTAATTATCGTTACTGGTGCTGCTTCTGGTATGGGAAGAGCAAGTGTTATCCGTTTTGTGGCGGAAGGTGGGAAGGTAATCGCTGTTGACCTAAATGAAGAGGGACTTAAAGAAACTGTAAACCTGGCTGGTGGTGATGCCGGAAATGTTTATTACCTGGTGGGTTCTGTAAGTGATGAGGGAGATGTTAAAAGAATATTTGATAAGGTAATTGCAGTTGAAGGAAAACTTGATGTGTTAGCTCATTTTGCTGGAATATTGAGGTCTTCTTTTTTTACCGAAATGTCTCTTGAAGATTTTATGCTTCCTATCAATGTTAACCTTGTAGGTACATTTTTAGTTTGCAGAGAGGCTCTTCCTCATCTAGTAAAGACAAAAGGAAATATAGTTAACACATCGTCAACTGCGTCAATGTATGGGGGTGCTTATATGACTGCTTATGCAGCAAGCAAAGGCGGTGTATCGGCATTTACAAAGTCACTAGCTTGGGAGTATATGCAACAGGGAGTTCGGATCAATGCAGTTGCTCCAGGCACTATCGCAACAGGAATGACTGTAGAAAACCCAGTCGTAGGATTAGGTGACCGTGCAGACTACAGTTTATTCGAACATTCGCAAAGACCTGATCTTGCGGTGGGCAAGCCCGAAGATGTTGCGGGTGTTGTAGCCATGCTAGCCTCAGATGATGGATCATTTATGACTGGAGAGATCGTCAAAATGGATGGTGGGGTTCATAATTAATTTGTATTGACCGTAATAGATTATGTTCAGTTGGCTTTCTAACAAATAGAGGTATTTAGATCAAAATATGGATTTTCTTTGATCTAAATATCTCTATTTGATCCAATTATACTGGCATGTCTTATTCCTGAATAATCTAGGGGAAAATCATATGAGGTTAAAGGACGAACCTAGCCTAGCCCGTTGTTCGAGCCCATTGGTGCTTTTGTTCGAATATCAGTACTTAATAATATTTTAGACGGTTTTCGATTTTGACGTATCTGGAGTTCCTCTGCAATTTTTTCTTTTGCTTTTTCATCAAGCCTTCCCAAAGGCTGACGATTTTGAAGGGTAACTTTTGTCCCATTTATGCTAAAAAAATCTAAAACATGTACACGGACATTCATATGAACAATCTTAAATTATTCTTTTTCGCTTAAACAGATAATAGCTAACCAGTAGAAATAAAAATATCATGACAATATTACTGTAGTCAAGCCGCGCAAAAGAATTACTCTCGGTCATAATATTTTCAAAAGATTTGTAAGTTCCAGTATAGGGAATGAAATCCGAAAATTCCTTCTGCGCTACTACAATCGAAAATACCAACATGAACATGCTAAAGCCTATAGGATAAATGAAACTATTAAAAGCAAGACTTATAGATAGCTGAATCATTGAAATAGCAGATAGGGTGAAAAATAGCTTAAAAAAAGTATAAAAAATAACTTCTCGATAATCATAGTTTTGAAACCCAATTTCAGGATACATTAAGCTTAAAAAATATCCGCTCAGCAAGAATGCTAAATAAGATAGTACTACTGAAAACAAAATAACAAATGTAATAAAGAGTGCTTTAGAAAAGAATATTTCAGTTTTAGATATTGGGATCGTGAAGAGAATTTTATAATTATTGTTTTTATATTCAATATCACAACATGCATACACAAAAATAGCAACGAGAATAGGGTATAGGAGATAATAGAACTGGAAAATATATCTCCCTAATAGTACTGTCCATGGATTTGTAATCGACTCCGCAAAAACTTCTGTGTTGGCTTTGTAAATAATGTACCCATCAACCATAAACACTAACAAGACAGGCAGCAACAATACGCCAAAAATTTCTCTATTTTTAGAGAGTTTGTACTGTTCGGCTGAGAAAGTCCTAAAAAAAGTATTAGCCATTTGTTTGAGAAATTAAATTGATGAATATCTGTTCCAGATTAGTGTTTTGAGCTTCGATTTCGTAGATTTCAATCCCATTATGAACAAGATTTTTTAGGAATGAGTTGAATTGCTGATCATCGTTTATCTTAACTGAAATTTTATTATTTCCATTATTTTGAACTGAAAAACCTAAAGTTGATAATAGAGTGATTGCAGTTTCTGCATCATTAACCTTTAAGCTAACATGCCTTTCCACCAGACCTAAAAGGTCATTTTTAGTTCCCTGAAATATCATTTTTCCCTTTTCAATGATACCTATGTGAGTTGCGACTTTCTCCAGTTCACTTAAAATATGGCTTGAAAGGAAGATCGTTTTCCCCTGTTCATTAAGATTTTGAAACAGCTTTCTCATCTCAAAAATGCCTTGTGGATCAAGCCCATTCAACGGTTCATCAAGAACGAGCACTTGGGGATCGTGAAATATAGCCATAGCAATTCCTAATCTTTGCTTCATTCCCATAGACAATTTACTGGCTTTCTTCTTTTTCTGTTCATGGAGATCAACCAGTTCCAGGACTTCCTCAATCCTCCCTGTTCCTTTTTTATGGATAATGTCCAAGTATTTTAAATTCTCAAATACAGTCAGTTTATTATAAAAGCAAGGGGACTCAATAAGGTTTCCGGTAATCGCGTGAATTTGCGTAATATTTTGTTTTAAACTTTTACCTTGGACAAAAACATTATCATTCTTATCTTCCAAAAGCCCTAAAAGAAGTTTGATCGTCGTTGATTTTCCGGCTCCATTTCTTCCTAAATAACCGTAAATACTGCCTTTTGGAACATTCAGGTTTATATTATTCAAAATGGTTTTAGAACCAATTTGAAAACATAGGTTTTTCGTAGTTATGCCCACCAAAAATAAAACAGACCAAGTCCACCAACCGAATCAGTAACGATTTTCGACTTTTTATGTTCATTCATTTCCTCATTCATTATCCAGGTATCGTACTGCCCTGCTTCATATAAAACAATATTATAACCTAGATTTTCATGTAAATATTTAATAAGTCTGCTTTTCGCCCTTAAGGTTTGACCATCGTCATGAGTATTTTCTCCTAGCATCAACACCTTATTTCCTAGAAGGATGGTGTCAAAAATTTTTAAGTCATTGTAATTAGTATCATCCATGGACAGACTTTTGATATCTGACTTGTAGCGCTCAATTTCAGAAAGATGTTCTTTTCTGGTTGATTCGGGGACGTCTTGGTACATGACCATGTTGGTTACTAAAATCAATATAACGCAAATTATCAAAGCCAGTAGGATTTTTTTTATCATTAAAAGTTAACCAATGTTCTAAAGGTACAAATCAATTATCTTAATACGGGCTTTAGAATCAAAAGATTACATCTTTGATAAGATATATGTTTTTGGGGGAAATGTGCTTTCCTTCCGCGTACTTGATGCCAAGTTATTCATCAGTTTAATTGTGTAGAATAGGGAAGTTTGCCGAATATTACGTTAGTAGTTAGACCGTATATTTGATAAACTTCCAGCCATTATGTCCCTGTCTTCCTCACAATAGGAGCCGCGGTAACGCCCGCTTTCATTTTATCCAAATAGACATTAAAAGTTTCGGTATCTTCTTTTGTGCCCCGAATATGTTCGGTTTTCGAGTCCCATTGTTCTGGCTTGTGTTCCTTTCCTGTGGCAAGTTTAGCACGTTTTCATTAACGATGATCCTCAAATAAACGGGTGCAAAGCCCATTGCATATTGCATCCCGCACCCCGAACGTAAGGCCGCAAAGAAATTGTTCGAACCCTGCATAAACAAAAAAGCAACTCTTTTGGAGTTGCTTTTTCTTGTGATCCCACTGAGATTTGCACCTAGTGTAGAAATCAACGTTTAAACAATATCTGGGTGGTTTGTAATTCGACTCCCCGAATAACGGACTTATTATTTAATACATTTTAACTGCAAATGCGATGATATCAATATTTCATATGACTGTTCTATTTGGCTAGCCCTACTGTTAGAAGAAGCCAATAAAAATCTCGACATATTTGTCTTAAATAACTGAATTATTATCTTCATACATATAGATTTAAAGTATAGTATTTGCATACTAGTATGGGATGCAAAGTCACCTCTACTTAAGGCTGATACTATAACCCGATAATCAAAGATCTAAAACTTGTACACTAAAATCTGATTTATGTAGCGTTGCGTTATTGTTTAGTAATTTCTCTTATTTGCTCTCTTGTATATTCTTTATAAATCACGCCGAGCCTTTGTGCATTCTCTTCAACAGTAGAATCAAAACCGGCTTCTTTCCGTCTTTTATTCACATTTTTAGCATCTTTAATAGGCATTACATATTCAAAAGGCTCTTTCTTGCCCGTTTTAGGATTACTAATCATTTCCGTATATACTTGTGTGCCGTAAATTTGTTCTTTACCCTCACTGGTAAGTTTTCTGTCAAGCATCATGGCCGCGTACTTATAAGGTAATTCCTTGGCCTTGCTCGCCTTTTCTATTAGTTGATAATATTTTTGAATTTTATTTGAATGCTGTATTACATAAAATACGGCTGTGTTTTCCGGTTCGCCCACCAGCGTTTTTCCTGGATAGCCATACTTTGTAATTATACGCTCTACCTTTTCGATGTTTATCGAATCAATTTTTTGCATAATTCTCCATGCATTTTTATCCAGTACAGTTCTCGGGTAATTCAGTAATTGAGCAATAGCATCTTTTCTTTCTTCCTTTACTTCTGGATCAAGGAATTCCCTTATACCCTGATCAGTCTGTAAAATGGTGTCCAATTGCTTCTTTAATTCAACATTAATTGTCTTTTGAGCAAAGCAGCTTATACTAATGACTGTTAGTAACGATACGAATATTGTCTTCATAATGGTAAGAGTTATTTTACTTATCAAAAGTACGTTTTAGCAAAAAGGCAAAAAGGTATAAATCGGACAATCTTTACATTAGTTTAAAGACTGAATTTCCATTCCCTGGCAGGAAGGAAGCTCTTTTAAACTGACTCAGTGTGCAGTTGGTAAATTGTACAAACTCTTTTCTGAAATGCGATGAATCGTAATAATCTTCTGCAAGTAAGAATCTATGGTACGAGTTCGTATTTTTTGAATATTGAGGATCAAGTGCATTTCTAAACCGAATTATTTTTTTATACGTTGAAGGACTACAACCAAAATACTTTTTAAAATATCTTAAGAAAGTTCTTTCAGACATACAGGCGGTAATTGACATCGCTTGAACCGTCAATTTGTCGATTCCAGCCGTGCTGTTAAAAAATCGCTCCAATGTATCTCCTTTGCGCTCGTTCAGACTTGACAAAAGAAACGCTTCCAGTTTTTCGATTCTTTTTTCTGGCGGTTTTGAAAAGAGCAGTGAGGCAAATTCAGTCCATGTAGATTCATTCAGCAGTTGATGCGACTTGCCTGCCATTTCTAAAAATGGAATTCCGAAAAAAAAGTTGATGCCGCATGGAGTAAAATTAATGCTTATCTCTTCTACCGGATCATTAAATGTGATTAGTGTTGGGCGTGTTAGCCTACCCAATAAGATAATTTCCGGCCCCTGAGTATCATCTTTTGTGAAGGTAACTTCGTTGGGTTGTATCCGGATTAGAGTATGGTTAAAAAACGCTAGGCAGGTGCCGCGATTTGGAAATGCGGTATACCTTAACGGAAAGCCCCGTCCTTTCTGAGATACTGTAAAACTGGTAATGTATCTTTTCAGCTTATCGGAAACGGGTGTAATATTGGTAAACATATTTTTCAGGTTGTCTAAAATAAACTTCGTCTAAATGAAAATGCATCCTAAAGTTAATAAGATTGTCGTTTATTTGTACACAAACTTTACACCATCAGACCAATATAAAAACAGAATAGCGTTTTTACTGTTTACCAAGATTCTCAAAAAAACTGCCACTTACAACACTTTAATCATTCTTCTTCGTAAATTACATATGATTTTTAGTAACAGCATTAGGCAATAGAGAAAAGCTTTTAAATGAGTTACCACTACTAACCGAATTATAAAAAAGTGCGAAATGTACTGCTGGTAATGCTTAAAAGCCTGAAAGTAATAAGGCTTTCAATAGCGGGGCGAAACTGCAAAGTTCAACCGTAGTTCTTTGATTGAACTGTTGTACACAATTGAAGCTTTTAACTTCGATTGCCTCAAGATCGAAAGGCTTCAAAACATTAGCAGCAATTTTGACAAACCATAATACTGACCAAATGACCGAAATCCTACCAATTATCACCATATTATTAGTTTGCATTGTCTTTTTTTGTTGGAAAAAAATATTTTGCAAAAGACGAATAAGTAACGCATCAACAATTAGCGATACAGCCAAATTTGTCTCCTTGCAATTTTCGCTTGACCACGCAGAGCTGACACTAAATAAAAGTGAAAACTTATATCCATTCGCTATAACAATGTCTAACAGTTGCGTTGACACAGATTACTATAACTTTGAAAACAAAGAAATTTCTGTTGAAAGTATCGAAACTCAATTGAAAGAAAGCAAAACCGACATTGATTTGATTTGGATCGTTTCAAACGACCCAAGAAATTCCAGACTTAAAGTGCAAAGCTTTTTAAAAGGTGTTGAAAAAAGTCCACTTTTGAATATGAACTATAAAATTGTTGATAACAAATACCAAATTGACCGGCAGAATTTTAAAATTGCGAAAACACAACATAATTTTTTGCGTTCATACTAAAAACAATGACTAAAAAGGTGTTGCATCAAGCGGGATAAAGTACGAAACTCAACGACAGTCTTTCAATTGAAATTTAATAATTTTGATTTTTGTGCTCCGAAAACCGTCCGAATGCAAGGCCGTAAAGAAATTCGTCTAATCCGACCGACGCTTTTGTTCAAACCCGCTGGTACAAAACCCGAACTCTTTACTATAAGATTTGAGGCGATTGGATCGTTCATAACTTTTACTGCAATGAATATTGTTGGTTGGGAAAACGATAGTTTCCTGTTGTTGTTAAAAGGAACGCTTCTAAATAGAGATGAAATCAAGCAGTATTCATTTCATTGTGCTATTATTGTGCAAAACTGAATAATTACAATTAACATGTCGAAAACAAAACTTACAATAAACAACAACGGATCGGTAAAGATAGAAGGCGATTTTGAAATAGTAGATAGAAATGGGGATGCCTACGGATTGCAGGGTAGAACAGTACTTTCGATTTGTCGTTGTGGACTTTCCAAAAACAAACCATTTTGCGATGGTGCACACAATGGACATTTTGAGCATGAAGCCATTGCGTTTGATCTTCCACCAAAGAAAGTATAAGCATACTTATCAAGTGTGCTGAGTAACGTTAAGAAAATTAACGAACCATTCTTTGGCAAAACTGATAGCCGTTAATTTTAAGTCTTTCAAGTTGAAGTTGGATTTCTTAAAGATTAACGGCTCTTATTTAGCTGTAATAGCCACTACTTGATCTGACAGTTGGTTGTTTTTAAAAATTGTCAGATTGCCTATTCGAATATAGTAATGTTTCCCCAAAATCTATAGACGCAACTTGTTGCTTATTTTCTTGCACCGGATAAGTAACAAGTTGATCTTCTTTTAGTGTCTCCAGCATCTTTTCTTTTGCCAAATTAATCGTATTATCGAAGGTCTGCATAGGTGTCTTTCCAA
>Ga0160465_100822_pt1 | contig 11316 bp, 9 predicted proteins | sample HID1971K_E11MG_FD_108209 | JGI IMG/M metagenome (GOLD analysis project Ga0160465, IMG submission 108209) | Enriched millipede-associated microbial communities from UW Madison campus, WI, USA - HID1971K_E11 MG | ecosystem: Host-associated > Arthropoda: Insects > Digestive system > Unclassified ...
CGGAATGTCGGCCTGGGAGCCTTCGACGGTATAGATGCGGATGCTGTCGGTCAGCTTGTTCATCTGCTCCAGGTCCTGGCGCATCTCGTCGTCGCTGGGGTACTGGCCCTTTTGCGGGCTTTCCCCGAGGCGGAATGGCGAGTACGAGAAGCCGGAGATCTGTTCTGGCCAGGCAGGCGCGGACACTGGGCGATTGACCAGCGCCCAGAACCCGGTGAACAGTGCGGCGATGGCCAGCACCACCACCAGGTTGAGGCCGAATTTGCGTGAAGACATTGTGATCCAGTTCTGTCCAGGTGATAGGACATTAAAGCAGTATTGGTAGGCTGTTTCCTAACGATGGAGCTGGTGGCGGTCGCTGGCCTATAATGCGCGCCGATTTTTGCGGTATGAGCTTCGGGATAGTCACATGAGCACAGAAGATCCACGCTTCGCCGGCGTCGCCCGGCTTTACGGCGACGACGGCCTGCAGCGCCTGAGCCAGGCCCACGTGGCGGTCGTCGGTATCGGCGGGGTCGGCTCGTGGGCGGCCGAGGCCCTGGCGCGCAGTGGTGTGGGCGAAATCACCCTGTTCGACCTCGACGATGTCTGCGTCAGCAACACCAACCGCCAGGCCCATGCCCTGGAGGGCCAGGTCGGGCGGCCCAAGGTCGAGGTGATGGCCGAGCGCCTGCGGGCGATCAACCCGGCGTGCATGGTGCATGCAGTGGCCGATTTCGTCACCCGTGACACCATGGCCGAGTACATCACCGAGAATCTCGATGCCGTCATCGATTGCATCGACAGCGTGATGGCCAAGGCGGCGCTGATCGCCTGGTGCCGGCGTCGCAAGATCGCCATCGTGACCACCGGCGGGGCGGGGGGGCAGATCGACCCGACGCAGATCCAGATCGGCGACCTCAACAAGACCTTCAACGACCCACTGGCTTCACGGGTGCGTTCGACCTTGCGCCGCGACTACAACTTCTCGCGCAATGTCAGCCGCAACTACGGTGTGCCGTGTGTGTTTTCCAGTGAGCAGCTGCGTTATCCCAAGGGGGATGGCAGTGTTTGCCTGCAGAAGAGCTTCGTCGGCGAGGGCGTGCGCCTGGACTGCTCAGGGGGCTTTGGCGCGGTGATGATGGTGACCGCGACCTTTGGCATGGTGGCGGCGAGCAAGGCGGTGGAGAAACTGGTGGGCGGTGCCAGGCGGCCGTCGGAGCGGGTCAAGGCTCCATAACCGTATCCCTCCTCGAAAAGCTTGCGCGATCCCCTGTGGGAGCCGGCTTGCCGGCGATGGGGCGGGGGCAGACAGCAGCCAGTAGCCCGTTTAGGCCCTATCGCCGGCAAGCCGGCTCCCACAGGTACCCCCGCAGTTATCGAAATCTGTGGGGTGCATCACTGCTGATGTCGGGTCAATTCGGCCATGCGCTGCAACACCGCATGCAGCCCATTGCTGCGCGATGGCGACAGTTGCCGCTCCAGCCCTAGCTGGGCAAACCACGCATTGAGGTCAACACCTGCCAGCTCTGCGCTGGCGAGCCCTTGCACCCGCACCAGCAGCAACGCCAACAACCCGCGCAACAATCGCGCATCACTGCCGGCCTTGAACCGCCATTGGCCATCGTGCTGCTCAGCCACCAACCACACCAGGCTTTCACAGCCATGCACGCGGTTGTCTTCGGACTTGTCCGCCTCGCCAAGCGGTTCCAGGGTGTCGCCCATCTGCATCAGCAGTCGCGCACGCTGCTCCCAGCCACGGGCCTGCTCGAAACGCGCCAATGCCTCCTGGGCTTCTAACGGCAAACTCATCGCAACAGCTCCAGGCCCTGGTCGAGCGCGTCGAAGAACCGCTGCAGGTCCTCACTGTCGTTGTACAACGCCAGCGACACGCGAATCGCGCCTTCCAGACCCAGGCCCTTGAGCAGCGGCATTGCACAGTGATGACCGGCGCGAACGGCAACGCCTTGCTCGGTCAACAGGTGCGCGATGTCGGCGTTGTGCACGCCTTCGATGACGAAGCTGGCCAAGGCGGTTTGCGGCGTGCCGAGTACACGCACACCTTCGCGGTCGGCAAGCCCGCGTAGCAGCGCCTGATGCAGATGCGCTTCATGGGCTTCGACGGCATGGCCGTCGAGGCTGGCCAGGTAATCCAGAGTCGCACCCAGGCCGATCACCCCGGCTATCGGCGGGGTGCCCGCCTCGAAGCCCAGCGGTGCGGGGCGGAAACTGGCGTCCTGGTAGCCGGCCAGTTGCACCATTTCACCGCCGAACTGCCAATGGCGCAGCAATTCCAGTGCCTGGCTGCGCCCGTACAGCACGCCGACGCCGTCGGGCCCGTACAACTTGTGGCTTGAGAACACGTAGAAATCGCACCCCAGTTGTTGCACGTCATGGCGGCCATGGACCACGCCCTGGGCGCCATCGACCACGGTCAGCGCACCCTGGGCGTGGGCATGGGCCAACAACGCGGGAAGCGGCTGCCAGGTGCCGAGCACGTTGGACAGCTGGCTGAGCGCAAGCAGCCGGGTGCGTGGGCCGATCAGCTGCAGCGCTTGCTCCAGGTCGATACGGCCATGGACATCCAGCGGCAGCACGACCAAACGCAGGTTGCGGCGGCGAGCCAGTTGCTGCCAGGGCAGCAGGTTGGCGTGGTGCTCCAGGGCGCTGATGGCGATCTCGTCGCCCGCCTCGAAGCGGTGCTCCAGGCCATAGGCCAACAGATTCAGGGCCGAGGTGGCGCCGTGGGTGAAGATGATCTGCCGCGATTGCGCTGCATTGAGCCAGGCGGCAACCTTGTCCCGGGTTCCCTCGAACGCCTGGGTCGCCAAGGCACCGGGCAGGTGCTGTGCGCGGTGCACGTTGGCCGCGCCATGGCCGTAGTAATGGCTCAGGGCATCGAGCAAGGCTTGGGGCTTCTGGGTGGTGGCGGCGCTGTCCAGGTAGGTCTGGTGCTGCCGTTGCAGGGCGGCGATGGCGGGGAAGTCGGCACGCCAGGGGGAGGGCTGGAACATGATCACGGGGCCTGGAATGAAAATCGGGTCTGGCGTGTGTGCGCCAGACCCGATCTTAACACTTCGAACCCGCAGGGAGTTCTCAGTTGTGGGCGTGCAGCGCCTCGTTCAGCTCGATGGCCGACTTGTGCGTCTTGCACTCGACGGCACCGTTCAGCGAGTTGCGGCGGAACAGCAGGTCGGTCTGGCCTGCCAGGTCACGGGCCTTGACCACCTTGACCAGCTCGTTGTTTTCGTCCAGCAGGTTCACCTTGGTACCGGCGGTGATGTACAGGCCGGCTTCGACGGTGTTGCGATCACCCAGCGGAATGCCGATACCGGCGTTGGCGCCGATCAGGCAGCCTTCGCCGACCTTGATGACGATGTTGCCGCCACCGGACAGGGTGCCCATGGTCGAGCAACCGCCGCCCAGGTCAGAACCTTTGCCCACGAACACGCCAGCCGAGACACGGCCTTCGATCATGCCCGGGCCTTCGGTGCCAGCGTTAAAGTTGACGAAGCCTTCGTGCATGATGGTGGTGCCTTCGCCGATGTAGGCGCCCAGGCGCACACGGGCGGCATCGGCGATACGCACGCCGGCCGGGACCACGTAGTCGGTCATCTTCGGGAACTTGTCCACCGAGAACACTTCCAGCAGCTCGCCTTTCAGGCGTGCTTCCAGTTGCAGCTCGGCCAGTTCGCTCAGGTCGACGGCGCCCTGGTTGGTCCAGGCCACGTTCGGCAGCAGCGGGAAGATACCAGCCAGGCTCAGGCCATGCGGCTTGACCAGGCGGTGCGACAGCAGGTGCAGCTTGAGGTAGGCCTCCGGGGTGGAGGTCAGGGCTGCGTCTTCGGCCAGCACGGTGGCGACCAGCGGCTTGTGGCTCTCGGCCAGTCGGGTCAGCAGCGCTGCCTGGGCGGCATCGATACCTTTGACGGCTTCGGCCAGCTGAGCGGCCTGGGCATTGCTGAAGGTGATGGCCTGGTTGCCAGCTTCGTAACCCAGGATCGGGGCTACGGCGGCAACCAGCTCGGCGCTCGGGTTGAGCAGCGGCTGTGCGTAGAAGACTTCCAGCCAGGTGCCCTGGCGGTTCTGGGAGCCGACGCCGAAGGCCAGGCTGAACAGGGTATTGGACATGTGATTACCTCGTGCGAAATAGGGTAGGGGCTCAGGCCAGGGCAGCGGCATACAGGTCGGGCTTGAAGCCGACCAGGGTACGCGCGCCAAGGTCGAGCACCGGGCGCTTGATCATCGACGGCTGGGCCAGCATCAGTTCGACGGCCTTGGCCTGGTCGAGGTCGGCCTTGCTGGCGTCGTCGAGCTTGCGGAAGGTGGTGCCGGCACGGTTGAGGATGACTTCCCAGCCGTGTTCGTCGCACCAGCGGTTCAGGCTGTCACGGTCGATGCCTTGAGTCTTGTAGTCGTGGAATTCGTAGGCGATGGCCTGGTCTTCGAGCCAGGTACGTGCCTTTTTCATGGTGTCGCAGGCTTTGATACCGTAGAGCGTATGGGTCATTGTGTGCATTGGGGTCAAAGGTTTCCCCAATTTCTCCATTTTCGAATGTCAGTCGCGGGATTATGCGGGAACGAACCTCGCGGCGCCACGGGTGTGTAACCACGTACACGTATCATCGTGTTACATATTTGCGCATCACCTGCGACTATCGTGCAGCGGTCGCATTTCCCATCACACCGCTAACATATTGTTTCAATGGCGATGTTTCGCCCCGCTGTAGTTATTGGTTCACAAAGGAAGCCTTCACGGATGCAGTCCGCCTATACCGTCCTCATCCTGCTGACGCTGGTAAGCGTGTCAAAACTGGTCGGACGGGTCATCCCGCTGCCCCTGCCGCTGGTACAGATCGCCGCTGGCGCCTTGCTGGCGTGGCCGACCCTGGGTTTGCACGTCGCCCTGGACCCGGAGCTGTTCCTCTTCCTGTTCCTGCCGCCATTGCTGTTCGCCGACGGCTGGCGCATGCCCAAGCGCGAACTGTGGCGCATCCGCGGCCCCGTGGTGGCGTTGGCCGTGGGGCTGGTGCTGTTCACTGTGGTGGGGGCGGGTTACTTCATTCATTGGCTGCTGCCGACGATCCCGCTGCCGGTGGCCTTCGCGCTGGCGGCGGTGCTCTCGCCAACCGACGCCGTGGCGGTTTCAGCCATTACCCAGGACCGTTTGCCTACACCGTTGATGCACATGCTGCAGGGCGAAGCGCTGATGAACGACGCCTCGGGCCTGGTGACCTTCAAGTTCGCCCTGGCTGCAGCCATTACCGGGGTGTTCTCGCTGGCAGACGCCAGTTTCAGTTTCGTCCTGGTCGCCTTGGGTGGCCTGGCGGTGGGCGTGGCCCTGAGCTGGTTGATCGGCCGCCTGCGGGCCTGGATGATCACCCGCGGCTGGGATGACCCGGCAACCCACGTGGTGTTCATGTTGCTGCTGCCCTTTGCCGCCTATGTGCTGGCCGAGCGGCTGGGCGTTTCCGGCATCCTCTCGGCGGTAGCGGCCGGCATGATGCAAAGCTGGCTCGACCTGCTGCCGCGCCAGACCAGTACTCGCCTGCTCAACCGCAGCGTCTGGTCGCTGCTGGAGTTCGCCTTCAACGGCCTGATCTTCCTGCTGCTGGGGCTGCAGTTGCCGGACATCATCAAGGCAGTGGTCAGCCATGAAGCCACCCTCTGGCCGACCTTGGCCTACCGTTGCCTGGATGTGCTGGCGATCTTCGCCGCGTTGATCCTGTTGCGCTTTATCTGGGTGCAGAGTATCTGGCGAGCGATCGGCGTGGTCCGGCGCTGGCGGGGCAAGCCGGCCCTGTTGCTGATGCCCACGGCCCGCTCCTGCTGGTTGCTGACCTTGGGTGGCGTACGTGGGGCGGTGACCCTGGCGGGTGTGATGTCGGTGCCGTTGCTGATCGGCGCAGGCCAGGCATTCCCCGAACGTGACTTGCTGATCTTCATTGCCGCCGGCGTCATTCTGCTGTCGTTGATCAGTGCCTGCATCGCCTTGCCATTCCTGCTGCGCGGGGTGACCAGAAGCCCCGATGAGCGGCTGCACCAGGAGGTGCTGGACGCTTGGCGGCGCACGGTAGAGGCCGCGATTCATGCCCTGGAGGCGGAGGAGGTGATTGACGCCAGCGCACCCCAGGATGCGGCGCAGGCGACCATGGCCACCGAGCTCAAGGCGCGGCTGATGGCGGAGTATCGCGATGAGCTGAACAGCTATAACGACACCGCCGAGGCAAGGGCCCTGGCCGATCAGATGGACTTGCTGGAGCGGCGTTTGCGCTTGCGTGCGCTGCGGGCGCAGCGGTTGGAATTGTACAACCTGCATCGCCAGCATCTGGTGGGCGATGAGGTGGTGCGGCAGGTGTTGGGGGAGCTGGATATGAGTGAGGCGAACCTGGGGGCGGTCAAGTAGATCGGCGGTGTTCCATTCGCGGGACAAGCCCGCTCCCACAGATACCCCGCTGCCCTTGAGTGCTATGGGGTATCTGTGGGAGCGGGCTTGTCCCGCGAATGGGCCGCAGAGCGGCCCCGGCTCAATCAGCGACTCTGCACAAACGCACGAATCCGCTCAGCGGCCTCGATGCACTCGGCCAGCGGCGCAACCAATGCCATGCGCACCCGCCCAGCCCCTGGATTCACGCCATCGACTTCACGCGACAGGTACGACCCTGGCACCACGGTCACATGCTGTGCCTCGAACAGGTCTCGGGTGAACTCGGCATCGCCGCCCGGCACCTTGGCCCACAGGTAGAAGCTGCCGTCCGGCCGCTGTACGTCCAGCACCGGTTGCAGGATGTCCAGCACGGCGTCGTACTTGGCGCGGTACTGGTCGCGGTTATCGCGCACGTGGGCTTCGTCCTGCCAGGCGGCGATGCTGGCCAGCTGGGTTTGCACCGGCATCGCGCAACCGTGGTAGGTGCGGTACAGCAGGAACGGCTTGATGATCTCGGCGTCACCGGCGACGAAGCCCGAACGCAGGCCTGGCAGGTTGGAACGCTTGGACAGGCTGTGGAACACCACGCAACGCTTGAAGTCACTACGGCCCAGCGCCGCACAAGCGCTGAGCAGGCCTGGCGGTGGCGCATCTTCGTCGAAATACAGCTCGCTGTAGCACTCATCGGCGGCAATCACGAAGTCATGCTGGTCGGCCAGGGCGATCAGTTTTTTCAGCGTGTCCATCGGCACCAGCGCGCCGGTGGGGTTGCCCGGCGAGCAGAGGAACAGGATCTGGCAGTGCTGCCAGACTTCGGCCGGCACGGCATCGAAGTCGGGGTTGAAGCCGTTGCTTTCCAGGCATGGCAGGTAATGCGGCGTGGCGCCGGCGAGCAGGGCCGCGCCTTCATAGATCTGGTAGAACGGGTTGGGGCTGACCACCAGCCCATCATCGGCCCGGTTGACCACGGCCTGGGTGAAGGCGAACAGTGCTTCACGGGTGCCGTTGACCGGCAGGATGTGGCGGTCGGCATCCAGCCAGCCGGCCGGCACGCCGAAACGACGTTCGCACCACTGGCCGATGGCTTGGCGCAAGGCCGGCAGGCCGAGGGTGCTGGGGTAGACCGCCAGCTTGTCGAGGTTGTCGGCCATGGCCTTGGCGACGAAGGCCGGCGATTCGTGCTTCGGCTCACCGATCGACAGGGCGATGGCGCGTTTGTCCGCAGCAGGTTTCACGCTGCCCAGCAGGGCGCGGAGTTTCTCGAACGGGTAGGGCTGAAGCTGGGTCAAGGCGTGGTTCATCGGCGCAAGGTCTCGTCAATCGTCTAATCGTTAAAAGGTCATGCGGGTCGGGCTGGATTCGCTGGCCTGGCCGGCCTGCAGCTGCTGCACGATGGCCTCCTGCAGGCGGCTGCACAGCTGCGGGTCGGACAACGGCTGGTTGTCGGCATCGGTGATGAAGAACACGTCTTCGACGCGTTCGCCGAGGGTGGCGATCTTGGCGTTCTGCAGCGACAGGTCGAATTCCAGGAAGATGCGCCCGAGCCGGGCCAGCAGCCCTGGGCGGTCTGGCGCGGTGATTTCGAGGATGGTCACCTGTCGCTGGGCATCGTTGAGGATGGTCACCTGCGGCGGGAAGTTGAAGTGCTTGAGCTGGCGCGGCACCCGACGCTGGATGATCGTCGGATAGTCCTCGGGGTTGCGCAGCGCTTCGGTCAACCCGTCGCGGATCTGCTTGACCCGTTGCGGGTTGTCGCCAATCGAGCCGCCATCGTTGTCCAGCACGATATAGGTGTCGAGGGTGAACTGGCTGCTCGAGGTGATGATCCGTGCATCATGGATGTTCAGGTTCAGCTGCGACATGGCCGCCACGGTCACGGCGAAGAAATCGTGCTGGTCGGGGGCGTAGATGAAAATCTGCGTACCGCCCTCGAACTCGCGCTGGGTGGTTTCCTTGATCAATACCAGCGGCCCGCCGTCGGCCGGCTGCTGGAGGATGGCGTCACTGTGCCAGGCCACGTCGGCGGCGGTGTGGCGCAGGAAATAGTCATCGCCCAGTTGCGACCACAGTTGCTCCACATCGTCCGGGTCAGTGCCTTCGCGTACCAGGATGTCCAGTGCGGCGCTTTGCGTCTGGCGGATCTGCTCCTCGCGGTCCAGCGGATTTTCCAGGCCGCGGCGCAGGGCGCGCTTGGTCTCGGTGTACAACTGACGCAGCAGGCTGGCACGCCAGGAGTTCCACAGGCTGGGGTTGGTGGCATTGATGTCGGCCACGGTCAGCACATAGAGGTAATCCAGGCGCGTTTCATCGCCTACGTGCAGGGCGAAATCGTTGATGACCTGCGGGTCGGAAAGGTCCTTGCGTTGGGCGGTGGTGGACATCACCAGGTGGTTCAGCACCAGCCAGACGATCAGACGGCTGTCCCAGGCGGGCAGTTGGTGGCTTTCACAGAACTTCTGCGCGTCCACCGCGCCGATTTCCGAATGGTCGCCTTGGCGACCCTTGCCGATGTCGTGATAAAGGCCGGCCAGGTAGATCAGCTCGGGCTTGGGCAGGCGGCCCATGAGCTTGCTGGCGAGCGGGAATTTCTCGGACACCGGGGTGTACTGCAGTTTGCGCAGGTGCTTGATGAGGTTCAGGGTGTGCGCATCGACCGTATAGATGTGAAACAGGTCGTGCTGCATCTGCCCGACGATCAGGCCGAATTCGGGCAGGTAGCGCCCGAGAATGCCGTAGCGGTTCATCCGCCGCAGGTTGCGGTGGATGCCGATCTCGCATTTGAACAGCTCGATGAACAGGCTGGTGTTGCGAATGTCGTGGCGGAAGGTGTCATCGATCAAGTGCCGATGCTCACGCAGCAGGCGCACGGTGTCGGCGCGCACGCCCTTGATCTCCGGGTGCTGAGCCATCAGCACGAAGATCTCCAGCATGGCGAACGGGGTGCGCTTGAACACGTTCGGCTTGACCGCTTCTATATAGCCGTCGTGCAGGCGGAAGCGGGCATTCAGCGGTTGGGTGGTGCCGCTGTCGTCATCGGCGAGGATGACCTCCTCGAAGTGCTGGATGATCAGGTCGCACAGCTGGCTGATGCTCATCACCACCCGGTAGTACTGCTGCATGAACTGTTCGATGGCGCGCTTGGGGTTTTCGTCGCTGTAGCCGAGCAGGGCGGCGATGCTGCGCTGGTGGTCGAACAGCAATCGGTCTTCGGCGCGCCCGGCAAGCATGTGCAGGGCGTAGCGGACCTTCCACAGGAAGTCCTGGGAGGACGCCAGCAACTCGTTCTCGCTTTCCAGCAGGAACCCTTCGCCGGCCAGCGCGTGCAGGTTGAGGGTGCCGTACTGGCGACGGGCCACCCACAGCACCGTCTGGATATCGCGCAGGCCACCTGGCGAGCCTTTGACGTTGGGTTCGAGGTTGTACTCGGTGTCGTTGTACTTGTGGTGGCGGGCCTTGAGCTCGGCGCGCTTGGCCAGGTAGAAGTCCTTGCTCGGCCACATGTGCGCCGTGCTGGTGACCTCCAGCATGCGCTGGCGCAGGGCTTCGGGGCCGGCGATGGTGCGGCTTTCCATCATGTTGGTGATGACGGTCAGGTCGGCACGGGCCTGTTCGGCGCATTCGTCGACGGTGCGCACGCTCTGGCCGACTTCAAGGCCGATGTCCCAGAGCAGGGTGAGGAAGCGTTCGATGGCATCGCGGTACTGCTCGTGCTCGGCGGCATCCAGCAGGATCAGCAGGTCGATGTCCGAGTGCGGGTGCAGTTCGCCGCGCCCGTAGCCACCGACGGCGATCAGGGCGATCCCGCTAGGGTCGCCCCAGTCGAACTGCTTCCAGGCCTGCTGCAGGATGTTGTCGACGAGCCAGGCGCGGTCCTCGATCAAGCGGCGGATTTCACGGCCTTCGCGAAAACGCTTGTCGAGCACCTCGCCGGCCTGGCGGATGGCTTTCTTGAAGGCGGCGATGGGGCTCGCCTTGAGGGCCAGTTCCGCCTGGAACTGGCCGCGGTCGAACAGCTCGGGATCCACCTGGGGCATCGCGTCGCGTTCCTGTCGTAGGGGTAGCCTTTGGTGAATCAGGCCGAGGTGCGCGGGATGGTGTCGTCCTTGCGCAGGGTGAAGATCTCGTAGCCGGTCGCGGTCACCACCAGGGTGTGTTCCCACTGGGCGGAGAGCTTGCGATCCTTGGTGATGGCGGTCCAGCCGTCGCCCAGCACCTTGGTGTCGGCCTTGCCCTGGTTGATCATCGGCTCGATGGTGAAGGTCATGCCTTCCTTGAGCTCCATGCCGGTACCGGCCTTGCCGTAGTGAAGGATCTGCGGCTCTTCGTGGAACACCTTGCCGATGCCATGGCCGCAGAACTCGCGCACCACCGAGAAACCGTTCTTCTCAGCATGCTTCTGGATCACTTCGCCGATGTCGCCCAGGCGGCAGCCCGGCTTGACCAGCTCGATGGCCTTGTACATGCATTCCTGGGTGACCTTGGACAGGCGCTCGGCCCATACCGGCACGGTGCCGACGTGGAACATGCGGCTGGTGTCGCCGTGGTAGCCGTCCTTGATCACGGTGACGTCGATATTGAGCGTGTCACCGTCCTTGAGCGGCTTGTCGTTGGGGATGCCGTGGCAGACCACATGGTTGATCGAGGTGCAGATCGACTTGGGGTAGCCCTTGTAGTTGAGCGGCGCCGGGATGGCCTGCTGGACATTGACGATGTAGTCGTGGCAGAGGCGGTCCAGCTCTTCGGTGGTGATGCCGGGCTTGACGTGTTCTTCGATCATCTCCAGCACTTCGGCGGCCAGGCGGCCGGCGATGCGCATCTTCTCGATGTCTTCTGCGGTCTTGATGGTGACGGTCATTACAGGCTCTCTACGGCGCCGTGCACGGCGCGAACAAACGGGAAAGGCCGGATTC
>Ga0160465_100824_pt1 | contig 11281 bp, 10 predicted proteins | sample HID1971K_E11MG_FD_108209 | JGI IMG/M metagenome (GOLD analysis project Ga0160465, IMG submission 108209) | Enriched millipede-associated microbial communities from UW Madison campus, WI, USA - HID1971K_E11 MG | ecosystem: Host-associated > Arthropoda: Insects > Digestive system > Unclassified ...
ACTATTTGCAACAGGGTCGCAACCTAAGTGTGCGTGCGCGGCATATCATCCTTGCCACCGGCGCGATGGAACGACCGTTTCCGATCGCCGGCTGGACCCTTCCGGGCGTAATGGGCGCGGGCGCTGCTCAGATTCTCTACAAGAATGCAAGTGCCCTCCCGAGCGAACCGGTAGTGCTGGCAGGTTGTGGACCGCTGCTTTACCTGCTGGCTTGCCAATACCTTGCGGCCGGCGTTACCCTGAAGGCGGTGGTGCAGACTACGCAGACTCGGGACTACCTGAGGGCTGCGCGGTACGCTGCGGGCGCACTCAAGGGATGCGGCGACCTGCTGAAGGGGCTGCGCATGACGGTTCAACTGCGCCGCCATGGCGTGCGTGTTTTTTCCGCGGCGCAAGCGCTGTCAATCGATGGCACGGAGAGGGCCGAGGGCTTGCAGTTCACACAAAGAGGGCGTGTCCATCGAATCGCGAGTTCACTGATTTTGTTGCATCAGGGTGTCGTTCCGAACACCCAGCTCAGCTTGTCACTGAACGCCAGGCACTCCTGGAGCGATATGCAACTTTGCTGGCTGCCTGATACCGACGCGGACGGCCAAATCGACGACATCGGGATCTACATCGCGGGCGACAGCCGCGGCATCGTCGGGGCGAAGGCCTCGGCGCTTCAGGGCCGCCGGACGGCGATCGCAGTCGCGCGAAGACTGTTTCCAGGCAAGGCCGACTATCTCGCGGCTCTCGACGCGCGACTGCGTGGTGAGCTGCGGGGCATGCTGCACATCAGGCCGTTCTTGGACGCGCTCTATCGCCCGGCTCTGGAGCACAGGGTGCCGCCACAGGACTCGGTCATCGTTTGCCGTTGTGAAGAAGTGTCCGCTGGCCAGCTGCGCAGGTTTACTGAACTTGGCTGCCAAGGACCCAATCAGACGAAAGCGTTTGGCCGCTGTGGAATGGGGCCGTGCCAAGGCCGCCTTTGCGGCCTCACTGTGACCGAAGTTATTGCACACGCACGTGCAGTACCGCCTGGCGCAGTTGGGTACTACCGCGTCAGGCCTCCGATCAAGCCAATCACGCTCGGCGAATTGTCCGGGCCGTGATGCGAGCGCGCGGCGCGCTTCCAATACTTGCCGTCGCCCGACGCATGCCTTCCCACGTTAACCGAATTAACTAAATGAATGACATCGAACGTATTGCAACCACTAAGCGTGCCAGTCGGGTGGTGATACACAACGGCATCGCCTATCTGGCAGGCGTCACAGCCGACGATCGCTCGCAGGACATCGAAGGTCAGACACGGCAGGTACTGGCAAAGATTGACCACTACTTGGCACAGGCTGGTACTGACAAGAGTCGGCTGCTGACCGCTCAGATCTGGATGAAAAACATCCGCGCGGATTTCGCGGGCATGAATGACGTATGGGATGCCTGGACCTTCGCGGATGCGGCATCCACGCGCGCGACGGCGGAATGCGAGATGGCTGCTCATGACATCTTGATCGAGATCATCGCGACCGCGGCCGTCTAGGTTTGGCGATGGTCTGGACGCCTTCCCGGCCATGATGCAGGCGGCGCGATTGGCCTCGCTGCACGGCGAACGAGTTCATCGTCGATCTCTGCCGCGCCACGAGCCTGACACACTGGCCGCGCCATGGTTTGCGAGCAAGGTCCGGTGCCCAGGCGGGGTTTGCGCCCCTCCGTCGACCTTGGCGGATCTGTGTTGTTCGATCTAGCGGCGCAGTCGGCGTGTACACACGCTGGACGCAAGAGAGAACTGGAAGTAGCGACCGCTGTGGGCAACGGCGCACGTCCTCGCGTGCATCTCAGTTCGATCGTAAGAACAGAGAGGGGCACTTGTGCACTTTGCAGACCGCAGCATTGTGTTCCGCGTTCACCGGGCGCGATACGGCGGCTTTCGCCCCTTTCAAACCGCTGTGCGAGGGAGCAAGCCCCGGGCATGCGCTGGTTCTTCTCCCGATGCCACCGAGGAGAGATCGCCTTAGTGCCGTGATCGATCAAGAGTCGTGTGTGAGTCGAGGCCCGCTTCCTGGAGTGAGTTCCGTGCCCGCCTGTTGCTCAAACCACCGAACTACTTCACTGATGCTGGCGCCCGGCTCCGAAGCGCGATCGGCCATTCTCCAGAGCTGCTGACCGATGCCCCAAAGCGGCACGGGGGTCTCAGTAGAACGAGCGAGTTCTACAGCGATGCCGACATCTTTCAACATTAGCTCGAGTTTGAAAGGTTCATCGAACTTCCGATTGAGTACAGGCTGAAACTGGTTCTGGCTGACCCATGACCCACCTGTAGACAGGTTCAGGACGTCGATCATCACACGCGGATCCAGCCCATATCGCTTGCCTGCAATCAATCCCTCGGCGGTCGTTGCCAGCGTGATGGCTGTGATGCAGTTGTTAATGCACTTCATCGCGTGGCCCGCGCCGAGGGGGCCCAGATGGAAGATTGATTGTCCCATGACATCCAGGAGGGGCATGACTCGCGCGACGTCTTCATCGGCGCCGCCAACCATGAAAACCAACTCGGCACGCATCGCCCCGGGCTGGGCGCCAGACACCGGGGAATCGACCATTGCAACTCGTTTGGCGGCCAGCGCTTTGCCTGTTTCTTGGGTCAGCCAAGGTTGCGAGGAGGATGTGTCCAAGAGCAGCGAACCGGCCTTCATCCCGTGTATCAAGCCATCCGGACCGAGTGCCACCTTCTGTACGACTTCACCGTTAGGTAACATTGTCACAACGATGTCGCTGGCCTCGCCAACTTCTCGCGGTGTACGCGCGACGCGTGCTGCTGCGCCCAGCTTCTGGGCCAAGCACTCCGCGGTGTCAGGGGCGGCGTCCAGCAGTGTCAAGGAGTGCCCGGCCTGCGCCAGGTGGCCAGCCATGTGCGAACCCATGATGCCGAGGCCAACAAAGCCGATGTTTAGAGAGGTCATTGATGTTCTTTCCTGCATTAGTTGAACTGACGATATTTGTGGTTGATAGGCCTGCTTGATTTTTTGGGATTGGCCACGCTCGGGGTTGCTGGGTGCGGCTGCAGCTCAGCCGACTGTGATTCGGCTTCGTTTCGCGTGCGGACACGAGGGGGTATTGCGGGTCTCCGGTCTCAAAAGTTGAGAGTTTCTGTTCAAGTGGCATCGCCAACCCGGACGATTGCGGACACGCAATCAGCCACTTTCAGAAACTCGGAGATTACCGGCTTCGACGGGCGCACGCTTGTGCTCGGATAAATGATTTGTATCTCAGATGGTTGCTGCACGGACACGGTTCAGGATATCCGGTCTTTGATTAGGAGTGCATGAGGGCGAGAGGACTCCTGTACATCTGCACATTGGTCGTGGAAGAGGAAGACTGAGCTTTGCAGTCTGGACGTGCGCTTTTCCGCTCTATGCCAGGGCTCCCTGCCGGTGGCAGCCCTTCCGGCGCGCCGCAGTCATCAGAAGCGAGCATGCCTTCATCGGTTGTCTGGTTCGCAGCCTGAGCGCGCGCCCCGATCCCGGCACATTCGCGGCGCATGTGCACCGGCAGCGCTCGGTGCCTGGAAAAGGAGCGTGCACGGGGCAGGGGCTTGCCTGAGAAATGTCGGCGATGGCTTGCGATCGCGGATAGGCAAATGGCCGAAAGTCCGGGAGCTTTGGCGAAGCGATGCCTCGCACGCCGTCGAGGACGTCGCTATGCGGACGGCCTGATATGCCTGGGCAGAAAATAACGTCCCGGTGTCGCGCCAAAGGCGCGCCGAAACATGGCAATAAAATTGCTAGTCGTCGCATAGCCGAGTGCATCGGCGACTACGGCAACCGGCTCGCTGCGCGCCAGCATCTCGAGCGCATGCACAAGTCGCGCCTGCTGGCGCCAATCGTTGAAGGTGAGTCCGGTCTCGCTGATGAAGAGACGACGCGCCGTACGCGACGAGAGGCTGCTCTTGGCGGCCCACGCCTCCAGGGTGCAGTCGAACGATGGGTCATCCAGAATAGCTTGCGCAATGCTGCGAATGCGCGGCTCGGAAGGCATTGGAAGGTGGAATGTCGCGTCACGCGCCATGCGAATTTCGTCCAGGAGCACGCCAGCAAGTCGATTGCGCTCGGGGTCAAGATCGTCTCTTTCGGCCCATGCCGCCGCGCGCTCGACCAAAGCGCTCATCAACGAGCCAACTTGGATCACGCGTGGTCGACCCGGCAACGCTTGGCTCGCGTCCGGCGCGATCAGAGCGCTCCATCCGGAGAGCACACCGGTCATGCTGCCCCAATGCCGCTCCCCGGGTGGAATCCAGATGGCTCGCCGCGGGGGCATAAGCCAGGAACCGTGTGTCGTTCGCACGTGCAAAAGACCACTGTCTATCGCGGTAAGTTGTCCACGTCGATGACTGTGCCAGTCTGTCGTGTTCGTCCCAAGTTTAAAGGCTTCGCTGGGACCGTGACCATCCATGAACATGATCACGACGGGACCGCCAGTCGAATCCAGTGGACTTATGCGCGCGATCATCGAGGAATGTGGGTTGTCCTTTTCGCATTGTATGGTGTCCCACAACGGTTACCGCAAGTGCAGGAGCCGCCTCTATAAAGTCGACAAGCAAGGCATTCGACGGTGCAACATTGCTTGCTCGGCGCTGCTTCACCGCGTATGCAGTACGCCAGCGGTTCCTCTAAGGGTTCTCACCGTCTCAACGAGAAAGTTCACCTCCAATGAGCATGATTGACGCACAAGGCGTAGTTAAAGTGAAAGCCGGCCTGCTGCGCGGCTCCCGGGAAAACGGCGTATTCGTTTTCCGCGGAGTTCCGTTCTCTCAGCCGCCCGTTGGGCCTCTGCGGTTCTGTGCACCCAGACCTGAAGAGGCCTGGCTAGGCGTGCGCGATGCGCGCTGTGCGGGCCCGGCTTCCTATCAGATCAACTTCGCCAATCAGCAAGACATCGGCGCCTTCGCCCAAAAAATCGATCCCGGCATGCCAGGCGTGATCGCGGGACCGAAGTCCGTCTTCGCCACGTATGCGCACAACGACGTCTCCGAGGACTGTCTTTACCTGGATATATGGGTGCCTGAGCGGGCGCGCCTAAACACACTGCCTGTATACGTGTACTACCACGGCGGAGCCAACATGGTCAGCTCCGGCTCATTCGAGCTGGAGTCGGGCGCCAACTTGGCTCGTGAGGCCAATGTTATTGTTGTGCGTCCGAATTATCGGTTGGGCGCTTTAGGCTGGGTTCACTTTGGCCTGTTGGATAGCGGCCTCCCAGAGGCGGTCAACCTTGGCGTGCAAGATCAATTTGCCGCCCTGCAATGGGTGCATGGGAACATCGCGGCATTGGGCGGCAATCCGGATAACATCACCATCGGCGGTGAGTCCGCCGGCGCGACAGCGGTATCCCATCTCCTCAACAATCCAAAGGCGCATCCATACTTTCGTCGAGCAATCCTTCAATCGCTTTCTCCTTACAATCCCTGGTGCACCCAGCAACGAGAAGAGGCGGAGTTTGTCGCAGGCAAGTATTTCGAACTTCTCGGCATCCAGCATTCGGACGAACTCAAGAGTATCGAACCCAGCAAACTCGTCGCCGCACAAAACCTCTTAGCCCGATATTTCGATCCTGACAAGCATGTCGCTTGGCGAGCACTCGGTGCGGTCGCTGATGGCGACTGGGTACCACAGTTGCCTGCCTTAGGGCTGTCCGAGGATAGTGTGCAGAAATCGGAGCTGGAGGTGATCATCGGCTTCGCGAAGGACGAATGGCTCTTCTTTCGCGGGCACACCGAAACGATCGCGAACGGATCCAAAACCGATGTACTGGCTGTACTTTCGCAGGTGTTCGAAGAAGAGGGCGCGCAGGCTATTTACAAACGCTATGAGGAGCTGTACCCCGGAGAGACGCCTGGGCTGCTGCTCTCGAACATCATGTCGTTCGAGTACTTTAAGCTGCCATCGCTGGCAATCGCATGCAATCTCAGCGCGCGCGGCATTCCGGTGTACGTGTTCCAATTTTCATATGATCTTCCCGGATTGGACGGCCGGCTGCGCGCAACGCACACAGGCGATATGCCATTCCTGTTTCACAACCTCTCCGAAAGGGAGCTGGCCTCATGGCCAACTTTCGAAGGGGTAGGCTCAGACGATATACGCCGGCATCAGAAGGAAATCAGCCGCATCAGCACACAAATTGTCGCACTCTACGCCTCCTTCTTTCATGGCGGCGATCCAGGCAGCGCTTGGCCCCGGTTCGACGAGATCGATTGGAACATCTTGTGGCTCGGCAGGACGATCGAGGTGAGGTCTGGGCTACTGAAGCCTGAGTGGAGGGTCTACGCAGATAAAGGTCTTGTTGCGTTGAGATCGCTGGAGAACGCCTTAGTCGGCAATGTACGCAAGTTGTTGAAGGATCACGACGGAGGTCTACCGGGCGACAGGCAGGCCCTGATTTGAGTACAGACTACCCGCGAAACCTCATTTTGCGGCGGGTGGTCAGTACGTGCTGGCCGTGCATCCGAGACGCGAAAGATGTTTACGGTCACCCCCGCCGTTCTATCTATGGGCGGACGTATCAGTCTGAGTGCCATAGACGTCCGGCTTCAGGCTCAGGATCAGCTTGCGAAGCAAGCCTACGAGCTGCTGCACCTCTTCGGGCGTCAATCCCGAGGTGGCGTGCTCATAGACGCTGATGACGTGAGGCCAAAACTCCTCCACGAGTGCACTGCCCTGTGGGGACAGGCTGAGCGTCAAATATCTCCGGTCAGAAGGCGCCTGAGTCTTAATCACGAACTCCTGCTCTACCAATCTTTCAACGATGCGGCTGAGCGTCGGCTGGTCCATACGCACCAGGCCTCCAAGTTCCTTCAAGGAGAGGTCCGGCTTCGCGCCAAGCACTGCCAGAACCCGCCACTGTGACAGGTTGATGGTGCGCTGCACCTTGAACACTTTCTTGAATTCGTAGTTCCACTCATTCGCAACCTGATTGATCAGGTAGGGCGCATAGCTCTCGATGAAGTCGACGGGCGTCAGGAGTTTTTTCATAGGGGAGCGCGCAACATGCATATCTTGAGCCGCAAGGAAACGCGCACGGAACGCTGCTAACCTCAGATGGACCGTTGCGGCAATTTTGGTTGGTTCGTCGACGTAAAAGAAGTTGCAGCTGGTGCCGAGTGACAAGCGCTATTCCCAAGGTAGAGCATCGGCCTGTCCAATGGGTCGGATTCCCTGTGACCCGCCTGGGTGAGGATGATACGTTGACTTGATGGTTGAAGAGGCCCCCGGGGTCGCGGGGGGCGTCATGCAACGACGATCACTGCTTGGGGTGCGCCGCCTGTTCGCGCCGTTGTGGCACTCGGAGAGAGCCAGGGATGGCGCCTCCAAGTTATTTGCGCAAGGAGTGCCCCTGGAATTTCGACGAATGCGAACTTAGCGAAGGGCCAGCGATGCGTGGAGCTGTCGACCCGCGCGGGCAAACTGCGCGTGGCCAGCCGGTGCGGCCCCGATGGGGTCTGCAGGCGATGCGTAAATGGTGGCGTTGCCAGGAGCGATGACAAGCGTGGTGATTGTCTCGCCGTGCAAGCCGCCTCGTCATTCTCCTCGCTATGCGCGCGCGGTGGGCCGAAACCGCCGCGGGATGCATCGACCACTGCCAAGGCCAAGACTCCATGCGCTCACTCTTTCCCTCGAAGTCAGCATCCCAGCCTGTTTCACTACCAGGAATCGTCGCGTGTCAGGCAGACTCGGCCATCCTGTTAAAAAAAGGCCGTATCACTTCGTGAAAGGCGCCAGGGTTGGCAAGTGAGCATCCGTGGCCGCCGGTCGTGACGAACTCCAGGGAGGAGTCCGGGATCAGTCGGTGAAGCTCTTGCGAGTAATACGTGGGCGTTAGGAAGTCGTCCATGGCACATGTCACCAAGGTTGGCACTTTAACGGCCGGAAGACGTTCGATTTGATGATGGTGCAACACAGCTTCGATACGGCTGGCCATGATGTCGGGATGAGAGAAGTTGGCGATCTGGACGTCTTCCTGTTGCTTAAGTCTGTCAGCATGCTCGACGATCCACGGACTAGGAAACAGAAAAAGCGCCGTAGATCGGACATACAGTTCAGCCATACCTGCCAGCAGCAATTGGCGCCGCATTCCCATCACCTTCCAGGTAAAGGCATCGGCGCGCCCGCGCGTGCCATAAAGCACCATGCTCGCGACGCGCTCTGGCGCGTCAAGCGCCAAAATCTGCGCGATCATGCCGCCGGTTGAGTGGCCGCATATGTGCACCCGTTGGAGGCCCAGGCAATCAAGGAGATCGATGACATCTTGGGCGAGCATGGCCACTGTGTAATCGACCTTCGACATCGTGCTCTGACCCGTGCCTCGCTGATCAAAAACGATGACCGTGAAGTCCTTTTGAAATTCGTTAACTTGGGGCCGCCAGTAGGCGGCGATGCCCCCCATGCCCGTGATGAATAGCAGCGGTGGACCCGACCCCGCAACCTCGTAGTAGATGTCGGCGTCTCTAATCTTGGCAAATGGCATTGTATTATTCCAGTCGTGTGAACGAATTAGGCAAAAGCGGCATCGGCGGACTCTCGGGCGAGCGACGGTGCGGCCGCCTTGCTCGAGATAGCGATGTGCAACTCGTTGGCAAGTCGACCCAGGCGCTCAACCGTGGATGCGGCGAGTTTCCCGTTGGCGTCAAAGTCTTCCTGGCATGCATAGACTGCGGTCGGCATGGTCATCGCGCAGAAAAACCCGAAAAGCGGCCGCAACTGGTGCTCAATCATCAGCGAATGACGCGGGCCACCGCCAGTTGCGACCAGCGCCACGGGCTTCTCGGCCAGCCTCGCGGGGTCGATCAGGTCGAAAACATGTTTGAACTGACCGGGATACGACCCTTTATGGGTCGGTGAGCCGACGATTAATGCATCGGCGCGCTCGATCTCTTGGAGGAGGCGCTCGCCATGCGCAGATATTTCCTCGCGACGAAACGCGGGAAGTATTTCCTGAAAGTCGAGAAGGTCGTATGCATGGCACGTGAAATCGCCGCGTGCAGCGACGCTGTCGCAGAGGAGTCGCGCAAGTTCACGCGTCTTAGAAGGCCGCTGCGCGCTGCCGATGAAGCTGACGATGTGTGATGTCTTCATGAAATGCATCCTGGTTGAGTCCAATGAATCCCTAGCGTTGGTGCGTAAAGCGACGCGTGACTTGGCGAAACAGGGTGTCGCAGGTCCAGCCGAGCATCCCGAGCACGAAGATCCCGACGAAAATCGAGTCGGTCGCCATCCAGAGCCTTGAGTTGAAGATGAGATACCCAAGTCCTCTTTCTGAGGCAATCATTTCTGCGGAGACAACCCCCGTGAAAGCGAAGCCCATGGCGAGGCGCATACCGGTCAGAACATAGGGGAGGGTGGCAGGAATCCCAATGTGAAGGAACACTTGCGAAGGCGTTGCACCGAGCGTTCTTCCAGCCCAGATCTTGTTTTCAGCGATGCTGCTGACACCGACTGCCGAATTGATCGCGACGATAAACAATGTCGCGTACACGATAATCATGATGCGCGGCTGTTCGCCTATTCCAAACCAGATCACGGCGGGTGTCAGCCAGGCGATGGCCGGGATGAAGCGGAAGAATTGAACGAATGGGTCGAACACGGCCCTCACGACCTTCGACGCACCTATCAGCAAGCCCAGCGGCGCACCAATCAGGCTTCCGATGCAAAAACCTGTCGCAATGCGCGCCAGACTCGCGCCGGTGTGTACGAACAGTTCTCCGCTCTCACACAGCTCCCAGCCCTTGAGAACCACCGCAGAGAAAGGCGGGATCAGGGCGGAGGGGTGTACCCAGCGAAGCAGGACTTCCCAGAGCAGCAGGAACGCGATGACCGAAATCGAGGAGATAATGCGCGGATGGTCGCTCAGTATTGTTGAGCGTCGCGGGGAGGGTGAAGGGCGCGGGTCTGCCGTGCCGATGGAAACAGAAGTGGGATTGGGAATCATGCGTTCTGCGCGTGCCGCGCCCTCGACTTGACCTGATCGTGAATGAGCCGTCCGATCCGTTCGTACAGCTCTCCAAACTTGGGATTGGCGCGCGAGCGGGGCCGGGGCAGGTCCACCTCGATGGTCTCGATGATGCGAGAGCCAGGGCCTGCGCTCATAATGCCGATTCGGTCGGCCAGAACTATGGATTCGCCAATATCGTGCGTGATGAAAACAACGCTCTTCTTATCGGCGCTCCAAATGCGGATCAGCTCGTCCTGCAACTCGGTGCGTGTCTGCGCGTCCAAGGCCGCGAATGGTTCGTCCATGAGCATGATGCGAGGGTTGTTCGCGAGCACGCGAGCAATCTGGATGCGTTGGCGCATACCCCCGGAGAGCTCACGTGGAAACTTATGCGCGTGGTCGGCCAGGCCCACCATGCGCAGGAATTTCATGGCGATCGGGTCTATTTCGGCTGACGAGAGGCCTCGCATTCGCGGGCCAAACGCCACGTTGTCGTAGGCGCTCAACCATTCAAACAGGGAGTCGTCACCCTGAAATACCACAGCTCGTTCGTTGCTGGGCTCCGTGACGGTGCGGCTGTTGACTTGAACCACGCCCGAGGTGGGTTGCTGGAAGCCAGCCAGAAGTCGCAGCACGGAAGATTTGCCGCAGCCGCTCGGGCCAAGTAGGCAAATGAACTCGCCTTCGCGGCTGGAAAAGTCCAAATTTCGGATGACCTCAGTGTCCATCCTGGAGGCATAGCGGAGAGAGACCCCCTGCATGTGGATTTGTAGTGGCGCCTGCATTGTCACTTCACCCGCTGTGGCGCGACCGCCTTCAGGACATCGGGACGCAGGAACCCGTCGTACGATGGCAGCTGCTGCATGAGGCCCTGTGCCTTAGCAAACTCGCCGGCGCCATCGAAGTTTCTTACGAACTGCTGCCGGTCAAAATTGATAAGCCACGTGTTTAGCTTCATGACGTTTTCAGCTTCAGCGGGCTTCATGTGATTGGCGTCCGCAACAATTTTTACGGCCTCGTCCCAATTGCCGGGGATCCAGTCCGCCGCGGCGAGAATGGCACGCATGCATTTCCTGGCTAGCTCGTCGTTCTTGAGCAGGTCGTCACTGAAAAGCAGGTACATGTTGGCTGTGTATGCTTGATCCTGTTTGCCCCGAGTGATGATGTGCGTGCTGCGCACCATGGTCGGGATGCGAGAAAGCATCGGCTCCCAGATCACCATGGCGTCGATATCTCCACGCGATAGTGCTGCCACAGCTTCTGGTGGCTGGATGAACCTCAGGTTGACCTTCGTAAGGTCAAGGCCCATCTTGCGTGC
>Ga0160465_100853_pt1 | contig 10897 bp, 9 predicted proteins | sample HID1971K_E11MG_FD_108209 | JGI IMG/M metagenome (GOLD analysis project Ga0160465, IMG submission 108209) | Enriched millipede-associated microbial communities from UW Madison campus, WI, USA - HID1971K_E11 MG | ecosystem: Host-associated > Arthropoda: Insects > Digestive system > Unclassified ...
GACTTCACGTTGCGACAGCGTCTCCAGGCTGCCTTTGGGGCTGACGGATGCATTGATGACATGGCGTTGGGGCATCTAAGTCTTTCCTGTGCAGGTAAAACATCCTTCTCTGCCACCACCTTATGTCATGCGAAGAGCTTTTGCACACCCAGCGTGATCGCGATCCCACCGCCCAGCAGCCACAGGTTGAGAATCGCCCCGGTGGCCAGCGCACGCGGCCCGGCCTGGCGAATCTGGCTGTAGCGGGTCTCCATGCCCAGCGCGGTCATGGCCATGGTCAGGGCGAAGGTGTCGAGGTCGTTGATGACGTGGGTCACGTTGCCCGGCAGGATCTGCAGCGAGTTCACCAGCACCAGGCCAAGGAAGCCGAAGGCGAACCAGGGCAGGGCGATGCGGCCTTTGCCATGAGTGTGGTTTGCCTGGCGAGCACGGTTGATCCACACGCCCACCACCAGCAGCACCGGTACCAGCAGCATCACCCGGGTCATCTTGACGATGGTGGCGATGTGTGTGGCCTCAGGGCTGATGTTGCTGGCCGCACCCACCACCTGGGCAACCTCATGGACGGTGCCGCCGAGGAACAGGCCAGCGCTCACGGTGTCCAGCGGCAGCCAGCCGGCATTGATCGCCAGTGGGAAGATGAACATCGACAGGGTACCGAACAGCACCACGCTGCCCACCGCCATGGCGCTCTTGTGCGGCGCACTGCGCAGCGCCGATTCGAAGGCCAGCACAGCGGCGGCGCCGCAGATGGCACTGCCGGCAGCGGTCAGCAGCGCGGTGTCGCGGTCCAGCTTGAACAGCTTCATGCCGACCCACAGGCCGATCAGCAGGGTGCTGACCACCACCAGCAGCGACACCGTCAGGCCCGACCAGCCGACTTCGGCAATTTCCTGCAGGCTGACCCGCAGGCCGAAGAAGGCCACGGCGATGCGCAGCAGTTTGCGTGCGGAGAAGTTGATACCTGCCGCCCAACTGGCCGGCACGCCATCACGCAGGGCGTTGCCGTACAGGGCGCCAGCGACGATGCCGACGATCAATGGGCTGATGCCCAGGTTGGCGATGGCAGGTATTGCCGCCAGTTGCGTGACGGCAACGGCGAACAACGCGACGAACAGGATGCCATTGAGCTGCCCTCGGGTAGAGAGGGTGGGCGCAAAAGCGGGGTTGGACGGAGCCGTGGCCATGTGAGTCCTCCGGGACATTTTTTGACATGGCTTACGTTAATCTGGTTATAAGCTTATAAAAAATCGTAATTCGGGATGTGAAATATCCGTTTGGCTGATACTTTGCAATCATGACCCCTGAACAGCTGATAACTTTCGCCACCGTTGCCGAGCACGGCAACATCAGCCATGCGGCCCAGGCCCTGCATCTTTCCCAGCCGGCGGTCTCCGGCCAGCTCAAGCTGCTGCAGGAGGCGTTCGGCGAGCCGCTGTACCAGCGTGCCGGCCGGGGCGTGCGCCTTACCGCTGCAGGCGAACAGTTGCTGGCCCATGCCGAGCGCCTGCGCGATACCTTCCGCCAGGCCCAGGCACTGCGCGAGGCCATGCGCGGGCTGGAGCGCGGCACCTTGCGCATCGGCGCCAGTACGACGCCGGCCAGTTACCTGCTGCCCTACCTGATCGCCGATTTCCATGCCCGCTACCCGGACGTGGTGGTGACCACTTCCCACGGCAACACGGCAGAAATCGTCGCCGACCTGGGCAGCGTCGATATTGCCCTGATCGAGGGGCCGCCTGGGCAGGAACTGCCTTTGGGCACGGCGGTGACACCCTGGCGGGAGGACGAAATCGTGGCCGTGGTGCCCAGCGGCCACCCGTTGGCCAACGAGGCGCAGCACACCCTGGAGGCGCTTGGCAGTTACCCGTTGGTGTTGCGTGAGAGTGGCTCCGGGGTCAGGCAAGTGGTCGAGCGAGCGTTCGCCCGCAGTGGCGTGGCGATGCGCGTGGCGATCGAGATCGCCGGGGTGGAAGGGGTGAAGGAGGCCGTGCGGGCAGGGATGGGGATCGGCTTCGTGTCGGCGATGTCGATTCGCCATGAGGATGGGGTGTTGCGGCAGGTGCGCATTGCGCCGCAGCCGCTGGTACGGCGCTTTTCGATTTTGCTGCCCCATGCTGCCACGCCGTCGCGGGCGGCGGCACGGTTTCTGGAGCTGTGCCAGGCGCCGACCTACCTGGTTTGACTCCGAAGGCTGCTAGTTTCCTGTGGGAGCCGGCTTGCCGGCGATAGGGCCCGAACAGGCTGACCAAGGCAACAGTGTCGTGCCTGCCTTGGCCCCATCGCCGGCAAGCCGGCTCCCACAGGGATTTTGCCCCTTGATCAATGCGCGCAACGGCTGGTATCGCCCTGTTCCGCCGGTGCTCTGCGCCAAGCGGCAAGCAGGGTCGCCAGCACGATCAGTGCAGCACCGGCCGCCATGCGCAGGGTCGGTTGTTCACCAAACAGCCACCACGCCCCGACGATCGCATACACCGGCTCCAGCGCGATGATCATGCCCGCGGTGCGCGCTTCCAGGCCTTCCAGGCTCTTGACGAAAAGAAACTGCGACAGCCCGGTGCAGAACACCCCCAGCAACGCCAGGTTGATCCAGTCGCTGCTACCCAGGCTGGTGCTGGCCAGGTGGGTGAAGGCGAACGGCGCCACCAGGGCCGCCACTACCACGTTCTGCCAGAAGGCCACTTGCATGGCATTCATGCTCGACGCGCGGCGCCGGTTGGCGACCGTGAGCAAGGCGAAGGCCAGGCCCGAGCCCAGGCCCCAGAGCAGGCCCACGGTGCCGTTGTCGAGCAGGTCGAAGGTCGGCACCACCAGCACCAGGCCAGCGGTGACCATCAGCAACAAGGCGGCCTGCGTTGCACCGATGCGCTGGCCGAACACGCCGCGCTCGATCAGGGCGATGAAGGCGGGGAAGCTGGCGAAGCCCAAGGTGGCGACGGCCACGCCACCGACTTTGACGGCAATGAAGAAGGTCACCCAGTGCGCGGCCAGCAGAGCACCGGTCAGGCCGAGGATCGGCAGGTTGCGCAGGGTCAGCGCATCGAGCAGGCGCGTGCCCTTGAGCCCGGCGACGAAGCCCAGCGCGATGAAGGCGAAGGTGGCGCGGCCAAAGGTGATGATGCTGGCGTCGGCCGCGATCAGGTGGCCGAGGATGCCGGTCAGGCCGAACAGCACGGCGGCGATGTGGGCAACGAGCAGGGCGTTGCGGTGGCCGGTGGCAGCACCGGCTACGGGGATTGAGGTAGCGATCATGGCAGTCAACGTCTTCACAATATGCGCAGGCAAGCACTCCCGACTGGCGCGGCGCGGGTCTTCAATTCGGGGAGTTTTATCGTTATGAGCCCGGACGAACTGTCCGGTGCAAAAGGGCGCCACAGCGTTGGAATTGTGAAGCGAGGCTGCTTACTCGCAAGTACCGCGTCAGCCAGCCCACGGCGCGGGGCTGGTAGATGTCGCCATTATTTTGTTTGGGCGGGTTGTGAAGCCGATCGCGGGCGACGTGTGCTTGTCTGATTGCGACATGGGTTGTTGTCTGGCACCGCCGTAATGCTTCACGGGCCCTATCGCCGGCAAGCCGGCTCCCACAGGTAAGGCAGCACGGCGTACCTGTGGGAGCCGGCTTGCCGGCGATAGGGCCCGTGAAGGCAAAGCTACTTAGGCAGTGGCCAGCTTGGCGCTCATCTGCCGACGACGATAAGCACTGTCACGGCTCGCCAGCCACCAGTACAGCGGCGAGGTGATGACCAGCCCCACCAGCCACGACAGGTCGGCACCGTTGATGTGCTCGGAAATCGGCCCGACGTACAGCGGCGTGTTCATGAACGGGATCTGCACCACGATGCCCACCGCATAGGCAAGCAGCGCCTGCGGGTTGTAGCGCCCGTAGATACCGCCATCGACCTTGAAGATCGACTGGATGTCGTAGTCGCCCTTGTGGATCACGTAGAAGTCGATCAGGTTGATCGCCGTCCACGGCACCAGTACCACCAGCAGCACCAGCACCATGTCGACGAAGTGGCCGATGAAGTCCGCCGAAGCGAACACCGCTACCACGCAGCAGGCCGCCAGCACGATCAGCGACAGCACCGCACGGCTCTTCGCGGTGGGGATCCAGCGGTAGGCGAAGGTCTGGATCAGGGTTATGATCGACAGCACCGCGCCATACAGGTTGAGGGCGTTGTGGCTGATCACGCTGAGCAGGAACAGCACCAGCATGATCGGGCCCAGGGTGCCGGTGGCCAGCTTGACCGCATCCATGGTGTCCATGCCGGCGGGAATCGCCAGTACCGCCACCGCGCCGAAGATGAACGACAGGCTCGAACCCAGGGCCGAGCCCAGGTAGGTGGTCCAGAAGGTCGACGAGACTTTCACGTCGGCCGGCAGGTAGCGCGAGTAGTCCGACACATAGGGGGCGAAGGCGATCTGCCACAGCGCCGCCAGCGACACGGTGGCCAGCCAGCCGGCCAGGTTGAAGCCGCCGCGGGTCAGGAAGTCGTCGCTCTGCACGTGGGTGAAGATGTAGCCGAAGCCGACCACGATGCCGATGCCCAGCACCCAGGTGCCGATGCGGTTGAGCACGTGGATGAAGCGGTAGCCGATGATGCCGATGATCCCCGAGCCCAGCGCGCCGATGACGATCCCGACGGGCACCGGCACGGTATCGACCACGCCATGCAGCGATTTGCCGGCCAGCACGATGTTGGAGGCGAAGAAGCCGATGTACATCACCCCGGCGATCACCACCACCAGCAATGCGCCGAGCGAGCCGAACTGGGCGCGGCTCTGGATCATCTGCGGGATGCCCATCTGCGGGCCCTGGGCCGAGTGCAGTGCCATCAGCACGCCGCCGACCAGGTGCCCGACCAGGATGGCGACGATGCCCCAGATCAGGTTCAGGTGAAACAGCTGCACGCCCAGCGCGCCGGTGACGATGGGCAGCGGCGCGATGTTGCCGCCGAACCACAGAGTGAACAGATCCCTTACCTTTCCATGGCGGTCTTGCGGGGGCACGTAGCCGATCGTGTGTTTTTCTATGAGGGGTGCCGAGTTGGCTGCACTGGTCATGACTGACTCCAAGGCAAGGTTGGGCAACGGGGGCTGCCCGGGTACGTGCCGGCGAAGGGCGACGCGTTCTTGTTGGAGCGATGATGCGGGGTGCGGGGGGAAGGAGAAATTAGTAAATATGTGCCCATAAGCGTTAAAAAACCTAAGGCTGACAAAAGGTTAAGGGACGAGTGGTAGCAACAAGCGGGCCATCGGGCTGGAGGGCCCGGGCTTGGGGTGTTGGAGGGGGAGTGTGGTCAAACGGGTGTGTCGGGTTGGTGCGGGGTGCGCAGTTGCGGTGCAGGTGAAATTGTTGCCTTTACCGGCCCTTTCGCGGGGCAAGCCCGCTCCCACAGGTACCCCGCTGAGCTCAGGCCTGCGGGGTTTCTGTGGGAGCGGGCTTGCCCCGCGAAAGGGCCGGAAGCAGCCCCCGAAAATCTACATGGGCAAGATCCGATCCTGAATCACTTCCTTCATCACCAGCGTCGAGCTCAACCGCTTCACATTGGGAATGCTGGTCAACTGCTCGTCATACAGCTTCTGAAACGCCGGCAAGTCCTTGGCCACCACATGCAGCAAGTAATCGGGATCGCCAAACAGCCGCTGCGCCTCGACGATCTGCGGTATCTCGCTGACTGCCGCTTCGAAATCCGCCACCGGCTGGCGGGTCACTTCACGCAGGGTGACGAACACCAGCGCGGCAAAGTTCAGCCCCAGCGCGCTCGGCGCCAGGCGCGCGTGGTAGCCGAGGATGGCGCCGCTCTCTTCCAGCGCCTTGAGCCGCCGATGGCAGGGCGACAGGCTCAGGCCCACACGGTCGGCCAGTTCGGTCACCGAAAGGCGACCGTCTTTTTGCAGCTCGGCAAGGATTTTGCGGTCTGTGCGGTCCATGAGGGAAGAATCTTCCAGTAATCGTGCGTATCCGGGAAATATACGGAAGAAAATCCTCCGGCGAAATCTTTACGCTTTCTTCACCGCCAACCTGTGAAGGAAGACTCAAAGTGGCAATCAGTGTGCTGACGGCGTTCTGGGCCGTGTCGTTGTTGTTCGTGATTACCCCGGGGGCCGACTGGGCCTACGCCATCTCGGCGGGCATGCGCGGGCGCTGGGTCATGCCGGCGGTGGCGGGCATGTTGTCGGGGCATTTTCTCGCCACCCTGGTAGTGGCGGCAGGGGTGGGCAGCCTGCTGGCCGGGCACCCGTTGGCGTTGACGCTGCTGACCTTGGCCGGCTCCGTCTACCTCCTGTGGCTGGGCGGCAATCTGCTGCTCAAACCTTCGGTGCCCGAAGCGGGGCAGGGCGATGCCGAAGAATCCGGTTCGCGCTGGGCGCTCAAGGGCTTTTGTGTCAGCGGGCTCAATCCCAAGGTGTTTCTGCTGATCCTGGCCTTGCTGCCGCAGTTCACCGATCCGCAGTCGAGTTGGCCGGTGCCGCTGCAGATCGTGCTGCTGGGGCTGGTGCACCTGTGCAGTTCGCTGGTGATCTATTCGCTGGTGGGTTATGGCGCCAAGGCGGTGTTGAGCACCCGGCCGGAGGCGGCGAAGTGGGTGGGCAGGGTGTCGGGGTTGGCGATGATTCTGGTGGGCATGGGGTTGATAGTCGGGCAACTCGGCTGAATTCACCGGCCCTATCGCCGGCAAGCCGGCTCCCACAGACGGTACTGTCCCTGTGGGAGCCGGCTTGCCGGCGATAGGGCCGCTACAGACGACAGCCAACCCCTCGGATACACTCGCCTCACCTTATCGCCCAGCAGGACGCCGCCATGCCCGACACCGCGCAGTTGCTGACCTTCGCCCTGATCTGCCTGGGCATGGTCCTGACCCCCGGCCCCAACATGATCTACCTGATCTCCCGCTCGATCTGCCAGGGCCGCCAGGCCGGGCTGATTTCCCTCGGCGGCGTGGCCCTGGGCTTCGTCATCTACATGTGCAGCGCCGCGCTGGGCATCACCGCGCTGATGATGGCGGTGCCCTTTGCCTACGACGTACTGCGCATCGGTGGCGCGCTGTATCTGCTGTACCTGGCCTGGCAGGCACTGCGCCCCGGTGGCCGTTCGCCTTTCCAGGTCCGCGATCTGCCCGCGGACAGCCCACGGCGGCTGTTTGGCATGGGCCTGGCCACCAGCCTGCTCAACCCCAAGATTGCGGTCATGTACCTGTCGCTGATGCCGCAGTTCATTCAGCCCGACCATGGCAGCGTACTGACCCAGTCACTGGTGCTGGGTTCGACCCAGATCGCCATCAGCGTCACGGTCAATGCACTGATCGCGACCATGGCCGGCTCGATCGCCGTGTTCCTCGCCGGGCGGCCGCTGTGGCAGCAGGTTCAGCGCTGGCTGATGGGCACCGTGCTGGCCGGCCTGGCCCTGCGCATGCTGGCCGAAGGGCGCCGTTGATCATTCGGTAAAAAACTCGGGAACGAACCGTCGAGCGCACCTCTCCTATCCATCAGATGGATGGCAATGTGCCTGGGACTTCCGAGACATGAAAGTGCTTCAGCAACACGACACCCATAACCCGCCACCGCACTTCCTGCTCAACGGTGGGGCCATCGGCAGTCTGCTGCAGTCGATGGACTGGAGCGATTCCCCACTTGGCCCGCCAGAGACGTGGTCACCGCACTTGCAGGCAGTGATGGCCACGCTGCTGCCGGCCCAGGCGCAATTCGTGCTGTTCTGGGGCGCGTCTTACGCCGCGCTCTACAACGACGCCTATGCACCGACCATCGGCACCAAGCACCCCAAGGCATTGGGGCGGCCGGGTGAAGAAAACTGGCGTGAGCTGTGGGAAGACCTCGAACCCCTGCTACGCGGTGTGCGGGAAACCGGCCAGACCTTTTCGGCCAAGGATCGCCCCTTCTATATAGAACGCCGCGGCCTGGGCGAAACCGTGTACTTCGATGTGTCCTACTCCGCCGTGCGCGAGGCCGATGGCAGCGTCGGCGGGGTGCTGTGCCTGGTCACCGAGACCACCGAGCGGGTGCGCTTCCAGCAGCGTCAGGCGTTTCTGCTGGCGCTGAGCCGGAGCTTGGCGGGGCTGGGCGAGGCAGAGCGTATCGAGGCCTATGTCGTCAGCCGCCTGGGCCAACACCTGGGGGCGGCGCAGGTCTATTTCGGCGAAGACCAGGGCGATGGCGCAGGCTTCAAGGTCGCCCATGACTGGGTCGACGGCGTGCCATCGTTGGTCGGCCAGCACCGCTACGCGACGTTCGGCGCAACGTTGCGCGAGCAACTGGAGGCGGGCCGGGTGGTGCAACAGGCTTATGACAGCGCGTCGACGCCGCTGAGCGGCAAGTGCGCCACGCTGCATGTGCCGGTGCTGCGTGGCGGCCGCCTGGAGGCGATGCTCGGCGTGCACTTTCGCGCCCCACACCCGTGTTTCGAAGACGAATGCCAGCTGGTGGTGGACACCGCCAAGCAAGCCTGGGCGGCCATTACCCATGCCCGCGCGGAACGTGCCCTGCACCTGCTCAACGAAAGCCTGGAAGAGCGCGTCGCGGCGGTGCTGGCAGAGCGCGAGGCGGCGATGCTGCAGCTGCACGAAGCGCACAAGCTGGAAATGATCGGGCAATTGACCGGTGGCATTGCCCATGACCTCAACAACATGCTCACGCCGATCATCGCCTCCTTCGAGCTGATGCGTCGGCACCCGCACTCCGAACGGGCTCCGCGCCTGATCGACGGCGGCCTGCAGGCCGCGGAGCGGGCGCGCAACCTGGTCGGGCGCTTGCTCAGTTTCGCCCGCCGGCAGACCCTCAAGCCGCAGGCCGTGTCGCTGGCCGCGCTGGTGGAGGACATGCGCGAGCTGATGGCCCGCTCGCTGGGGCCGACCATCGCCGTGCAGGTGCAGATCGACCCGACACTGCCCGCGGTGGTGGTCGATCCGCATCAGCTGGAGCTGGCCCTGCTCAACCTGGTGGTCAATGCCCGCGACGCCATGCTCGACGGCGGTGTCCTCAGCATCGCTGCCGGGCTCGATGCCGATGACCCGCAGAGGCCTGCGGGGGTGGCTGGCGCACAGCTGGTCTGGTTGCAGGTCCGCGACAGTGGCAGCGGCATGAGCGAAGAACAGCTGCGCCGCTGCATCGAGCCGTTCTATTCCACCAAGGGCGTGGGCAAGGGAACGGGCCTTGGCCTGCCGATGGTCCAGGGGCTGGCGGTGCAATCGGGTGGGGGCTTCGAAATTCGCTCGCAACTGGGGGAGGGGACGGTAGCCACGTTATGGCTGCCGATCAGCGATGTCGCGGCGGTTGGCCGTGACGGTGAGATCATCGACGTGCCTTTGGCTGCCCGTGCGGCCCGGGTGTTGCTGGTGGACGATGAGGAAATCGTGCGCCATGCCACGGCCTTGCAGTTGAATGACCTGGGCTACGAAGTGACCGAAGCCGCCAGCGCTGCGGCAGCGTTGCAACTGGTGGAGCAGGGTTGGATGCCCGATGTTCTGGTGACCGATCACGTCATGGCCGATATGACCGGGGTGCGTTTTGCCCAGCAGATGCGCGAGCGCCAGGCCGACCTGCCGGTGCTGATCATCACCGGCTACGCCAATCTGACACCCAAGGAACTCAAGGGCTTCGAGGTGCTGCGCAAACCGTACCGGCGCTCCGAACTGGCGCAGAGTGTGGCGCGGTTGTTGGCAGGGTTCTAGTCAGCGCTGGCCCTTTCGCGGGGCAAGCCCGCTCCCACAGGTATTTCACTGTTGCGAAGGGTAGTGCACTACCTGTGGGAGCGGGCTTGTCCCGCGAAAGGGCCGGCCACGGCTCAGCGAATGAAATGCACCTTGCCGGTATCGTCATTGCCCATGTAGATCCCGTAAACCCCCGCCTGGCGCTCAAGGATGTAGCGCTCGAGAATCTGCCGGATGGCCGGGTAGTAGATCTCTTCCCAGGGAATCTCGTCTGGCTCGAAGAACTTGTAGGCCAGCGTCTCCGGCCCATACTGCCCGGTCTCTTCGGTAGCGATGGCGCGGAAGATGATGTACACCTCGGAGATGGTAGGCACGCTGAAGATCGAATACGGCGAGACGATTTCGCCGCGCACGCCGCTCTCTTCCCACACCTCGCGCAATGCCGCCTGCTCGGTGGTCTCGCCGGCCTCCATGAACCCGGCCGGCAAGGTCCAGGTGCCGGGGCGCGGCGGGATCGCGCGCTGGCACAACAGGTACTTGCCATCGCGCTCGATGATGCAGCCCGCGATGATCTTCGGGTTGATGTAGTGGACGTAGCCGCAGCCGGTGCAGTGCAGGCGTTCGTGGGTGTCGCCTGTGGGAACGCCCCGGGCCAGTTCCGTGGTGCAGTGCGGGCAGTAGCGCGGGGCGGTGGGCATGGTCAGCGGCCTGTGCGGGGTTGTATACGTGGCTCCTTGAGGGCCAGGGGCTCGACGATGTCGCGCACCTTGGTGTTGTCGTCCTGCTTCTGTCGCAGGTAGTCCAGGGCCACCTTGGCGGCAGCGCGGACGTGATCGACCGAGGCCTGGTGGGCGGCCAGCGGATCGCCGCCCTTGATCGCCTCGACGATCTTTTCCATTTCACGGTTGCTGGCGCCGCGGCGGTTTTCCTGCGACACCGAGGTGGCGCGCAGGTAGCTGATGCGCGCCTGCAGCTGGCGCAGCTGCTGCGCCGCAACCTGGTTGCCGGAGCCTTCCAGGAGCACGTCGTAGAAGCCTTGCACCGAATCCAGCACCTGTTGCAGTTCGCCTTCCTCGAGCGCCTCGCGGTTGACCTCCAGCGCTCGCTCCAGGGCGCGGATGTCCTTGGCCTTGGCGTTGAGGGTGAACAGCTGCACGATCAGGCCTTCGAGCACGCAGCGCAGCTCGTAGATGTCGCGGGCATCTTCCAGGGTGATGATGGCCACGCGC
>Ga0160465_100864_pt1 | contig 10773 bp, 9 predicted proteins | sample HID1971K_E11MG_FD_108209 | JGI IMG/M metagenome (GOLD analysis project Ga0160465, IMG submission 108209) | Enriched millipede-associated microbial communities from UW Madison campus, WI, USA - HID1971K_E11 MG | ecosystem: Host-associated > Arthropoda: Insects > Digestive system > Unclassified ...
CGCCGCGCCGCGATGGACGCCGACTACGTCGCCACGCTGTCGCTGCGCCACGACGTCGCCATCCTGTTCAAGACCTTCGCCGTGGTGGCCGGCGCGCGCGGCTCGGGCTAGCGAAGCCGGCGCATCGATCGATCCCGGATTTTTGAACTTCACGAAAGAACCTATGCGTATCTACGTTGCAGGCCATCGCGGCATGGTGGGCCAATCGCTCTCGAGGCGCTTGCGCGCCCTGGGCCACGAGGTCGTCACGCGCGACCGCGAGGCGCTCGACCTGCTCGACCAGGAGGCGGTGCGCCGCTTCTTCGCGAGCGAACGCATCGACCAGGTCTACCTGGCCGCGGCCAAGGTCGGCGGCATCCACGCCAACATGAGCTACCCGGCCGAGTTCATCTACCAGAACCTGATGATCGCGGCCAACGTGACGCACCAGGCCTTCCTCGCGAACGTCACGCGGCTGCTGTTCCTCGGATCGAGCTGCATCTACCCGCGCCTGGCCGACCAGCCGATCGCCGAGGAGGCGCTGCTCGGCGGCCGGCTCGAGCCGACCAACGAGCCCTACGCGATCGCCAAGATCGCCGGCATCAAGCTGTGCGAGAGCTACAACCGGCAGTACGGCGCCTCGCACGGCATCGACTACCGCAGCGTGATGCCGAGCAACCTCTACGGGCCCGGCGACAACTACCACCTCGAGAACAGCCACGTGGTGCCGGCGCTGATACGGCGCTTCCACCTCGCCAAGTCCACCGCCGCGCCGAGCGTGCTGATCTGGGGCACGGGCCGCGCGCGCCGCGAGTTCCTCTACGTCGACGACATGGTCGACGGCTGCATCGCGGTGATGAACCTCCCGCGCGCCGTCTACGACACGCACACCGAGCCGATGCGCGCCCACATCAACCTCGGCACCGGGGACGACCTGTCGATCGCCGAGCTGGCCGATCACATCCGCGAGGTGGTCGGCTACCGCGGGCGGATCGAGTTCGACACCTCGCAGCCCGACGGCGCGCCGCGCAAGCTGCTCGAGGTGTCGCGCGCCGCCAGCATCGGCTGGCGCGCCACGATGCCGCTGACCGACGGGCTGCGGCGCACCTATGCCGACTACAGCCGCGCGGTGCGGCCGGTCGAGACCCTGGCGCCGGCCTGAGCGCCGCCGCCCGCGAACCAACGAACGAACGGCGAGACGCTCATGAGAACCCTGTGCTTCTGGTGCGGCCTCGCCGCGGCGATGCTGTGCGGCCTGCTCGACCCGGTGTGGGGCTACGTGGCGGTGTTCCTGCTGTCGCTGCTGCAGCTCGCGCTGCTCGGCGGCCCGGGCGCGAGCGTGTTCCTGCTCGTGCACTACACCACCCTGCTGACCTACTTCTCGCTCGCGCCGGCGATCCAGATCGCGCAGGACCTGAGCTTCTGGGAAGCCGGCGTGATCGGCACGGTGGCGCACACGCAGGCGCTGATGCTGCTGCTGCTGTACATGGCCGGCGTGGAAGCGGCGCGCTTCGGTGTCGTCGATCCGCCGCTGCGCCACGCCGCGGGCACCGCGCCGGCGCCCGGCGTGGCGCACCCGCTGCTGCTGCTGGGCCTGCTGGGCGCGGCCTTCGCGGTGCTGCTGGCGCGCGCCGACCTCAACTTCGTGGCGCGCGGCCTGCCCGGCGAGATCGAGAATGCGCCGCTGGACTTCATCGTCTATTCGACGCTGCCCAAGATGGTGGTGCTGATGTGCTTCGTCGCGCTGGCGATCCATGCGCTGCGCCAGCGCACCGCCGCCGCCTGGTGCCTGGCCGCGCTGGCGCTGGCCGCGGCCGCGATCGCGGCGAACCCGGTCAACACCGCGCGCCAGATCCTGCTGATCGGCCTGCTGCCGCTGTTGATCCATGGCCTCGGCCGCTCGCGGCGCTGGACCCTGGCCTTCGTCGTCTTCGCCGCCATCGCGGGCCTGGGCCCGGTGTTCAACCTGCTGTCGCGCGGCAGCATGTGGGGCGAGTCGCTCGCGACCTTCCCCTACAGCCCCGACTTCGATGCGATGTACGTGGTGGCCGGCGTGCTCGAGCGCGCGCCCGCGCCCGATCTCGGCTTCGGCCGCTACCTGCTGTCGGCCTTCTCGTTCGTGCTGCCGCGCGACCTGAAGCTGTTTCCCGACTTCGACCCGCTGGGCTGGCCCGCCATCCTCGGCAACTTCTCGCAGAGCAACCTGTCGCTGGCGCAGTTCGCCACCGTCTTCTTCGACTTCGGCCTGCCGGGCCCGCTGGTGTTCGGCTTCCTGCTGTCGAGCCTGTTCCGCCGCATCGACCGCGCGATCGACACCCACGGCCCCGTCTCGCGCGGCTATCTCGCGGCGCTGGTGCTGCTTGCGGCCTACGTGCCGTTCATGCGCGGGCCGATCCTGGGCTGGGGACCGTTCGCGGCCTCGGGGCTGATCGCGGCGCTGCTGGTCGGTGCCCCGTGCACCGGCTTCGGTCCCGCGCGCCGCGCGCTTGCCCCACGTCCCGCCGCCCACGCATGAACTCCACGATGCCCGACTATCTCTTCTACGACACGCTGCGCCTCAACCGGGGCGCCGGCGGCGTGCTCAACGTCTCCGAGGTGCTGCTGCGCGGCATGCGGCTGTCGGCCGGCCAGGCGATCGTCCCGGCCAGCGAGCGGCATCCGCGGCTGTTCGAGCTCGCGCGCCGCAGCGGGCTCAGCCGCTTCGTGCTCGAGACCCTGCTCTACAACGCCCACCAGCTGCGCGCCTGGCTGTCGGGACGGCGGGTGTCGTCGCTGTTCCCGAACTACTTCCTGCCTTTCGCCCCGTTCGGCCGGCACCGCGACGCGATCGTGATCGTGCATGACCTGCAGTACAAGGCGCACCCCGAGCACTTCAGCCGCACCAAGCGGCTCTGGCTCGACTGGAACCTGCGCCGGCTCGCGCGCAGCCACGCGCAGGTGGTGTTCATCAGCCGCAGCAGCCAGCAGGACTTCGAGCGCCATTTCGGGCCTTGCCGTCGCTCGGCGGTGATCTTCAATCCGGTCGACGCGATCACCACGCCGGTCCCGCCCGACGCCCCGCCCGCGGGCGAGCGCTACCTGATCGCGGCCTACCACTACTACCCGCACAAGAACTTCGGCGGCACCTTGCGGCTGTTCGAGCGCATGAAGCGCGCGGGGCTGGTCGACCGGCTCGACATCACGGGCAACGGCGCGGCCGAGGTGGCGCGCATGGTGGCGGCCGAGGCGCCCGCGCTGCGCGGCTGCGTGCACCACCGCGGGCTGGTATCGCGCGAGGAACTGATCGGCCTGTACCGCGGCGCGCAGGCCTTCATCTCGCTGTCGCGCTTCGAGGGCTTCAACCTCTCCGCCGCCGAGGCGGCGACCCTGGGCGTGCCGCTGCTGCTGTCGGACATCCCGGTGCACCGCGAGCTGTTCGGCGGCTATGCCTTCCTCGTCGACGAGCGGGACTGCGACCTGGAGGCGCTGTCGCGCTACCTCGCGTCGCACCGGCAGGCACGCCCGGCGTGGGCGAACGCGCCGGCCTGCACGCCCGCGGCGGTGGCGGCGCGTTATCTCGGGCTGCAGCGCACGGCCGCTTCGTTCGAGGGCGCACTGCCATGACCCGCACGCTTCGTTCGTTCCTGGCTCGGACCCTGGCGGCGACGCTGCTCGCCGCGACGGCCGCGACCGCCCAGACCACCGTTCCCGTCGACCCGGCGCTCGCCGCCCCATGGCCCGCGCTGGCGCCGGCGGGCTTCGGCGTGATGGTCCACTACCTGCCCGACCGCCGTTCGATCGCCGACGTGGGGCGCTTCGACGTCGAGGCCTTCGCGACCCAGCTGGCCGAGATGCGCGCCTCGTACCTGGTGCTCACGCTGGGGCAGAACAGCGGCCAGTACATCGCGCCCAATGCCGCGCTCGAGGCGCTGTGCCCGGCCAGCGCGCGCGACCGCCCGCCGCGCGACCTGCCGCTGGAGATCGGTCGCGCGCTGCGCCGCCGCGGCATCGCGATGGTGCTGTACCTGCCGTTTCGCGCGCCGCAGGACGATCGCTACCTGATGGGCTGCCTCGGCGACATCTCCGAACAGCAGCCGCCGCCCGCGCGCTTCATCGCGGGCTGGTCGCAGGTGATCGCCGAGTGGTCGCAGCGCTACGGCACGCTGGCGCGCGGCTGGTGGTTCGACGGCACCTACAACACGCGCGACATGACGTCCTCCGAATGGGACGCGCTGTGCGGCGCCGCGCGCAGCGGCGCGGCCGACCGCTGGCTCGCCTTCAACGCGGGCGAAGGACCGCAGCGCTTCAGCCTCAAGGCCGCGCCGTGCCAGAACCTGATGGCCGGCGAATTCATGGATCCCCCGGCGCAGCTCACGGCGCCGCCCTCGGACCTGATGTTCCACGTGCTGACGCCGCTGGCCGCCTCCTGGGGCCGCGCGGCGCCGCCGCGCTTCTCGGCGGCCCAGGTGCGCGCCTGGATCGCCGAGGCGCGCGCGCGCAAGGGGCTGCTCACGCTCGATCTTCCGCTCGACGCCGACTTCCGCTTCCTGCCCGCGCATGTCGCGCTGGTGCGCAGCGCGACCGCACCCGCTCCCTGAACCCACCGCCCCCGCTCCAAGGCTCGCCGACCATGACCCAACCGCTTCCCTTCATCGTGGTGGAAGACCGCCAGAACAAGACCCTGGCGCTGTGCCGCGCATCGGCGGCCCGCGCGCGGGAGAACCTGCTGGTGCTCGCGGGCACCGAGGCCGGCGCGGACTACGAGCGCCTGTGCCGCAGCTACGTGCACCTGTCGAGCAACACGCCCGCGTTCGAGAAGATCTGCTTCCGGCGCTACTTCCTGCTGGCCGCCCACCTCGAGGCGCGGCCCGAATGCCGCGAGTTCGTGCTGCTCGACAGCGACGTGCTGCTGTTCCACGGCCTCGGCGCGCACGTGCGCCGCCTGGTCGGCGAGGCCGACTTCTCGGGCTCGTTCATCGAGCCCATCGACGGCTGGGACCCGTGCCAGATATCGCCGCACGTGAGCTACTGGAGCGCCGCGGGGCTGGCCGGCTTCGTCACCTTCGTGCTCGACACCTACACCACCCACGCGGGGCGCGCGACGCTGCGCGAGATCGCCGCGCGCTTCGCGGCCCGGGGCGAGCGCGGCGGCGTGTCCGACATGACGCTGCTGTACCTGTGGGCGCACGCCAGCGGCAATGCGCGGCCGATCAACCGCGTGTTCGGCGGCCGTGTGATCGACCACAACATCAGCAGCGCCCACAACCTGCGCGCCAACGAGTTTCGGCTCTTGGGCGGCGCCAAGCACCTGGCCTATCGCGACGGCCAGCCCTGCCTCACGACCCAGGCCGGCGAGTCGGTGCAGGCGCTGGCGCTGCATTTCCAGGGCCGCGCGAAGCTGGCCATGGGGCAGGCGCTGCGCGGTGGCACGCGCCGGGTCGCGCTGCTGACCTACGGGCTGCAGTTCGCGCGCCGGGCCAAGAACCGGGCCTTCGGCATGGGCCTGCTCGCGCGGCGCGTGCCCGCCGCCCATCGGCTCGGCGACCTGCCGGGCTCGAAATAGCGTGTCGCCGCAACGATCACGCCCCGCGATGCCGATCAGACCGCTCCGCCTGCCGTCCGCGCTGCCCCTGCAGGGGCTGGGCGCGCTGGCGTCGCGCTTCTACGTCTACCTCTCGGGCTTCCTCGCCGTCTTCCTGCTGGCCGCCAACGTGGCGCCCGCGCGTTTCGGCGCGTACTCGGTCTACCAGTCGGTGCTCGAGGCGGCGCTGGTGGTCGGCACGCTCGGCAGCGCGCTGCTGTTCTCGCGCCATGCGGCCGGACCGGGCCCGCGGATCCGGCGCGGCGACCTGGTGCGCACGCTCGCGATCGGGCTGCCGATCGCGCTGCTGCTGGCGCTCGGCATGCTGGCGCTGCAGCGCGTGCCCGCGTCCGCCATGGCGCTGGTGCTGATGGCCGCCACGCTCGCCGTCTTCTCGTTCAACAGCCTGCGTCTGGCCTACAGCCGCGGGCTCGGCCACGCGGGCCTGCTGAACCTCGAATCCGGCCTGCGCTCGAGCATCCTGGTGCTGGGCGTGGTCGGCTTCGCCGCGCTGGGCCACGCGGGCGACGCCCTCGACGTGCCGCAGCTGCTGGCCATCAACCTGTTCGCCTTCGTGCTGGTGGCCGCGGCCATCGTGCGCACGGGCCGCGCCGGCCGGCCGCCGCGCGGTGCCGCCACCCTGGCGCTCTCGGCGCAGGGCGGCGCGACCGTCTATTCGCTGCTGCTGTTCCTGCTGCGCAAGTCCGACCTGCTGGTGGTGGCCTTCTTCATGCCGCTGGGCTACGTGGGCGCCTTCAAGCTCGCGTTCCTGCTGGCCGAGGCGCCGTCGCAGTTCGTGCAGGCCTTCCTCTACACCCGCACGCCCGCGATGCGCACCGCCAGCGCCGGGCAGCTCGAGGCCTCGGCGTTCCGGCTCGCGCGGCAATCCTTCCTGCTGGGCTGCGGCCTGTTCGCGGGGCTGGCGGCGCTGATCGTGCTGGCCGCGCCGCTGCTGAAGGTCGGCCACGAGGCGCTCGAGATCTTCCTGTGCATCGCGCCCTACTTCCTGCTGCGCACCTACACCGTGCACCACGAGATGCTGCTCGCGCTGCGCGTGCCGGTGGCCTCGCTGGCGCGCTGGGCGCTGCTCGAGGTCGGGTTGCGGCTGCTGTCGTACGCGGTGGTGATCCGGGCCTTTCCGGGCCAGCCGCACTACGTGTTCCTGCTCGCCTGCGCCAGCGACTTCGTGCTCTACGAGCTGCGCATGCGGCTGGAGTTCGGCAGCTATCCCATCGTGCGCATCGCGCGCGGCCTGGCGCACGGCGCGCTGCGGAGCCGGCCATGAAGATCCTGCTGCACTCGATGAACTTCGCGCCCGAGCTGGCCGGCGTGGGCAAGTACTCGGGCGAGATGGCGCGCTGGCTGAGCGCGCGCGGCCACGCGGTGCGCGTGATCGCGGCGCCGCCCTTCTTTCCGCAGTGGCAGGTGGCCGAAGGCCATTCGGCCTGGGCCTACCGCCGCGGCGACTGGCACGGCGTCGATCTGTGGCGCGCGCCGACCTGGGTGCCCGCGCGTCCGCGCACGCCGGCCCGCCTCGCGCACCTGGCCTCGTTCATGCTGTCGAGCCTGCCGCTGCTGCTGGCGCAGGCGCGCTGGCGGCCCGACGTGGTGATGGTGGTGGAGCCGCCGCTGTTCTGCGCGCCCGGCGTGCTGCTGCTGTCGAAGCTCGCGGGCGGCAGGTCGTGGCTGCACATCCAGGACTACGAGGTGGACGCGGCCTTCGGCCTGGGCCTGGTGCGCGGCGGCCGCGTGCGGCGCATGGCGCTGGCGGCCGAGCGCTGGCTGATGGGGCGCTTCGACCGCGTCTCGACGATCTCGGCCGCGATGCTCGCCAAGGCCACCGACAAGGGCGTGGCGCCCGAGCGGCTGGTGCTGTTCCCGAACGGCGTCGACCTGCGCGCGATCCGGCCCGCGCCTCCCCGCGATCCCGAGGCACCCAACCCCGCCGGCGGCTACCGCGCCGCGCTCGGCATCGCGCCCGACGCGGTGCTGGTGCTCTATGCGGGCAGCCTGGGCCACAAGCAGGGCATCGAGCTGCTGGCCGAGGCGGCCGCGCTGCTCGCGGATGCGCCGGCGCTTCACTTCGTCATCTGCGGCAACGGGCCGAGCCGCGCGTCGCTGATGGATGCCTGCCTGCGGCTGCGCCACGTGCACTTCCTCGACCTGCAGCCGGCCGAGCGGCTCGACGAGCTGCTCGGCAGCGCCGACATCCACGTGCTGCCGCAGCGCGCCGACGCGGCCGACCTGGTGATGCCCTCGAAGCTGACCGGCATGCTCGCGAGCGGCCGGGCCGTGATCGTGACCGCGCATCCCGACACCGAGCTCGGCCGCGCCGTGACGGGCCGCGGCGTGGTGGTGCCGCCGGGCGACGCGCGCGCGCTGGCCGACGCGATCGCGCAGCTCGCGGCCTGCCGTTCGCGGCGCGAGGCCCTGGGCGCGGCCGGCCGCGCCTTCGCCGAGGCCGAGCTGGACCAGGACGCGATCTTCCAGCGCCTCGAGGCCGAGCTGCTGCGCTGCCTCGCGAAACCCAGCGAGCAGCCCGCATCGCCATGAACGCCGCCCTCTCCCCTCCCAGGATCCTCGTGACCGGCGGCGCGGGCTTCATCGGCAGCCACGCCTGCGTGGCACTGATCGCGGCCGGCTACCTGCCGGTGGTGCTCGACACGCTGGTCAACAGCAGCGCGCGCTCGCTGGAGCGGATCGCGGCCATCACGGGCGTGGCACCGGTCCTGGTGCGCGCCGACGTACGCGATGCCGCGGCGCTCGAACGGGTGTTCGCCGCGCATGCCTTCGGCGCGGTGCTGCACCTGGCGGGGCTGAAGGCGGTCGGCGACTCGGTGGACGACCCGCTCGGCTACTACGAGGTCAACGTGGCGGGCACGCTGGCGCTGGTGCGCGCCATGGACGGCGCGGGCGTGCGCCGGCTGGTGTTCTCCTCCTCGGCCACGGTGTACGGCGACACGGCGAGCTAGCCGATCCCCGAGAGCGCGCCGCACGCCGCCGTCAATCCCTACGGCCGCACCAAGGCCATGGTCGAGACGGTGCTGCTCGACCTGGCGCGCGCCGACGCGCGCTGGGGCATCGCCTGCCTGCGCTTCTTCAATCCCGTGGGCGCGCACGAGAGCGGCCTGATCGGCGAGCACCCGAACGGCCGCCCCAACAACCTCATGCCCTACATCTCGCAGGTGGCGGTGGGCACGCGCGCGCACCTGGTGGTGCACGGCACCGACTACGACACCGCCGACGGCACCGGCGTGCGCGACTACGTGCACGTGATGGACGTGGCCGAGGGCCACGTGGCCGCGCTGCGCCACGTGACGCGCGAGCCGGGGATCCTGATGGCCAACCTCGGCACGGGGCGCGGCGCCTCGGTGCTCGAGGTGGTCGCGGCCTTCGAGCGCGCCAGCGGCCGCGCGATCGCGCTGCGCCTCGGACCGCGGCGCCCCGGCGACGCGCCGGCCTACTGGGCCGATGCGGCCAGCGCCCAGGCCCGCTTCGGCTGGCGCGCGCGCCGCAGCCTTGACGACATGTGCGCCGACAGCTGGCGCTGGCAGGTCGGCAATCCGCACGGCTTCGACGAGGCCGCGGCGCCACCCCCACCCCCACCGCTTCCGCTACCCCGAACGCCTTTCACTCAACCAGGGATCCCTTCATGTCCGATACCGTTACTTCCTCTCTAGAGACGCCGGAGTCCGGCCGGACCTTCGCGCGTCGCGCGAGCTACACCACGGGCGTCTGCCCGCCAGCCGAACCGCAGTGGCCGCACTTCCTGACCGGGCAGGAGAACGCGCCGGTGCGCGTGCTGCTGGTGGACGACGACGAGTTCATGCGGCGCGTGATCGCGCAGGAGCTGCTGTCGGACATGCGCATCCAGCTGCAGGCGCAGGCCGGCAGCGTGCGCGAGGGGCGGCGCCTGCTGGCGTCGCAGGAATTCGACGTGCTGATGCTCGACCTGCACCTGGGCGACGGCACCGGCTTCGACCTGATCCGCGAGGCACGCAAGCAGCACAGCTACTGCGAGATCATCGTGGTCTCGGCGCTCGAGGACGACGCCCACGTGATGCGCGCCTTCGAGCTCGGCGCGACCGGCTACCTGCTGAAGAACGCCTGGCTGCAGAGCTTCGCGCAGGCGGTGCTGCAGGTGGTCAACGGCGGCGCGGCGATCACGCCGCGGCTGTCGCGCCGCCTGCTCGCACGCCTGAGTCAGCAGGGCGGCGAAGTGCCGCCGGACGCGCCGCAACGCGAAGCCACGCTGACCGTGCGCGAGCGCGAGGTGCTGCGCTGCGTGGCGCGCGGCTGCGTCTCCAAGGAGATCAGCGAGCGGCTGGGCATCTCGGGCCAGACCGTCAATGCCCACATCAAGAACATCTACAAGAAGCTGCAGGTGCATTCGCGCGCGCAGGCCGTGAGCTTCGCGACGCACACCGGCCAGCTCTGAGCCGCCGTCCTCCTCCCTCGCGCTTCTCCTCCCCCTTTTCCTTCCATCGGACACCCCATGACCACCTCCATCATCCATCCCGTCGTCCTGTGCGGCGGCAGCGGCACGCGCCTGTGGCCGCTCTCGCGCAAGGCATTGCCCAAGCAGTTCGCGCCGCTGGTGGGAGGCAAGAGCCTGCTGCAGCTCACGCTGGAGCGGCTGCGCGGCCTGCATGGCGAGATCACCTGCATCGCCTCGGAGGAACATCGCTTCCTCGTGCGCGAGACCGTGGACGCCGCCGGCATCGGCGGGCGCCAGATCCTCGAGCCCGGGGGCCGCAACACCGCGGCCGCGATGGCGGTGGCGGCGCTGCAGGCCGGGGCCGACGACCTGCTGCTGTTCGCGCCCGCCGACCATCACATCCCCGATGCCGAACTGTTCGCGCGCACCGTGCGCGGCGGCGTCGAGGCGGCGCGCGCCGGCCGCATCGTGACCTTCGGCGTCACGCCGACCTTCGCGAGCACGGCCTACGGCTACATCGAGGTGGGTGCCGCCTCGGGCGACGGTTGCAGCCACGCGGTCTCGCGCTTCCTCGAGAAGCCCCAGGCCGAGGTGGCGGCGGCGCTGATCGCGCATGGCGGCTTCTGTTGGAACGCGGGCATCTTCCTCGTGCGCGCCGGCACGCTGGTCGCGGCCTTGCGCACGCATGCGCCCGACATCCTGCTGGCCTGCGAGCACGCGGTCGCGTCGTCGTCGGTCGACGGCAGCTTCCTTCGGCTCGGCGTCGAGGCCTTCCAGGCCTGCCGCAGCGAGAGCA